>CDZQ01038841.1_pt1 | contig 25183 bp, 20 predicted proteins | sample 554831 | NCBI WGS metagenome assembly CDZQ01 (sample SAMEA3182112, study PRJEB8094) | gut metagenome | biome: human; feature: gut; material: Stool; isolation source: human stools | place: Canada | collected 2013-05-06 | reverse complement strand
ACCGCCATCTCGATGCCCGCCGCGATCTCGTCCATCGGCTTGCCCTCGCCCACCAGAGTGATGACCTCGCTCTCGGCGAAAACCGTGCACTGCGCCGTGATGGGGATGACGTTCTTCGCCGTCAGGCTCAGGTTCGAGAAGTCAGGCAGGCTCAGCTCGAACGCGTTCGCCATCGCCTCGAAGAAGCGGCCCGTGCCCGCCGAGCACTTGTCGTTCATAGCGAAGTTCTTCACCGTGCCGTCCGTGTCGATGCTGATGCCCTTCACGTCCTGGCCGCCGATGTCGATTATCGCGCGCACGTTCGGGTCCGTCACGTGGACGCCCATCGCGTGGCAGCTTATCTCCGAGATGTTCTCATCCGCAAACGGCACCTTGTTCCGGCCGTAGCCCGTGCCGATGAGGTACGCCAGGTCCTTCGACGTGTTCAGCTCCGGTACCTTCGCTATGACCTCGTTCATCGCCATTATCGCGCTCTGCTCGGAGTTTATCTTGCTCCTTATCGTCGTATCCGCTACCATCTTGCCGGTCTCGTCAAGTATTACCGCCTTCGTATAAGTGGAGCCGACGTCGCATCCTCCGTAGTACTTCATTTGCTCTTTCCCCTCTTATTTCACATCATATTCGTATTTTGGGAACTTCCCGATATCGTATCTCTGTTCAAGTATATCGCGGCGCTCCATGCCGTCGTAGTGCTTTTTCAGCAGCGGCTCGACCACGTAGAACAGCAGCTTGCCGTCCAGATCGAAATAAAACACGGCGAACAGGCCCGCGTACAGGGCGGCCCCCACTCCGGCGAGGATGCCCAGGGTCTTTTTGACTTTCTTCATTCTCCTGCCCCCCTTACCAGCTCATGGAATCGTCAAATTCGAGCAGCGTCGGGTCCAGAGGCTCCTCGTGCATGACGGTGAACATATAGTCGTTCACTATGCGGCGTATCTCCATACGCGACACCGTGCGGCTGTCGGGCAGCGCGTGCGGCATCCAGATGGCGTGGATGTTGCGCTTGCGGAACTCGTCCTCGAACATGCCCGTTATGCCCTGCATGCCCTTGCACTGGACCTGGTCGTACATCATGACCATGTCGCAGTTGAAGCGCTCCATGTTCTCCCAGATCTCGAAGATGTGCTTGTAGCCGCCCACGGCCATGCGGCGCATAGGCGCCCACTCGTTGTAGAGCGTGAAGTCCTCCATGAGGTGCTCCTTCGTGTCCGTGCGCATGACGATGTCGAACATTAGGGAGTCCATGTTCATAATGGTATTCAGGCCCCAGCAGTTGTAGGCCCAGGTACACCAGTGCGAGTAGTAGAGCGGAGCGCAGCTCCAGGCCAGGACGCGGTGGCGCGTCTCCGGGAAGGTCTCTATCTTCTTCTCGACACAGCGGTACATGATCTTCTTGACCTTCTTGTCCGTCTGCGCCCAGATGTCGCGGTAGCCGTCCTGGGAGTAATAGATCCTGTAGAGCGCCTGGCCCACACCGTTGATGGGGTAGTACGGCGTATTCGCCGCGACGTCCCACTTCTCGCGCTCGAAGAGGGTGAGCTGGTTGTATTTCTCGATATACTCGACAAACACGTCCCAGTTCATGGGCATGCCGGTCTGCTCCTCGATGAACTTCCAGCACTCCTCTATTTCGCGCCGGCAGTGCTTCTGCACCAGCGGGTCGTCAAACTGCATGGGCTGCGGCATGGCAAAGAGCGGCTTGTCGTAGGCCCAGTCCTGGAGGATTGAGGTGCCGACGGAGCCGTCGCAGGCCTCGTTCGAGGTTACCAGGAAGGGGAAGTAATCCGGCATGTCGTCCAGAATGGACAGGCCCGCCTCGGCCTGGCACATCGGGCAGGGGTCGCCCGGTAGACCGATGGACTGCGCGGCGTCTATGTAGTTGAGCACCGTGTGGCAGTTGACGTGGCAGGTGACGAAGTAGGGTATCATCTGCAGCGGCACGTCGTCCATCCTGTCGCGCCAGGGATAGAAGATGGCGCCGGCGACGGTCTCGTCGTGCGCGGCGGTCTTGTGCCAGAGCTCATTGTGCTTGCCGCCGTGGAGATTCGCGTCCGCGGAGAACATACGCATGAACTGGCGGATGGTCTCGTTGACCATGGCGCGGTAATGCCAGCCTGTGGCCTTCATCGCTTCGCCGTGCAGGCCCTCGAAACCGCGGTCGAACCAGTGCATAACAGTCAGGTAGGTCTGGCCTACCCAGCGATAACGCCAGATGCCTTTCGCCAGCGTCCATGGCCCGCCGTATTTCATTACATCGGCCACGAGCATGCCGTAGTTATAAAGCCAAATGCGGTTAAAATAGTACATCGTGTCCTTGAAACCGCGCCACTCGCGGTGCTTATAGAGGCCGGTCTTGGGGATGTACAGGTCGCCCAGGCGCCGCTCCCTGTGCGGCTTGCCGTACCAGAAATCCCGGGCAAGTTTTTTCACTTTTTTGACGTCCATCTTCACTTGCCCTCCTGTATTTTCTTAATTTCGATGCTCTCGATAAAGGCCTGGAAACGCGTGCGGAGCTGGCCGGAAGCGCTGTTTATGTACTCCTTTTCGATCGAGCAGACGGGAATGCCGAAGTCTCGCTTGAGGACAATGGTGTTTATCGTGCGCTCGTAGCTCCAATACTCGCAGAACTTGTTCGACTCGACGATGATGCCGTCCGCATGATACTCCTTCGCGATATCCGCAAGCTGCTTTTTGCGGCCTCGCATCTCGTCCTGGCCCATGAAACGCGGGCACATTCCTGTTTTGAGGTAGTGCCGCGCGATGGCGTCCAGGGGCTCCTGGCCTTCCTCGACGACAATCTCTTCCCTGCCGGGCATGGAGCCGTAGCAGTAACGGTCCGCCACGACCATGGCCCCGCAGCCCTCTATAAGCTTCGTGAAGCCCGGGTCGTCGTTCTCCGAGCCGGAGAGCATGACCTTGCAGCGGAACCAGGGCTTTGCATCCGGCTCGCGCGTACGCAGCTCCTGTGCCGTCTCGCGCAGGTAGGGCAGAATCAGATACTTGGGACACACCAGCGTCACAAGCTGGATAACGTGGAACTCATAGCCCGTGATGGTCGGATTATCGAGCTTGCGGTACTCGCCCATCTCGTTTATGAGACGGCAGACCTCATTGTGCTCCTCGATGGTGCGCATGAGCGCCTCATCCGAGGTGTCAATGCCGAATTTCTCGCTCAGGGGCTTCAGGACATGGGCCCTCAACTGCTCGCGGTAGTGCTCATAGCTGTTCTCCGTTTTCTTGAAGGGCACGTCCGTGAACTCGCAGAAGAAATCCGGGTTCTGGATTAGGTCCATCATCTGCAGATGCTCCTGGAAGCGGCAGGTGACGGTACATGTCTCCGTGGCCATCTGAGCGTCCAGGAAGTTGTAGCCGCCCTCAAGCGCGCGCTCCAGCAGGCTGCGGCCATAGTGGCAGGTGCGGCCGGACATATAGTAGGTGGCGATATCCGGCGAGGTGCAGCGCGGTGCGCGGAGCCGCACCCCAAAACATCCGGGCAGATCAAGCAGGACCTCCGGCATAAAATAACAGGTATAGCCCAAGGCGCGCTTTCCCTCACCCTTAGCCTGCTTCACGAGGTCGTTGTTCGCCTCCTGCAGCAGGTCCTCAAAGAGAATCAGGTGCTTCAGGTCTCTCATTCCAATCCCCCTCTAATTAAATTGCCCAATATACATTGTTAAAAAGCCGTTTCTATAGTCAAGGATACCAAAGGCATCGTTAATTGTCAAACACATTTTTTCAACACTCAGCTACTTTTTTGAGCAGTTTCCATTTATGCCGCATTTATACGCCCGATAATGGCCATATCTCGGCCCACGCCCGTGGTTAGACCACCAGACAGGGCAAAAGCGTCCGAAATTTTGACCTGCGCACCTGTTTGGCTGCACGCAAAAAACTGCCCTCCCGCTCTAAGCGGAAGGGCAGTTTGGTTTTGGGGTTTTGGGGCCTCACCTGCTCTGGGCAAGGACCTCCCGCAGCAGCTCGTAAGTCCGGCGGGTCGAGGAGATGCTCACATGCTCTCTCGGCGTATGGACGTCCGCCATATTGGGACCTATGGACACGCAGTCGAGGTTGGGTATGCTGTCCGCGAAGAGACCACACTCGATGCCCGCGTGGACGGCCTCCACCGTCGCCTCCTTGCCGAAGAGGCTCTTATAGGCGCGGAGGATGGTGTCCTTAACCACCGAGTTGGGATTATACGACCAGCCAGGATAGCTACCCGTTATCTCGGTCTTGCCGCCTGCCAGCTCGACAACGGCCTTGACCTTGTCGAGTATCCACATCTTCTGAGTGGTCATGGAGCTGCGCACGGTGTTGGCGCAGTAAAGCTCGTCTTCCCTCAGCTGCAGTACGCCGAAGTTTATAGAGGTCTGCACCAGGCCCGGCATATCCATGCTCATGGCCTGGACGCTGTCGGGCAGGGCCAACAGCACGCGGATGACGCGGGCCGTGCTCTCCAGGCTCAGGGCCTTGACCGTGTCAACGTCCGCGGCCTTGGCATTCACGCAAAGGCCGGGCTCTGCCGCAGCGTATTCGCGGGCGTAGACCGCTCCGCAGGCCATGGCAATCTCCACAGCCTCGGCCGCACTGACCTCCGGCACGCCGATGAGCGCCGTTGCCGCGGCTGCGATGGCCGTCTCACGCGAGCCGCCCTCCAGCTTCACAAGGCGGCAGGGCACCTTTTCGCTCAAGGTCCTGAGCAGCCTGCCCATGAGGACGTTGGAGTTGGCGCGGCCCTTGTCTATCTCCACGCCGGAGTGTCCGCTCGCAAGGCCGCCTATGCTCAGCTCCACGAGCTGGAGCTTCACTTCTTCCCTATCAACGGGAATGGTGGAGTAGGCGTTCGCGCCGCCAGCGCAGCTGCACATCAGCACTCCCTCGTACTCCGAGTCGAGATTTATGAGCTTGTGGCCTGTCACGTGAGAGCAGTCGAAGGCAAATGCGCCTATGAGGCCGATCTCTTCGTCCGAGGTCAGCAGCGCCTCCAGCTTGGGATGCTTAAGCTCCTTATCGCTCAGCAGCGCCAGGATCATCGCAACGGAGATGCCGTCGTCGGCGCCCAGGGTCGTGCCGTCCGCGCGGATGACGTCGCCCTCGATGATCGGGCGGATGGCATCCTTGGTGAAGTCGAACTCCACGCCGGGGGCCTTTTCGCAGACCATGTCCGTATGGGCCTGGAGGATGATGGTGTCCGCGCCCTCGTACCCGGGGCTGGCGGGCTTGGTCAGCACAACGTTGTTGGCCGCGTCGCGGTACCACTCGAGGCCGTTATCCTTCGCAAACTGCACCAGATAATCGGCTATGGGGCCGGTATTCCCCGAGCCGTGGGGGATGCCGCATATGGTTTCAAAGTAGCTGAATACCGACTTGGGTTCCAGCTGAGCCAATACGCCCATGTGGTCTCCTCCTCTGTAATTTATTTTTCGGTGGGTTTGAGATATGTAAGCCTGCTGTGCCTGAGGCCCATCTTAGCGTACAGCTCCAGAAGCATCACGGCCGAGCGGGCCGCTTCAACTACGGGGATCTGATAACCGTTTTCAGCAAGCCGCTCCTGCACGGTCTCTGCAACACCCACCATACCAGTACAGCCGAGCACGATGCCCTCCACGCCGTCCTCCTGGATGGCCCTGATCGATTCTTCGGCGAGCGCATTGCAGAGCTTTTCGTGGTCTTCAAGTTCAAGCACCGGGATGCCCACGTCACGTATGGACACGACACGGTCATTGAAGTGATGGGAAGCGCCGTGTCGGCGGAGCACCGGTACCACATTGGGGAGCACTGTTACGACGCCTATTCTGTCCGCGAGACCCATTGCAATGAGTATGGCCGGCTCAAAGCCGCCGAACACGGGGATGTCCACGCACTCGCGCGCGGCTGCCACACCGGGGTCACCGAAGCAATTTATAAAGGCCGCATCATAGCCGTCCTTCTCGCCCTGTTTCACAAGCTCGACCACATATGGCGCGTTTACGAGCTCATCGTATTCGCCCTCGATGGACGGCTTGCCGCTCTGAATACGGACTGTATCCATGATGGTATCCGGGCCGAGATATTTCGTAACATAGGCGTTGATTTCAGGTGTGAAAATATCAGAATTTACGGGGACTACATTGAGTATTTTCATAGTATCACTCCTTAGTTCACTTGACAAACGGGTTGAGCTTGGGGCTCCTGACTATCTTTACCAGTATGATGTAGATGAGCATTGCCACGATGACGGCGTTTATGGTCGGAATAAAGAAATTGAAAATGATACCGAACGCAGTGCCGCAGACCCAGGAGACAAGCCCCAGCCAGTTGACGCCGGCAAACGGTTTCCACTCCACTTTATTGCCCCTGCCGAGAATCCAGTAGTCTGCGATCGCAACGCCGGCCATAGGCGGCACGAGCAGGCCGATGAAGTTCAGGAACGGAGTGAAGAAATTCATGATGCCAACGATCGCAAGAACAGTACCGATTGTACCAGCAATAAGCGTGACGATCGCGCGCTTATCATCCTTTAGATTAAAGATACCGACTATGGCGATGCCTCCCGAATAAGCGTTGCCACAATTGGTCGTCCATGTAGCGAGGATGAGGCAGAGGAGCCCAACGAACGGCAGCCCCATGCCGGAGAACATTAGCGTCAGGTCATAACTGCCGGTGGTAACCGACAGTACGCCGCCGATACCAAGAACAAGTATCGAGGTGGGCAGCACGCCAAGGATCGTCGAAATGAGCGTGTCCTTGCGGGACTTACAATAGCGGGTGTAGTCGCTCGAAAGCACTGCGGCCACAGCAAAGCCAGAAACCGCAAGGGTCGTGCCGGCGATAAACGTAATCGGCTCCGCAGGCGAGTAGTTTGCAACGACGTCTGCAGCTCCTCCCTGGAGCGCATGAATGAGGCCCCATACCAGCATGATGATAAGCGCCGGAACAGCGATCTTATTTAGGATATCGATTATTTTGATGCCGTACACAGCCGTTATCAGCATCGCAGCACCCCAGATTATATTGGAGAGCCACAGCGGGAAATCTATGCCAACATGGTCTTTGAGTATCTGGCAGAAAGAGCTGCCGCAGACCGTTGTCTGTATGCCGAACCAGCCGATACCACAGATGGCGATCACCAGACCGGTGGCTATTTTCGAGCCGCGTTCACCAAATGCGCGCGTGAATATTGCCGTTGTCGGCAGCCCGAGATCCGCGCCCTGCGCGCCAATGAAGTACATGTATATACAGACCAGCGCAAATCCGGCTATCATCGCCAGTATCGCCTGACTAAACGGCATGCCAATACCTATCATGCCGCCGACCATCAGGGCGGGGACGCAGATGGTGCTGCCCATCCACACAAACATTATAGAAGCCCAGGAACGTTTTTCTTCCAGCGACACTGGCTGATAGGTCGTAGTTTCCACAATTTTTGTTTTTTTGTTCTCCATTACGTTGCTCCTCTATACTGGTTTAATAGTACTGGAAGGGCGCGTATGCGCGCCCTTCCGTCGAGGGGTCACGGTTTGGTCAATAGCGAACCTGATCGCCTTTCATGCCTACGCGCTTCAGCTCGGGCAGCCAGCAGGTGTAGGCCTTGTGGTCCTCGTCCCACCAGTTGGGATGTGCGGGAGTCATGGTGACCAGCAGACGCATTCCTTCCTTCGTGTCCGCATTGGTCAGCGGGGTCAGAGTGTCGAGATCTATCGTCCCGATGCCCTCGGGGGCGGTCAGGCAGGTATTGCCGGCCTCGTCACGCAGTATCAGGTTCTCGTTCTTGAAATCGATGAAATACTTCTTGCCGTCGTCGCCCTTTATAACCGTGGTGCCGAAATCAAAGCCGCCTTCCTGCCTGAGGTCGAGCTTCTCAATAGTGCCGCGGCAGAACTCGCGGATCTCAACGACCTTCTTAAGTTCTTCCATGACATCGGTGCCGTTATTGCGAGCCGCCAGGATGGCCTTACCGATCTTCTGAGCCTTGGTGACACAGCCAATGTCCAGAGCCTCAGCCATCTCAGCTTTGTTCACGCCCCAAGTCGCGAAGCCTATACGCATGTTGTAGAGCATGCACATCTGTCTGGCTATCTGTTCGCCGGAGTGGTCGCTGACGGGATAAACTATGATCTCGTCGCCATAGAGGCTGCCGAGGCCCATGGGTCTGGGAGGATGGCCGTAGAAACAGCTCAGGGTGGTGTTCAGTTCCGGCACCGCGCGGCCGTTGCTGTCAACATCCAGGAATTTGATGCGCTTCGCCGGATCCTTGTCAGAGAGAATGGCCACCATCATCGGGACAAAAGTATTAAATCCGCCCATCTCGCCAGAGTAGAGGTATTTTACGTCCTTGCCCTCGGGAATGAGGGACTTCTGGAACGCCTTGAATGCATACACGGCATCAGGTCCGAACATCGGTAGCTTCGTGTCGAGCATCGCCACGGGAGAGCCAAGGCCAGCCACCATCGCGGCATACTCGTCATCGCCTATCTCAGACAGCTCCAGCATATCCAACTCAATGTTCTCGCCGTCATCCTCCATACGCTTGAGCATATCCAGCCCAAAGCACAGCGAGCCACCGCCGCCAGCGCCAAGCAGGGTAGCGCCGTAGAGGATCTCAACAATGTCCTGTTTGTAAAGCTTTCTCATGATAGACCTCCTGAAAGACAAAATTAAATCCGCTCAGTTCTTCCTTGTGCAGGCGTTTCAGTATGATTTGCACAAATCCCATGTGATTATTGTAGAGGGAATTGTGCCTCTTGTAATTGTCTGCGAAGACAAAAAAAGAACAGGCCCTCTTATCCAATGCGGACAAGAGGGCCTGGACGTTTTTGGACTATGCGCCATTATTCGCCCGATATCCTATCTATTGCGGCTGCAATGTACAGGGAGTAGGAGTCGGGCATCTGGGTCGGAGACAGGCCGGTCAGTTCCTGGATTTGACGCAGGCGGTATTTTACGGTGTTCAGGTGGACGTACAAGAGCTTCGCCGTCTCCGCCATGCTCGAACCGGCGTCAAGGAGGTAAACGGTCAGTGTCGGGATGAGCTCGGAGTTCGAGCTGCGCAGTCCGGAGAGGCTCTGCTCATATTGCTCCAGCGTCTCCCGCTTGCTCATTATCTCCTGGCACAGCTGAGCAAACATGACATCCGCCGTCCTCAGCACGGCGGTGCGGGGATAAATACGCCGCGCTGCGCGCCAGTTAGCCATGCTCACGAGATAGGCCCGACGCGCGTCCGCGCTGCTCGCGAGGCTGTCGCAGCAGATTATCTCGTACCGGCTGCTGATGGCCTCGAACTGCTCACGCGAGCCGAAAAATTCACCGTCCCCATGGGTGCTGCCCCGAAGGGCGTGGGTGAAAACCACCAGTGTGTCCTCATAATAGCTCACGAGCACAGGGTCGGAAAAGGCTGAAAAATAGTCCGTGCAGCTTCGCAGCAGCCCCTCGTCGTGCTCCGACGACTCGTGACGGGGGATGAACAGCCACATCTGGTTCAAATCCTCCGTCCTTATCTTGAAAAGCTGGGCCAGGCGCTGCCTGTGTATCGTCTCGTCGTTAATTATGGCGCGCACCAGTTCGGAAACAACAAACTTTCCGTGGTTCTTGTTCCAGATATGGATAAAAAGCCTCACGCATTCGCTGCTCTGCCACAGCGCGTCCTCCCCCAGCGGTTCGCGGTATTTGAGCGTGTAGAGCCTGATATTGTCCGAATCGCTCAGCAGGTGCGGACAGCTCTGGAGATAGCCCTCGCCGTCGCCCAGCGGCACGCGCAGCTCGCTGCCGCCCCCCAGCTCCTTCAGCCAGCCAGGCAGCTTGTCCGCAGCGACCGTCTCCAACGAGCGAGGCCAGTAGACGACTGTGTTCATGTCTCTGCGATGCTCAGTTAGTATGACCGATACTCGCAGATGCTCACTCAGCATACGAAGCAGTGTCTCCATGCTCCTCTGCTGGGCGGGCAAGCCCGAGATGCGGTCCAGCAGCGTGCTGACAAAGAACTGCTCGCGCTGCTGCTCGCGGTATATCTCAAACAACACCTCACGGATGAGCTCGCTGTACCTCAGCCCCGCCTGGCCGCGCGGCATACAGATTAGCGGGAAGCTCAGCCTGTCGCACTCGTCTATGAGCCGCTGGTCTATCTCCGGGACAATGATGCCGACATAGTACAGCACCAGGCCCACGGAGCCAACGGCGTGATAGCGGCGTATATTCTCGCACTGAGCGTCCACGTCCCCGGCGATGGAGGCGAGGGCGGATATCATCAGCTCGTTGCCGTCAAAGGTATTGGCGCGGAAAAAACGGTTAAGCTGCTCCGTCGGCCATCCATATTCCAGGACGGTGATCGATTCGACCGGGTGGCTGAGGCCGCCTCTTCCAGCCACCACCTCCGCGCCGACCATACTGGGCAGCTTCATTACCTCCGCCACCGTCATGTGTATTCACCCTCCTCCGCTTAGTAGCCTGCTGCTTCATATATCAATATACAAAATCCGGCTTTTCTTTACAAGTATTAATAACAATTAATGCTTAAAATAAATTGTCCGTTTGGACAAATTTTTCGTTTTTCTCTTGTCTGGCTCAACAATTACAAGGCTATTGAAGCAATCTATACTAGAAATTAGACTCGTCTCCGCTCCGGCCTCTGCGCGAGGCCTGGGCAGGTATACCGTCCGCCAGCCGGCACGCGCCGGTGACCGGGGTATCTCCAAATCTTAGGGCGCAATGCGCCGAACATGGAGGTAGAAGGTTAATGAAAGAGTATCCGCTGAACGTACCCACCCCGCGCCACTGTGCCTTTGCGGTCCGCGACCTGCCCACGGTCACCGTGGAGCAGCGCGAGCGCGCCCTTAAGGCCACGCACTACAACGAGTTTGCATTCCCCTCCGGGATGCTGACTGTGGACATGCTGTCCGACTCCGGCACAACAGCAATGACCAACCACCAGTGGGCCGCCCTCTTCCTTGGCGATGAGGCCTATGGCCGCAACACCGGTTACTACGTCCTTCTCGACACCTTCCGCGACATCTTCGAGCGCGGCGGCGAGAAGAACTGGAAGAAGTCCATCGACCTCGTGCGCACCGACTGCCGCGACGTCGAGAAGCTGATGGACGAGCTCTACCTCTGCGAGTACGAGGGCGGCCTCTTCAACGGCGGAGCCGCGCAGATGGAGCGGCCCAACACCTTCATCATCCAGCAGGGCCGCGCGGCGGAGTCGGTGCTCATGGAGATCGTGCGCAACATCCTCTCTGCCCGGCACCCGGGCAAGGTGTTCACCATCCCCTCCAACGGCCACTTCGACACTACCGAGGGCAACATCAAGCAGATGGGTTCCGTCCCACGCAACCTCTACGACAAGGCGCTGCTCTATGAGATACCCGAGGGCGGCAGATATGAGAAGAACCCCTTCAAGGGCAACATGGACATCGAGAAGCTCGAACAGCTCATCCAGGGCGTCGGCCCCGAAAACGTACCGCTGGTCTTCGCCTGCATCACCAACAACCCCATCTGCGGCCAGGCCGTTTCCATGGCGAACCTGCGCGAGATAAACCGCGTGGCGCACAAGTACAATATCCCCCTCGTTTTCGATGCCGCGCGCTGGGCCGAGAACGCCTATTTCATCAAGACCAGTGAGGAGGGCTACGCCGACAAGTCCATCGCAGAGATAGCCACCGAGATGTTCTCCTACTGCGACGCCTTCACAATGTCCGCCAAAAAAGACGGCCACGCCAACATGGGCGGCATGCTCGCCTTCCGCGACCGGGGTCTCTTCTGGAAGAACTTCTCCGACTTCAATCCCGACGGCAGCGTCAAGACCGACGTGGGCGTGCTGCTCAAGGTCAAGCAGATCTCCTGCTATGGCAACGACTCGTACGGCGGCATGTCCGGCCGCGACATCATGGCCCTGGCGGTCGGCCTCTATGAGAGCTGCAACTTCGGCTACCTGGACGAGCGCATCGCCCAGTGCAACTACCTGGCCGAGGGCTTCTACAAGGCCGGGGTCAAGGGCGTCGTGCTGCCCGCTGGCGGCCACGCGGTGTATATAAACATGGACGAGTTCTTCGACGGCAAGCGCGGACACGACACCTTTGCGGGCCAGGGCTTCTCCGTCGAGCTTATCCGCCGCTACGGCATCCGCGTCTCCGAGCTGGGCGACTACTCAATGGAGTACGACCTCAAGACCCCGGAGCAGCAGGCGGAGCTGGCCAACGTCGTGCGCTTCGCCATAGACCGCAGCCGCCTGACGCAGGAGCACCTCGACTACGTCATAGCCGCCGTGAAGGCGCTCTACGAGGACAGGGAGAGCATCCCCAACATGCGCATCGTCTGGGGCCGCAATCTCCCAATGCGGCACTTCCACGCCTTCCTCGAACCCTACGACAACTAAGCGCGATCCACCTCCTTCCCCCTCTGTACGCCGCGGCGAAAGCTGCGGCGGGGAATCCCCGGCACAGCGAAGGGAGCCTGTCCCCCCCAGAGCAGGCCCCCTTTGTCCGGGGGGTGCAAAAAAAGCGCCCCATCCCGTTCGGGATGGGGCGCTGTGCGTTATTGCGTTTGAGCCTCACGGGCGTACATGATGAGCGCGGCGGCGGGGATCACGCTCCCGCATCACGTTGCCCTCGGCATATCTTGCCGGAAGCTGCGACGCTCACCTCGGCGCGCAGTTTAGGGCGTCGGCCTCAACATGCAAAGACCCGCAGTCTTTCGACTGCGGGTCTGGAGCTGCTGCCCGGATTCGGACCGGGGACCTCATCCTTACCAAGGATGCGCTCTACCTGCTGAGCTACAGCAGCATAACTTTCCCCACGGCTTGCGCCGTGGGGAGTGGCGACCGAGAAGGGACTTGAACCCTCGGCCTCTAGCGTGACAGGCTAGCGTTCTAACCGACTGAACTACTCGGCCACAAGCGGCTTTTGTAATATACCAAATACATCGCGATCTGTCAAGATGTTTTTTAATTTTTTGTTTCCTTGCGGCTTAACTTTTTTTGTGATAAAATATCCCCAGTTCTTTTGGAGGTGTTCTGTCCATGCGCAGGCTCGCCGCGCTTCTTCTCATACTCTGCCTCGTCTTTTGTCTGCTCCCGACGATGAGTGCCGCCTCCGGCATCAGCGTCTGCTTCATCGCCGCCAACGACAACCTGCTTGAGCTCTCCTATCAGCCCTACTGGCAGGGCTCCACTATCTACGTCCCCTACACCGTCTTCGTCAACTTCAAAATATATAACTCCTTTCACCAGAGCAGCAACACTGCGTCCCTTTATTCCTCCACCAAGCAGCTCTACTTCAACCTTGACTCCGGTGAGACTTACGACGGAAACGGCACCTACTACAACGTCACCCCCATCAGCCGCGGCGGGCAGGTCTATGTCCCGCTCGACTTTATCTGCGGTCAGTACGGGCTCAACTGGTCCTACATCAACAGCAGCAACAGCTTCATCGACGTCTGCCGCATAAGCGACGCCAACGTCATACTCTCCAACGACCAGTTCCTCACCGCCGCAAAGCCCCTCATGGAGACGCGCTACAACGCCTACGTCAGCTCCAACGGCGGCTCCGTGGACTGGGGCGGGGGCGGCGGCTCCTCCTCTGAAAATGACAGCGTCGTCTACCTCAGTTTCGTAGGTCTGCCCTCCGGCACGCTGCTGGAGTCCCTCGCCTCCTACGGCGTCAAGGCCACCTTCTTCCTCACCGCCGCCGAGATACGCGAGAGCCCGGCCACCGTGCGCCAAATCGTCGGACAGGGACACAACGTCGGCGCGCTCTGCTCCGCAGACCCCGCCGCCGAGTACGCCGAGATATCCTCCCTGCTCTACGACGCGGCCCACGTCAAGACCCTGCTCGTTGCCTCTGCCTCCCCAGAATACGACGACATCTGCCGCCACGCGGCTGAAATAGCCGGTCTCGTCTTCTGGGACTACGACACGGACTGCATCCAGGGCGGTTCCGGCCTGAGCTACATATCCCTCATCACGGCCTACCTCGACTACAGGCCCGAGCGGCTCTGCCCACGCATACTATGCTGCGAGGCCACGGACAGCACCCTCCCCTCCGTCCTCGCCTACATCAAGGACAACGCCATCAGCACCCGCGCCCCCGCCGAGGTCGGCGCGCTGACGGACGCGGAAAACCAATAAAAGCAGCACACCGGCAGGCGCGGCCTGCCGGTGTGTTTTTTTACTTTCACATGCCGAAGAGCATCGTAGCGACGGTGAAGTAGATAAACATGGATACAGTATCCACTACGGTGGTTATGAGCGGCGCGGCCATGAGCGCAGGGTCGAGGCCCAGGCGCTTGGCGGCGATGGGCAGCAGCCCGCCCGTGACCTTTGCGCACATCACCGTGCAAAGCAGCGAGAGCGAGACGACCACCGCGAGACGGGGGTCGTTATAGCGGAGCATGATGCTCCCCGCGTTCACAAGGCTCAGGCCCAGGCCCACCAGCAGCGCCACGCGCAGCTCCTTCCATATCACCTTGGCCGCGTCGGCGAAATGCAGCTCATCCACCGCAAGGCCGCGGATGATGAGCGTCGAGCTCTGGGAACCGCAGTTGCCGCCCGTATCCATCAGCATGGGGATGAAGGACACCAGCAGCGGCACCGCGGCGAATGCGGCCTCGTATTTCGAGATGATGGCCCCCGTGATGCTCGCTGAGAGCATCAGCACCAGCAGCCACACTATACGGTGCCGCGCGTGCTTCCAGACCGAGGTCTTGAGATACGGCTCCGTATTCGCCTCCATGGCGGCCATCTTCTGCATGTCCTCCGTAGTCTCCTCCGTGAGGACGCCTATGGCGTCGTCAAAGGTGACTATGCCCACAATGCAGCCCTCCGTATCCACCACGGGTATGGCTATGAGGCCGTAGCGGCGGAAGAGATTTGCGGCGTATTCCCTGTCGTCCGTGGTCTTGACGCTGATGTAGTCGCTCAGGATGAGCGGGGCGATGGGCTCTGCGCGCCCGTGCGTGAGCAGGTCCTTCGCCGTGACGACGCCGAGCAGCTTGTGCCGCTTTACGGCGTAGCAGGTATACACCGTCTCGCTGTCTATCCCAACGCGGCGTATCTTTTCGAGCGCGGCGTCCACCGTCATGTCCGGGTCCAGCTCCACGAACTCGACGGTCATTATGCTGCCGACACTGTCGTCCGGGTACTGCAGCAGGCTGTTTATCGTGCGGCGCGTCTCGGGGCCGACGTTTTCCAGCAGCTGTGTGACGAAGTTCGCGGGCATATCTCCCAGGAAATCCGCCGCGTCGTCCGCAAACAGCTCCTCGAAGAGATTCGCTATCTCGGTGCTTGAAAAGGTCTTGATTAGCTCCTGACGCAGGTCCTGGTCCATGTAGGTGAAGGTCTCCGCGGCCTTCGGCTTGTCGAGGATGCGGAACACCGTCGCGAGCTCCGCGTCGTCCAGCTCCGAGAGCAGCTCCGCCAAATCCACGGGGTTGTACATGGAGAGGACGTCATGTATGGCCCTGAGCTTTTTCTCCTTCAGAAGGGCCTTGAGTACGGTTACGGTCATGGTCTTTCCCTCCTTCCGGCGGCGCAAAAAAGCCGCCATGTCTCTCAGGACACGGCGGCGCGGGCGCGCGGAAAGAGAGTGTGCTCAGTTATGCAAATTGAGCGCACCTGCAAGGCCGTATCCCATTTTTTCAGTTCCGAAACTTCGTCCGGGACCGCCTTCCACTTGCGCTCACCTCAGCTTTTTCGTAATTTCCCACACATGGGGTTTATAGTGTATCATATTCGATTTTTGAAGTCAACACGTGCGACAACGCCCCCCGAAGTTTTTTCGGGGGGCGCCGTCATGAGAGAGGGTGTAATGAGGGGGGTATCAAACATCAAAACGGCTGTAGGCCTTGTAGCAGTCGCGGCAGAGCTTTTTGCCGCCCTGGAGGTGCAGGAAGCTCTCAGCGGTGGTCTCGCCGCAGCCGTCGCAGTCGTAAGACAGGAAGATGCGCGCCGGCTCGGGCAGGGTGAGCGTCGTCTCCTTCACGTCGAAGAGCTCCTCCGGCTCGCGGGACTGATAGTAGGCAAAGCTCTCCTCCCGCGTCAGGCCCTCCGGCTTTTTGCGCAGGACCAGACGGACGGAGCGGCCGCTCTTGCGCTCATATATGTTGAACGCCTGCTTGCCGGCGAGGTGGAAGAGAAGGTTCCCCTTTCCCGCCGTGCAGCCGAGCATCACCTGGATGGCGTCCACGCCGCAGGCGTCGTTCTCGCTGATGCAGACTATCTCCTCGTCTTCCGCGCGGCCTATGTCCAGCAGCTTTATGGCGTAGAGCGCAGCCTTGTAGCCTATGGTGAGGCCGCCGCACTCGTGGCCGTGGAATTCGGCGCAGTCGCGCCAGGTCTTCTGTTTCATATCGGCACCTTCCTATACTCTGATATCGGGGAACGGGATGAGCAGCGGTATCCCCATATAGCTCATAATGTGTACGTGCATGCGGTAGACGGCCTCGATGTTCTCCGGGGTCATGACCTCTATGCCGCCGCAGGCATAGACCTCCGCGTCCTTGAGGAAAAGGAAGCGGTCACAATAGCGTATGGCCAGGTTCAGGTCGTGCAGGATGACGCAGACGCTGATATTTCTCTCTTTTGCCACTCGGCGGACGGTACGCAGGGCTTCGTGCTGATTGCGGGGGTCGAGATTGCTTGTCGGCTCGTCCAACAGCAGCAGGCGCGGCTCCTGCGCCAGGGCGCGGGCCAGCATGACCTTCTGCGCCTCGCCGCCTGAGAGCTCCGCGAGGCTGCGCAGGGCCAGCGGCGTGACGCCCATGAGCTCCATGACCTCTGCCACCACTTCCCTGTCGTGCTCCGTAGCGTCCCAGCCTATATAGGGCCTGCGGCCAAGCAGGACGGTGTCATAGACCGTCATGTCCGCCGCGCGGGCGTTCTGCGCGACGTAGGCCACGCGCTTTGCAAGCTCCCGGCGGCCCAGGCTGAGGACGTTGTCCCCGTCCACGCGCACCTCGCCCGCTCCGGGCTGTAGGATGCGGTCTATGCACTTGAGCAGCGTGGTCTTCCCCGCGCCGTTGTTGCCGAGGACGGCGGCGCACTGGCCGTCCTCTATGGCGAAACTGACGTCCCGGAGGATATCCGGGCCGGAGGGGCTGTATTTGAAGGACAGGCCCTTTACCTCAACCATTGCGGCGGCCCCCTTTCAGCAGCAGATAGAGGAAAACCGGCGCGCCGAGGAAGGAGGTCACAGCGCCCACGGGCAGCTCCACGGGGGCTATTACGACCCGGCTGAAGAGGTCCGCCAGCAGCAGGAGCAGGGAGCCCGCCGCCGCCGAGCAGGGCAGCAGCCAGCGGTAGTCGTCGCCCACAAAGCGGCGCATGATGTGAGGCGCCACGAGGCCGACAAAGCTGATTATGCCCACAAAGGACACCGCCAGCGCCGAGGCCAGCGTACATACGCCCATGCTTATGAGCGTCACGGCCCGGGCGTTCACGCCCAGGCTCGATGCCGTGTCCGCGCCGTTTTGCAGGGCGTTGTAGTCCCAGCGGCGGAGCATGAAATACACGAGGCCCGCCGCGGTCACGACGAGGAGAATGAGCAGCTGCGTCCAGTTCGTGCCGCCCAGGTCGCCGAAGGTCCAGAACACCACGGCGCTTATTTTCGTTTCATCTGCAAAGTATTGCAGCAGAGTGCTGCCGCCGGTGAAGAGCGAGCTGAGCGCCACGCCAGCGAGCACCAGCCCGCCGGGGCCTATGTCGCGCCTGAGCCTGGATATGGCGATGACCACCACGGTGGAGAGCGAGCCGAACACAAAGGCGCAGAGCGTCACGATATACGGGTCGTCTATCCTGATGGCAAAATCCGCCGCGCCGGTGTTCACGACGCCGCCGCCGAACACGATGATGCCCACCGCCGCGCCGAAGGCCGCGCCCTGCGAGACGCCCAGGGTCGAGGCAGAGGCCAGCGGGTTGTGCAGCACGCACTGCATCACCGCGCCGGACATGGCCAGCGCCGCGCCGACGAGTATCGCAGCCACAGCCCGCGGGAAGCGGATGCCGAAGAGCACCGTGTTCGCCGTAGCGCTGCCCCGGCCCGTAAGGGCTAGGAAAATTTCGTCCAGGCCGAACTTTATGCTGCCCGTCCCCGCCTCCACCAGCGCCGCTGTCAGCACCAGGGCCAGAGTTATGAGCAGAGTCAGCAGTTTTTTCCTTTGCAGCCCTTCGTAGCCGGGGCCGGCGCCTTTTGTCATCCGAGCACTACCTCACAATATCCGGAATCTATGCTCTCGAGCACGGAGAGATAGTCCTCCGCGCCGAGGAAAAACTTGAAGATCTCGTTTGCCTTCGCCTCCACGTCTATGCCTGCGAAGGCCTCGGGATAGAGGACGGAGCCGACGAAGTAGCAGTTGGCGAGGGATATCTCCATATTGTCGTAATAGGCCGTGGAGCTGGGGTACTGGTAGATATGCCCCTCGTTATATGCCTTGAGCAGCGCGTAGTAGTCCGGCCGCTCGGCGTAGTCCTGGCGCACGAGCGCGACGCCGCCGCTGTCCAGGAAGATATACTCGGGGTCCCAGGCGATAACCTGCTCCTTGTCGATGATCACCGAGCTCTTGACGCCGCTGCCGTCGTCCGCGACATTTTTGGCGTCCACCGAGAGCATGACGGGGTCGTTCATGCGGATGCCCTCTATGCCGTGCGCGCCCTTGAAGGTGGCGGCGGCTGGCAGGACCGTGGGTTTTTCATCCTCCGGCACGGCGGAGGCAAGCTTCTTGAGCTCTGCAAGGCTGTCGTTTATGTAGGCGATGACCTCCTCCGCGCGCTCTGAGACGCCGCAGACCTCGCCTATGATACGCAGGGACTGCTCAAAATCCTCTCCAAAGAGCGTCCCCTGGCTCACGGCCACGACGGGGATGCCCGTTTTGCGCTGGATCTCGTCCACCTCGCCGCTCGTAGCGGTGCAGAAGATGACGTCCGGGGCGGCCAATATCATCTGCTCAGGGTAATAGCTAGTGTTTCCCGCCGCGTCCGTGCCGACTATAGGCGCCTCGGCCCAGAGCTCGCGGTTCACATAGGCGTAGGCCACGAGTGGCGTAACCTTCTCGGGGTCCATGCCGCTGTAGCCCACGACCTTCTCCGCGAGGCCGAGATAGCTTATCATTCTCGGCGTGTTGCCGAGGGGGATTATCTTCTCAACAGTCTCCGGGAGGACCACTTCCCTGCCCAGGGCGTCGGTTATCGTTCTGCCTTCCGTGACGGTCTCGGTGTTCTCCGGCGTCTCCTGCGCCGGGGCCTGCCCGCAGGCGCACAGCGTCGCGGCCAGTGCTGCGGCAAGCAGGGCCGCGGCGGCTTTTTTTAAATGTTTCATGAGCTTATCCTTTCCGGGGCCAGGCGCCTTTTTCCCTTTTCTGTGACCATTGTAAGGGCCTGTCAAACTTTCCGCAAGCCCCCCGGGGGGATAAAAATGCCCTCCCCGGGCAATTTTTTGCACAGGGAGGGCTGAAGATGTCCGTTATTTTCAGTCGTCGTAGTCCTGCTCGGCCTTCAGAATCGCGCCGGAATAGGCGTCCACCTCGTATTCGTACTCCGTGCGGCCGACATTGAACTCGATCTCGTACTTATAGCTGCCGTGGTCGCGGTCGAGCTCGCACTTAAGGCGCGTGACCTCGCTCTCGGAGACGCCCGCGTCGGAGAGTGCAGCGGCCTTCGCAGCGGCCTCGCCTATGAAGCTGCCGGTGTCAACGCTGCCCGCGCCGTTTCCGTACTGGTTGCCGGTGCCGGCGCCTGTGCCAGTCCCGCTGCCACTGTTGCCGCTGCCGTTTCCGGCAAGATTACCGGTCTGCTCCTGCTCGAACTTCACAACGTCGCCGGTCAGGGCGTTTATCTCATAGTCATACTTCAGGCCGTTCGCGGCGAACTCGAGCTCGTAGTAATAGACGCCGTCGTCGCGGTCAAAATCGGCCTTGAGCCAGCAGACGTCCGCCTCGCTGACGCCCGCGTGGGCCAGGGCGGCTTCCTTCGCGGCCGCCTCGCCTATATAATCGCCGCTTGCGCTGCCGGATGGGATGCTCGTTCCGGTATTCTTCTGCTCGTACTTCACGACCTCGCCGGTCAGGGCGTTGATGTCGTACTCGTACTCCACGCTGCCGGCGTAGAACTCTACCTCGTAGACCATGACGCCGTGCTCGCTGTCAAAGTCCGTCTCGACATAGAGGACGTCGGAGGCGCTGACGCCCGCGTGGGCATAGGCGGCGGTCTTGGCGTCGTCAACGCCTATATAGCCCTTGGCGCTGGCGGTGCCGGTCTGGTTCACAGTGCTGTCGCTGAGGCCGCGGGAGCTCGCTATGAGGCTGATATCATTCACGGAGAGCGGCGCGAGGGACTCGGCGGTGAGGGTAGCGTCCGCTGCGCAGACCTTGAGGATAAGCTCCGCCTTGCCCTCTGAGATGCCGTACTGCTCCGCGAGGGCCGCGCTCTCGCTGGTGGAGGAAACGGTCTGCGTCAGCACTGAGGCCTCAAAGCCGCCGTCGCCCACGGCGCTGCTGATGAGTGCGCTGACCTGGGCCTGCAAGCTCTCCGCTTTGGCAGCGTCGCCGTTTTCAACGGAAACGAGGATGGAGTTGCGGATGTCGTCCAGATAGCCGTTCACCAGCATGGAGCCTATGAGTGCGTTCACCGTGACGTCAAGATTCGCTCCCGCGAAGTCCATGCCGCCCATGACGGTCCTGGCGTCCTCGTTGAGGGGCTGGACCTCGATGACCTTGTCGCTCGTATCCATGACGATGTTGAGGCTGGGGTTCACGTCCAGGGTGATAACGCTGGCTATGGCCGCGCCGGGCTCGGCGGCGCCGTAATGGAGCCCGATATATCCGCCTATGCAGACGAGCACGATGGCGGCTGCGACGGCAAGGGGCAAAAAGCGGTTTTTCTTCTTTTTTACTTCGTTCATCGTTATTACATTTCCTTTCCGGGCTTCGCAGGCTTCGAGGATGCCGGTCAGCTGCTCCGGGGCCGTGTGCTCGGCAAGGCGGCGAATTCGCGCTTCGAGCTTCTCGTTGTCCATCATTCCGCCTCCTCTGCTGCTTTTCCGAGTTTTTTCATGGCGCGGTGGTATTTCGACAGGACGGTGGGGAGCGCATGATCCAGCATGGCCGCGATCTCGCGGTGCTTGAGGCCGCCCAGCGCGTGGAGGGAGACTATCTGCCGCTCCTCCTCCGAGAGCGTCTCAAGCAGGGCCCTGAGCGTCAGCAGGTCTTCCTGGGAGAAGTCCGGCCTGTCGGAGAACTGCTCCTGCCAGTCCTCCGGCGTCATGGCCACGGTGCGGCGGCGCTCGCGCAGGAGCTGAAGCGCCTCGTTCCGCGCTATGGTCATGAGCCAGGCCATGGGCTTGCCCTGGGAGCGGTACTGTGCCGCGGACTGGTAGGCCTTGACATAGGTCTCCTGCACCGCGTCCTCCGCGTCCTGCGGGTTCTTCAGGAGAAAGAGCGAAAAGCCGTACAGCGCCGCGTGCGTCCTCTCATAGACCCTTGCCAGCGCCCCGGTGTCCCCGCGGCCCATTTCCGCGATGCACCGGTCAATGTGTTCCGTCTCCGCCGCCGTCAGCGGCGAGCCAAGGGCTGTCAGTATGAGCAGCATGGCTTCCTCCCGTTCTGCCATAACAATGCATGGCGACTCCGTTTTATTGCGCGCATGAAAAAATTTTTTTGCAATAACGACAAACGGATTATAGCACCAATTTTGCGGACGGGCAATCCTCGACAGGCGGAGAAGTTCGTGCTAATATGAATTCAGAAAACAAGTCTGGGAGGCAGATAGGTCATGGAGCATCTTGGAATTAATGTAAACGTCAAAAACGTCCCCGAGCTCGACGCGGGCTACATCCCCCTGCACAAGTTCAACGCCGCCTTCCTTGAGGGCGCCGAAAAGCCACTCGGCATAGCCGTCGAGCGCGCGGGCGGCGAGGTCGCCGTCATGCGCACCTTCATCCACGGCACGCCCGAGTTCGAGGCCGCGGACAGCTATTACGCCGACAGGATGGTCAAGTCCATGCTCTGGCTCTACGGCGGCTGGAAGGTATATATAAGCGGGGACAGGGACATCTACGAGCGCATCCGCGCCGCCTACACCCCCGATGGCAGCCGCGCCTTTGACGAGGACTTCATGTCCGGCGTCTACGAGCGGCCCTTCGAGGTCGTCTTCTGCGACGAGCTGCCGGCCGAAAAGTCCAACCCCCAGGCCATAGGCCGCCACCTCGGCGGCTGCCGCATCGGCTTCGACGCCGGCGGCTCCGACCGCAAGGTCTCCGCCGTCATCGACGGCGAGAGCGTCTTCTCCGAGGAGGTCGTCTGGTTCCCCAAGACCACTGCCGACCCGGACTATCACTTCCAGGGCATCGTGGACGCCTTCAAGTCCGCCGCCGCCCACATGCCGCGCGTGGACGCCATCGGCGTCTCCTCCGCCGGCATCTACATCGAAAACCGCGCCATGGTCGCCTCCCTCTTCCTCAAGGTGCCGAAGGATGAATTCAACCGGAAGGTCAAGGACATCTACATCCGCGCGGCCAAGGAGATAGGCGACGTGCCCCTCGTCGTTGCCAACGACGGCGACGTCACCGCCCTCGCGGGCGCCATGAGCCTCGACGACAATAACGTCCTTGGCATCGCCATGGGCACCAGCGAGGCCGTCGGCTATGTGGACAAGAACGGCTGCGTCACCGGCTGGCTCAACGAGCTCGCCTTCATGCCCGTGGACGCGAGCCCGGAGGCCATGGCCGACGAGTGGTCCGGCGACATCGGCTGCGGCGTCAAGTACTTCTCCCAGGATGGCGTCATCAAGCTCGCTCCCCGCGCGGGCATAGAGCTCGACGAGGCCCTCTCCCCCGCCGAGAAGCTCAAGGTCGTCCAGGGCCTTATGGAAAATGGCGACGAGCGCGCCGCGAAGGTCTACGAGAGCATCGGCGTCTACCTCGCCCACGCCCTCGCGCTCTACTACGATTTCTACGAGTTCAAGCACGTCCTGCTGCTTGGCCGCGTCATGTCCGGCAAGGGCGGCGACCTCGTGCTCTCCACCTGCAAGGCCGTCCTCGCGGACGAGTACCCCGAGATCGCGGGCAACATCTTCCCCTCCCTGCCTGACGAGAAGTTCCGCCGCGTCGGCCAGTCCGCTGCCGCCGCCTCCCTGCCTGAGATCAAGTGAACAGGAAGCACATCATCTGCTTCGGCGACTCCAACACGCACGGCTACTGCGGCGACGCCGCCGACTTCGACGGCGTTCCGCAGCCCGGCGGCGCCATGCGCTTTTCCGAGGCCTCCCGCTGGCCGCGGCTGGTGCAGGCGGCGCTCGGAGAGGAGTATCTTATCATCGAAGAGGGCCTGAACGGACGCACAACGGTATTCGAGGACCCCTTCCGCAATGGCATCACGGGCGCAGGCTACATCTGGCCCTGCCTCATGAGCCACAAGCCCGTGGACCTGCTCATCCTCATGCTCGGCACGAACGACGCCAAGGAGTGGTACGGCGCGTCGCCGGAGCGCATCTGCGCGGGCATGGAATACCTCGTCTGTCGCGCTCAGAACACGCCCTGCTGGACGAAAAAGGGGCCTAACATCCTTGTCGTCGCCCCGCCGCCCATTGCCGCGGGCTTTGAGGACACGGAGAGCTTTGCCGAGTTCGGCCCAGAGGCGCGGGGCAAGACCCTGGCGCTCGCCCCGCTCTACGAAAAGGCGGCTCATCGCCTGGGCTGCGCCTTCTTCGACGCCGGGCCGGTGTCCGAGATAAACCGCGTGGACTGCGTCCACATGACCCGCCGCGGCTGCCGCTCTCTCGCCGCCGCGCTTGTGGAAATCATTCCCAGACTGTGCGTCTGAGTAATTCCTATACAAGAGAATAAAACATTTCCTCCTGTGCAAAATAAGGACACATTTTCACGCACAGGAGGTTTTTTTATGTACACACGCAAGGGGCTTACGCTCTGTGCGGCCCTGCTGCTGGCGGCCGTGGCGCTCACGGCTCTCGTACCCGTACTTCCCGCGCGCGCCGAGGGGAACGCACCCGTGGCGCAGAACCTGGAGCTCACGACCTACCGCAACGTCTCCGTCGGCGGCAGGCTCACAGCGGTTGACCCGGACGGTGACACGATCACCTTCCAAATCACCACCGAGCCCACCAAGGGCGAAATTGAGCTCACCGACGACGGACGCTTCGTCTACACCCCCGAAACCAACCGCCGCGGACGCGACTACTTCGGCTTCAAGGCCGTGGACGCCGAGGGCAACAGCTCTCAGGAGGCGACGGTCATCATCCGCATCGAAAAGCAGAAGACCCGCACGACCTATTCCGACCTCGACGGCAACGCCTGTGCCTATGCAGCGACGATGCTGGCCGAGGAGGGCATCTTCGTGGGCCAGCAGCTCGGCGGAAGCTACGTCTTTGAGCCTGACCGCGAGGTGACGCGCGGAGAGTTCCTTGCCATGTGCATGGAGCTGGGCGGAGACGAGCTGCTCAGCGCCGTCGCCGCCACCGGCTTTGCCGACGACGACGCCATACCCGTCTGGCAGAAGCCCTATGTCGCCACGGCGCTCATGGACGGCGTAATAAACGGCACCGAGTCCGAGGGCAGCGCCGTCTTCAGCGCCGGAGACGCCGTGACCGTGCAGGAGGCCGCCGTCATGCTGAACAACGTCCTCGGCGCGACGGACGTGCCCACAGCCGCCTTTGACAGCGCCGTCCCCGCCTGGGCAAGCCAGGCCACGGCGAACCTAACAGCCTGCGGCGTCCTCGCCGTCTCCGGCCGCTACACCGACAGCCTCACCCGGGCCGATGCCGCCGAGATTCTCGCCGCCGCCATCGCTGTGCGAGACAGCCGCGAATAAAAAAACGCCGCCGCTCCAAAGAGCGGCGGCGTTTTGCCGTTTTTTACGCAAGCTCGCGTCCCATCAGGACGCCCATGGCGGAGGCCATCATCAGGCCGCGCGTCCAGCCGGAGCTGTCGCCCAGAGCGTGCAGGCCCGGGACGTTGGTGTTGAAGCTCGTATCCATCTTGACCTTATTGGAATAGAACTTCAGCTCAGGAGAATAGAGCAGCGTCTCATAACTGGCAAAGCCGGGGACTACCTCGTCCATCGACTTTATGAAGTTTATGATGTTGATCATGGCCCTGTAGGGCATGGCGGCGGTGATGTCTCCCGCTACGGCGTCCACCAGGGTGGGCCGGACGTTGGAATGGGCCAGCTCCTTCTCCCAGGTACGCTTGCCGTCCAGGATGTCGCCGAAGCGCTG
>CDZQ01027364.1_pt1 | contig 25311 bp, 24 predicted proteins | sample 554831 | NCBI WGS metagenome assembly CDZQ01 (sample SAMEA3182112, study PRJEB8094) | gut metagenome | biome: human; feature: gut; material: Stool; isolation source: human stools | place: Canada | collected 2013-05-06 | reverse complement strand
TACACCTTTTTGCTCACATAGTTTTCGCAGGATCGTTCCTATATCCGATTTTATCTTGCCGTATATTTCTTGCCTTCGGTACTTTGGTGCAAACACAATATGGTATTGGCATCTCCATTTGCTGTGTGATAAGCTTTTTATGTCATCTTGCATGACTTAGACCTCCTTTGTTTCTTGATGCGGTTGGCGAACCTTCATCATTCTAACATCGGAGGTCTACTGCTTGAAACTTTCTATTCTCACCAGCATAGCTGGTGGTTTATTGTCGCTTAAGCGCCAATGAAAAGCGGGCTGCCTTGTGCAGCCCGCTTTCAATCCTGAATTTAAAGCCGGGGTTCCTGCTCCTGCCTTCCGGCATGCAGCAGATATGCAGTAAACAGGAGCGCAAGCCCCTGCCAAAGCTGAGGGCTGCGGGAATAATCGAGCCCCACCCCCATGCCGGTGCCGGACGCAGCTTTTATCAGGGCGGGAACCGCATACCCGTTGAGCAGAGGAAGCAAAACCGATGCAATGATCATAACCAGCCCCGCAGCATACAGCATGCGGACGTTCACCGGGGAGAAAAGCCGCCCTTTCAAGCTGTTAATCAGCGTAAAGATACAGAGCAAAAGCGCCGCCAGGCATGGGAGCGTGCGGAAAAGCCCCATGCAGGTGATTCCGATGCGCGCTGCCTGTGAAATGCCCTGCGGCGCATCGACTACAATTTGTTCCGGCAGGACAAGCCATCCGTCTCCCTGCGGTTCACCGCTGAGCAGGATGGGCTCCGCGCCCGCCCGTTCCACCGATATCCGGCCTGCAAGCAACAGCCCCGTATGCATCAGCAGTCGGCATGCTCCGGCAAGGCAGGCAAGCAACAGCAGAGCCGCTATGATTTTTGCAGCGCGTGCAGTTATGAGCTTCATTTATTGTTTCCCCCTATAGTTGGATTACAGCTATTATGGTACAATTAAGTCAATGATTGGATGCCAAAATGTATGCCGTCCTGAAACGGTCAGCATTTGGAATGAAACCTCAAAGAGAATTGTGCCAGAAGGGCAATATGATGCGCACGTCGTCCCATTTCCTTGGATGTTTAAACTGCCGTTTAAGAAGCTTTGTGTTCCAGTATAAATTCCTTCAACATAGCAATTGCTTACATAACCGGAAAGATATACTTTTCCATCGATTACAGTTTTTCGAACATAGCCGTCATAATACACGGTTCCTCTCACTTGAATCCTGCTACCGTCAGCGAGTGTCACGTATTCATTTACCTGATTGGAACGGTTGAAATCCCAACTGGTAACCGTTGAATCAGCCTGCATCATAGTCCTGCAAGAAGCGGATTCTTCATCAAAATAATACGATGGTTCGATTCTGTTGTTGTGCCTCGGAAATAGTTTCCATGATTATTAGAAAATTTTCAACTTCTTCAAGAACGCTAGGAGCAAGATAATCCGTTGAATTTGGATCATGAGGTGTAATAGAAACCCCATACCTTAATTCTAATTCCTCAATTTTTTGCTTTTGAGTTTGAATGGATGCAGTTTCTTGATATGAAACAGCTAATGTTGTACTTAAACAAGAGAGGGAGCAAAGCAACGCCAAAAACGCAGAGACGAACTTTTTCATTATTTTTTCCTCCTTTATTAAGTTATTGAAAATGTTAAATTTAGTATAGCAATTCATTTATGCCATGTCAAACGAATAAACGGACTACCGTATGATGTTAACACATTGTTAACATATGCGCTTTTGACAAAAAGGATGCAGGAAGAAACACATTTCAGATTCTTGACAAAGGGAAATCCCTTACATATAATGGCTTATACGAATATAAAATAAGGAAACGCACTGGAAGGGAGTTCAACGGGGCATGGCTCCGTGTGTTTTTATATTAACTATGAAACCGGAGGGTATCATCCATGGCAGAAGTACGTTTGACCGCAGAGGGCATTAAAAAATACGAGGAGCGGTTGGAATACCTGAAAACAACCGGCCGCACGGAAATTGCGGAGCAGATTAAGATCGCCCGCTCTTTTGGCGACCTGAGCGAAAACGCGGAATACGATGCGGCAAAGGCTGAGCAGGCGCGCATGGAGTATGAGATCGTCGAGATCGAGAACATGCTCAAAAACGTCGTGCTCATCGATGAGGACAACATCAACACCGACATGGTGAACATCGGCACCACCGTGCGCGTGCGCATGACGGCGCTGGGCGTCGAAAAGGAATTCCAGATCGTTGGCAGCGCGGAATCCAACCCGCTTGAAAACCGCATTTCCAACGAATCCCCCGTCGGCGCGGGGCTGATTGGCCACAAGGTTGGCGAAACGGTGGAAATTCAGACGCCCGGCGGTGCGCAGCCGTTTGAAATTCTTGCCATCGGCAAATAAGCTGCCGCAGGCAATGAAAAATAATTCATCAATCGAACAGGAGAGAAACATGGACGAGCAAAGAAGCGTGAACGCGCCCGAGGAACGGGCCCTCACACAGGAGGAACTGAGCGAACTGCTGCAAATCAGGCGGGATAAGCTCAAGTCCCTTCAGGATGCCGGCCGCGATCCGTTCGAGATCGTGCGCTATGACCAGCAACTTTACAGTACGGACGTATTGGAAAAATACGACGCGCTCGAAGGCAAATCCGTCAGCTTGGCGGGGCGCATGATGTCCAAACGCATCATGGGCAAGGCGAGCTTTGCCCACCTGCTCGATTATAAGGGCGACATCCAGATTTATGTCCGCCGGGACGATGTGGGCGAGGAAGCCTATACGGACTTCAAAACCATGGACATCGGAGATATCCTGGGCGTTGTGGGCAAGGTGTTCAAGACCCGCACGGGGGAGGTTTCCATCCATGCGGAGCGGGTTACGCTGCTTTCCAAGTCCCTCCGCCCCCTGCCGGAAAAGTTCCACGGCCTGAAGGATCCGGAGCTTCGTTACCGCCAGCGCTTTGTGGATCTCATCGTGAATCCCGAGGTACGCGAAACGTTTGTGAAGCGCTCAAAGATCATCGCGGAGATTCGCAACCGCCTGAACGCAAGAGGCTTCATCGAGGTGGAAACGCCTGTGCTCAACACAACGGCCTCCGGCGCTTCGGCGCGCCCGTTCATCACGCACCACAATGCGCTGGATATCGACATGTATATGCGCATCGCCACGGAGCTGCACCTGAAGATGTGCATCGTGGGCGGGCTGGAGCGCGTGTATGAAATCGGCCGCATCTTCCGCAACGAGGGCATGGATGCAACGCATAACCCGGAATTTACCACCATCGAGCTGTATCAGGCCTATACGGACTATAACGGCATGATGGAGCTTTCCGAAGACCTGTTCTCCCACTGCTGCCAAATGGTGAACGGCACCACGAAGATCACCTATCAGGGGCAGGAGATCGACCTTACGGCCCCCTTCCGCCGCCTTCCAATGAACGATGCGGTGAAGGAATACACGGGCGCGGATTTCCTCGCCTGCGCAACGGATGAAGAGGCACATGCGCTTGCAAAGTCCATTGGCCTTGCAATAGAGGATAAGGCGGCCACCAAGGGCAAGATCCTTGCCGAAGCGTTTGACACGTTCGTGGAGGATAAGCTGATCCAGCCCACGTTCATCATCGATTACCCCGTGGAAATTTCCCCGCTCAGCAAGCGCAAGCCCGGCTGCCCCGGCCTTACGGAGCGCTTTGAGCTGTTCATCTCCGGCCATGAATACGCAAATGCGTTTTCCGAGCTGAACGACCCCATCGACCAGCGCGGCCGCTTTGTACAGCAGGCGCAGGAGCGCGCCAAGGGCGATGACGAGGCCATGATGATCGATGAGGATTTCTGCACCGCGCTTGAATACGGCATGCCCCCGACGGGCGGCATTGGCATCGGCGTGGACCGCATGATTATGCTCCTGACCGATTCCTCCACCATCCGGGACGTGCTGCTGTTCCCGACAATGAAGCCGGTGAAGTGACACTGACAAAAAGATGCAAAGGGGCGCGCCGAGCGGCGCGCCCCTTTCAGTCTGCTAAAAATTCGTGGAATTGCGGGGGAAACCCAAGCGGCCTCAAGCGCAATTGATGGTGTATGCGCCCATCAAAGGAACGTGAAGCAGGGCGCGTGCCTGCGCTTACTTCACAAGGTCGTTGAGCTTTGCAAGCCGGTCGATTGCCGTGGCAAGCGTATCCTTGTTGCGCGCGAAGTGCAGGCGCATGAAGTTGTTCACATCCTCGCGGAAGAAGCTGGAACCCGGCACGGCGGCAACGCCCACATTGCGGATCACCCATTCGCAGAACTGCAGATCGCTGTAACCGGCAAACTGGGGCAGCGCAAGGAACTTGCCGATATCCACCATGATGAAATAGCTGCCCTGCGGCACCGTGTGCGCAAGGCCGAGCGCATCCAGGCCCTGCACGAAGAAATTGCGCTTTTCGGTGTAAAGCGTTTGCAGGCCCTCGTAATAGTCCGGGCCAAAGCGCAGGCCGGTTACGGCCGCTTCCTGCAAGGGTGCTGCGGCGCCGACGGTCAGGAAATCGTGTACCTGCTTCGCGCGCTCAATCACCTCCGCCGGCCCGATCAGGTATCCCAGGCGCCAGCCGGTGATGGAATATGTTTTGGAAAGCGAGCTGCACGAAATCGTGCGCTTCCACATGCCGGGCAGCGAGCAGAAATAGGTGTGCACATAGGGCTTGAAGATGATGTGTTCGTACACTTCATCCGTAATGACGAACGCATCGTACTTTTCCGCGAGCGCCGCGATGGTGGAAAGCTCCTCACGCGTAAACACCTTGCCGGTGGGGTTGGAAGGGTTGCAAAGGATAAGCGCCTTCGGGTGCTGCCGGAACGCTTCCTCAAGCTGCGCAGGATCGAAATGGAAGTCCGGCGGCAGAAGCGGCACATAAATCGGCTCTGCGCCGGAAAGGATTGCATCCGCGCCGTAGTTTTCATAGAAGGGCGAGAACACGATGACCTTGTCTCCGGGGTTGCAGACGGTCATCATTGCGCTCATCATGGCCTCTGTGCCTCCGCAGGTCACAACGATTTCCGTATCCGGGTTGATGTCATGCCCAAAGGGGCCGGACTGCTTGTCCGCAAGCGCACGGCGGAAGTTGGCCGCGCCGAAGGTAACGGAATATTGGTGCGGGCCGGCATAGGCGGCCTTTGCGAGCGCATCCAGGATCTCGCGCGGCGGGTCAAAATCCGGGAACCCCTGGGAAAGGTTGATCGCGCCATGCTCGTCGCTGATGCGGGTCATGCGGCGAATGACGGAATCGGTGAATTGGGAAACGCGTTTGCTCAGTTCGGGCATATAGGTGCTCCTTTATGTTAAGAATAAAATCTATAGAAAATATATTTATATATCATCCTGCCTGCTTTCACACTATCATAGCGCAATCCGCTTAAAAATCAAGCCTTTTTTGTATAATTAATAAAGAAAATTTTGTCGTGTATTTCAGGGCGTGCTGCATTGATATGCAAAATAGGCGCCTTGAAGGGCGAATAACCCAAAAGGCGCCTTTCTAAAAGGAGCTGGCACGGCGTAAGCCATGGCGGAGGATTGTCCGTACCTTGCGGCATCCCCCGCTGGTGCCTCATACTGCCAGGCACTTTCCGGAAAGGGGTTTTTAGCAAAGAGGATAAAGGCGGGCGTGGTTTCCGCAACGTGCGGACGAGTGTCCGCCAAGAGAAAAACAATGCACAAATTGCAAAAAAATCGCATAAACATGCTTGACAAAGCGCCTGCAAAGCGCTATCATGCATAAACATAAGAAATACGTGCAATATAATGCACTGGAGGAGATACGATGAAAAAGCAGGTTAAAAAAGTTGTGTTGGCATATTCCGGCGGCCTGGATACTTCCGTTATCATTCCGTGGCTGAAGGAAAATTACGATAATTGCGAAGTCATCGCCATGTCCGGCGATGTGGGCCAGGGGGATGAGCTGGATGGGCTTGAGGCAAAAGCGCTCAAAACCGGCGCTTCCAAGCTGTATGTTGAGGATTTGAAGGAAACCTTCGTAACCGATTACATCTACCCCGCCGTTAAGGCCGGCGCGGTCTATGAAAAGGAATATCTGCTCGGCACCGCGCTCGCACGGCCCGCCATCGCAAAGCGGCTTGTTGAAATTGCCAAGCAAGAGGGCGCCGATGCGATTTGCCACGGCTGCACCGGCAAGGGCAACGATCAGGTGCGCTTTGAGCTTGCAATCAAGGCGCTTGCCCCGGAACTCACGGTCATTGCCCCGTGGCGGGAATGGGAGTTTAAATCTCGCGAGGATGAGATCGCCTATGCCGAGGCGCATGACATTCCGCTCAAAATCAACCGCGAAACCAACTATTCCAAGGATAAGAACCTCTGGCACCTTTCCCATGAGGGGCTTGACCTGGAAGATCCTGCAAACCAGCCTACCTACGGCAAGGACGGGTTCCTTGAAATGACCGTGCCGCCCAAGCAGGCGCCGGATGATTCCGCTTTTGTCACGATCTCCTTTGAAAAGGGCGTACCCGTTGCGGTAAACGGCGAGGCGCTTGCCCCGGTTGCGCTTGTGGACGCGCTCAACAAAATCGGCGGCGCGCATGGCGTGGGGCTTTTGGATATGGTGGAAAACCGGCTTGTGGGCATGAAATCCCGCGGCGTATATGAAACGCCGGGCGGGTCTATCCTTTATAAAGCGCACGAGCTGCTGGAGCAGATCTGCCTTGACCGGGACACCCTGCATTATAAGCTCCTTGTTGCGGAACAGTTCGCAGAACTGACCTATTTCGGCAAGTGGTTCACGCCGCTGCATGAAGCCATCCGCGCCTTTATCGACAAGACGCAGGAGTATGTGACGGGCGATGTGAAGCTTGAACTTTACAAGGGCAACATCATCCCCGCCGGCATTACCTCCCCGTATTCTCAGTATTATGAGGAGCTTGCCACCTTCGGCGAGGACCATGTGTACGATCAGGCGGAATCCAAGGGCTTCATCGACCTGTTCGGCCTTTCCATCAAGATGAACGCGCTTGCCAAGCAGGGCAAGATCAAATAAACAGGAGAACGCAAACGATGCAAACGATGTGGGCAGGGCGCTTTCAGAAGCAGCTTGACGCGGAGGTGAACGATTTCAACTCGTCCATCTCCTACGATGCGCGCATGTTCCGGCAGGATATCGCCGGGTCGCTCGCGCATGTGGCGATGCTTGCAAAAGCGGGTATTCTCACGGATGCGGAGCGGGACGCAATCGCCGCCGGGCTCGGCTCCATTCTGGATGACATTGCAAGCGGCGCGCTTCCCATCGACCCCGCCGCAGAGGATATCCACATGTTTGTGGAAGCCGAGCTAACAAAGCGCATCGGGGATGTGGGAAAGAAGCTGCACACCGCGCGCAGCCGCAACGACCAGGTGGCGCTTGACCTCCGGCTTTGCCTGATGGACGAAATCGGCAAAATCGAAGGCGAGGCAAAAGCGCTGCTCAAAACCCTCCTCGATCAGGCGGAGGCGTATGCCGCCACGATCCTGCCGGGTTACACCCATTTGCAGCGCGCGCAGCCCATCACCTTCGGCCACCACCTGATGGCGTATGCGAACATGATCGAACGCGATCTTTGCCGCCTTGCGGCCTGCAAAAAAAGCGCCGCCGTCTCCCCGCTCGGGTGCTGTGCGCTCGCCGGCACCACCTACCCCACCGACCGCGCCATGACCGCGGCCGCGCTCGGGTGCGCGGGTCCCTGCGAAAACAGCATGGACGGCGTTTCGGATCGGGATTTCGTGATCGAGCTTGCGTCCTGCATCGCGATCCTGATGATGCACCTTTCCCGCTTTTCGGAGGAGATCATCCTCTGGTGCTCATGGGAATTCCACTTCATTGAGCTGGACGATGCATATTCCACCGGCTCGAGCATCATGCCGCAGAAGAAGAACCCCGACATTCCGGAGCTTGTGCGCGGCAAAGCGGGCCGCAGCTACGGCAACCTGGTGACGCTTCTCACCGTCATGAAGGGCCTGCCGCTTGCCTATAACAAGGACATGCAGGAAGACAAGGAAGCCATCTTCGACAGCGTGGATACGGTGCTTCAGTGCCTCCACATCTTCACGCCAATGCTTTCCACGATGCGCGTCCTGTCGGATACCATGCGCAGGGCGGCGGCAAACGGGTTCATCAACGCAACGGATTGTGCGGATTATCTCGTCGGCAAAGGGCTGCCCTTCCGTGCGGCGTATAAGATCACGGGCGCGCTTGTGGCGCGCTGCATCGCGGATGGCGCAACGCTGGAGACGCTCCCGCTTGCAGTTTATCGGGAATATTCCCCCGCGTTTGACGCGGATGTATATGAAGCCATTGACCTTGACGCCTGCGTGATGAAGCGCACTTCCTTCGGCGGGACCGCCCCCGCTTCCGTGCGGGCGCAGGCGGCGGCGATGCGGAAACGCAACGGCCTCTAAGCCCGGGGAAAATACGGCGGAAACACAGAACACGATCAGAATAAACATAAGGAGAGGAACGCGCATGGAGATCCGCAAGCTGGATGAAACCTATATTGAACACACCTATCACCGGCATACGCCGATCCTGATGCGCGGCAAAAGCTGCACGGTTTATGACAGCGAAGGCAAGGCCTATGTTGACCTCAGTGCGGGGATAACGGTAAACAGCCTCGGCTTTTCCGACCCGGCCTGGCAGACGGCGGTGATGTCCCAGCTGCTGCAATTGCAGCATGCTTCCAACCGGTATTATACCGCGCCGCAGGTGCTTCTCGCAGAACAGCTCTGCAAGCGCACCGGCATGCAGAAGGCGGTGTTCGGGAATTCCGGCACGGAGGCGAACGAGTGTGCGATCAAGCTTGCGCGCAAGTGGGGGATCGACCGCCATGGTGCGGACTGTTATCATATCATCACGCTCGAAAACAGCTTTCACGGGCATACGCTCGGTGCGCTTGCGGCGGCCGGGCAGCCGGCGCTCAAGGCGGATTTCGGGCCGGTGCTGCCCGGCTTCCACCATGTTCCGGCGAACGACCTTGCGGCGATGCAGGCAGCATTTGCGCAATACCCCGTTGCCGGCGTGATGCTGGAGCTTGTGCAAAGCGAGGATGGCATGAAGGCGCTCGATGCGGATTATGTGCAGGCACTTTGTGCACTTTGCCGCGAAAAGGACGCGCTGCTCATCGTGGATGAGGTGCAGACGGGCAATGGCCGCACCGGCGCGCTTTACGCATATGAACTGTTCGGCATTGCGCCGGATGTTGTCACCACTGCAAACGGGCTTGCGGGCGGGCTGCCCATCGGCGTTACGCTCATCGGCGCACGCGCAGCAGGCACGCTCACGCGCGGCACGCACAGCTCAACCTTCGGCGGGAACCCCGTATGCGCGGCAGCCGCACGCGCGGTGCTCAGCCGCATCGACGGCGCGCTTTTGCAGGCTGTCGTGGAAAAGGGAGAATACATCAAAACACAGCTTCAGGGCGCAAAGGGCGTTAAAGCGGTGACAGGCCTCGGGCTTCTCATCGGCGTGCTGCCGGAAGCGCGGCCCGCCTCCGATGTGGCGGAAGCATGCGAAGAGCACGGCGTGCTGCTGCTCACGGAAAAGGACAACCTCTGCATAGCTCCTGCACTTAATATCCCGATGGAGGAACTTGCCGCGGCAATTGCCGTGGTGAAACAGGAGCTTGCAGCAGAATAAGAGCGCATGCAAAAGGGAGCGGAACCCGCTCCTTTTTTGTGCCCCTTCCGCGTCTTGCCCGCCCCGGCGGCATCTTATATAATAAAAGGCAAACAGCCTGGGAAAAGGAGAAGCCGCAATGAAATATAAAAATCCGCTGCTTGTTGTGTGCGATCTGGAAGCATCCATCGCATTTTATCGGGAAGTTTTGGGGCTCCGCGTCGTGCGGGATTTCGGCGCAAATGTGACGCTTACGGGCGGGGTTTGCCTTCAAACAAAGGAAAGCTGGCTTGGGTTTCTCGGCGTGAACGAAGGGGCGATTTCCTTCGGCGGCCGGGACGCCGAGCTGTATTTCGAGGAGGACGCGTTTGATGCGTTTGCGGCGCGGCTTGCCGGCATGGCGGATGTGCGGTATGTTCATCCCGTGCTGGAGCACCGCTGGGGGCAGCGCGCCGTTCGGTTCTATGATCCGGACGGGCATATCATCGAGGTTGGCGAGAGCATGAAAACGGTTTGCCTCCGCTTTTTTGCAAGTGGGATGACTCCGGAGGAAACGGCGCGGCGGATGGATGTGCCGCTTGGGTTTGTAAATGCATGCGTGCGGGAAAGGAAGGGAAAATGATCCCCCTTGGCATGCCGACGCTCATTGAATCCCCTGCGCCCGCAGAATGTGCCGCGCTATGCCATGCGCTCGGACTCAGCTTCATCGAGCTCAACATGAACCTGCCGCAGTATCAGCCCGGCAGCGTGGATGTTGCGCAATGCGTCCGGCTCGCAGCAGAATACGGCATTTATTATACCATCCACCTAGACGAAAATCTGAACGCCAGCGATTTCAACCCCTATGTCGCGGAGGCGTATAAGCGCACGGCGCTTGAGGCCATTGCGCTTGCAAAGCGGCTGCAGGCGCCGGTTTTGAACATGCACTTGCCCCGCGGCGTGCATTTTACGCTCCCGGACAAGAAGATATACCTTTTCGAGGCATACAGGGAACGCTATCTGCAAATGATAGCGGACTTCCGGGACGCCTGCACAGCCGCGGCGGGCGATGCGGGAATCACCATCTGCGTTGAAAACACGGATGGCTACCTGCCGTTCCAGCGCAGTGCGCTCAAATTGCTGCTGGAAAGCAGCGTATTCGGCCTGACGCTGGATGTGGGCCACAGCCACAGCGCGGGCAAGGTGGATGAGCCGCTGATCCTCCAAACTCCGGGCGCGCTGCGCCACATGCATTTGCACGACGCGTTGGGGCAAACAAATCACCTCATCCCCGGCACAGGTGAAATTGACCTTCCGCGCTATGCCGCCTTGGCGGAACAACGCGGCTGCCGCGTCGTCCTTGAAACGAAAACATGCGCCGCCCTGCGCGCGGCTGTGGCATGGATGCGGCGCTTGCAAATGTGATGAACGTCCTCGCGCAAATGCAGGCTGCCATAGTTCGTATGTAAAATCCACGCAAAGTATGCTATAATCAAATTCGTGTAACAGCAAAATTGGATGGAGAACGGGAGAATATGGCGGCAGCACACAGTTTAAGCAGAGGCAAGCGCGATGTTGACATGACAGAAGGGAGCATCCCCCGCCACATTATTAACTTTGCGTTCCCGCTTCTCATCGGGAACATCTTCCAACAGCTTTACAATACGGTTGATACTTGGGTGGTTGGCAACTATGTCAGCAACGAGGCGTTTTCCGCCGTCGGCACTGTGGGGCCGATCATCAACACGCTCATCGGCTTCTTCATGGGGCTTTCAAGCGGCGCAGGCGTCGTGATCTCGCAATATTATGGGGCAAAGCGCCCGGAAAAGGTGCATGACGCGGTGCATACCGCCATTGTCATGACGCTTGTGCTTGGCATCGTGTTTACCGCCGTGGGCATTTTAATGATCCCCGCGATGCTGAACCTGATGAAAACGCCCGCCGAGGTGATGCCGGAATCCTCGGCATACCTTACCATTTATTTTGCGGGTATCCTTGGGCTGATGCTGTATAACATGGGGGCCGGCATTCTCCGCGCGGTCGGCGATTCCAAGCGGCCGTTTTATTTCCTCGTTGTTTCCGCGGTGCTGAACACCGTGCTTGACCTTGTGTTTGTGCTTCAATTTAACATGGGTGTGCGCGGCGTTGCATACGCCACAATCATCGCGCAGGGCGTGTCCGCAGTTTTGATCCTCATCACGCTCATGCGGAGCGAATCCTGCATCCGGCTGACGCTGTGGCACCTGAAGATCAGCTGGGAAATGCTTGGAAAGATCGTCCGCATCGGCATTCCGGCAGCAATCCAGATGGCGGTAACGGCATTTTCCAACATCTTCGTGCAGTCCTACATCAACTATTTCGGCGCGGACTGCATGTCCGGCTGGACGGCGTATTCCAAGATCGACCAGCTCATTTTGCTGCCTGTGCAGTCCATCGCGCTCGCATCCACCACGTTCGTGGGGCAAAACCTCGGCATCAACCGCGTGGAGCGCGCAAAGCGGGGCGTGCGCACCGCGCTCTGCCTTGGCACAGGGGCAACCATCCTCATTATGATCCCGGTGATGCTCTTTGCACCGCAGCTTGTGACCTTCTTTAACGGCAAGGCGGAGGTGGTTGCGTACGGAACGCTCCTGCTGCGCTGGATTTCGCCGTTTTATGTGCTTGCATGCTTCAATCAAATCTATGCCGGCGCACTGCGCGGCGCAGGCAACAGCCGTGCGCCGATGGTGATTATGCTCTGCTCGTTTGTGCTGTTCCGCCAGTGTTACCTGTACATTATGGCAAACTTTATTTCAAACGAAATCATCCCGATTGCCATGGGGTATCCTGCAGGATGGCTCGTGTGCAGCGTTGCCACGGGGCTGTACTTCCGCAACGTGGAGCTTTCCAGCACACGGATTGTTGAAAACGCCGAGGCCGCCGAGGCTGCAGAGGAAGCCGAGGAGGAGCAGCCGGGCGGCGCGCTGTAACGCGTGTGAAAAGGATAAAAACGGAGCCGGTTCTCGGGGAACGGTTCCGCTTTGTTTTCTATACGGCGCAGGAAAACCCTTACGCATACACCTCGCGCTTAAGCACGCCGATGTAGGGCAGGTTGCGGTAATAGCCCGCATAATCAAGGCCATACCCCACCACGAATTCATCCGGAATGCGGAAACCGCAAAGGTCGGCGGCGATATGCGCATCGTGCCGCTCATGCTTGTCAAGCAGGCACACCGTTTTGATGGAAGCGGGCTTGCGGGAGGAGAGCAGTTCGCGCAGGTGTTTGAGCGTAAGGCCGGAATCAATGATGTCCTCCACGATGATCACATGCCGCCCGGTGATGCTCGTGTCAAGATCCTTGATGATGCGCACCACGCCGGAGGATTGCGCGCCTGCACCATAGCTTGAAACGGCGATGAAATCCATGAAAAGATGGCATTTCATCATGCGGCAAAGATCGGTATAAAAGAAGGAAGCGCCCTTAAGGATGCATACGACGAGCGGGTTTTTGTCCGCATATTCCGCCGTAAGCTGCGCGCCGAGCTCCGCCACGCGGCCCCGGATCTGTTCCTCGCTGAAAAGCACGGATTGGATGTCGTTTTGTTCGTTGGTAATGCGCATGAGGTACCTCGTTTCATTGCTTTGTTGATAGAAAACCAGTTCTTATTATCCAACATTCCACCGGGAAATGCAAACATTCTCTTGCGTTTTTGAGAAACGCTGCGCTCCCGCTTTTTAGCGTGCGGAAACATTCACTGTTCCATTTGCGCAAAGCGCGTATTATAATGATGAAATGATGGAAAAATGGAAGAAATCATTGCAAATATTGTTGTTCTTCTGCAAGATCGGCTGCTTCACGTTCGGCGGCGGCTGGAGCATCGTCGCCCAAATGCAGCAGGAATTTGTGGAAAAACGTGGGTGGATTACCGAGGAGGAGCTTTTGGACTTCACTTCCGTCGCGCGCTCCCTGCCCGGCATCATGATCGCCAACACGAGCCTGATTTTCGGCTATCATATGGCAGGCGTGCCCGGCGCGCTCGCGGCGGTTGTCGGCATCACCATCCCGTCGGTTGTGATCATCGCGCTTGTGACGCTTGTTTATGATGCGTTCCGCAGCAACCCGTTTGTGCTGCGCGCGCTCACGGGCGTGCGTGCGGCGGTAATCCCGATCATCCTTTCGGCGGCGCTCCGGCTGCGCAAAGGCGCTTTGAAGGATTGGATCGGCTATGCGCTTGCTGCGGTGGCGGCGGTGCTCTCGATCCTCGGGGTGAACAACATTATTATCATCCTGTTCGGCGTGGCGGCCGGGCTTCTCATCTCCGAAGCAAAGGAGCGCGCCATGCGGAAGGAGGGCGGCGGCCAATGATCTTTCTTGAACTGTTTTTTTCCTTCCTGAAGGTTGGATTTTCAAGCTTCGGCGGGCTTTCCATGGTACCGGTCATTAATGCGGAGATGCTTTCCCACGGCTGGATGACGCAGGAGCAGGTGATCGACATCATTGCCATTGCGGAAATGACGCCCGGCCCCATGGGCATGAACTGCGCCACGTTTGCGGGCATGCGCGTCGCGGGCATCCCGGGCGCGCTGATGGCAAACCTCGGCGTGCTTGCGCCGACGCTTACGCTCACGCTCGTGGCGGCTGCCTGCTTTGAACGGTTCCGCAAAAGCCGGGGACTTACGAACATCCTGTATGGCGTGCGCCCCGTATGCATGGGGCTGATCTTTGCGGTGATGCTGACCCTGCTCGACGGAACCGTATTTCAGGCGGGCGCACTGCATTGGCAGAGCCTCGTGATTGCAGCCGTGGGCGCTGTGCTGATGTTCAAATGGAACTGGAGCGTGCCGAAGGTGATTGCGCTTTCTGCGGCGCTTGGGTTGGTTTTGGTGCGGTGAAGCGTGGCGCGGGCGCGCTGCTACAGCGCCCGTTCCGCCCCGGCGGAATAGAACGCGCCGGATGCGGTCGCCGCAAGTTTGCCGGGAGTTGACGCGACCCAGGCTTCGGCTGTGAGGTTGTTGACGGCACGCCCCGTATGCGCTGCATGCGCGCGCACATGCAGCGTGGAGCCGACGGGGATCGGCAGCAGATAGGAAACTTCCATGGTGATGGTGGGCGTAATGCCTTCGCCGCGCGCATAGCAGCGGGACAGGGTACCCATGGTGGTGTCAAGCATCATGGCGGTGAGCCCGCCGTGCAGGATGTTCGCGGGGTTGCGCATCCAGGGCTGAATCTCAAACGCAAGTTCCAGCGTTTTTTCTTCAAAATTACATGCAACAAAGCGCGGGGCAGCCATGTTCTGAATGGCGTCCGGCAGTTCGCGCGAAAGATAAGCGAGGATCTCCTTTATACTCGCCTGCATTTGTTCGGTATTGTGGATCTCGGGCATTTGTTTTAAGCGTCTCCTGTGGGTTGGATTGTGTTCCGGCGGGCGCCGGAACCGTTCCAGTATATCACAATTTTCCCCCCTGTGCGCATGCGCTTAAAGTTTCGCGCAGTTTTACACATGCCATACCCTTCTTATGCTATCATAGCTTTTAAATTACCGGTGCGCCCGGGCGCTCAATAAAAAAGGGAAAGCGGATGATTCCGCTTTCCCAAAGGGTGCCGGCGCTTCAGGCCTCTTCAAACTGATCCTTGCCCACGCCGCAAAGCGGGCATTCGAACTCCTCCGGCACATCCTCCCAGCGGGTGCCCGGCGCAATGCCGTGCTCCGGGTCGCCGGCCGCCTCGTCATACACATAGCCACAAACGGTGCAAACATATTTTTTCATTGGATAAACCTCCTCTTTTATTTATGATTTTATGATAATTTATTGCAGTGGTTCAAAGTCCTCTGCCCCGTGCTTGCACAGCGGGCAGATGAAATCCGGCGGGAGCGTTTCGCCTTCGTAAACATAGCCGCAGATTTTGCACACAAAGCCCTTCTTCTTTTCGGCAGCAGGCTGCGGCTTGGGCTTGATGTGGGCGAAATAGTAAGCGTACGTTACGGAAGGCTCTGCCGAAAGCACATGCGCCTCGGTTACGTCCGCAATGAACAGCGTGTGCGTGCCGCAATCCACCGTGGAGATCACCTTGCCGGAGATCACGGCGTTCGCATGCTCGGAAAGGTATGCAATGCCGTTTTCCGTGCGCGGCTCGCCGCCGGAAAGCTTATCCGCCGTGCGCCCGCTCTGAAAACCGTATTGTTTGAACAGGCCGAACGGTGCGCCTTCCGTGAGCACGGAAATGTTGAACGCGCCCGTTTTTTCGATCATATCATGCGTATAATTCGCCTTGTTCACCGTGATGGAGATGCGCATGGGCGCGCTTGTGAGCTGCTGCGCGGTGTTGATGATGCAGCCGTTGTCCTTTGCTCCATCCCGCGCAGTGAGCACAAACAGGCCGTAGCTGAGCTTGAACATTGCATTGCTTTCCACCTGTGCAGGCGTGGGCGCAGGCTCCGCTTCCTTTTTCAGGGATGCTGCAATGGCATCCGCGAGGCCGTCCAGCGCGGCGAGCTGGCCTTCCTTGAGCGAGGATTTAATGGTGAGCTTGTTGTCAAGCACGGTGATGTTTTTGAGCTTGCCGAGCAGTTCCGCCATCAGCTTGCCCGCCGTGGCTGCCCAGGAGCCGTTTTCGATGAGGGCCACCGTGCGGTTTTGCAGGTTGTGCGCGGCGATGTCAAGAAGCGCCGTTTCCATGTTGCAGAAAATGCCCGCGTTGTACGTGGTGGAAGCGAACACCAGATGGCTGCAGCGGAACGCTTCGGAAACGATCACCGAGGGATGCGTTGCGGAAACATCGTACATGGCAATCTTCTTCACGCCGCGCGCCGCAAGCTTGGAGGCAAGGATGTTCGCTGCGTTTTCCGTGTTGCCGTACACGGAGGCATAAGCGATCATCACGGCGTTGTCCTCCGGCGTATAGGTGCTCCATTTTTGATATTTTTCAATGAACCAGGAAAGGTTCGTGCGCCAAACGGGCCCATGCAGCGGGCAGATCATGTCGATGTCCACCGTTGCTGCCTTCTTGAGCAGCGCCTGCACCTGCGTGCCGTATTTGCCGACGATGTTCACATAGTAGCGCCTTGCATCGTCCAGCCAGTCGCGTTCAAAATCCACCTCATCCGCAAAAAGGTTGCCGGAGAGCGCGCCGAACGTGCCGAATGCATCCGCGGAAAAGAGCGTCTTTGTCGTGGCGTCGTAGGTGACCATGGCCTCCGGCCAATGCACCATCGGCGCCATCAGGAACGCAAGCGTGTGGCGGCCCGTCGTGAGCGTATCGCCCTCGGCAACAACCTTGCAGCGCGCATCAACATCAAACAGGAAAAACTGCCTGATCATCGCAACGGCCTTCGCGTTGGTGACGATGGTTACGTCCGGGTAGCGCAGCACGAGTTCTTCCATCGTGGCGGCATGATCCGGCTCCATGTGGTTGACGATGAGGTAATCAAGCTTCCGCCCGGCCAGCACGTGCGCAAGGCTTTCAAAGAATACGCCGCTCACGGATTTGTCCACGGTGTCGAACAGAACGGTTTTTTCATCCAAAAGAACATAGGCGTTGTAGGACACGCCGCGCGGGATCGGAAACACGTTTTCAAACAGGGCAAGCCTGCGGTCGTTCCCGCCCACCCAGAAAAGATCCTCGCGGATCGAAATCGCATGATGCATCGGAATCCTCCTGATAACCAACCGAAAACCGGCTTATTTCTTAATTTTAGTATACCGCAAATTGGCAAAAAATCAACGTTGCATTTGCAACAAATGGAAAAATTCACTTTTGTCCGGTGGAACCGAAGCCGCCTTCGCCCCGCACGGTGTCGGAAAGCGCGTCAACCTCCCTGAACGTTGCGGTGAGGTACGGTGTGATGACAAGCTGTGCCACGCGCTCGCCGGAATGCACCGTAGCAGGCGCGTTCCCGTGGTTGTGCAGCGAAATCATGATCTCCCCGCGGTAATCGGGGTCGATTACGCCGACCTTGTTCGCAGGGGCAAGGCCGCGCTTTGTGGCAAGGCCGCTTCGGGCATACACAAGTCCGGCGAAGCCGCGTGGCAATTCGATGGAAAGCCCCGTGTGAACCATTGCGGTTTCCCCGGGGGCGATGCAAAGGCCCGCTTCTTCCGTGAGCGCGTAAAGATCCGCGCCTGCAGCGTCTTTGGAACCATAAGTGGGAAGAAGCGCGTCCGGGCGCAGCTTTTTGATGCGGATGGTTTCGTTCAACATGGCATTCTCCTGTAATCAATGTTGTTTTTTCCAGTATACCCCGGCGCGCGGACAGAGTAAAGCGGTACAAAAAAAAAGGCCGCCGCGGCGCAAGCGCCGGAGCAGCCTCAGGGGGATACGGGATTCAGATCACACGTTCCCCGGGCACGTCGGCCTCAGCACGCTCCAAAAGCAGCGCGCTGATGTCCTCCGCAGCGTGCGGATTGATTTCCCGGCGCTGGCGTTCGCGCATGCGTTCCATGGCGGCAGGCGAAGCGAGAAGGAGCGCGGCCTGATCCGCTTGCAGCAGAGGCGTGTCGCCCGTGCGGGAGAGGCCGAGCGCTTCAAAAAACGCAGCGTTGTCGCTTTCCCAGCCCGGGATGGGGGCTGTATGCACCATCGGGATCCCTTTCACGGCCGCTTCTGTGGAAGAAAGGCCGCCGGGCTTTGTGAACAGAAGGTCCGCCGCATCCAGATACAGGCTGACCTCGTTTGTGTAATCGAGCACGGAAATTTGCGTATCCGTTGCAAACTCGGTGCGCAGCGTGCGCTTCAGGCGCTCATTGTTGCCGCCCATCACGAGCACATGTGCTGCCGGGATTCGCGCCCGCAGCGCGGCGAGGAGCGCTTCCACATTTCCGTAGCCCATGCTGCCCGTCATCACGAGCAGAAGCTGTCCTTCAACGGGCAGGCCAAGGCGCGCCCGTGCCTCCGCCTTTTCCGCATGGGAAAGGAAGCGCTCGCGCACGGGAATGCCCGTTGCGGCGATCTTGTGCGCAGGGATGCCGCTTTCTGCGAAGCTGTGCCGCAGATATTCATGCGGGATGCAGTAAAGATCGGCGTCCGTTTCGCCCAGGAAAGGCACGCAGGCATAATCCGTTGCGATGAAGCAGGTAAGCAGCTCCGCCTCCGGATGCCTGCGGCGGATGCAGGTGAGCGCCTCCGTGGGGAAAATATGCGGCATCACGATGGTATCAAACCCGTTTTCAGAGATATAGCGGTACAACCTGCCGGCATATGAAGCGTTCGCGCGGTAACAGACGGAGGCCCGGTTCCCGTGGCTTTCGCGTTCTGCAAGCTGGGTGCCGATGGCGAAAAGGCGCGGGGCATACAGCGCGCTTTTGGTGTGAACGTTGCCGACAAAGCGGGATGCACGCTCGGACTCAAAGGAAAGCGTATCCCGGATTTCGCACGGGATGCCGCGGTGCAGAAACTGTTCTTGTACCGCCTTTCCGGCGGAATTGTGTCCCTCACCGCAATTGCAGGAGAGGATCAGGACTTTCATATGGCCTCAACTTTCTTTCCGGTTCGTTCGGTTACGGGGGCAGCTTCATCCGCTCCTGCTCCGCACGGTATGGGTTTTCTTGCGGAGCGTGCCCGCGCAAGCCGGCCTGCGGCGCAAAGGCGCGGGCGGTTGTAACGCTGGATCATGATGAACGGGATGTGCGAAAGCGCATACAGCGCGGCGGCAATCCCGCCATAGGGGCGCGCCATCGTAACGAGAAAGACCGGGCTTAGGAAGAACAGAACGGTGTGTACGCATTCCGCAACGCAGGTTTCCTGCACAAGGCGGTCCATGCTGCCCGCCTCATGGTGTGCTGCCACGCTTTTGCGGTAAGCGCTGCGCACAAGCCTGCTTTTGTCCGGCAGGCGGTCCTTCCAGGCGCGGATACCGAGCTTTTGATAGAATTTGCCGTTTTGCTCCCATGCATACGCGCGGTAAGGGAATGCTTCAGCGCGGAACCACCGGCGCGGCAGCGCCTCGCCGATGATGTGAGCCAAAAGCCCCATCACCGCCGCAGTGAGGAGAAAGCGCAAAAGCTGAACCCAAAACATCAAAAACACCTCATGCTGTAATCCTGCCGCCGGCTGGCAAGGAGGCGCTCGCTGCAAACGCCGCGTTGGCGTGCTTCGGGCTCTTGCCGGTTATAAAGCAGCGCCGCCCTTCCAAACCGTCGCGGGTTCTTATCAACCGATGGTATAGTCAGCATTATAAAACCAGCGCCGTTTTTATGCATCGGACAGAAAAACGGCGCTGTTGCAATTTTGGAAGGTTGGTGCGCTTTGTAACTTTTTCGGACAAAAGCAGGAAACTGTGAGGTCATATCTCTTCCTGCGCCACCTTGCGCGCAATGCCTGTGACGACCTCCTTCAGGCGTGCGACATATTCCTGCGCGGGCATGGGTTCCGGGCTTCGCAGCCAGCGGATGATGGAAACAAGAAATGCATCGGTGAAAAAGTCGGTAAAAAAGGAATTCTCCCGCTTCCCCGGAAAGAGCGCGCTGAAATACCCGGAGGCAAGCGGACGCAAAAATTCGCTGAAATATTCAGCAAAGGAGTTCTGCCCGCGCATTGCGAACGCGTTTACGTAAAACGCGCGGTTCGCGTAAAAATACGAACAGAGCGCATCAAAAAATTCCCAGCTGGAGGAAAAGGACCTTTCCCGGTTGGGCTCAACAAACTCCGCTTCAAAGATCCAGCCGACCAGATCGTATTTATCGCGGAAATGATAATAAAAGCTTTTGCGGCTCATGCCGCAGGCAGTACAGATATCGCTTACACTGATGCGCTCAAACGGTTGTTCCGTCATCAGCCGCTGCATGGCGGATGCAAGCGCAAGCTTGGTGATGTGTGAACCCGCCATCCCGAGACCCCCCTTCCCTGATACTTTTATTGTAACCGCCGCGCAGGGGGGCATTCAAGTGGGGCGATGCGATAAAACTGTGAAATTTTTGGACAACACATGAATTTTGTCCAAACGGCAGCGTTGGCACAGCGGATGATGTACGGTAAAATAAACGCAAACCGACGATATGGAAACGATGAGGAGGGCGTGCGATGCAGGCCGCGTATCCGTATATTTGGTATTTTTTTATTTATGCGTTTCTCGGCTGGTGTGCGGAGGTAATCTTTGCCGCGGCACGCAAGGGCGTGTTTGTGAACCGGGGCTTCCTGAACGGGCCGCTCTGCCCGATTTATGGCGTTGGGCTTGTGGCGGTGGTGGCGCTGCTTACGCCGGCGCGGGATTCGCTTGGGCTTTTGTATCTTGGCGCGGTGCTCCTCACCTCGGCGATTGAACTTGTGACCGGGTTCCTGATGGAAAAGCTGTTTCACCAGCGCTGGTGGGATTATTCCCAAATGCCCTTTAACATCGGCGGCTATGTGTGCCTGCTGTTTTCATTGATCTGGGGCCTTGCGTGCCTGCTGATTGTGGATGTGGTGCATCCGCTTGTTGCGGGGCTTGTGGCGCGCATCCCGCAAAAGCTTGGCTGGCCGCTGCTCGCTGCGTTTTTGGTCATTATGGCGGCAGATTATGCGGTAACCATCGCCTGTGTGCTCAAGCTGAACCGCCGCCTGAGCGGCCTGGACGATGCGGCCAAGCGCCTGCGCACGGTTTCCGACAGCTTGGGAGAAGGGCTTGCAGATGGCGCCATCGCCCTTCGGAAAAGGAACGAAGCGCTGCGCACCGTGCTGCGCGAGCGGCAGGAAAAGGGAAACTTTGTGGAGCGCCGCCTGATCCACGCATTCCCGCAGATGCGTTCCCTGAAAAACGGGGAGGCGCTGGAGGCGTTTAAAGAGCATATCCGCCAGCTTAAAGAGCAGAATAAGAAGGAGAAAAAGGAGCAAAAATAGCGTTATTGCGCAGGGGGCAAGAAAAAGCTCCTTTTCCGCGTCATCGCAACCGGAACAAAATCGTCCGCATCCCCGTGCGCAAAAAGCACGGGGATATTTTTTGCTGCGGCGCATGGCCTCCACGGTGGAACAAACCTCCCGGCAGCGCCGCAAGCCAGGCAAGACCCGCAGGCGCAATCGAAGCTGTTTTACCAACCCCATGAGCGTTCCCCCGCCATCAACTGTATAACATGGCACACAGCGCATCGGGGTGCTTACCGCAAGAATTTACAAAAAAAGCAGGCTTGACATTTTGAGCATACTGTATATACTGTTCATATACAGTAAAACAAAGGAGAATCCGGTGCAGCTTTCGATTGACAACAGAAGCGACCAGCCGATTTATGAGCAAATCGCGGCGCAGATCAAGGCCCAGATCATCAGCGGCGCGCTGACGGAGGATACGCTCCTGCCCTCCATCCGCAGCCTGGCGAAGGATTTGCGCATCAGCGTAATCACCACAAAGCGCGCTTACGAGGAATTGGAGCGGCAGGGCTTTATTTACACCGTCGCGGCCAAGGGATCGTTTGTGGCGCAGCGCAATATGGAGCTTTTGCGGGAGGAAAACCTGAAGAAGATCGAAGCGCATCTCAAAGAAGCGCTTGCGCTTGCGGCATCCTGCCGGCTTACGCTGGATGCGCTTTGCGAGATGCTGCGCGTGCTGGATGAGGAGGGATAACGCAAATGAACGCATTGGAAATGAGCGGCGTTGGAAAACGCTATAAGGGGTTTGCGCTCGAGAATGTGAACCTTGCTTTGCCGGAGGGCTGCATTCTGGGTTTGATCGGCGAAAACGGCGCGGGGAAAACCACGCTCATCAAGCTGCTGCTTGGCATGGCGCAGGGCAAGGGCGAGATCCGCGTGCTGGGCCGGAACATCCGGCGGGAAGGCGCGGCGATCCGCCAGGAAACGGGCGTGGTGCTGGATGAAGCCTGCTTCCCGGAGGGCCTCGACGCATTGCAGGTGAACAGGGTGTTGCGGGATACCTATACGCATTGGCGGGAGGATGAATTCTTCCGTCTCCTCAAACGGCTTTCCCTGCCCGAACGCAAGCCGTTTAAGGAATTTTCGCGCGGCATGAAGATGAAGCTCGCCATCGCGGCGGCGCTTTCGCACGAGGCGAAGCTTCTCATCCTCGATGAGCCGACGGGCGGCCTGGACCCTATCGTGCGGGATGAGATTCTCGATCTGTTTTATGATTTTACGCGGGATGCGGGCCATTCCATCCTCATTTCCTCCCACATTGTGACGGACCTTGAGAAGCTGTGCGATTATGTGGCTTTCCTGCATCAGGGGAGGCTGTTGTTCCTGGAAGAGAAGGATGCGCTGCTTGAACGCTATGGCGTGGTGCGCTGTTCCAAGGCGGAATGCGCCGCATTTGCACCCGGCACGGTGCGCGGCATGCGTGAAGGCGCATACGGCGTGGAGGCGCTTTGCGAACGCGCGCTGCTGCCCCGGGGTGTCGCGTGTACGCGGCCTTCGGTTGAAGATGTGATCGTGCTCACCGCAAAGGAGGGCCTAAAATGAAAGGATTGCTTCGCAAGGACGTTTATGTGCTTTTTCAGGCGAGTCGCGCGCAGCTTCTCATCGTGCTGCTGTTTCTCGTCATCTCCATGACAATGAACAACACGCTTATCGCCTATATGCTGGCACTTTACACAGCGATGATGCCGATTACCGTGATTGCGCTTGACGAGCGGAGCCGCTTTGACCGCTTTGCCCTCGCCCTGCCATGGTCGCGCGCGCAGATTGTGCTGAGCAAATATGCGCTGAGCCTTGCCGCGGCCTGCCTTGCCGCGCTTGCATACCTTGCCGGCGTGCTGACGCTCGGCTCCGCCATAAGCGGCGGAGTCAGCCTGCAGGATGCGCTTACGACATTCTGCGCAATGCTCACCGTCGGCACGCTCCTGCCTGCGCTGATGCTCCCCTTTGTGTTCCGCTTCGGCGTGGATAAGGGCCGGATGTGGATTATGCTCATCGCAATTGCTTTCGGCATTGGAGCAGGCCTTCTTTCCATGGATGAGGGCAGCGCGGTTTCCCAACTGGCGAACCGCCTGACGGCGCTTCCACTCTGGCTGCTGCCGCTTGCGGGGCTCACCGTTTTTGCGCTTTCCGCATTCGTTTCGGTGCAGATCTACCGCCGGCGGGAGCTGTAAGCGGTTCGGCCGGCATCAAAACACAAGGCCCGGCGCATAGGGCAGTGTTCGTAAAACAGTAATAAAAGTAGCGGAATTACTCATCGCAACAGCAAGTGAACAGGATGCGCCAACCGTTGACAGCCGCCGCCCGTCCTGCTTTTGTGGTAATCAAGGGAGCGACAGACTAAAGTGCTGTCGCTCCCGCCCATTATGAGGAAAAACGGTTGAATTGTTCACATCCTTATGCTATATTTTTTAATATATAGAGAACGGAAAATTAGAAGTTTTAGGAGAGAAAATGTGGTATTGTCTATCTTTTTAATAGGTTTTTTGTTAAGTGGAGCTTGCTATGGGGGCAATCTTTTTCTACAGAGTTTCTGCATTAAGAAAAAACTATACTGGCTACAGAGGATGAGTATGGTGATTATATCCATCATTCCAACTATAATCAAATCATTGGTATTTGTTTTTCCTCTCACCCATTTCATTTTATTTCGATTTTTAATTGGAAATTGTGGTTATTTGCAATTGCAACCGTAATAGTAACGAGCCTTATCATTATGTTGAAACATGAACCACATGAGGACGTACCTTTAGCACCTTTATGCATAGAAGCTGCATGTATGGAAATACCTCAAAGAGTGATGATGCAGACCTTTGTTTGTGGTATTTTATCAATGCAGAAACTGAACACTTTATGGAGTATTTTTATAACGGCATTGATTTGGTGTGCGGGCATCCTGGTTCAAGCATTTGTTTCAAAACAAATGAATTTCAAACATTTATTTTTAGAAGTGGTTGCTTCCTTTGTTTTCTCAATGGGCATAGGATATGTATTTTATTCTTCAGAATGTTTAGTTATTCCGATGCTGGCACATGCTGCTGAAAGATTTGTTACGAGGAAGTGTCTGACAAAATAACGAATTTGCAACATGTTCGTACACCGTGATGAGCAAGAAATTTTAATTTACCAAGAGACGATTTGAATAAGAGTAGGAACAAAAACAAGAAATTGCATAAATTCCAATCTGTAGAGCTACGTAAATTTTCAGTTTGTCGGAGCAACAAATTCCAAGTTGTCAAGTTAATGCCCTATTGAAAAAATGAATACCCCCCGCCCATCACAGCGGCATACAAGCAGTAAGTCTGAAAAGATTTTCTGCTTTTTTTGCGCTCATTTTTGGCAGACCGCACATTCCTGTTGTTTAGAAATTGATGGGGAAGTTTGCCCAAAGAGGGCTTGCGTACCGTAGTAGTAATGAAAAGAACACCGCATATAATTAGAAGAACGGCATGGGGCTACCGTAGTAGTGATGAAAAAAATCAAAAGAAGCGTTTGGCATTTTTCGGTTTCTTTCGTGGAGGGGGACAAACAGCGGGCAGAACACGCCGCCACTATCGCTATATTGATGAAACCAGCCATACCGTCCCCTTTGCGAATTGCAGTAAGGGCATAGAAAAAATCCGTTGGATTTTCCGCCTATTTGCCCCGCTGCGGTTTTGTAGGTATTGAGAGCAGCCTCACAGAGGAAAGCGGCAGTTTTTCAGAGCAAGATTCTACCACGGTGCCAAAATCCGCATATCTGCGGTTTTGCCCCTTTGGTAAATCTTGTTGGGGAGTGCCTTCCCCAAGCCCTGCCATATGAAAAGGCCGTGTATCGTTCCTGATACACGGCCTATAACTGTTTTACAAATCACGCCCTATGTGCCGGGCCTTCCAGCGTGTCGAAAAAGTGGCGAAAGGCCACTTTTTCGAGTTT
>CDZQ01057559.1_pt1 | contig 25352 bp, 24 predicted proteins | sample 554831 | NCBI WGS metagenome assembly CDZQ01 (sample SAMEA3182112, study PRJEB8094) | gut metagenome | biome: human; feature: gut; material: Stool; isolation source: human stools | place: Canada | collected 2013-05-06 | reverse complement strand
TCAAGGATTATTGTGCGATAATAGGACTAAATCAGAAAGACCTTGAAAATCAAGGCATTCTGGCTTAGTCCCTTCTTTTTTTGACCGAAAACAAAGGACTTTCACAATAATCAAGCAAGCCGGAGGGTGCTGCTGCACACTTCCGGCAGAAGGAGGATATAGTGGGTGCTATCAAAGTCTTCTTGAAGGAGGTTCTGCTTCCAATCGCGCTTGCGTTCTGCCTCGCGTCATTTCTCAAGCCGATCTATATGCCTGACGGCGTATGTGACTACTTCCTAATGTGGATTTGCGTCGGCTTGCCATTCGGCATCCGGAGGATGTGCCTCTGGCTCGTTCCCAGCGGCTACGGTATCTCCGGCTCAGTCGGCATCTTCGCATTGAACTTAATCATAGGCGGTCTTATCGGAGGACTTGCCTTCTTCATCGGGCTGCTGCTCGGTGTCATTCATACCATCCGAGAAATCATCTGAACTACATCGTAAACGAAGAGGGTTTGTTTCTTCTCCAATTTGGAGTAAGAAGCAAACCCTCTTTTTTTGTTGCCCAAAAGCCGCAATATTTGCTGGCGATGCGGCGAAAGAAAGGAGTTTTTAAGCATGAAACGCATGACAGCCGGTGATCTGCAAGCACTGGAATTGCTGATGCAGACCACACCCGGCTTTGAGCATTTTGACAGCGGCGCGGATGGCATTCTCCCTGAGTGCCGAAGCTGCCGCTTTCATCGCCCCTTCTGGAAATATCAGTCCTGCGTATTTGCAGAGTGTCCCTACTGCTGCAATCCCGTTTCTACCCTCAAAAACCAAAGTGGCACATCTGCTGCCGGAAAGGAAGTCAATCATGGATAACAAAATCGAAGTCTTCAAGAATGAACAGTTTGGAGAAATCCGAACAGCCCTGATCGAAAACGAGCCGTGGTTTGTGGCGGTAGACGTGTGCAGGGCTTTGGAGATCGGCAATTCGTCACAAGCCATTTCACGGCTGGATGCGGACGAGAAGATGATTACCCTCATTTCAAATGAGGGTAATAAACGAGGCAATCCCAACATGACGGTGGTGAACGAACCTGGACTTTACACGCTTATTCTGAGCAGCCGTAAGCCCGAAGCCAAAGCCTTCAAACGCTGGATCACACATGATGTCATCCCCATGATCCGCAAGACCGGCGGCTACATGACGGACTCCCTTCTGGAACGCATTCAGAAGGAACCTGCGGTCATTGTAGAGTTTGCTCAGGCGTTGATTCTGGAAAAGAATCGTGTGAAGGCTCTTGAGTGTGAGCTGAACACGGCGAAGCCCAAAGCTGATTACTACGACGCCTTCATCAATCCGGATGACTGCACCAATATCCGAACGACGGCGAAGGAACTGAAAATCCCGGAGCGCAAGTTCGTCCAGTTCCTTCTCAAAGAAAAGTACCTGTTCCGCTCTCCTTCCGGGCAGCTTCTTCCCTACAACAAGGACAGCAATGCCGGACTGTTCATCGTCCGCGATTTTGTGACGTTCTGCTACACCGGTTCTCAGACCTACTTCACGCCGAAGGGCAAGGAGGTCGTCCGAATGAAGTTCCAGAAAAAGTGCGGCGAAGAGCTGCTTCCCAAGATAGCAAGGTGATTTTCGTGGCAGTCTATCGCGTAAACAAGAATCGTGGCTATACCGTCATGGCGAACTTCCACCTCCGAGACAAGAGCCTGTCACTCAAGGCAGTCGGGCTACTCTCAAAGATGCTTTCGTTTAATGATGGCTGGAAGTTCTCAACCAAGGGACTTTCTGCAATCTGCAAGGAAGGTCCGGATGCCATTCTCTCCGCGCTCCGTGAGCTTGAAAAGCACGGCTACCTTGTCCGGCACCGGCAGAGAGACGGTAAAGGCAGGATGAGCAGCACAATCTTTGAGATATACGAAGAGCCGCAGGAGTCCACGCCAGAACGGGAAATGCCACACACGGAAAATCCATGTGTGGAGAAGCCAGATGTGGATAATCCACGCGGGGATAAGTCCGCACAAATAAATACTGATCAAGTAATTACCCAAGAAAGAAATACTCTCTCAAAGAACTATCAATCCATCAATCTTGATGTGATGGACAGGATGGATGAGCGAAGCGAGTATGAAGAGATTATCAAAGAGAATCTTGACTACGACATTCTCTGTCAGGATCCGAAGTTCGATAAAGACCGCTTCCGGGAGATCATGGACATCATGCTGGATGCCGTCTGTTCCACTGCGCCGACCATCCGCATCAACGGCGAGGATATGCCGCAGCAAGTGGTCAAGTCCCGCTTTCTCAAGCTGAATAGCAGCCACATTGAGTACGTTCTGGACGCAATGAACAAGAATCCGTCAGACATCCGTAATATCCGGGCGTACCTGTTGACCGCTCTGTATAACGCCTCTCTGACGATAGACAATTATTACTCTGCGCTTGTCAACCATGATTTCTACGAGCAGGACAGATCAGCAGGGTCAAAGAAGTCCAAGACCTACGATTATAGCCTTTGTGAAGACACTCTTTAATGAATACCATCGTGAGCATTGCTCGGAAAGGAGGACAGCTCGAATGAAAATCATCTATCGCCGGATTGTGCCGCCTTAGCTTCGGCAGCAGTCCCAATAATCATTCCAAGGAAAGGAGGTAAACGCCGCAATGCAGGATGAAGTCAACACCAAAGTTGTTGCAATCATGATCAAGGGCGGAAAAATCTCAGCCGAGGTGCTGAAAAAGGCGCTGGACAAGTTCGTTCAGGAGATCGAGAAGGCGCAGAAGCAGATGCAGCAGCCTAAAACCTATCGCGGCAAGCAGTCCATCAAGCATCTGATGAGTCAGAATGCCGCCATCTCCAACATCGAAGTGACGGACGGCAACATCAAGTCCTTTGAGCGGACTGCCAGCAAATACGGTCTGGACTTTGCGCTCAAGAAGGACGTTTCCGTAGAACCGCCCAGCTACCTTGTCTTCTTCAAGGGACGAGACGTTGATGTGATGACAGCCGCCTTCAAGGAGTTCTCCGCCAAGACGGTCAAGCAGAAGGAACAGCCGTCCATCCGGCACAAGTTGGATCAGGAGAAAGCCCAGAGCAAGGCGCAGCACAAGGAGAAAGTCAAGGTCAAGACCAAGGATCGGGGTGTGGAGCTGTGAACAAACCCGATGTGAAGAAGCTCATTCTTCTGAACCTCCCGTATGTCTTCGCCTTCTACTTTGCGGATAAGATCGCCGCCGTGTTTCGTCTCGCCCCCGGCACGGAGTTCATCGACAAGCTGACAAACGGCTTTGCCGTGTTCGGCTCTGCCTTTGCAAATCCGCTGCCCAGCTTTCATCCCGTCGATCTGCTCGTCGGTCTGGTTGCCGGTGCGCTGCTCAAGCTGGCAGTCTACATCAAGGGCAAAAACCGCAAGAAGTTCCGGCAGGGCGAAGAATACGGCTCTGCCCGATGGGGCAAACCGGAGGACATCAAGCCGTACATGGACCCGGAGTTTTCCAACAACGTTATCCTGACGCAGACGGAGTTCCTGACGATGAACAGCCGCCCGAAGCAGCCAAAATATGCCCGCAACAAGAACATCCTCGTCATCGGAGGATCCGGCTCAGGCAAGACGCGCTTTTTCGTCAAACCTAACCTGATGCAGATGCACAGCAGCTATGTTGTGACTGACCCGAAGGGTACGGTGCTGGTGGAGTGCGGCAAGATGCTTGAAAAGGGCGGCTACGTCATCAAGTCGCTGAACACCATCAATTTCCGGAAATCCATGCACTACAACCCGTTCAGCTACATTCGCAGCGAGAAGGACATCCTCAAGCTGGTCAATACGATCATCGTCAACACGAAGGGAGACGGTGATAAGTCCGGCGAAGATTTCTGGGTCAAGGCGGAAAAGCTCTACTACACAGCTCTCATCGGCTACATCTGGTACGAGGCACCCGATCACGAGAAAAACTTTACTACCCTGCTCGAAATGATCAATGCCTCGGAAGCCAGAGAGGACGATGAGACCTTCAAGAACCCTGTGGATGTCATGTTCGACGAGCTGGAAGCCCGCGACCCTGACCACTTTGCGGTCAAGCAATACCGCAAATACAAGCTGGCGGCGGGAAAAACCGCAAAATCGATCTTGATTTCCTGCGGCGCAAGGCTTGCGCCCTTCGACATCGCAGAGCTGCGGGAGCTGATGAGCTACGATGAGATGGAGCTGGACACCATTGGAGACCGGAAGACGGCGCTGTTCGTCATCATTTCCGATACCGATGACACCTTCAATTTCGTCGTGGCAATCATGTATTCCCAGCTCTTCAACCTTTTGTGCGATAAAGCAGATGACGTTTACAACGGACGGCTTCCCGTCCATGTGCGCTGTCTGCTGGACGAGTTTGCGAACATCGGTCAAATTCCGAAGTTTGATAAGCTCATCGCCACCATCCGAAGCCGGGAAATCTCGGCGTCAATCATCTTGCAGTCCCAGTCTCAGCTCAAGACCATCTACAAGGATGCGGCGGACACCATCACGGGCAACTGCGACTGCACACTTTTTCTTGGCGGCAAGGAGAAATCGACCCTCAAGGAAATCAGCGAGGTGCTGGGCAAGGAGACAATCGACCTTTACAACACCTCAGAAACCCGTTCCAGCAACAACTCCTACGGCTTGAATTACCAGAAAACCGGCAAGGAACTGATGTCTCAGGATGAGATCGCCGTCATGGACGGAGCCAAGTGTATTTTGCAGCTTCGAGGCGTGAGACCTTTTCTCAGTAACAAATACGACATTACGAAGCATCCAAAGTACCGGCAGCTCTCCGACTACGACAAGCGGAACGCCTTTGACATCGAGAAGTACCGGCAGCACAAGCTGGTAGTCAAGCCCGATGACACATTCGACCTCTATGATATGGGCGAGGTCGAAGCGGATTAAAGCCCCGTCGCTGCACTGCGCAGTGGGTAAAGCCTGATGGCTCATCCCAAAGCAGAACAGCGACGGGGCTTCTTTTTTTATGCCCATTTTCAAAAATACACAACCAATCTTTTTCAAATCAAGGAGGAAAATCTATGGCTTTCATCAATCAGGCTGTCACGGTTCTTCAGACGCTCGTTATCGCCCTCGGCGCAGGTCTCGCAGTGTGGGGTGTTGTCAACCTCATGGAAGGCTACGGCAACGACAACCCCGGCGCCAAGTCTCAGGGCATCAAGCAGTTGATGGCCGGCGGCGGTGTCGCCCTTATCGGCCTGACCCTGATCCCCCTGCTGTCCGGCCTGCTCTCCGCCTGATGTCCGCCAGCAGACCCCACGGGAGGCCCCGGCCCACGGGGCCTCCCGGAAAGGAGGTGATCCCCGTTGATCTTTGACGCGATACAGGAGTGGTTCCAGGAACTGCTCATCGACGGTATCATTTCAAACCTGACCGGGATGTTTGATACCCTCAATACCAAGGTGGGCGAGATCGCCGGGGAGGTGGGCATGACGCCCTCCGCGTGGAACAGCGGCATTTTCAACATGGTCCGCAGCCTCTCGGAGACCGTGATCGTCCCCATCGCCGGCATCGTCCTCACCTTTGTCATGTGCTATGAGCTTATCCAGCTCATCGTAGAAAAGAACAACCTACACGACTTCGACACCTGGATCTTCTTCAAGTGGATCTTCAAGACCTTCTGCGCGGTACTCATCGTCACCAACACCTGGAACATCGTCATGGCGGTGTTCGATGTGGCGCAGAACGTGGTCAGCCAGAGCGCCGGCGTCATCATTTCGGACGCGGGCATCGACATATCCGGCGTGACCGCCGACCTGGAGACCCAGCTCGCGGACTGGAGCATCGGCGCCCTGCTGGGGCTGTGGTTCCAGAGCATCTTTGTGGGGCTGTGTACGCAGATACTTTCCATCTGTATCTTCCTGGTCATCTACGGCCGGATGATTGAGGTGTATTTGGTGACCTCGATAGGGCCCATCCCCTTTGCCACGATGGTGAACCGGGAATGGGGCAACACGGGGCAGAACTATCTCCGCTCCCTGCTGGCTCTGGGCTTCCAGGCCTTCTTGATTATGATCTGCGTGGGCATCTACGCGGTGCTGGTGGAGGGCATCTCCCTGAGCGGTGACAACATTTCCGGCGCCATCTGGGGGTGCATGGGGTACACGGTGCTCCTGTGCTTCACCCTCTTTAAGACCGGCAGCCTAGCAAAGTCCCTGTTCGGGGCGCACTAAAGGGGGGTGGCTGATTGAAAATAGGATTGATAGACGTGGACTCCCACAACTTTCCCAACCTCTGCCTGATGAAGCTCTCCGAGTACCATACCAGGCGGGGCGACCGGGTGGAGTGGTGGAGCCCCAAGGGACGCTATGACCTGGTTTACAAGAGCCGGGTGTTCACGGACACCTACTCCAAGGACACCATCGTGGTGAACAACGCGGAGAAGGTCATCCAAGGCGGCACCGGCTACGGGCCGGGCGGAAAAGACCTCCCCTATGAGATCGAGCACATCCGGCCGGACTACTTTTTGTATCCGCGGTTTTTGGGAACGGCCTACGGCTTTTTGAGCCGGGGCTGTCCGAGGAACTGCGGATTTTGCGTCGTCAGCGGCAAGGAGGGACGCAGGAGCGTCAAAGTCGCTGACCTTTCTGAATTTTGGCGCGGTGAGGATGAGATCAAACTGCTGGACCCCAACCTGCTGGCCTGCCCGGATCATGAGGCGCTTCTGGAACAGCTTGCCGCCAGCCGGGCGCTGGTGGACTTCACCCAGGGGCTGGACATCCGGCTGACGAACCCGGACAACATCGCCCTGCTGAACAGGGTGCGGACCAAGGCGGTGCATTTTGCCTGGGACAACCCGGAGGAGGACCTGACGGAGCACTTCAAACGCTTTGTGGCGCATACCGCCATCCGAAGCGACCGCAACCGGCGGGTCTATGTGCTGACCAACTACGGCAGCACCCATGAGCAGGACCTCTACCGGGTGAACACCCTGCGGGCCTTGGGGTATGACCCCTATGTGATGATCTATGAGCGCCCTACCGCTCCAAAAATCACCCGCCATCTTCAGCGGTGGGTGAACAACAAACGGATTTTCCACACGGTAAAAGATTTCAAGGACTATGCTCCCATGAAAAAGGAGGTGCATTGATTGGCCTATGTAACGATCCCGAAGGACCTGAGCAAGGTACAGAGCAAGGTCCTGTTCGGGCTGACCAAACGGCAGGTGATCTGTTTCGGAGCGGCAGCAATTATCGGCGTGCCGCTTTTCTTTTTGACCAAGGGGGCACTTGGCACCACCACGGCGGCCCTGTGCATGATCCTGGTGATGCTGCCCTTCTTCCTGTTCGCCATGTACGAGAAGAACGGGCAGCCCCTGGAGGTATTCCTGGGGCACCTCATTGAGAACAAGTTTATCCGCCCCAAGGTGCGGATCTACCAGACCAACAACCTGTACTCCGCCCTGGTGCGGCAGTACGAATTGGAACAGGAGGTGAGAGCGATTGCAGGCAAAAACGGCAAGACCCGCAAAACCGGCAGGGGCAAGGCGCAAGCTGACCCGCGCCGAGCGTAAGCAGATCGAGGCGGTGGTCCGCCAGGCCAAGGGGGACGGGAAAACCCATACGGTGCAGGACAGCATCCCCTTCCGCAATATGTTCCCGGACGGCCTGTGCCGGCTGGAGGGCGGGGCCTTCTCCAAGACGATTGCATTCGAGGACGTCAACTACCGTCTGGCCTCGCCGGAGGACCAGCGGGATATTTTTGAACACCTCTGCGATTTCTACAACGGCTACGACCCCACCATCGGGGTGCAGATGTCGCTCAGCAGCCGGTATGTGGAGCATGGGCCGGAGGAGGACCTGTTCGGCATCCGTCCCCAGGGGGACGACCTGGACCCTGTCCGGGAGGACGCGGCCGGGATACTCCGCTTCCAGTATGAGCGGGGCAGCAACGGCTATGTGAAAACCAAGTATGTGACCCTGACCATCGAGGCGGAGAACCTTCCGGCGGCGCGGGCGCGGTTCGCCCGTATTGAGACCGACACCCTCAACCGTTTCAAGGTCATGGGGGCCGCCGCCCATGTGCTGGACGGGAAAGAGCGGCTGGAGCTGCTTCACGGCATCCTCCACCCGGCAGACGGCCGCCGTCCGGAGGGCGGGAAGTTCGCCTTCGATTGGGACTGGCTGGCGCCCAGCGGCCTTTCGGTCAAGGACTTCATCGCCCCGTCCTCCTTCCACTTCGGGGAGACCCGCACCTTCCGCATTGGCGAGATGTACGGGGCGGTGAGCTTTTTGCAGATCACCGCCCCGGAGATCCACGACCGCATTTTGGCGGAGTTTATGGAGACCGAGGGCAACATCCTGGTAACTATGCACATCCGGGGCATCAACCAGAACGAGGCCATCAAGATGGTCAAGCGCAAGATCACGGATTTGGACGCCATGAAGATCGCGGAGCAGAAGCGGGCGGTACGCAGCGGCTACGACATGGACATCCTCCCCAGCGACCTTGCCACCTACGGCGGCGCGGCAAAGACCATCCTCCAGGACCTGCAAAGCAGGAATGAGCGAATGTTCAATCTGACCTTCCTGGTCATGCACATGGCGGAGACCAAGCAGAAGCTGGAGATTGCCGTGTCCCAGGCGGCCAGCGTGGCGCAGACCTACAACTGCCTCCTCACCCGGCTGGACTTCCAGCAGGAGGACGGACTGATGAGCAGCCTTCCCCTGGGGCTCAACCGTATCAAAATCGAGCGGAGCCTCACCACTTCGGCGCTGGCGGTGTTCGTCCCCTTCGTCACCCAGGAGCTGTTTATGGGCGGGGACGCCATGTACTACGGCCTCAACGCTTTGAGTAACAACATGATCCTTCTGGACCGCAAACAGTCCAGAAGCCCCAACGGGCTGGTGTTCGGCACGCCGGGCAGCGGCAAGTCCATGAGCTGCAAGCGGGAGATCACTTTCATCATCCTGACCACAAAAGATAATGTCATCATCTGCGACCCGGAGGACGAGTATTCGCCCCTGGTGCGCCGGCTGGGCGGGCAGGTCATCCGGCTGTCCCCGTCCAGCACCGACTATGTGAACCCCCTGGACATCAACCTCAACTATTCAGACGAGGAGAACCCCCTGGCGCTGAAAAGTGATTTTGTCCTGTCCTTCTGCGAGCTCATCATGGGGAGCAAGACGGGGCTGGAGGCCATCGAGAAAACGGTCATCGACCGGGCGGTGCAGAAGATCTACCAGCCCTACTTCGCAGACCCCCGGCCGGAGAATATGCCCATCCTGGGCGACCTGATGGAGGCGCTGCTGGCGCAGGGCATCCCGGAGGCCGACCGGGTGGCCCAGGCGCTGGATCTGTATGTGAACGGTTCGCTGAACTTCTTTAATCACCGCACTACCGTGGACATCCGCAACCGGCTGGTCTGCTTTGACATCAAGGGTCTGGGCAAAAACCTGAAAAAGCCGGGGATGCTCATTGTCCAGGATGCGGTGTGGAACACCGTCACCATCAACCGGGCCATTGGGCGCTCCACCTGGTATTTCGTGGACGAGTTCCACCTCCTGCTGAAGGAGGAGCAGACGGCGGCCTATTCGGCGGAGATCTGGAAACGGTTTAGAAAATGGGGCGGGGTGCCCACGGGGGCCACCCAAAACCCCAAGGACTTGCTCTCCTCCCCGGAGATCGAGAACATCCTGGAAAACAGTGATTTCATCTATATGCTCAACCAGGCCGCCGGCGACCGCAAGATTTTGGCGGAGCGGCTGGGCATCTCGGCGGAACAGCTTGCCTATGTGACCAATTCCGAGCCGGGCCATGGGCTGCTGTTCTTCAACAATGTCATCCTGCCCTTTGCGGACGACTTCCCCAAGGACACGGAGCTTTACAGGCTGCTCACCACCAAGCCCAGCGAGGTGGAGCACGCGGCGGAAACGGAGGAATGAATATGAAAAACAAGATTTACATTATCGACGGCAAGACCTATCTCAACCACATCAACGATGAGGTCCACCTGTACGGCCTTCTCCACCAGCTCGCCTTCCTGGCGGGCCGGATCAAGGACGAGGAGGACGTGTTCCATGTGCTGGACGCGGCGAAGCGCTACGGCGAGATCGCCGAGGAGAAATTCCAGGGCTGGGGCATCCCCGGCCGCTACCTGGTATTCGGCGACCCCAAAGACCTAAAGGACCTTATGGCAAAGGAGCTGGCGGAGGCCACCCCGGTGCCCGTGGAGGAGCCGAAGCCCAAGAAGTATAAGGATGAGTACATCATCCCCGGCTATGGCTTCCGTATGCTGGTGGGCGACATCCACCACCTGATCGTCCTCTACTATTCGCTGGCCCGCCGCCTGTCCGAGGCGGAAACGGAGAAGGACTTCCTCCGGCTGAAGAAAAAGGCCGGCGGCTATGAAAAGGTGCTGAAAAAGCTCTTCCGCAGCCTGGGCCTCCCGGAGGACAGCAATGCCGCCCAGGACGTCCTGGAGGAGTCCATCATCCGCCGCCATAACCTGGTCCGCCTGGAGGATGTGGAGGAGCCCCAGGACGAGGGAGACCTTGAAGGGGACGAGGTATGGAGCGACTGACCCATGTGAGCCTGTTCTCCGGCATCGGCGGTCTGGACCTGGCGGCGGAGGCGGCCGGGTTCGAGACCGTCTGCCAGTGTGAATGGGCGGACTACCCCTATTCCGTCCTGGAGCGGCACTGGCCGGACGTGCCAAAGTTCCGGGACATCACCACATTCACGAAGGAGGCGTTTTTTGAGAAAACAGGACTTGAAACAGTCACCATCATCTCCGGCGGCTTCCCCTGCCAGCCCTTCTCCACCGCGGGAAAGCGGAAGGGCTTTGCGGATGAACGCTACCTGTGGCCGGAAATGTGCAGAGTTATTACCGAGCTGCGGCCCCGTTGGGTGCTTGGGGAAAATGTTGCTGGCTTCATCAATATGGGGCTCGACAAAACGATTTTTGACCTGGCAAAAGCGGGATACGCTGTTCTCCCATTCGTATTTCCGGCTTGCGGCGTCGGCGCGTGGCATGAGCGCCAGCGAACTTTTATCGTCGCGGCTGATGTTTCCCACGCCCCTTGCCTCCGACAAATCCACCTGCAGGGACGCGGCAAACCTGGATGTGTACCTGTCGGACAATGGGATCTTCCGCAAGCGGAACAGGGACGGGACGATCTGGAGCCTGAGCCTTTCGGCGGCGGTGTTCTACCTGACGCCGGCGGCGTCGGAGGGCTACCGCTCCACCCTGAAACCCACGGCCTTCCAGGGCAAGTCCCCGTCCAGCAACCTGTCGGCCCAGGTGATCCACCAGGAGCAGCCCCTGTCGGAGAAGGCGGCACTGAACCCGGATTGGGTGGAATGGCTCATGGGCTTCCCGAAAGGATGGACAGCCGTATCCTCTGGCGAGAGGAACCCGCAGATGTCCCCCGCATAACTGATGACACGAAGGACCGGGCCCTGCGCCTGAAAACCCTGGGCAACGCAGTCTGCCCGCCCCAGGCCTATCCCATTTTTCACTATATCGCGGCGATTGAGACCGGGGCGTGCGCCAGCATCTGCCCCTATGGAGGAGGTGACGGATAAATGCAGGAATGGAAAGCCTCCGAGAAGGAGGCCCAGAAGATGACCCGTGACGGGGCCATTTCGGTGAACCTGGTGACCGGCGAGGCCACCCACATTTCGGACCGCCCCCAGGAACAGGACTATTCCTCTGCTGATGAAACGGCGGGGACATTGAGCCGGGCGGCGGACGAGGCGGCGGGCCATGTGGAACGGCGCCAGGCGAAAAAGGCGCGGCGCAAGCGGCGCGACACCTTCCGGGAGGGTGAGGCGGCCAGGGACCGCCCTTCCTCCCGTTTGCAGTTTTCGGAGGCAGACCGGGCGGCGCCGGAGCTGAAAAAAGCTGTCCGCAAGTCCGACAAGGCGGCGGATAAGCTGGACGCGGCAAAGGCCGCCGTCCCCGTGAAGCCTCCCGGCAAGGAGCATGGCAGCCCCTTATCCCGGCCGGTGCAGGAGGTCAAGTCTACCCTCCACGGCGAAGTGAGCAAGGTGGAGGGTGAAAACTCCGGCGTCCAGGCCGGCCACCTGGGGGAGCGGCAGATCGAGAAGGCTGTGGGCTATGGCGGCCGCCGCTTCCACCAGGCGCGGGCAGACCGCAAGCTGAAACCCTGGCGGGATGTATCAAAAGCGGAGCAGGCGGCGGTGAAAGCCAATGCGGATTTCTATTGGCAGAAATCCGTTATGGAGAACCCCCAGCTTGCGTCCAGCAATCCCATCTCCCGGCTGTGGCAGAAGAAGCGCCTGCAAAAGCAGTACGCCGCTGCCCACCGGGCAGGGACTGGCGCGGCCCAGGCCGCGGGCAAGGCGTCCCAGACCGCCGCCTCCGCAGCGAAGAAGGGCGGCGGGACCATCGCCCAGAAGCTGGGCGGCTTCGTTACCAAAAACAAGCACACCCTCCTCATCGTGGGCGGGATTGGGCTGATCCTCATGCTCATCATGGGGCTGATGCAGTCCTGCACCTCTATGTTCGGGGGCGGGACCTCCGGCCTGGTGGCGTCCTCCTATCTTTCGGAGGACGCGGACCTGACCGGGGCCGAGGCCGCCTACTGCGAGATGGAGGCGGAGCTGCAAGAGTATCTGGACACCTACGAGGCCACCCACGACTACGACGAGTACCACTTTGATCTGGACGAGATCGAGCATGACCCCTATGTGCTGCTGTCCATCCTGTCGGCGCTTCACGAGGGGGTGTTCACCCTGGACGAGGTGCAAGGGGATCTGGAAATGCTCTTTGACAAGCAGTACATCCTCACCGAGACCGTGACCACTGAAACACGGTATCGGACAGAAACGAGGACGGACAGCGAGGGCAACGAGTACGAGGTAGAGGTTCCCTACACCTGGTACATCTGCACCGTCACGCTGGAGAATTTCGACCTCTCCCATGTGCCGGTCTATATCATGGGCGAGGACCAGCTCTCCATGTACGCCGTGTATATGTCCACCCTGGGCAACCGACCGGACCTGTTCCCGTCCTCCGGGTATGTGGGCAAGTACATTGAGAACCCGCCCACGGCCTGGGACATTCCCGCCGAGTACCTGACGGATGAGCGGTTCGCCACCCTCATCACCGAGGCGGAGAAATACCTGGGATACCCTTATGTCTGGGGCGGGAGCAGCCCGGAGACCTCCTTTGACTGTTCCGGCTTCGTCAGCTATGTGCTGACCAATACCGGCCTGTGCAACACCGGGCGGCTGGGCGCCCAGGGGCTCTATAACATCTCCACGCCGGTCTCCGACCCCCAGCCGGGCGACCTGGTGTTCTTTGTGGGCACCTATGACACCAGCGGTATCTCCCATGTGGGCATCTATGTGGGCGACAATATGATGCTGCATTGCGGAGACCCGATTTCCTACACCAATTTGAATACAAATTACTGGCAGTCTCACTTTTATGCCTACGGCCGGCCGCCGTACAACTGATGGGAGGTGAAACACACATCAATATGGTTTCCTATGGGGGCGGTGTCAACAGCACCGCCCTTTTAGTCGGTCTGCACCAGCACCGTATTTCGGTAGACCTGATCCTCTTTGCGGATACCGGGGCGGAGCATCCCCACACCTATGCCTACCTGGACGTCATGGACCGCTGGCTGAAGGATCACGGGATGCCGCCCATCACCAGAGTGTACAAGACCACGCGGGACGGCAAGCGGCTGACCCTGGAGCAGGAGTGCTTGCAGAGCGGCACCCTGCCCTCTATGGCCTACGGTTTCAAGCGGTGTTCCCTGAAACACAAGATCGGGCCGCAGGAAAAGTTCTGCAATCACTATTTGCCCTGCCAAAAGGTATGGGCAGCGGGCAAGCGGGTGGTGAAATTCATCGGTTACGACGCCGGCGAGAGCTACCGCAGCGACAAGGTGCTGCTGGGCGACCTGGCCGACCCCAAGTACAGCAAGTGGTATCCCCTGATGGAATGGGGATGGGACCGGGCAGCGTGTATGCAGGCCATTGAAAATGCGGGTCTGCCCCAGCCGGGCAAATCCTCCTGCTTCTTCTGCCCCAGCATGAGGGCGGAGGAGATCATCCACCTGCGGGACCACCACCCGGACCTGTTCCGAAGGGCCATCGCCCTGGAGGACAACGCCCGCCCCAATTTGAAAACGGTCCAGGGCCTGGGCCGTAACTATTCATGGAAAGAACGATATGGAAAGGAGTTTTGCACACATGGCAACTGTTGAGAAGATCCGCCGTGACATTGAAAAGACCAAGGAGAAAATCTCCGAGCAGCAGAAGCGCCTCCGCGCCCTGGAGGCCCAGCTCACCGAGGAGGAGAACCTGGAGATCGTCCGCATGGTCAAGGCGGTGAAGATGGACAACCGGGAACTGACGGCCTTCCTGAAGGCCTACGCCAGCGGCCTCATCACCCTGCCGGAGGGCATGATGGAGGCGGAGGCCGCGGCGGACCCCGGCGAGAATGAGATGGAGGATACCGAGTATGAAGAATAAGAAGATCATCCGCCTGTTTACGGCGGCCCTGGCCGTGGCGCTCTGTGCCACGGCCTTTGCTGTCCCCGCTTTCGCCGGCGGTGGGGAGGGCGAACCCTACTACACCGAAACTGCCGGGACGGAGGCGGACCCTGCGGAGGACGCCGAGGCCCCGGAGGTCACTATCACTGATGAGGAAGATCCCGCCGGCGATGATAGCGCGGACAATAACACGGAGGCAGACGGGGACACCCTGGACCAGATCACCGAACTGCTGGGCGGCCTGGGGACTGTGACTGTCACCGAGGACGGTATCCTGTTCACCCCTGACACGGAGAAATGGGAAACCCAGCAGACCGGCACCGTGACCACCTGCGGCGGCAACCTGAATGTCCGCACCGGCGCTGGGCTGGATAACGACGCCTTCACCCAGCTTCCCGATGGGGCGCAGGTAGAAGTCATCGGCACCGAGGGCGAATGGGTCAAGGTGCTTCTGCCGGAGCGGGAGGGCTATGTTCATTCCGACTACCTGACCATCACGGACACGGGCAGCTTCTCCCTCTCCCTGGACGGGACGGACCTCTCCGCCCTGCTGGAGCTGTTCGCCTCCGGCCTCTCCGGGGGCGGAGGGGCAGCCCTGACCCCGGATGGGAACCTGTCCCTCATTGACGACCTGGGCGGGACATCCTCCGGCAAGCAGTTCATCACGGTGGAGACAAAGGGCGGCAACGTGTTCTATCTCATCATCGACCGGGATGACGAGGGGGCGCAGACCGTCCACTTCCTGAACCAGGTGGACGAGGCGGACCTCCTGGCACTGATGGAGGATGGCGAGGCCCAGGAGGCGCCGGCGGTCTGCACCTGTACGGAGAAATGCCAGGCCGGGGCGGTGAACACCTCCTGCGAGGTGTGCGCGGTGAATATGGCCGAGTGCGCCGGCGCGGAGCCGGAGCCGGAACCCGAACCGGAGCCGGAGGCGGAGAAGTCCGGGGGCATGGGCGCCCTGGCGCTGGTCCTGGCGCTGGTGGTGCTGGGCGGCGGCGGAGCCTTCGCCTATATCAAGTTTATCCGTCCCAAGCAGGCGTCCAAGGTCAGCGCAGACCCGGACGACTATGATTTTGCGGATGAGGAGGAGTATATCAACGAGGACGAACCGGAACCGGAGGAAGAAATGGAGGATACGAAATGAAGCTGGTGATCTGTGAGAAACCGAGTGTTGCAAAAGCCGTCGCGTCGGCCCTGGGTGTCACATCCAGGGCCGATGGCTGTTTTGAAGGAAATGGGCTCATCGTTTCCTGGTGCGTGGGACATCTGGTATCCCCGATGGACGCAGCCGGGTACGACCTTGGTTATAAGAAATGGAAGTATGATGACCTTCCCATCCTGCCGGAGCCCTTCCGCTATGTGCTGGCGAAGGGCAAGGAGGACGCCTTCCAGAACTTGAAGCACCTCATGGAGCGAGAGGACGTCACCGAGCTGGTCAACGCCTGCGACGCCGGGCGGGAGGGCGAGCTCATCTTCCGGCTGGTCTATGAGATGGCGGGATGCCAGAAGCCCTTCTCCCGTCTGTGGATCTCTTCCATGGAGGACGCGGCGATCCGGGAGGGCTTCCAGGACCTGCGCCCCGGCGCGGAGTATGACCCGCTGTACCAGTCCGCCCTCTGCCGCCAGAAAGCAGACTGGCTCATTGGGATCAACGCCACAAGACTTTTTTCTGTCCTCTACCACCGCACCCTGAATGTGGGGCGGGTGCAGACCCCCACCCTTGCCATGCTGGTGGACCGGGACAGCAAAATCACAATGTTCCGCAAAGAGAAATACCATCATGTGCGCCTGACCCTGGGCGGGGCCGAGGCGGTGTCGGAGAAGATCGCCGCCCCGGAGGAGGCGGAGGCCCTGAGGGCGGCCTGTGCCGGCGCGGAGGCAGTCTGCGCTTCCGTCACCCGTGAACAGAAGAAAGAGGCACCGCCCAGGCTCTACGACCTGACCACCCTCCAGCGGGAGGCCAACCGCATCTTCGGCTACACGGCGAAACAGACGCTGGACTACGCACAATCCCTCTATGAGAAAAAGCTGCTGACCTATCCCCGGACGGACAGTCGGTTTTTGACCGCCGACATGGCGGAGACCGCTTCGGTGGTCCTCCACCTGGCGGCCAAGGTACCGCCCTTTGACGGGTGCGGGGAGTTCTTCCCGGATGTGTCCTTGCTGGTAAATGACAAGAAGGTGTCCGACCACCACGCCATCATCCCCACGCTGGAGCTGGAGAAGGCGGACCTGTCCGAACTGCCCGTGGGTGAGCGCAATATCCTTCTGTTGGTGTGCCGGGAGCTGCTGTGCGCGGTTGCGGAGCCCTATGTGTACGAGGCGGTGACGGCGACCTTTACCTGCGGCGGGCAGACCTTCACCGCCAAGGGGCGGCGCATCCTCTCCGAGGGCTGGCGTGAGATCGACCACATTTTCCGCGTTTCCCTGAAGGAGCAGCCGGAGGGCGAGGCGGAACCCGCCGCTCTGCCGGACTTCACCGAGGGTCAACTTTTTGACCAGGTGGAGGCCGCTGTCACCGAACACTTCACCGCCCCGCCCAAGGCGTACACGGAGGACACCCTCCTGGCGGCGATGGAGACTGCCGGGAAAGAGGAGATGCCGGAGGACGCCGAGCGCAAGGGCCTGGGCACCCCGGCCACCAGGGCGGCGATCCTGGAAAAGCTGGTGGCGGCCGGGTTTGTGGAGCGCAAAGGGAAAAGTCTCATCCCTACCAAGGCGGGGATTAACCTGGTCACCGTCCTGCCGGATACTTTGACCTCTCCCATGCTCACGGCGGAGTGGGAGCAGAAGCTGACCGCCATCGCCAGGGGTGAGGGCGATCCCGCCGCTTTCATGGCGGGGATCTCTGACATGGCGCGGGAGCTGGTGAAAACCTATTCCCACATCTCCGAGGAGGGCCAGAAGCTGTTTGCCCCGGAGCGGGAGGCCGTGGGCCTCTGTCCCCGCTGCGGCAAGCCGGTCTATGAGGGCAGGAAGAACTTTTACTGCTCCGACCGCTCCTGCCGCTTCGTGCTGTGGAAGGACGACCGTTTCTGGACCTCCCGCAAGAAGGAGCTGACAAAGAAGATGGCCGCCGACCTTTTGAAGAAGGGCCGCACCTCCGTCAAGGGGATGTGGTCTGAAAAGAAGGGCGCCGCCTATGACGCGGTGGTGGTGCTGGACGATACCGGCGAGAAGTATGTCCGCTTCAAATTGGAGTTACCCAAACGGAAGGAGGGCGTGAATGGCAGATAAAGCAATCCCGGATATTTCCCTGGGCGGCGCTGAACAGAACATGAGCCGGGAGGAGCTGGCGGCGGTAGCGAAAGCCGTTGCCGCCCTATCCCAGGAGGACCGGGATCTTCTGGCTGCTGTCCAGGAGTCCCCCTATCGGCTGACCACGGCGGAGCAGTTCCTGGAATTTGAGAAAAATGTGGACTGCTTCGTGCTGGAGCCCCATGTTCGGACCCTGGAGGACCTGGGCTGGGAGTACCTGGAGGAGAAACTGACCATCGGCCTGACGGACGACCTCCGGGCCGCCATTGACCCCGCCCCCTTCGGCCGGCGCGCCCTGGAGGAGGACCGGGGGTGCTTCACCAGCCGGGGGTATCTGTTCCCCACGGATGACCCATGGCAGCACGACCGCCCCCAGGCGAAGCAGGCGGACCGCAAGCCCTCCATCAAGGAGCGGCTGGAACAGAGCAAACAGGAGTGCAGGAACAAAAATAAGGCCCAGGCGCCCCGCAAGGGGAAGTCTGAGCCGGAGCTGTAAGGAGGTGCGTATATGCCCCATTATGAATATGACAAGGATTATCCCTTTGCCGCCTTCATCACCAACCTGGGCAAGTACAACGAGGGCGACCTGGTGGGCGAATGGGTGAAGTTCCCCACCACGCCAGAGGAGATGCAGAAGGTATTTGAACGGATCGGCATTGGGCAGAAGGATGACTTCGGCCAGCCCTATGAGGAGTGGTTCATCACTGACTATGACTGCTATGTGGACGGCCTCTACGACAAGCTGGGCGAGTATGAGAACCTGGACGAGCTCAACTACCTGGCCTCCAAACTGGACGAGATGAGCCAGGGCGAGTACGAACAGTTCCAGGCGGCGATGGAGATCGGCGACCATTCGGGCAGCTTGCAGGAGATCATCAACCTGACCGAGAACCTAGACTGCTACGACATTTACCCCGACATCCACGACCACGACGACCTGGGCCGGTATTACATCGAGGAGCTGGACGCCATGCAGGTGCCGGAGCACCTGCGGAACTACATCGACTATGAGGCCTACGGCCGGGACGTCGCCCTGGAGGAGGGCGGCGAGTTCACCGACCTGGGGTATGTGCGGGACACCGGGAGCAGCTTCCATGAGTATTACGATGGGGAGCATGGCAGCATCCCGGAGGAATACCGGGTGATGACCTTCCAGGACGCGGAGGAGCTGACCGAGGAGGAAAAATCCGAATGGGCGATGGACATCGCCTACGATATGGACGAGTTCTTCCGCCAGCACGACCCGCAGTATGCCGCCGAGCACCCGGAGGAGCACGCGGCCAAGGAGGAGATCTACGAAAATCTGATGGCCGGCCGCATTTCCGCCCTGGATGAGAAGCTGGCCGCCCTGGGGCAGACCCAGGAGGACTATCTCCCTTCGGAGATTGAGAAATTCAAAGACGCCACCGGCTATGAGGAATTTCTTGACTTTGATCCGGCTGTAATCAAAGCGGCATTGGAGGACCCGGACAAGTCCCATGTGGACGAGATGCTGGCCTTTGCGGAGCAGGCGGGCCGGGAGTATGAGGCGGAGCTGGCCGGACAGACCCCGGCGCCCTCCCCGGATGACCGGGAGACCGGCGAAACGGTGCGGACTCCCAGGGGCACCTTCTATGTGACGGATATGAGCCGGGAGCAGATGGAGGCGGCCGGGTACGGCTTCCACCATCAGTCTGACGATGGGAAGTACCTCATCATGGGCAACGGTTCCCGTTCCTTCGCTATCCGCAGCGAGGAGGCCCAGGAACATATCACCCCGGAGAAGATGACCGTCCTGGTGGTGGAGCCTATGAAGGAACCCTATGTGAAGGAGATCGCCCCCGGCCTCCATTCGTTACAGGCGGAGGTGGGCGGCGACATTGCCACCGCCTATCCCTTCTCCGACCCGGTGGGGCTGGTCTGCAACGATGAGGGCAAGCTCATCGGCCTGGAGCTGAACCGGGGCCTGCGGGATGAGCATGGAGAGATTTACGACATCATGGCCGGCACCTTCCTGGTGGTGGGGCTGAGTGAGGACAGCTTCACCTCCCTGACCCCGGAGCAGGTGCAGAAGTACACGGAGCACTTCAAGCAGCCGGAGCAGTTCATTAGCCTGAACGGGCAGATCATCGCCCTGCCAGCGGAGCCGGAGAACCCGCTCCGCACCGCCGAGATGACCCTGGAGGACGACTACGGGATGATCGACGGGGTGCTGAACAACGGCCGCAGGGGTGAGGAACTGGAGAAGGCCCAGGGTGAGGCGCGCAGGACCACGCCGGAGAAAAAGCCCTCCATCCGGGAGCGGCTGGCGGAGGCCAAACGGGAGTGCGGCGAGCGCAAGCCCCCGGACAAGGTTCAGCAGAAGAAGCCCCCGGAGCATGACCTGTGAGCCGGAGCAAAAAGTGGCGGCTGGAATGGTCCTTCTTCCTGGGGGAGAACGGCCGCCGCAGGTACAACAAGATCTGCAAGGGCTGTGTCCATCCCTGCAAGCAGAGTTTCCGGGCAGTCCTCATCGCCTGTCCCCATTACCAGTCCGCACGCGCGAAAAAGTGTGCAGATAGGGGTTGAAAATGGGCTGAAAAATCGTCTGTGGCAGCTTTTCCGGGAGCCGCCCTTATGATTTCCCATGCGGGCTTCTCCCTCTGATTTGAGGGGTGCAAAGAGGCTGTTTTGAACGCTTTTCCATAACAGAGCGGGAGCGCCGCCTTCGGTTTGGGCCGAGGGTGACGCTCCCGTTTCTTTTTTTGTTCTCTTTTTTCTCTTTCCATCAGGATCGGACAGGAAGGATATTCGCCGTAGTAGGCGCTGTGGGAATGTGCGTAAACGGTCATGCTTGCGGAGCTGTGGGAAAGCCGGCGGCTTTTCCATCGGGCCGTGAATATCTGCTTTCCATCGGCGGAGCGGCCGTTTTCCACATTTCCATAGTGCAAAATCGCAGGATGGCATCAATGGTGCATTGCTTTTTCATGCGGGATAAGATATACTGAACATATAGGTTAGTTATTGCTAACCTATTGATTTGCTTACAAGTGAAAGGGGATGTATATGAACTGGACGCGCACCATCCTGGACGGGCTCGCCATGGCGGCCTATTTTAACCTGTTCGCCGCGGCGGTGGCACTGTATAAGCCCCGGTTGATGTTTCCCTGCTATCCGCCCGCCATCATCAAGGCGGCAAAAGATCCGCCGACAAAGGCCGAAAACCGTTTTTACCGGCTTTGGATCTGCTTCGGGGAGTGGCTGCCCCTCCTTCTCTATGGTGCGGTCAGCACTGTGGAGGGCGGGACAACCGGATTCTGGCGTCTATCCCTGATGGGATACATCCAGTGGATGATGATCAACATAGGCGATCTTCTTTTTCTGGATGTGTGGCTGATCCAGAAAAAAGCGAAAGACCGTTTTGTGATCCCTGGTACAGAGGGACATCCCGGCTATGAGTTCACAGACTGGATGAAGGGCTATGCGCTGCCAGAGCACCTGCTCCAATGGCCGCTGCTGCTGTGCCCGCTCATGGCGGCGGCTCAGGCGGGATTGGGGCTGTTATTGCAAAAGATAGGATAGGAGATGGTTCAAATGAAACAACATCAAAAGCAACAAAAAATAATCCGACTCGGCACCCACGGCGAGGACTACGGAAGCTGGATGTCTAACCCGGTTTTTTACATGATCGGTGGGCTGTTGACCCTGTCGGCGGTGCTGGCAGCGATATCCTTTTCCATGTTTCATATTGCCGCGCTCGGCATCCTGTTCTCTGTTGCCGCAGCGGCGCTGCTTGCCCTGCTGATCTGGTGTGCATGGATACGGAAACAGTACGCTTTCGGCGGCGGAGGAATGATGGAGCGGGTCCATCAGGTCGTCCTCTCCCATCTGGATTTTGACGGGCAGGGACAACTTCTGGAGGTTGGATGCGGCTCCGGCGCACTGAGCATACGGGCGGCTCTCACCTGGCCGGACGCCCAAATCACCGGCATGGACTATTGGGGTGTGGCCTACGGCTATGGTCAGGCCATGTGCGAGAAAAATGCCGAGAGCGAGGGCGTCGGCTTCAGGTGTGCGTTCCGGCACGGGGATGCCAACAAGCTGGATTTCCCTGATGAGAGTTTCGACGCCGTGGTGAGCAACTATGTCTACCACAATGTAATGGGTGCGGACAAGCAGGCTCTGCTGTTGGAGACCCTGCGGGTGCTGAAAAAGGGCGGCGTCTTTGCGCTCAACGATGACATGAAGCCAAAAAAGTACGGGGACATGGATGCCTTTGTCCAAAAGCTGCGGGACATGGGCTATGAGGACGTGCGCCTCATCGACACCGCCCAGGAGGCTTTCGGTTCCCGCCGGCGGGCGGCCATGATGATGCTGGGCGACTCCCGGATGCTGGCGGGGCGGAAGTAAGACGGAGGTTTGTCATGAACTATACATATTGTGAAAGGCTGATGTGGGTTGCCATCGCTCCTGCCGCATTTCGGTATCTGGCAAGGCAGGAGTTGGGATGGGATATTTCTGCGTTGAAGCAGCTCTCTAAGCAGATTTACCGGCAAATGGTATCCCGTACCCCGGATATTGGCTCCATGATGGAAAACCCGTTGCGGGTCTGCCTGACTGGTGGAATTCTATGGCTGTCTATCTATAAGGCGGCAGAAGAAAAAATGAGTGAAAAGTGCTTTGAGGGCATGGTAAGTGCCAGTATGCGTTCTCCTCTGGTTGTGACCGCCTTCCGGGGCAAAGCCAAGACTGCATTTACATTGAAGGCTCAATATAAGCGAGCAGCGACTGCATCTTTGGCGGATGCAGATAGGAACCCCTTTCAGTGGAATGCCGAGGTCATCTTCGGCCGGGATGCAGAGGAATATACGATCCTTTACCACCAGTGCGGTCTGTGTGCCCTGGGCCGACAGGAGGGCCTTCCTCATCTGGTTCCCTATCTATGCGCTCTGGACACGATGTCCGTCGACTGGATGGGTGGGCGGCTCTACCGTACCAAAACGCTGGCTGCCGGCGGTGACTGCTGTGACTTTTATATCTGCAAAAAGGGTTCCCGTTGGGACAAAGAACGGCAGGGAAAATAGAAAAAGGGAGATTTGATGACGCTTGCAGAATTTCGCCGGACTTATCCCGCCGCCACCTTCACGGTCAGCAGCGGGAAACTCTTTACCTATCGCTACTATCAAAATCCCCAGGCCAAAGCCACGCTGGTCCTGCTCACGGGCGGCATTGGGCTGTCCGACCTGTTTTATAAGCACTTTGCCCGGTTCGCCAGGGATTTTTCGGTGCTGACCTTTGACTATCAGCTCCAGTTCGGGGACAACGGCGAGTTTGCCGATGCCGTGGCTGAACTACTCCGCCACCTGAAGGAAAAGGTCTGGCTGGTGGGACAGTCCCTGGGCGGCGTAGTGGCCCAGGTCATCGCCTCCCGCCACCCGGAAGTGGTGGAGGGGCTGGTCCTCTCCAACACCTGCTCGCTGTCCGGCAACATGAGCAAGGCCGGGTATCAGGATCTGATGAAGATAATCGAAAGCCAGCGGAAGTTCAAAAAATGGCTTGCCTTCCTGCCGTTTCCGCTCATCAAGCGGATGATGAGATGGGCGGTGATGAAAAAGAAAACCGATGGCTTTACAGCCCAGGAAAAGGCCGCTATGGAGGAACTGTGCGGCGCTATGATGGAACTGCTCACCAAGCCCTATGAACAGCACATGATTGACTTTCTCTGTGACGCAGAACACTACTTTGGCATGACCCGCAATGATTTTGCCCCGTGGGAGGGGCGGGTGCTGCTGATTTTGTCCGAGGACGACACCACCTTCACCCCGGCCTGCCGGGAGGACCTGATCGCCCTGATGCCAAGTCCCACGGTGGTCACCGACCTGACCGGCGGCCACCTGGCGCTGATGGTGCGGCTGGAACAGTATGCGGATCTGGTAACAAAATTTATTCTGGAGCGGACACCAATCAAAACCACGCGTTAAACGCCAATGTCATTAAGTTAAGGCAGGAACAATAAGTATGAAATGACATGTTATGAATCATAAAATAGAAAAATCAGATGTCTATCTATTTAGTACTTATTTTTTGCATGCTAAAATTGACAGATTAAAATCTGCCTGACTTTTATTTCTCTTTATTTTATGCTATTCTGTATACGAATTGTATTTTAGCCTTTAGCGGAGTCTTTTTTCTGGGATATCCTCTGTTTGGGCGAATCGGGGATAGATTTTTCCTGATTAACATTTCCGCAGCCGGAGGTGAAACACCTCCGGTCAAAAGGCTCTTTACAATGCAAACTGCATTTGAAAATCGTATCTTATATTCATATTTTCTTTTTCTTTGATGGATTTCTACACATTGAGAGACAACAACCGTCATGTTATGCATAATCAATGCAGCATAAATTTCCTGTGTTACAAAGCAGCTCTTTTTTGAATGGAATTTCAACATCCCTACGATATATTTCAAATCTCTGAAAGAAGTTTCTATTCCCCATCTCATAGAGTAAATTTCTTTTAGCTTATGTGGTGGAAATTTATCTGAAGGCAGATTCGTCAACAACATTTCGTATTGATTTTCTCTGATTTTAATTCTTAATATCCTGAATTTCAGTATGAAGAATACTGCAGACTCATTTTTCTTTGAGGGCGGAAGATAGTCAAAGTGAACATGTGAGGGAAGCCATCTGTATTTGTTTTTATAGCGCTTTGCCAGGGTTTTTATTTCAAGGCTGCCTTTCCTGGTCAGCGAAAGCTCTGTATACATATCAAATTCATCTTTATCTGGAAGTTCTAATCCATCAGCAATTCCAAAAGAGCCTTGTTCTTTTATCCTCATCACATATTTATGATCCGCCTGTTGAATATGCGCGATATTATTATACGCTTCATAGCCTCTATCACATACAAGGATCATATCAGCAGGCGATGAGCGTTCAATCATTTCAATCAGTGCACGATCTTCATTCTGATTTCGATATTTCTGTACAACAGCATCCAGAAATGTTCCTTGCATAATGTCCCAAAATGCATTGAGATGAAATTCATTATGGAAATGTTCATCTGCTCTTGATTGAACGAAAGAATCTTTATCTTCCGGATTATTTGGTACATGGATATGGCTGCCGTCTACAGCAATGAGACGATAACCATCATAGCGGCAATCCCTGTCAAAAGTACTATTAAGTTCTTGAAAAAGATAAGGAAATGCGTTTTCAGAGAGTTTTGCACGCTGCTGTATGAATGCAGAAGCGGATGGTGAATCAGGGGAAAACTGATGGATTTTCAACAATTCATTGGTAAGGGATCCTCCGTTTAATGAAAGGATGGAGCGTATGACACTTTCAAAATTTTGTTTACGATTACGAGAAAAATCTCTTCCTGGACAATTACAAAATTCTGATTTACGCTTTGCAAATTTACTGATTTCATAGTTGAATTTACAGACAATATCTTTTATGCTCATATGATTCCTCCTTGTAAACAGATACTGATTTCCATTTACAAGGGCCGATTTTATCTTCCGGATCGAAGAATCTGATAAAATCGGCCACACAAATCATGGCTATTGTCAACACTTTTTTTCGAAAAAATCCCATATTTTTCAATCTGGGATTTTTCTATATTCCTTAACTTAATGACATTGCCG
>CDZQ01019990.1_pt1 | contig 25951 bp, 27 predicted proteins | sample 554831 | NCBI WGS metagenome assembly CDZQ01 (sample SAMEA3182112, study PRJEB8094) | gut metagenome | biome: human; feature: gut; material: Stool; isolation source: human stools | place: Canada | collected 2013-05-06 | reverse complement strand
ATTATTGGGAGGTCATCATGATGTCATTGTTTGGTTTCGGTAAGAAAAAAGAAAAAAAGTTCCTACCTGCGCTTGTCAGTGTGGATACTCTACACCCAAAGTTGAGGAGTCAGAACAAAAAGACAATTGCTGCGAAGGTGCGAAGGAGGGACTTTGCTGTATCAAAGTATTGGGTGCCGGCTGTGCATCTTGCCATACATTGCTAGAAAATACAAAAGAAGCAGTAAAAATGATGGGACTTTCTGTGGAAGTAGAGTATGTTACAGATATGCAGAAGATCATGGAATACGGTGTGATGAGTGTTCCTGCTTTGGTTGTAAACGAAAAAGTGGTATCTATGGGCAGAGTGCTCAAAACTGCTGACGTAAAAAAACTTTTTGAGAAACTTGGTTTTTAAAAAAGAAGGAAGGATGTCTTGAGAAGTAATTATTTTGTTTTGAAAGGTTTATGATTAGGCTGTATCGTTAAAGATAGGGTTCTGAATTTTCTGTTTTGCAAGGTTGTTTGTTTTTAGAACAGAATAAAAGAAAGTCTGTTTTGTGGGAAATTCTTTTATAAGTTTTAAACAGAAGTTTTGCTGCGTTGATTTTTTGTAAGGTGAAAACAATGGAACGATTTGATTTTGATATAAAAAATAATAAATCACTTAAGTGAATCACTCAGTATGAAAGTAGAACTCTCTTGTTGGTGTATGATATTGTTAAAGGCATTTTTATGGGTCGTAATGATGTATATAGACAGTTTGATTAAAACGCTTTATTATTTTTATGAAAAGTGTTTACAGCTGAATAAATGGATTTTCAAACAGATAACAAGGAAGGTAAAATTTATGAAGCCTAAAGTCGCGTTTATTTGTGTTCATAACTCTTGTCGCAGTCAGATTTCTGAGGCGCTTGGCAAACATTTGGCATCAGATGTTTTTGAAAGTTATTCAGCCGGAACGGAGATAAAGACGCAGATCAATCAAAATGCGGTACGTTTAATGAAAATACTTTATGGTATTGATATGCAAACAACGCAATATTGTAAAACAATAAATGAAATTCCTGTACCGGACATAGCGATTTCAATGGGTTGTGATGTGGGATGCCCGCATATTGGCAAGAAGTTTGATGATAATTGGGCGCTGGATGACCCAACCGGTCACGATGACGAGACGTTTAAAAGGATTATTTTAGAGATAGAGAAAAAAGTTTTTATGCTAAAAGAACAAATTCAGAAACGTAATAATTTTTAGGGGTATTTACAGCGTTGCAGAACTTTGGACGGTCATATGAATATCTTGAATGATTTGCGTGCGTGCCGGTTATGGTCGTTGAACAATTTTATTGAAAAATTTTTATGTAAGATTATACGGAATAATTTTTTGTTTTATGTATTATTAATAGGATTGTCGTAGAGAACAGATAGGCGGTAAACAATTGCGGACAGAAAAAGTGATCGTTGTATGCTGGTCAAATATAAAAAAGAACAAACCGGATTTTAAACCCGGTTTGTTCTTTTTTATTTAAAATAATCAGATATAAGTTGAATTTATGATTGGAAAATTAGGAAGCTGAGGAGCCCAATGTTACGGTAACAGAAATTTGTTCTCCGTTCCGAATTACAACCAACGTAACCGTATCTCCGATTTGTTTGGATTTGATATAATTTGATAAAATATCAATGGTTTCTGTCCGTGTATCGTCTACTTTTGTAATAATATCTCCGGTTTGGATTCCGGCTGCTTCTGCCGGACCGCCTGCCATAACTTCAACAACATATACTGCGCCGATAGTCTGTTCGGAGGCTCCCGTGATGCCGATAACCGGACGTTCAATAGAGCCGTTTTCAATAATTTGTTTTGCATTATTTAGCATGTCATTAATTTGAATGGAAAAACAGAGACCTTCGTAAACGCCGGATATTTTTACGGAGTTGATGCCAATAACCTGACCGTATAAGTTGACTAACGGTCCGCCGGAATTGCCGGAGTTAATGGCAGCATCATGTTGGATAACATTAAGGGTTAATCCTAAGGATTGGAATGTGATGTTATTTCGGAGTCCGCTGACAATTCCTTTGGTGCAGGTGTTATAAAGATCACTGCTGTAAGGGGTTCCTATCGCAATGACTTCTTCACCCTGGACTAATTTGGAAGAATCTCCAAAGGTGGCTGCAGTAAACTGTCCTTCGATTTTTAAAACACCGGTATCGGTTGCGCTGTCATATCCGATAATCGTTGCGGTATGCTGCGCTCCGTCACTTGTGATAACCTGGGCAGAGGTTGCGTCTGCAATAACGTGTGCATTGGTCAGGATGTATCCGTCTTCAGACATGATAACCCCGCTGCCGCTTCCGGATCCGGTCGGGCCGGAAACCAAGACCTGTACCGTACTGGGTTCTACTTTGCGGATCGCTTCTTCTGCTGTTAGTTTAGTTAAACCTTCCGCGTTGGTTTCTTCGGTCTGTTCCGGAGTATAATCGGGGGTTTGCTGTTGAACGATATTCGTATTTTGAGAAGTTGAGGATCCATCAGATTTCGTATTGTTGTATACTGCATATAAAGAGGTTGACGCAATAGCAATACTAAATGCTGTCAGAACCATACAGACAATACTGATTGTCAGCCATGGACCGGTTTTTGCGGTCTTCTTTTTTTTCGGTTTTTTGGGGGAAGGGTTATAATAACCAGCGTTATAATTATATACAGGTGGTTGTGAAGAAGTTGGTTGGTATGGTCCGGGTTGTGCTGCTGTCGATTCCGAAAAAGAAGGGGTAACGGTAGATTCTTTTTGCGGAACTTCTGTTTGCTGCATGTTGATTTCCGGATTGCTGTTTGCGGTTTCAGAAACATTTTGTGCAGGTTGTGCTTGTGGTACTTCTTCATTTGGTTGATTAGGTTGATTATTGAATTGATCTTGCATAAAAATCTCTCCCGGATTTGTAATTTTCATTGTTTTTATTATACACTGCTGTTTTAAGCAAATATTGTCATAAATTTATGAATTTTGTGGCAGGCGGAATTCTTCGGATAAAATAGAAAACACATCAATGTCTTGAAATTGGTTGTTTATTTTAATGTGTTTGCGCAACGTTCCTTCATAAGTCATGCCCAAATGTTGAAGCAGTTGTTTGCATGCGTTGTTTTCTGATGTACACAATCCGCTGACTTTATTTAATTTTAAAGTGTGAAAAGCAAAGTCTAAAACAAGCAGCGCGCTTTCCGTAGCAAATCCGTTTCGCCAGCAATCTTCTGCCAGCCAGAATCCGATTTCGGCATATCGGTTTGTGACAGAAAAATCGTGCAAGTTGATTACGCCAATGGCTCGATTGTCTGATTTACGCTCAATGACCCAGTCGGTACAGGTATGATTATCATATCGGGTGATAAGCATATTTACAAAGCCCAATGTTTCCAGATGAGTTTTATGTGTATGCCACACTTCATAAAGACATACTTTTGGATTATGCATACAGATAAACAGATCTTCAACATCTGTCAGGTACGCTCTTCTTAAAGAGAGTCTGGGGCTATTTAGTGTGGGCAGCGGGCGAAAATGTTTTAAAAAAGTAGTCATTTTTTTATCCTGTTTTTTTTCTTATTTTATCATAAAAACACTCTTGTGTAAACAAGAAAAATAGAAAAAGTCTTCAACGTTGTTGAAATAATTAAAAAAATGAGATATAATAACATCAGGAAAAACAAAAAAATTATGGTGATGTTTATGAAAGGCGCAGGGATAAGAGGACTTTTGGTTTCATTTCTTTTTGCAGCGGCTTTCTGCTGCATATTGTGGATTAGTTTAAGTTTGGATGAATCGGCAGAAACAGCAAATGAGATGAAAACGGCATTAGTGGTTTCGTTAGATCAATCATATTCTAAAGCAGATGTTGCGCAGAGCGATGAGGAGGCAGAAAACAAACAGGGGGCAGAAATAGTATATTATACTTTTTTTGAAGAAAAGTATCATTCTTGCGCCGATTGTGAGCAAATTGACAAAGCGTTTGAAGTCCTTTCGGCCACGCTTGAGCAGGCAGAGAAAATGGGTTTAAAACCCTGTCTGTCTTGTCAAAAAATTAATCAAAAATAGAGGGATAGAATGGAGTTTATTTATAAAATTGAAACTCATGCACATACCGCAGAGTCCAGTCCTTGTTCGCGTTTGTCTGCCGAACAGTTGATTGGCGCTTACGCGCAAGCCGGTTATGCAGGGGTTGTGGTGACGGATCATTTGCGATTTGGTTATACGGTGTTTGCAAAAAATCGTCCAGATGAGCAAATCCATAAGTTTTTAGCTGGATATGACGCAGCTTGTGCGGCTGGAGAAAAATACGGTGTAAAAGTATATTTAGGAGCAGAATTATATTTTGAACAAGATCCTCAAAAAGAGTTTTTGGTTTATGGCGCAGATTCGAATTTTTTAAGGGATAGTTTGCCTTTTCTTACGGGAAGTTTAGAGCATTTTTATTCGTTTGCTGTTTCCCGAGGCGTTTTGGTTGTTCATGCGCATCCGTATCGTTATACGGATTATCCGGCCAATCCGGTTTTTGTAGATGGGGCCGAGGTGTATAATTTGCATCCGGGACATCGTTCTCGTAATGAGTTGGCTTTGGATTATGCAAAGAAGAATCATTTGATTCCATTATCCGGATCTGATGCCCATGAATTGCATCATGTCGGACGAGGCGGAATTCGAACAGCTTTTATTCCGACGGATGTTTTGGAATTGCGAGACTTGATTCAATGCAGAGAATATCAACTGATTGCGGGGGAAGAAAAATGAACACATATTTAAAAATGAATACCTGGTCGGACAGTCTGGGTATGTGTATTCCTGTAGATATTTTAATGCCGAACAGTTTGCTGCGTGGGCAGAAGGCGGCGAAAGTGATGTATCTTTTACATGGGCTTTCGGACGATGAAACTGTTTGGGCGCGGCGGACAAATTTAGAAATGCACGTAGACGGGCGGGGACTATGCGTTGTTATGCCTACGGTGCATCGGTCTTTTTACACTAATATAGATCAGGGCCCTCAATACTGGACTTATATTTCTGAGGAGCTTCCCGAAATTATAGGGCGCTTTTTGCGCGTTTCTTCTGCTCGGGAAGATACGTTTGCGGCAGGCATTTCTATGGGTGGCTATGGAGCTGTAAAACTTGGATTGCGCTGCCCGGAGCGATTTTGTGCGGTTGCACCGATTTCCGGGGCGCTTGATATGAAAAACCAAACCAATCTTTTGGTTGAATATGAAAGTATTTTCGGCAAACAAATCAAGCCGGAAGACGATGTGATGCAGTTGTTGGATCGGTGTGCACCGTCTAAAGAAAAGCCGCGTATCATTCAGTTTTGCGGGGTGGACGACTTTTTGCGCAATGATAACATTGCTTTTTATCAAAAGGCTCAACAGCTCGGCTATGATATTACATATACGGAGGAGCATGGGAACCATGGATGGAGTTATTGGGACCATGTGATTTTGCAGGTGTTGGATGTTTTATGTCCAAGACCGGAAACGGTTTGATAAAATCGGCATCTGGCTGCATTTTTATGGAATGGCTTTGATTTAAATTGGGATTTAAATTGGGATTTTTTCTGTGTGGAAATCGGGCTTGGGTGAGGGAATTTTTCAAAAATATGAACAATGCGTGTTTTTGGGATACAACCCTTGACTTTTTATGGTATATATGCTAAAATCAACATGTGAAAATTTTAGAATAGGAGTTGTTTAATATGGCTGAAAAAACAGATGGCGCAATGAACGGTTCGGGCATTGTAGACCTGGGCTTTCCGATGTGGCCGCAATTCAATCCCGTTACATATGATGATGTTGTAGAGACTTTGAAAAGCGGTAAAGTAAGTTACTGGACCGGTAAAAGAGGTATGGAGTTCGAACAGAAATGGGCGGACTGGTGCGGCGTGAAAAACGCAATTTCCTGTACAAATGGTACAGCTGCTCTTCACATCGCGATTGCTTCGTTAAATATCGGCCCTGGCGATGAAGTAATCGTTCCTTCTTACAGCTTTATCGCTTCTTCTTTTGCGATTGTTCAGGCTGGTGCTATTCCGGTATTCTGCGATGTTACAGATGATCATACGATTGATCCTGCTAAGATCGAAGAACTGATCACCCCCAGAACAAAGGGAATTGTTGTGGTTCATTTGTACGGTGTTATGTGCGATATGGGCCCGATCATGGAGATCGCTAAAAAACATAACCTGAAAGTGATTGAAGACTGCGCACAGTGCTTCGGCGGCGTATATAACGGCAAAAAGTCCGGTACAATCGGCGATGTTGGTTGTTTCAGCTTCTGTCAGTCCAAACACTTTACAACCGGCGGCGAAGGCGGTATGGTTGTTACCAACGATGATGATTTGGCATGGGAATGCCGTTCGTTCCGTGACCACGGTTATAACGTAAAACAGCGTATGAATCTGTTGGCTATGGAAGAAGCTCTTCCGTACGTGCATGAAAGAGTTGGTTTCAATTACCGTATGACAGAAATGCAGTCTGTAATCGGTATCCATGAATTGGAAAGATTTGATGACTGGAATCTTGCGCGCAGAAAGAAATATGCGAAAATGTATGACGAGGCTTTTGCTGGCGTAGATGGCATTGCAAAACTGCCTGTTAATACAGAAGAAAGACAGAACGCTTACTGGTGGTATCCCATCAACTTGGATGCAAACCGCGTTGCAATTGATGCAAAAGAATTCACCAAAAAACTGGCAGCAGAAAAGGTTCCTTGCTCCGGTATTTTGTGGCCTGAAGCATATTTGGAGAATGCATACAAGAATCACGTTGGTTTTGGTACTGCTAAATTCCCGTTTGAGTCTAAAGAATATGCAGATCCGAAGGCTGTTGATTACAATAAGAATCTTTGCCCGAACGCAAAGAGACTGCGTGATGTAACCGTATCTTTGTTCTTGCATCCGACATGGGAAGAAGTTCATATTCAGCGTTGCATTGATGTATTCAAGAAGATTTTGAGCGAGAACCTGAAGTAATTTGAGGTTTTTCAGAAGCAGAGGGAGGGCATTATGCCCCTCCCTCTGTGTAAATATTTGACGATGTCTTTTCCGTCCATAAAAGCAGATAAGAAAGCATTTTTGTGGGGATATAATTTGGCTTTTGTATAAGATTTATCTGTTTTTATGGATAGAAAAGGAATCGAATCTGAAATTAAAGGAGATTTTTACGATGGAGAAAAAGGTAAAATGGGGCGTTATCGGCGCCGGCGGTATTGCAGACAGAAGAACGATGCCTGGAATGATGCTTGCAAGAAATGCAGAGATCATTGCGGTAATGGATGTGAATGAGTCGATCCTTGACGGGCTCAAACAGAAATATAATGCAAAATATGCGTATAATAATGCGGATGATTTGATTGCAAATCCTGAGGTGGAAGCCGTTTATATCGCAACTCCGGTTGTATTCCATGCTGAGCAGGCAGTGAAGGCTGCAAGAGCTGGTAAGCATGTATTGATGGAAAAACCAATCGCGATGTCTGTGGAGGAAGGACGTCAGGTTATTAAGGATATTGATGCGACGGGTGTAAAATCTGCATGCGGTTTTATGATGCGGTTTGGCGCATTAAATATGAAGATGAAAGAATTGATCGAGCAGGGAATTCTTGGTCAGGTTGTTTCGGCTAAAGCACAGTTTACCTGCTGGTATCCGGATATGCCTAACTGCTGGAGACAGCAGAAAAAGAACAGCGGCGGCGGCGCGTTTGTGGATATGGGCGTACATTGCATCGACCTGATTCAGCATATTTTGAACACAGAAGCAGATAAGGTTTCGGCTTTGATTGATACAAAGACGTTTAAGTATGAAGTAGATGACTCTGCATCGGTATTGATGCATCTGAAAAACGGTTGCAACGCTTATGTAGAAGCAAACTTCAATATTCCGGATAAAGCTGCAAAATGGCGTCTGGAATTCTACGGCACGAAGGGCTGTATGATTGCGCATGATACCATTCATCAGCTGGATACCGGGTCTGTTGAAGTCACATTGGACGATGGATCTGTACTGAATGTTGCTGCGGACTTCGGCAACATGTATACTAAGGAAGTCGAGTCGTTCTCGGATTCTATTTTGAACGATACGCCGGTTGAAGTTCCTTTGGCAGACGGCGTTCAGGTTCAGGAAATTGTTGAAGCTGCTTATTATGCTGCGGATAACGATAAAGTGGTAAATATTGCGGAGTATTTTAAGAAATAAGAGTGATACCATGTTAAAATGTGCTTTTTACGAAAGCGATATCACGCCGCTTTTGTATGCGAACATGCCGGGGTATTTTAATGAGCGCCCGGGCAAGGACGTAAAAGATAAAATTTATGCGAAAGCGATTGTTGCGCAGGGGTCAAATGGGGTAAAAGTTGCCATGGTTTCGGTCGAGGCGAATTTTATTACCGAAGAATTTTGTTCGATTGCCCGTAAGCGGATTGCGAAATTTTCTGATATTGATCCCAAGCATGTCACACTGTCGGCTACTCATATCCATAACGGAGGCCCGATGGTGGACTGGGGAAAACTGGTTAAAAGCGATGCTCAGTATGTCCGGTTTGCCGCTCAAAAGGCAGCGGATGCGGTCTTGATTGCCAATCAGCACCTTCAGGAATGCCGTGTGGGTTATGCAAACGGTTGTGTGGATGATATTTCTTTTCACCGCATTTATGAAATGCGCGACGGAACCTATCAGACAAATCCCGGCAAGTATAATCCCGATATCGTAAAACCTTATGCCGGTATTGACCCGGATGTTACGGTGATGCGTGCGGACGATAAAGACGGAAACCCGATTGGCGCGGTCGTTAATTTTGCCTGCCATCAGGATTGTGTGGGAGAACTTGCGTTCAGCGGAGATTATTCTTCCCAGTTATCCAAGCGTCTCAAAGAGGCTTATGGGGTGGATTTTGTAACCGTCTTCTTTGTTGGCACTTGTGGCAATATCAATCATTTTGATGTTCATACTGATAAGGATACCGTTCCGGAATATTATCGGATTATGGGGAATAAATTGGCCGATGAAGTATTGCGGGTTTCGGAGAATTTGGAGTATTCCGAAGATGATACTGTTGCTTTTGCGTCAAAGACATTGTCTATAAAAAAACGGATGGTACCGAAAGAAGAAATTCCAGAATTAAAAAAGATTACTCGTACCGTTACTTTGCGTGAGGACGAGGAGATCGGTTCGCAATCCGATCCCGATCAGTTGAAATGTGTATTTGCATACGATTTGCTGAATTATGCTAAAGATCCTGCAAAGACGAAGTCGGTTCCGGTTGCTTTTTGTCGAATTGGTGATAATGCGTTTTATCTTTTGCCCGGTGAGGTGTTTGTTCAGTTCGGACAAAAAATAAAAACGACGACACCTTTCAAGCATCGGTTTATTTTAACCAATTCAAACGGACTGTTTGGATATTTACCTTTGCGGAATTTATTTATGCCAACGGTGTATGAGTCAAAACTGGGTTGTACCAGTTATCTGGAACCGGAGGCAGGATATAAAATAACCGATGCAGCTATTGCATTGGCAGACAAGGAGGCAGAGTTATGGCAAAAGAAGTAATGGAGCGGAAAGCCTCCGACAATAAATATTTACATAAAGATTTTCATGTTTCATTGGATATCGGTATTGATTATATCGGCAAGCAATTTGGTCCGGAAGCGATTGATGCTTATTTGACACAGTATGCCAAGGCTTTTTATCAGCCTATGACCTTAAAAGAATTGCAGCGGTATTTTGAGCGCATCTATCAGGCAGAAGAGGCGCAGGATGTATTAAAAACGGTTTGTACTGATACCTTTCTTACAGTCGAGATTCGGGAATGTCCGGCGATTCGTTTTATGAAACAAAGCGGGCATGAGCCGTCTGAGTGGTATGAAAAAACGACGTCTGTGTTATATCGTGTGCTTGCTGAAATTTGCGGACTCCGGTTTGAGTTGGAACAGTATGACCGGCAAACCGGTCAAGCGCGGTTTACGTTTCGGAGGGATGAAAAATGATTTCATGTACGGAATTTGTTTATTCTTACAGCGAATTGTTTAAGTTTATTGAAAACCGTGCAGGCAAGGAGGCTGTAAAAACTTACTGGGAGCATATCTCGGATAATTATGTCAAAGAGCGTCTGGGGGCTTGCGTCGAAAAAGACGGAATCGAAGGCTGCTACAAATATTGGGCAAAATCTTTGAGTGAAGAAGCCGCAGATTTTCGGATGACATTAGACGGAGATACATTTACGATTGAAATGTTCCATTGTCCGTCGAAAGGCCGTCTTTTGAGTAAAGAAGGCTTTGAGCCGTATCATAATTATTGCGGGCACTGCGATTTGTTGTATCGCCGTGTGGTGGAGCCGTTAGGATTACACTATGATTATGATATGACCGGTACGGATGAGGCAAAATGTAAATTAACCATTACAAAAGAAAAATAAAGAAGAAGGTTGTTATGATGAAAAAGGCAGAAGTTTTGGTTCCGCTGTTTACAACGTTTAAAAAAGACGGAAGCGTGGACTACGAAACATTTGAAAAAATCGAGAAATATGTTCTGGATAAAGGTGCAGACGGCGTTTACGTCGGCGGTTCCTCCGCAGAATGTTTTTCGCTGACGCAGGAAGAGCGTAAAAAGTGCCTGGAGGTTGCTGTTAAAGCTGCACAGGGCAAAACGGTTATCGCGCACGTCGGAGCGATCGGAACAGGGATTGCCTGTGATTTGGCAAAACATGCCAAAGAGGTAGGCGCTGACGCTGTAGCATCCGTTCCTCCTTTTTATCATGGATTCCAGCCCGGTGAGATCAAAAACTACTATACAGCTTTAGCAGATGCATCCGATCTGCCTGTCGTTGTCTACAATGTTCCGGGTACAACAGGCGTAGGCTTGTCGCTGGCGATGTTCCAGGATATTCTTTCTGATAAGAGAGTCGTTGCCGTTAAATATACGGATGTAAACTATTATGTAATGGATCGAATCAAGAAATTGACCGGTACTTATATTTTCAGCGGAGCTGATGAATGCTTTGCTTATGCGTTGATGGCAGGTGCAGACGGTTGTATCGGAACCAGCTGTAACTACGCTACCGAGAAGTTTATCAATATCAAGAAGAGCTTTGATAAGGGCGATATCAAAACCTGTCAGGAAGAGCAGGGTAAAATTAACAACTGTGTTCAGGCAATTATTGAAACCAGAGGTTTGCCGGCCATGAAGTACATGACCACCGTTGCCACGGGCATCGATGTCGGCTGCTGCCGTGCTCCGTTCAGAGAGTTGACAGCGGAAGAAAAGAAGAGACTGGAAAAGACCGCGGAAGAAAATCTGTAAAAAAAATTGTGGGTCAGGGCGTATTGCGCCCTGACCGTGAACAATCAAACACATAATTGAAAGGTGAATGAAAGATGAAAGTTGCAGTAGTCGGACTTGGTTCTATGGGGCAAAGACGTACGCGTTTGATTAAGCAGTACGATCCGTCCATTGAAGTGTTCGGAATTGACACAATGGAAGAAAGATGTAAAGAATGTGAAGAAAAGTACGGGATGAAGACGTTTGCGTCGATCCCTGATCTGGTGAAAGCGGAACCTGAAGTTTCTTGTATTTTTATCAGCACAGGCCCACTTTCGCACAATCCGATTATTAAAGAGTGTATCAAGCACAATCTGCATGTTTTTACGGAAATCAACTTAGTAGATGACGGGTATGAAGAGAACATTGCGGCAGCAAAAGAAAAGAATCTTTGCCTGTTTTTGTCTTCTACTTTCTTATACAGAGATGAAGTGCATTATATTAAAGAGAAATGTGATCAGGCACCTCAGGGTAAGCTGAACTATATTTATCATATCGGACAGTATCTGCCCAACTGGCATCCGTGGGAGGATTACAGAAAAGTATTTTATGCAAATCCCCGCACCAGTGGCTGCCGTGAGATCATGGCTATCGACATGCCCTGGATTTTAAATATTTTCGGACCGGTTAAAAAGTATCAGGTAATGAAGAGCCGTAATACCGGTTTGGACATTGAGTTTGATGATAACTTTTATATCATGATGGAACACGAAAACGGCAACAAGGGTGTTTTTGTTTGTGATGTTGTTACCCCGAAGACAGAGAGAAGTTTTGAGGTATATGGCGAGAACTTCTTTATTTCTTGGGACGGTTCTGCAACCGGAATCAAAGAGTGGGAGCCCAGCAAGGATCCGTCAGTCAACCCGAACAAAGTTGCGTTAAAAGACGTAGACATTTACGGAAACAGCGCCGTCAACCTCGGTGACTATGCCGCATTCGTTGTAGAAAATGCATATTTGAACGAAATTAAAGCATTCTTTGCCTATGTAAATGAAGGCAAAAAGCCGGTTTATACTTTTGAGGATGACAAAGTGCTGCTTGAAATGATTAACGAGATTGAAAGCAAATAAAGAAGGGCTGTATTTATGATAGTAAAAAATCGCAGAGGCCTTGATATTTCCGCACTTTCGTTGGGTACGGCACAGTTGGGGCTTAATTACGGAATCAATAACGCTGCCGGAAAACCGGATGAAGAAACTGCATTTGCCTTACTGCAAACCGCTTGCGACGGCGGCATTACTGTGATCGATACTTCTTCGGACTATGGAACCAGCGAGGAAGTCGTGGGCAAATTCTTTAAGCAATACAAAGGCAAAAAGCCTACCATTGTTACAAAATTTAAAATTGAGCCGGATCATTCTAAGGTAGCTCCGATTTCGGACGTTCGGAAAAATTTACGCGAACAGGTTGAAACTTCTTTGGAGCGATTGGGGTATTCCAGCCTGCCGTTGCTGATGCTGCACCGTGAGAGCGAACTGTTTGATTACGGCGATGTACTGCCCCGGGAGTTGGAGGCGCTGAAATCCGAAAAAATGGTGGATCGCGTCGGTGTTTCTCTGAACGGCTGTACTTATGTAAAAGATGTTTTGGCCAATGATTTATATGAGGCGGTTCAAATTCCGTTGAATATGATGGATACCGAAAATGTTTTGCATGGCGGTATTGATGCGCTGGATCAAAAGGGCGTTATCGTTTTTATCCGCAGTGTATTTTTGCAGGGTTTGTTTTTCCGGGATCCGGATACGTTGCCGGATACGGGGATTTTGAGCCGTGCGAAGGAACCGCTGCGTAAACTGCGCGTTTTAGCACAGGAAGAAGGATTTTCGATCGCACAGATCGCTTTGACTTTTATGCGGGATCTTGCCGGAGTCAATTCTCTGGTTCTGGGTGCAGAAAATCCGGACCAGGTAAAACAGAATATTGAACTTGCCAATGCTCCTGCGTTGTCTGCGCAGGCCCGGGCAAGAATTTTGGACATGTTCCAGGATGTAGATCCGGATGTTTTAAAGCCTTGGCTTTGGAATAAATAGAAAGACGGTGAAAAAATGAATATACTTGCCATCGGTTGTCATCCAGATGATGTGGAAATCAATTGTGCAGGAACGCTTGCAAAATGCGTCAAGCGTGGAGACAAAGTTATCGTTTGTCATGCTTGTAATGGGAATATGGGGCACGAAGTGATTATGCCTGACGAACTTCGTCAGATTCGTGCCGCAGAGGCCAAAAAGGCAGGTTCTCTGGCCGGGATCGAGGTCATTACTTGTGATATCGGAGACCTGCTCGCAAACAGCGGAGACATGAAACAGCGGGACAAAGTGATTGACGTGATCCGCTATGCTCAGCCGGATTTGATTATTACCCATGCTCCGTCTGATTATATGTGTGACCATGTAGCGCTTTCGCGCTTGGTATATGACGCAAGCTTTGCCGCTTCCGTTCCGCATTACGGAACAGGAAAAGCCTCTAAGGTAACCCCGGTTTATTATATGGATAATCTGGGCGGACACGGTTTTGTTCCGACAGAATATGTAGATATTACAGATACCTTTGAATTAAAGATGCAGATGTTGGAATGCCACGAAAGCCAACTCAAATGGATGCGTGAGCACGACCACATTGATTTTGCAGATTTTGTACGCACCACGGCCAAGTATAGAGGTTTGCAGTGCGGTGTGCCGTATGCCGAAGCATTTTGTCAAGTATATGCCTATTCAAAAGTATTGCCAAAGAGGTTATTGCCATGAATGATGTAGCATGTATTGGAATTTTGGTTGCAGACGTTATTGCAAAACCGGTTGATAAAATTCCTGAAGCCGGATTACTGGAGCGGATCGGCAGTATTGAGACCTTTACGGGCGGCTGTGCGATGAGCGCCGGAATTGATATGAGCAAAATCGGTATTAAAACAGCGGTTTTAGGCAAAATCGGGGATGATAGTTTCGGTACGTTTTTGAAAAATGCGCTGATTGATTATCAGGTAAATGTAGACGGCATCGTTGTGGATAAAGAAGTACAGACTTCCGCGTCTATTGTGTTGTCTGCTACCTCCGGCGAGCGTTCGTTTTTGCACTGTGTCGGTGCAAACGGGACCTATGGACTGGACGATGTAAATTGGGATGTCATTGCCGATTCTAAAATCGTCTTTGTGGCCGGTACGATGCTGATGGATTCTTTTGACGGCGAGCCGTGTGCCCAGGTGTTAAAGCGCGCCAAAGAAATGGGTAAAATCACCGTTTTAGATACGGCGTGGGACAGCAAAGGGCGCTGGATGAAGGTTCTGGCTCCGTGCCTGCCGTATGTGGATGTCTTTTTGCCGTCGATTGATGAAGCCAAGGCCTTATCGGGAAAAGAAGAGTTGGACGATATTGCAGATTTCTTCTTTGACCACGGTGTAAAGCAAGTGGCTATTAAAAATGGTAAGCATGGCTGCTATTTGCGCGAAAGCAAGCAGGCAGCACCGGTTTTGTTAGAAACGTATAAGTCGGCACCCGTTGTGGATACCACCGGTGCGGGGGATAGTTTCTGTGCCGGATTTATTACAGGCCTGGCAAAAGGCATGAGCTTTACGGAGTGCGGCGCATTTGCCAACGCAGTAGGAACTTTTTGTGTGGGAGCAAAAGGCGCTACGACGGGCATCCGTTCTTATGAAGAGATTTGCGCGTATATGAAAACACATACAGCCGGCTGAGGTCCGTGCTGAAAGGAAGGATCATTAATGAAAGCAGTGGTTTACGGCGGGGGAAACATCGGCAGAGGGTTTCTTGGACAGTTGCTGTATCAAAGTGGTTTTGAAACGGTCTTTGTAGATGTAAACCAAGCCATGATCGATAAACTGAATGCAGATCAGTCATATCCTATCAAAATTGTCAGCAATGAAAAGCAGGAAGAGATTGTTATTCAAAACGTGCGTGCGGTAACACCGGACGACGCAGTGGATGAGATTGCGACAGCGGATATCATTTTTACTTCGGCTGGAGTTCGGGTTTTGCCGTATGTAGCTCCGGTTTTAAAAGCCGGGATTGAAAAACGCACCCGCGGCGTTGATATTATTATCTGCGAAAATTTGATGAACGCGGATCAGTATTTAAAGGAATTGGTCGGGCTGGACCGGGACGATATCGGTTTTGTCGAGGCCAGCGTGGGCAGAATGGTGCCTGTGATGACCGATGAAATGCGGGAAGGAAATATCAATAAGGTTTGGGTAGAACCTTTCTGCACTTTGCCTGTGGATAAGGCCGCGTTTAAAAATCCGATTCCGGATATTCAGGGCATGGTTCCGAGTGAGCCGTTTGCATACTATATCCAGTCTAAATTATTCTTACATAATATGGGACATGCGGTTGCTGCCTATTTGGGTATGAATAAAGGATACGAGTATATTTGGCAGGCCATGAACGATCATGAGATCGCCAATACGGTCAAAGAGGCCATGCTGGCTTCGGCCTCGGCATTGGCTGCGGAACATCAAAAGCCCTTAAAAGAAGTAGTTGACTATGCCAATGATTTGATGTTCCGGTTTAAGAATCGGTATTTGGGAGATACGACCCAGCGTGTCGGCCGGGATCCGGAGCGGAAACTGGCGCCGGACGATCGTCTTTTGGGCGCTATCAAATTATGTGAAAAGCACGGTCAGCCTGTAGAAGCGATAAAGAAAGGCGTTTGGGCCGCATTAGATCATTTATATCAAAAATAACAAAACGGAGGTTTTTGGAATGGATTTTATGTCTACTGTAAAAGGTTCTCTGTTAGAGGGCTTTTATCCCGAAGGATGGGACATGAAGAAAATTGACGAGTGTTGCGAAAAAGGCGTAAAAAGAGAAGATTTCTGGAACAAGAAATTTAAGCCGATCGCCTGCGAAGACGTTGCTGAATTCGATACGCTGATGGGTCATGAGATCGCGATGCAGATTAAAAAGGCAAGAGAAAAAGGCGAAAAACTGGCCATGATTCTTCCTGTCGGCCCGATGGGTATGTATAAATGGGCTTCTTACTTTTTAAAAGAGTGGAACGTATCGTGTGACCACGTTTATACGTTTAATATGGATGAGTGGGCAGATGCGGACGGAAATACATTGCCTTCTACAGAGCCTGCCTCTTTTGAATATTCTATGAAACAGGCGTTCTTTAACAAGTTAGGCAAACTGACTGTTCCGGAATCTCAGCGTAACTTTGCAACAAAAGAGAATTTGCCGACCTATCCGGAAAAGATTGCAAAACTGAAAGCCGAAGGAGTAAAATTGGTTTTGATTTACGGCATTGGCAGAATGTGCCACATTGCGTTCTGGGAGCCTCATTTCGGCAAAGAGTTCGCAACAGTTGAAGAGTGGAAAAAACAGCCGTATCGGATTGCTGCCAAACTGCATCCGCTGACGATTGAGCAGAATGCAATTACCAGCTTTAAATCCAGAACCACATTGGTACCTTGCCGTGCTAACACGATCGGCCCCGGCTTGTTCTTACAGGCAGATTATGCGATCGGCGGCTGCGACGGTGCGCTGAGCCGCGGCATGGGCTGGCAGGGGATGAGCTTCTTGACCACCTTGCATTACGGTCCGTGTCAGCATATCACATCCACGTTTATTCCGACGCTGCCCGGCAAGCTGTTCTATCTGAAAGAACTGGCCGGCCCGTTAACTGCGGAGTGTAACTGATTGTTTGCCTGTCAGGGTTTGGCGATACAACGTTTTTGATTGTACCGATAAATCAATTCGAGGAAAGCAGATGAGCGCTTTCCTCGAATTTTTATATGGGATGTATTATTTAGAACGTTTTACCTGGTAGGGGCTTCTTTCTGCTGAATCTAATTATCGTAAATTCAGTTATCAATTCCTCGATACGGAAGATCTTCTCCGGAAATCCAGTGGATCAAAGCCGTAACATCGTCGTCTAATTTCTTGCTTTTTCTTCCGTCAAACATTTGTAGTTCTCCATTGAAGTATGTTGTGTTGTAATTGTTCAGATACAGAAGTTTTCCGTCCGGAGAGACGGTGTACTGATGAACGTCATCGTCCACTTTTTGCGCCTTTCCGCCTGAGTAAATTTTTAAGGTTCCGCATTGAGAATCTTTTTGCCATCCGGTAAAATAAACCAGTTTTTGTTGATCTTTATCATATCGGATATCGGAGGAATACACTTCATAGTCTACAAGTTTTTGGTCAAAATAAAGGTCACCTTGGTTATTTTTATAATTTTTAAAGTAGAGCAGCTGTCCGTTTTTGGTGACACTCAGGTTACTGGTGTAAACTTCGCTGTCGTATAGTTTTTCCTGCCCGAGTTTATTGTCGGTGATAGGGATTTGATATAATTCGCCGACATCGTTGTTTACATTCCCGATATAATACAGCATATCGCCTGTTTCTGTGAGCGAAAATCTTTGTGCATTGGTCAGTTCTATTTGTGTTGCATTATCTTTGACGGCAACAAAGAGGTCCGCAGAGTCTTCAAGGGCTTGTTCGATTTTGGATTCTACTTGTGAAACGCTGCTGACTTCAGAGAGATTAATTTTTTCTATGGAATCGAGATTATAAGTCCGATACAGAAAAACCGGTGCCTTTGAAGATGTATCAACATCATCATACAGCCTGTCTGTAATTTTAATTTCTTCTTTGCCGTTGTTGTCGGCTCTGTGGCGGTCACAGTCGGCTTGGTTGTCTGATCTGCGCTCTCGGTCGGGACAGGCTCTTTTTCTTCCTCTGTTGGCTCTATCGCCGTTGTGGGCGGTGCTGTTTCGAACGGAGTCTCTGTTATTGTCGTTTTCGATACCATTGTTGGCGGATTCTTGGTAGTCAGCGGTGCGGTGTTGCCACCGCATCCCACCATACCGATGAGCACTCCACAGCAGAGAAGAAGGATAATGATTTTCTTCATATATCCTCGACCTCCTCTAACCCTTGCATCACTTCCACCATTATACGTGTTGCGAGGATAAATCCTGAACTGAACGCCTCACGCTCGGTAATACAGGACAGTTCGCTTGTGCAGTCCTTGAACTTTTCAAAGGTTTCTTTTTGTTTCTCTGTGAGGGTAGAATTTAATTCTTCCTCGTTTTTGCATATTAGCTTGACGAGCTTGTCTACTCTCGTCCCTCGCTTGATATACCTTTCGTGTGGACTGATGTTGCCATAGTATAAATCTTCAAGTGTTGTCATTTCTGCACCCCCTCATAAGAGAAGAGCGACTCTACACCAATAGGTGCAAAGCCGCTCTTTTTGATTGTATTTTCTTTTCGTGCCATATCAGCACCTCCTTCGCAGTACAATACCATACCACAAAGGTTTTCACAAGTCCAGAGAAAAATTCCACTTGTGCTTAGGATTATTTGACATAACCAAGGTCTCTGGCAATGTCCTTCCAACTATCATAGTGGTTTCCTCTAATCTTTGCTGGAATAAACGTATCATTTTCACCGGGGTGTGCAGGCTTAGCTTTGTTTCTGCTAATTCCTTCCCAATAATACTTGTGTGTTACAGACTCCGGCACCTCTCCTTCGGCCACTAAATGATCGCGGTGCAAATTTGCAAAAAAGTCTAACGCTTCTTGCTTGTGAATTACCGCAAAACCGATAGGTTGATACTCCAATGCCCAAACTTTCACTTGATGTTCTTTCTTCCAGAAATCCGGCTGACCCTGGTTATATTTCTTCACATTACCATCACGCATATTGGGATGTGCCCAGTCAATATTTTGAACGGGAATGTCAACACTTTTAAGCAAATTACAGAAATCAATAACTAATTCCCAATTATGCGGAATTTCAAAATAAACCCGGTAATTTGGCTCACTGAAAAAGTAATTGCTTCTGCGGATATATCCTGTTACGTCAGCAAATCCCTTTATAAAGTACTTTCTTTCAATATCAGTAAAAGAAAAAACTTCCGATGAAATTCTAATGTTATAGGACGATGTTGCGTTACCTACGTATCTTAAAATCTCCCTCATTAAATAATCTTTATTGGGTTTTGTAAACGTAATCAGGGACACTTTCTTCTGCTGTGAAAAAGTCAATTCAGTACTCATAAGAGGCTCCAGCACTTGTCGTATATCCGTAAAGCTCGCTTTTACATATACTCCAACATCGTCCTGAAACTCTGTTTCTAACTTCTTATGAGGAATGTCTATAACAATTGTGGTTTCGGTTTTACCGCGCTCAATTCTACAATTACCAGTAATCATACCTAATAGATATGCCATTTCCTTATTCATACTAACACCTCAATTCATTCCTATTCTATAACCCTGATCGAACAAGTATTGAACAATTTCGTTATTGTTGAGTCTATAGGAAAAATCATTTCTATAGTCTTCATTGTGGGTAAAGCCAAGGCTTTTTACATTGGCAGGAGGGCAATTTCTCACATAGAGTCTTAACTCTAACCCCCACTTATTTGCATCTTCCTGCAAAAGAATAATACCATCATCATTAATGGATAAAGTTTCGCCATAGGAACTATTGTATTTATTAATAAAGTTTCGCATACGACTGGGTCTTGCCTCAGCTTCAATAAAAACATCTTCATCTCTTAAAAAATTAAGCAAATCTGTATACATAATTTTATCTCCCTATTATTTTATAAATTTGATCCGCTATTGCCTTTGCCATCAAAGGGGGAACTGCATTGCCTATTTGTTGACGAATATACACCTTAGATCCGAGGAATACAAACTTGTCATCAAAGGACTGTAATCTTGCGGCTTCTCTTGGCGTAATTGCTCGGTGTAAGAAGGGGTGATTATTTGTCCCGTTTGATGATGCATCAAATCTTGTATCGATAGTCGGCGAAACACTGTCCCACTTTAATCTTCCCCAAGTTCCGCTAAATTGCTGATTTCCCGTTAATTCTTGAGGCAGATGTTCTTTACCGCACTCAGGGGGGATCATTTGTAATTTTTTAATAGCAATTTCCGCATGGTTTGAAGCCTTATGGTTGTATAATTTTTCACTACCTGCTCTCATCATTCTTTGATAATCGCTTGTAGGAACTGTAGCATACTCCTGTTCAAATGCACCTTCATTTGAATTTAAATATGCAAGATCATAAATTGCTTCCCTGACTGTAGTGGGTTTGATGCAAGTCGCCCCTGGCAAAGGAATAGGTTTATTTTTTGAGCATATGAATATAGCTCTTTGTCTTGATTGTGGAACCCCGAAATCCGATGCCGTCATAACTCCATGCTCTACTTCATAACCCATGCTGTTCACTTTTTCGATTATTTGATTCTTGAACCAACCGGCAGAGGTAGAGAGCAGTGCCTTCACATTTTCTATTACAAATACTTCCGGTTGCAGAATTTCAACAAATCTTAAATACTCATTGAACAGGAAATTTCGCGGATCCTTAAGCCCAAGCTTTTTTCCCTTAAGGGAGAACCCCTGACAAGGTGGGCCACCCACAATCATATTTACCTTCCTCTGCTTGCACAGATCAATTACTCTGTTTTTAACGTCATCATCCGTGATATCACCAGCAACCACCGCTGCATGAGGCATATTATAATGGAATGTTTCCAAGGCTTTTTCGTTGAAATCCAAGGCTACCTCGGTAACGAAGTGTTCATTTTTTTCCATTCCATAAGATAATCCGCCAGCACCACTGAATAGGTCTAATATTCTAAATCTTGTAGTTTGTTCAACTTTAGGGTGTTTGTTTCTAATCAATATTCGCTTAAACACTTCCTTCCCGTTAATCGTCGGCTTAAACAAGTCGTATTCATTATCAGAACCGTGATTTGCTTCGCCTATTATTTCGAATTGCTCGCTGTTATATCTGTTAACGATAGTTATTGGTACTCCCATTATACCGGGATAATCATATGGGATTTCCGTTATACTTTTAACGTGTATAGCATCATACAAATCATATTTTGGATATTCTTCCGGGATATATCTTTTAGTTAATATCAAATCTTGGTGTCTGCGATCATTATCCAAATTTGTCAGCCACATAGCATTACCGAGGCTGCGCCACTTTTGTCCTGTTTCATCCACCCAATATCGTGTCGATCTTGGCTCTGAGGAATCTGGCACTCGAAACTTCATTTCTCCGAACTGATATCCTGTCCATACGGTATTGTTTTGTATTAGCGGAAATATTTCTTTATATGTTAATGCGTTTTGATTTCCAATTAGGAGAAAGCTCTTATCATATCTCATTATTTCTGCCACAATTTCTTTGAATAGTGAGAATGGCGGATTTGTAACTACGATATCCGCTTCTTTGAGATATGCAATACATTCGCTACTCCTGAAATCTCCATCACCCTCTAATTTTCTTATTGCTTTATTGGATAATAAGAATTGGGATACATATTCATCTGAAAACTCTATTTCTTCATCGCTAAATCTACTTACATCAAGGACATATCCATTTTCTGAAGTTACCAAATTATCTTCCGTATCGAAGAGACTTAATTGTGTGGAGATCATCTTAGACGAGCAATATGATGTACAAATCAAGCGTTTAAGTTTCAATATGTTAAAGTTCTTTAGGAAAAACTTGCAGAAGTTCGACTCATAAGGATCATCGCAATTACACAACACCGTTTTGTTTTCAAACTGTTCTGTGTAATGCAGAACTTCTTGCTCTATAGTTTCATATGTTGTATAAAACTCATCATCTTTCGCTCTTTTAGCTACTTGAAGATTTGTGTTTTTATTACCCATTTTGAAAATCTCCAAATTATAGTTTTAATATCTTGAACTCTTACCAGTTTAATAATTATACAGCATTTATTGTCCGATAAAACGGTCATTAAGTTGACACGCCCCCTGTCAACAGATGTTTTCTGTGAACGTCTGCTACGATAAGCGAATAGAACACTGCTTTAGTGGACACTGGGTATAATCACCCTATTTTATTATTGGCATCATTATACCACATCCATCTCCAAAGCTCAATACTTTTCAGCAACAAAACTGTTATTTAATCATTTGTTGCAGCACGCATCTTAACACGGATATCTTAAATTGTTATTAACATTAAAGTAACCCCTTGGCTAAAAGACATATTCTTAGCCAAGGGGTTACCCATAAATAACTAAATTTTTATTTTGCTCTCCCTTTAACACATTCATCAATTGTTTGCCCACGTGACTTTATAGAAGTTTTTTCTTTGCCAAGAGCACTGCGCAGATCGTTTTCTAATGATTTATTTGCTAATATGTTAAGTTCGTCAAAAGGCGCCACCTGACATCCATCCAGATAATTTGCAGTACGAACTGCAGACCGAGAAATACTGCTTATAGAGCTTTCCATGTTTCTTAAATCCAGATTTACATCCGCCACGATTTTATTGTCATAAGCAGGAGCAAATGTTACCGTTCTTTGATATACCACTTGTTTTCTAACCCCTTCAGCTTGATATGATACATTTAATTCCAGCTGCGGAAAAGCCTTAGTCAAAATAGTATTATAGGTGCTACAAACTTCAGTTTGAACGACCTCATCCGGATATAATTCGAATTGCATAGCAAACAACCCATCTTTTCTTGGCTGTTCGTCATTATCACCGTTATTGGTAAGACAACAAGGAATTAACGATATATTTCTGGCAACAGTTTTGCCTGTGTTTTTAACCTGTAAATATAACATATTATTAAAATTTACAAGATGCATACTCAACTGAGGTTCAATGCTCTTCTTGTATTGTCTATTGCTTCTAATGTTAGCAATAATAGCTACAATCGTAGAAATAGCTGCAATCAAAGTTGCAATCGAAGAAATCAAAAGCGATACTTTGTCAGTTGAATCAAATAACTTTATAATTGCATCCCACATATTAATTGTCCTTTCAAATAAATGGATGTATTCATTCATTAACATTATAGCATAGAAGTTAGTACAAAACAATTGTAATCAAAACAAAGTGTTTAAATAATATATTGTTTTTAATAAGAAAAGACAGTATAACCATTTTAGGCTATACTGTCTTTCTTCTCATCCTACTCGGTTTGCGTAATTCTCCTTTAAGGACATTACGCTTTTTCGGTCGGATTTTTTCTTAGATTTTATATATTGCATTTGATTATTTTTGCTCGCCCAAATAAGTTGGGGCATTGATCAAATAAAAATTAGACAGGGTAACTGTGCAATCTTCTTCTTGGCCCGAGAAAACTTCTATAGTGCGTAGTAATTTTTTAGATCGATCATCCAGCGGTATTGTGGTTCTTACCCATTCACGTCTGTCCGGGAAAGTTGTTGTTTGGGCAAAACGGAAGACGTCCCGTGTTGTTTTTGCTTGGATATAGAAAGACGCATTTTCGTCTTCTGCCGTAATAAAGAAAGAGAATTGATCATATCCGGTCCAATCTGTTGTTTTGAGCAACTGGGTAGGAATATAAAATAAAGAGTTCACTTGGTTGTTTGTAGTGTATCGAATCTCTTTTTCTCCGTCTGTCTGAATGATCTCAATAGAATCTGCTACGTGTGGGTTTGCTTGTTTAAGCAAATCAAGAGCCTGCGGATGATCTAAGTCTAACAGTTCTACACTGCCGTCTTGTAAAGTCAACGCCATGCTCATGGGGCGGGTATAGGTGTTTTCGCCGATTTGTAAGGTCAGCATTTGGCAGGGGGAAGTAAAAGTATATAGATAAGTGTATACGTCATATTGGTCTTTATTCGTTACGCTGAGCAGTTCCGCATCAATCGATACGTTGACGCCTTTTTTTACATAAATTTCAATTTTCTTTTGGTTGTATTCGCCGTTGGCGGAAAGCAGTTTTTCCGTCATGATGTAATCGGCGCCGTTTAAGATCGTCTGGGCGATATGTCGGCGCATAACAGGAATATTGTCGGGCGCTTCAAACGTTGCAAATTCAAGTAAACTGGTCGACAGTCCACTGTAGTAGGCATCCATTGCCTGCTGTAAGGACAGTTCGATTCCGGTCTGGTCAAGAAATTCTTGTACACGTTGTTCCAGCATGACCAGATAATCAAAATCTTCAACGCTGTCGCGGATGGCCGTACAGGTTAAGGATGGGATCACAATATTTTTGTTGACAACTCCGTCGCCTTCTTTGCCCTGATAAAGATAAGGGTCTCCGGGCGCTACGCTCCACATATCCGAATTATGATGATAAGAGCCGTCATAATAGTCCATCCAGTAGTTGCTCAGCCAGTATAGCAGGCCTTTAATGTCGTATCTTTTTGCAAACCATGCATTCATTCGGGTATTGGATAAATCCGTGTGCAGCAGATAAGACGGCGCCGGATTATCATTGCAGAAATACCACCAGTATTCGCTGCCGTCCTCTGCCCGGGTTTGGTCTGCTGTATCTGGATCAAACAAGGCCAGAATAGGGCACCAGGTGTTTGTTGTACCTGCAAAGTCTGCCTTTTTTTCCGGCATAGTTGTAACTAAGTTATGTACTTTGTCATTGTATCCATACTCTTTTAAGAAATCTCCGACGACTTTCATGTTGTATGCTTGAAGATCGGTGTATGGTTCGTCAATAACATAAATGTAGGCATTATCTAAAATTCCGTACTGTTCCAAGGCGGTAAACAGTTCCAGATTCTTTTGAATATCCGTGTCGGTAAAATACCATTTTCCCTCTGTGTCTGTAGATTTATAAAATGGTATACTAAAAGCGGTTTGCTCTGGATTTTGTTGGATATATTCTGCCATATTTTTAGCATATGTCTGTGCATCAGACCAGTTTCCGAGTATTGCAGAATCAATTTCGGTCACAGACATCTTATATTCGTGAAGCGTTTGATAGGCGTCTTGTACCGCTTGTTGATAAATTTCTCCGGTATCTTGCAGATAGTCGCTGGTCATCCAGCTCCAATATCCCATCATGGTACGGTAAGTCGGAACTTGAGGAAGTGTAAAGTCCCATACGGTGACTACCAGAGGGAGTGTGATGGTTCCGGTTTCATGTTGTAGAAGAATTTGGCCGGTATAAACTCCTGAAGGCGTATTTTCTGTTGTAGAAACATCGATTTGGAAAATCGTATTTTCACAGATTTTTGTATCGGTGTGGTTTAAGTCTGCGTCCGACATCGGGATCAAAGGCGCCGGATAAGCCGTTTCTTTTTCTGCATTTGGGTCAGGGGCTTGACCGTATACTTTCGTAGCATATACGCCCATTTCCCGGCTGATTTTTATGTTGTCTTTAGAGAGTGTATTTCCTTCTGAACTTGTTAAATTTGTAGCAGAAATCACAATATTTTGGTAGGTTCTGGCTCTGGAATAAATGGCAAATTGTGTGGCTTCCGATTCGTTTTTAGCCAGTTCAATAGACAAGGTTTTATCGATTGTATATTGAGGAAGTTCTGACATGGTTAATTTTGTAGAAGGTCCTACAACATAGATATCTGCTGTTTCAGGCGTCATTTGCCCAATAGCCATTCTTGCGCAAAGAAGGACATCGGCCAATTCAATATTTCCTGTTGCGTTGATATCAGCTGTTAGAATTTCTTGTGCACTTGGCGTTGTGGAACCAATGCAGTATCGCGCTGTAACAAGAACATCCGCTAGTGTGACCTTGCCGTCTGCGGTCAGGTCTCCTGCTATGGATGGCTGTGTTTGTGCTAGACCGGTGGAGCAAAGAGAAACTATAAGTGCAATTAAAACTAAAATAGAGAAAAACTTTTTCATAGAAACCTCCTTTTATAATATTATTAT
>CDZQ01018609.1_pt1 | contig 26065 bp, 17 predicted proteins | sample 554831 | NCBI WGS metagenome assembly CDZQ01 (sample SAMEA3182112, study PRJEB8094) | gut metagenome | biome: human; feature: gut; material: Stool; isolation source: human stools | place: Canada | collected 2013-05-06 | reverse complement strand
GAGAGGGGCGATGCCCCGCTGGCCTAGCCTGAAGGCAAAACGGAATAGACTGACCGACCGTCCGGCTGAGTCTGGGAAGAGGTGCCGGGCGGAGGGCGGAGCATGGCCACCGGACCCATCGAAACACATCTCCACCGTTCCTTCAACTGGGAAAACGGCGCCCCCGGGGCCCGGATGGGGCCTCGGGGGCGTTCGGCTAGCTGCGGGAACGGCCTGTCCGCCTAATGTGTTCGGCTGAGATCGGAAATCAACCGTCGGCCCGCCAGCGGCCACATCGAGCAGATGGGCGTGCTTCGATCCCGAGCCTAGCCTAGGATGCGGGCCATGCGCGCCTTGAACTCGGACAGAAAGCGCGGGGCGTCCACGGTGAGTGCCACAAGCGCGCTCTTGTCGGGGTCGGACAGGCGATGCTCGTCGCAGATAGTGCGGCCGCGATACTCGCCGAGCAGGTCGACGCGCAAGTTGCAACCAAGTGCGCCCACGAGCGTGGGATCAATCGCCACGGCAACGGCAAGCGGATCGTGCAGCGCGCAGCCGCCCAGGTAAGGGGCGTTCATCTCGTACGAGCCAATGTAGTGCTCGACCATACTCGCAAATGCGCAGCCCGCCATGGTGCCCGAGCCCGTCCAACCGGCAATGTCGCGGCGCGTCAGCACCACGCGATGCGTCACGTCAAGACCAACCATGGTGAGTTTGCGGCCCGAGCGCAGCACGGCGTCAGCGGCCTCGGGGTCGCTCGCCATGTTGGCCTCGGCACCGGCGCTCACGTTGCCGGGCACGGTCAGGGCGCCACCCATCACCACCACGCGGCCGATAGACATCATCGCCGCCGCGTCGCGCTCAAGGGCGAGCGCCAAGTTGGAGAGCGGACCGGTCGCCACATAGACCAAGTCGGGACCATAGGTACGCGCGGCATCAATCAGGTAATCGACCGCCGCATTGCCATCGGCCGACGTCGCGCCCACCGGCTCGTACGGCGAGGCGGGCACGCTTGCGCCGCCGATGGCGTTCTTACCGTGAATGAGCGCGGTGGACGCCGGCGGCGTGTAGGGTTCGGTCGCCTTCACGGGACGATCGGCGCCCAGGTACACCGGCACCTCGGGACGACCCAACAGGTCGAGCACCGCCAAGCAGTTGTGCGCCGACTGCTCGACGCGCACATTGCCAAAGCACGTCGTAATACCCACGAGCTCCACCTCGGGGCTCGCGATGGCGTAAGCGAGCGCCATAGCGTCGTCTACACCCATATCCAGATCAAGGATCAGCTTCTTGGTTGCCATTGTTCTACTCCGCTTCTCCGTCTATTTCCAAACCGTCTAAATCAAATGCATGCTCAACCTCGGCACGCGTGGGAATCGACTGCTGAGCACCCAGGCGCGACACCGCCACGGCCGAGGCGCGAGCGCCCGCGACCATGCACTCAAAAAGCGGCAAGCCCTGCAGACGAGCCGCCGCCAGTGCACCGATAAACGTATCGCCCGCGGCGGTCGTATCGACCACCTCGCTCGACAGCGCCGGCACGCGCAACAGTTCACCGTCGTCGCCAAGCGTGACCGAACCGGCACCTCCCAGTGTGATAACCGCAGCGCCGACTCCTTTGCCAAGCAACGCCTTGAGCGCGGCGGCGCAGCTCGCATCGTCCGTAGGCAGAATGCCCGTCAACACCTGGCACTCGGTCTCGTTGGGGCACACCAGGTCCACCGCGGGCCACGCCCCAGCCGGCAAATCGCAAGCAGGAGCCGGGTTAAAGACCGTATAGAACCCCAGCCCGTGAGCGCAGGCGAGCGCCGCAGCCGTCGCTATCAGGTCGCACTCGCCCTGGGCGATAAAGACGCTGCCAGCCGCCGGGGCGAGGTCGCAGACGTCCGCGTCGAGCTCATCGGTCACCAGATAACGCAGGGCACCGGCAACATCCTCGCCCGTAAGTGCATGGTTGGCACCCGGCGACAGTACGATACGATTGTCGCCCTCGCAGCGAATGATGGTCGCCGTGCCGGTCTCCATGTCGTCGCGACGCGCCACGAACTCAACGCCCACGCCGGCGTTCTGGAGTCCCGCGACAAGCACTTCGCCAAACGCATCGCGTCCGACAGCGCCAATCATGCATGTGCGCGCGCCCATACGCGCAGCGGCCACGGCTTGGTTGGCGCCCTTGCCGCCGGCGTTGGTGATAAAGCCGCTGCCGCCGACGGTCTCGCCCGCGCGCGGCATGTGCTTGCACGCCACCGAAAGGTCCATGTTCATACTGCCGAACACCGCAACGATGCCGCGATCTGCCATGGAAACCTCCTTGCCCAGGGTGCCTTATGCCCCCTTCTCGACCGTCGATCACGCGCTTACGCGCTTTCTATAACTTTAGTTCAACTTGATGTGGACGCGCGCTTGAGCTTGTGCCAGCAGCAAGCATTCACAGGAGCAGGCGGCTACAATGAATACGTGCTGATTATTCTCGTCATTGGATGATGTTTTATGGAGCAATTCCCACCATCGAGCCCACGCGGTCCGCGCCGCGCGCCCGATAACCAGGCGCCGCACGAACGCCCGCGCGCCGACAGCCGCACCGGCGAGTCGCGACGCGGCCCGAGCCCGCATCGAACGCCCACCAACAAGGGCGCCCGCACCAACAGCGCCGCAAAAGAACAGGCGCCCGCTCGCCCCAAGTCCCGCTACATTCCTGCGCTCGACGGCCTGCGCACGCTTGCCGTCGTCGCGGTGGTGCTCTATCACCTCAACCTCACGTGGGCTCAGGGCGGCCTGCTCGGCGTCACGATCTTCTTTGTGCTTTCGGGCTATCTAATCACGCGCTTGCTGCTCAACGAAGTCGCTAAGACCGGCCGCATCGACCTTAAGAGCTTCTGGATTCGCCGCATCCGTCGCCTGGTCCCCGCCGTGGTAACGGTAGTGTTCGTGACCTGCGCGCTGTGCACCATCTTTAACCACGTGATGCTCACCAAGATGCGCCCTGACATCCTGCCGTCGCTGCTGTTCTTCAATAACTGGTGGCAGATTGCCCAAAACGTCTCGTACTTCAATGCCCTGGGCGACCCCTCGCCGCTCACGCACTTTTGGTCGCTTGCCATCGAGGAACAGTTCTACCTAATTTGGCCGCCACTGCTGTTTGCCATGGTATCCATGCATGTGAGCAAGCCCAACACGCGCCGCGTGGTTCTGGGCCTTGCCGCGGTTTCTGCCCTTGCCATGACGGTGCTTTACAACCCCGCCGCCGACCCCAGCCGCGTGTACTACGGCACCGACACCCGCGTGTTCTCGCTGCTGCTGGGTGCCTGGATGGCCTTTATCCCCGATCGCGACCTGGCGCCGGTGCGTCTCGCACGTCGTTTGGGGCTCAATCGCCTGGCTGGCGCCGCCAAGCACGGCAAGAACGCCGAGGGCAAGCCTGGCGAGAAGGCCGACGAATCAGCCAAGACCGCCCCGGCACAGCCGAGCGCCCTCGTGCGCTTTTGGTCCTCGCCCGCATCCATCGATGTACTGGGCGTCGTGGGTCTGGTTGGCCTTGCCGCCATGGTCGCGCTCACCAACGGCTACACCGCGTTCCAGTATCGCGGCGGCACGCTGTTATGCTCCATCCTCACGCTCATGGTCATCGCGGCCTGCGTGCAACCCCAGGGAATGGTTGCCCGCGCACTGTCCGCCGAGCCGCTCGTGTGGGTTGGCAAGCGCTCGTACAGCATCTACCTGTGGCACTATCCGCTACTGTTGCTCATGAACCCGGTCGCCAACATCAACGATACGCCGTGGTGGCAGTACATTTTGCAGGTGTTGTTGGTGGTCGCCGTAGCCGAATGCTCATATCGCTTTATCGAGACGCCGTTTAGAAAGGGCGCCTTTGGGCGCACCGTATCCGAGTTCCGCGACGGCACCACCACGCCCGCCAACTGGGTGCGCGCGCATATTCCCGTGTGCGCCACTTGCGGCATCGTGCTTGTTATCGCGCTGGGCGGCCTGATCTTTGTGCCGGAGACCTCCGCACTGAGCGGTGAGGGCGCCGAAGTCCTCAACAAGGAAGCCAAAAACACCGCGCCAACGGACCAACAGGCAGCCGACGACACCGACAAGGACAACGACGGCTTCCCCGATGGCTCCTACGATCTGCTTATGATCGGCGACTCCGTGTCGCTGCGTGCCGTGGACACCTTTGACGGCGTGTTCCCGCACAGCCATATCGATGCCGAAAAGGGCCGCCAGTTCGATGCGGGCCGTGCGACATTTGAGGGCTATATCCAGCAGAACCTTGCCGGCAAGATCGTGGTCTTTGCCCTGGGCACCAACGGCTTGGTAACCGACGACCAGATCGACGCCATCATGGCCGATGCAGGAGATAAGCGTATTGTGGTGTTTGTGAACACGCGCAGCCCGCAGCCGTGGGTTGGCTCTACCAACCAGGCCATCGCCAACGCCGCTACGCGCTACAAGAACGTGCGCGTTATCGACTGGTACGGATACAGTGCCAATCGCAACGACCTGTTTGATGGCGATGGCACGCACCTGTCGACCACAGGCGTGACTGAGTACCTCAACTTGATCCACGATGCAGTCAAGAAGGACCTGCCCGTGCATCCCGAGGATCACGTCAACGATCCGCAGCCGGCGGCCGTCAAGTCTGCCACCGACGCGCTCGTTAACGCGCTTGCCTACAAGCCACACAAGCTGGGCGCCGATAAGTAGCGCCCCTTCCGGCAGTTAGGGACGTTCCTTTTAGGCCGGCACATAGGGACACTCCTGCAGCAGGCAAAACAAAGGCCGCAGCTCATGGCTGCGGCCTGTTTAGAGTCCAAAAGAGGTGCTACGCGCCATAGCCCATCGCCTGCAGGACAAACATGACGACCGTGAGCACCGTAATCACGCCGATGGTCGCCCATGTAAGCACGTTCCATACGCGGCCGTTGCGGTTGGCACCCATAATGTGACGGTCGGCTGCGATAACCACCTGGAACACCAGAACCACGGGCAGTAGCACGCCATTGATGACCTGCGAGGTCATCATAATCTGGAACAGATCGACGCCGGGCATAAGCACCAGCACGGCAGAGATACCGATGATGGCCGTAATGATGCCGCGATAGACCGGGGCCTCGTCCCAGCTGCGGTCGGCACCGCGCTCCCAGCCAAATGCCTCGCAGATAGCGCTCGACGTAACGCCCGGCAGCACGCAGGCAGCCAAGAAGCTCGCCGCGACCAGGCCCGAGGCAAACAGTACCGTGGACCACTGACCCGCAATAGGCTCCAGCGCACGGGCAGCATCGGCAGCATCGCTAATCTGAATGCCCGCCGGGAACAACACCGTACCGGTCGTGATGATAATAAAGCCGGCAATGACATCGGCGGCAAGCGAGCCGCTCACGGTATCGATGCGCTGCAGCACGATATCGTCCTCGCCCGCGTTCTTGTCGACCACGTTGTTCTGCGCCAAGAAAATCATCCACGGCGCGATGGTGGTACCGATCGTTGCGACCACGAGCGACACGTAGCTGGGGTCATTTTGAATGTTAGGCACGACCAGGTCGACCGCGACCTCACCCCAGTTGGGGCCAGCCATAAACGCGGCGACAATATAGGTCACGAACACGCAGCTCACCAGCAGCAGAATCTTCTCGATGCGCTGGAAACTACCCGACATGGTAAGCATCCACACCAGCAGCGCTACCAACGGCACCGAGATGCTCGCCGGCACGCCAAAGAGAGCAAGGCCGCTGGCGATGCCCGCGAACTCCGAAATGGTCACAGCCGTGTTGGCGATCAACAGCGCCGCCATAGCAAGTACACTCTTGCGCACGCCAAAGCGCTCGCGAATGAGCGATGCCAGGCCCTTGCCCGTGACGCAGCCGCAGCGCGCCGCGGTCTCCTGCGTCACGATGAGCAGCACAGTCATGACGGGAAGCATCCAGAGCATCTTGTAGCCATAGCTGGCGCCCGCGCTGGAATACGTTGCAATGCCGCCGGCGTCATTGCCCGAAAGCGCCGCCAACAGACCGGGACCCATAGCGCCAAAGATGGCCGCGATGGTCAACTTTTGCTTGGTGCCCGACTTTTGCTTGGTATTTTGCACGCGACCACCTAGCCCATGACCGACATGGCGAGCAGCACCGCAGCGGCGCAGTACGCCACGCACGAGATCATGACGGCAACAACGTTCATGGCGGTGCCCGACGTGTTGAGGTCATGCTCGTCACGCCAGAACAGCACCATCAGGTAAATCACGGCGCTCATGTTGCCAACCAGGCAAATGATGGCAGCGATATTAAAGCACCCGGTAAAGAGTTGCTCCTCAAACATGGGCGCATCGGGGAACGCAGCGGTGCGCACCAGCTGGGCGCACAGATAGGTCACGAGTGACAGAATCAGGCCCATGCCCGTGCTCTGGAAGAAGAACCCCAGATACGGCTTGGGCTCGTCGTCGTGACCGTCATACTCCAGGAAGTAGTTCTTGACGAACGACACCATACGCGAGGCAGCCAACAACACGAGCGGCATGGCGCACATGGGGAACACCACCAAATGCGCGGAGCCCAGCGCCGTCCCCAGCACCGTTGCCATGATGCACGAGGCGATGCCCCACACGACGACCCAGTACTGACGATGCACGAACCAGCTGAGCACGTTCGTCGAGTCGTCCGACGCGCTATCGCCCGAGCCGACACCGGCGATCTGCAAGTCCTCCTGATGCTCCTCGGCAATAACGTCCATGGCGTCGTCGAAGGTCACGATGCCCAGGATATGACGGTTCTCGTCGCAGACAGGGATGGCAACCAGGTCGTACTTGGTCATCTCGTCCGTCACGTCTTCCTGGTCCTCGTCGGGTGACACGTAGACCAGATCGCGATAGGCGAGCTGGCCCAGCGTGGCGTCGCGGTCGGCCACGATCAGCGTGCGCAGCGAAAGCACGCCCGTCAGCATGCCGCTCGGGTCCTCGGTATAGACGTAATAGACGCTCTCAAAGTCCTCGTCGAGCTTGCGAATCGCCTCGATGGCGTCGCCGACCGTCGCCGTGGCGGGCAGCGAGACAAACTCCGAGGTCATGATGCGGCCGGCGGTGTTGTCCTCGTAGCCCAGCAGATTACGAATCGCCTTCTCCTCCTTGACGCCCATCAGGCGCAGGAGCTTCTCGGCCTTCTCATAATCGAGTTCGTCGATCAGGTCGGCAGCGTCGTCCGGGTCCATCATGGCCAGCATCGACGATGCGTCGGTATCGGACAGGCCCTCGAGCATCTCGGTCATAAGCTCGTCGTCATCGAACTCCGAGATGGCCTCGGCGGCCTGGGCAGTATCGAGCTGCGCAAACACCTGCGCACGCAGGCGCGGGTCGAGCTGCTCGATAATGTCGGCGATGTCGGCAGGGTGCAGCTCGCCGAGCGTCTTGTGCGACACCGAGAGTTGAATGTTCTTGGTCGAGCGGTCGAGCAGGTCCATGTAGGACCAAGCGATGATGTCCTCACTGAGCGGCTTGCCCAGGTGCTTCATAAAGCCTTCGACGATATGCTCGAGCGCGGGGCTGATGGCGCGTAGCAGACCGCGGGCACCGACCTCGGCGCCCAGCAGGCGCAGCTGGTTTTCGCCCGACATGGAAAACTTGATGTCGTTTACGCGCACGACCTTCATGCCCTGCGTGTCGACAATCTGCTTGTTGAGCACGTCGCGGGCAAGCAAGAGTTCGGTCGGCTGCAGGTACGAAAAACGGATTTCGGTGGCCGACGTCTTAAGGTGTACACCCGTCTCGTCGATACGGTCGACCCATTTGCGCCAGCTGATCATAAACGGCGTCTTGCCGGGTCCGCGGAACGCGAGCGACGTCACGTGTGGAAAAACTTCGCCGGTAGCAATACCAAAATCGTTGACCACGCCGAGCTTTTCGCCATCGACGTCCAAGACCGGCAATTTGAGCATCTCACTCAGATAATTCAATGGTGCTCCCCATCATTATTCCTCCGAACGCGGCCGCGCGTGCGGCGTCCGGGGGCTTCTGGATATGTATACGCATGCGCGGGCGGCACGCCGCTCGACGCTTACACCCCGTGCATGCGCAAAAAGCACCTGCATGGGGTCATCGACTGTATGGTCGAGGTTTGGATTTCACCTGTAACCTTTCTCTTGACCCTCATTAACCGCAGTAACTATAGCATCAGCATCGCCCTGCGGCATCGAATTTATGCGCTGCACATTGCAGGCATACCAAACGCTGACGCATCCGTGACATAGCCATTGGGGACGCTCTTAAACGACTACCCAATGACTACTCTGTGGTGTCGTCGTCCTCGGCAAGCTGGGGGAACACGGCGTCCTTGGGCATGGTGGCCTTCGTCAGCGAGGTGAGCTTTTTGCTCAACGACGTGTCCGTCTTGACCAGGTCGCTGAGCGTCACGATCTTGTAGCCGTCGGCAATGAGGCCGTCGATAATCTGCGGCAGCGCCTCGAGTGTCTGCTCGGCGCATTCGTCTCTATCGGTGAGCAGCACGATATTGCCCGGCGTCACCGAATCGAGCACCGTCGAGACCTGCTCGTCGGCACCGTTGAGCAGCCAGTCGCCCGAGTCAATATTCCACGAGACCACGGCGGAGACCAGGTCCATCGCATCAATCCAGTTTTGTTCGTCAAAGGCAGCGTAGGGAGCACGCAGCAGCATCGTCTTCACGCCGGTCGCCGACTTAATCGCATCGGTGCCTTTCGTGATCTGTTCGCGTACCGCCTCACGGTCCTGACCCTTGAGCGAATCGTCGCTGTAGCTGTTGGATCCGATCTCGCACCCGGCGTCGACAATCGCCTTGGCCGTGGCAGGCGAGGCCTCGGCCGCATCGCCCGAAAGGAAGAACGTCGCGGTGACGCCCTTTTCCTTGAGCACCTGCAAGATCTGTTTGGTGGCGCCGCTCGGACCCTCGTCAAACGTCAGTGCCACGTACTTTTTGTTGCCCTTGGGCGCCACGCTGGCGCACGCAACAACGCAATCGGTGGCGGGCACAACCTCGCCGCGGTCTTGCGTCTTGCCCGACTGCTCACCAACCCACACCTCGGATCGGCCCTGGACACCCCATGTCTGCACATACTCGATAGCGCCCGTGCCCTCGACCTTGAGCTTGGGCTCGATAACCGTAGCCTGAACCTCGTGCTTCTCGTAAGTGTTACGGCCATCCTTGACCGTCACCTTCTCGCCGCCCTCGAGTTCGCGGCTATCCCATTTGCCCTGCTTCACGCGCTTGCCGTCGACCTTCACCGACAGCTTTTCGCCCCCATGGCGCTTGAGCACGCTGTCATCGACGGCCAGCAGGTCGCCTGCGTCGTAGGTGTCAGTCAACTCCTGGTCGTCGATGAGATTCTGCAGCGTAGAGCCCACACGCACCGCGGTCTTCTGGCCGTTGAGCTCCACGTCCACACTGCGGTTGACGTAGCCCACGACGGCAGCGATAAACAGCACGAGCGCGCAACCCACGGCGATGAGCGCGTAGGGCAGGCGAGACGAACGACGGGGCGTACGGCTGTTGCCGATGCGCGCACTGCGGTCGCTAAAGCCGCGGCTATGGTTGAGATACATCGCGCCGGGCTTACGGTGACGCTTGCGCTGACCGCTGGGCAGCTGCCCCAGGTCGCGGCGCGCCGTCGGACGCGCACCCGAACGCCCGTTTAAGTTGGATCCGTTTTGGCGCATGTGCCCTCCCCCATAAACACAGCAAGCCGGAGCAACAGGTCTCCGGCTTGCCTCCCATCATTTGGTACGTCGCTATTTTGTAGCTTTTGACGAGCCTCCGCTCGCCTTTTGGTATTCGTCCTTAAAGGCCTTGAACATGCCGCGCGTCTTGCCGAGCTGCTTGCCCAGTGCGCGACTGCCCTTGTCCACGGCAACCGATCCCTTGTCGTCGAGCACCTTGGCGCCCTTTTTGACCTTGTCGCCCACCACGACGCTGGCCTCGGCGGCCTTGGCAGCCGCACCGCCCGAATACCCGAGCGACTTGACCTCGTCCGAGACGACCATCGCGCCGTTCTCGTAGCCGCGCAGCATCGTCGGCGGCACCTGCGTGTCACCAACCAAAACACTCGAAGCAGCACCGGCGGTCACATAGAATGCCTGCACGATGCCCGAGCGCGGCTTGAACTCAACGTCCGAGCAATAGCCCACGACGTCGCCCGATTCCGTGCGCACGTCCATACCGACCCAGATGATGCAATCGTCCAGGTTGATGTCGAGGCGCTTGGCCGCAGCGGTATCGTAGGTGCCCTTGACGTCGTCAACCGCGATGGCGCCCTCGTAGACACCAATGGCGTCGAGCGCTACGAATCGGTCGGGACGCTCGATCATACCCGCGATATCGGACTGGCGGACCATAAAGCCGACCACGCGCGTACCGCCCGGGGTAAAGACCGGAAAGTGAATCTTTCCGAGCTTTTTAGGGCTGCGCGGTGTGCCGTCCTTTTTGGTACGCTTGTCCTCAGTAGGCTTGCGATAGATCTTGGCGCCGACAAAATCCCCGGCGCGCATTATGCCTCGGTCGAGGGCTCCGCAGCCTCGGTATCAGCCTCGACGGCGTTCTCGACCACGACGTCGGCGGCAGGCGTCACGTTGCCGCCCGAAATGGCGTCGTTGAGCTGCTCGCGCAGCTGGTCCATGCGCTCGCGGGCCAGGTCGACCTTGGCGCGCAGGTCGTCGGTCTTGGCGTCGACCATCGGGCCAAAGTCATTCACCGCAGCACGGGCCTCCTCGGCGCTGTGCTCGTAGGTGTCGCGCATATTGTCCCAGGCGTCGTTGGCGATATCGGCAGCCATGGCGCGGGTCTCGGCGCCCGAGCGCGGGGCCAGAGCAACGCCGACAATAGCGCCGGCAGCGGCACCAAAAAGTGCGCCGGAGACAAAGCTGAAAGTCTTACCCATGATCATTCCTCTCCTGCGGGCACGTCGGTGCCCACCGTTTGAATGCTGTCCATTATACCCGCAGCGCATCACTTGCCGCTCCGCTCATCTGCGTACGGCAAAGGCGCAGGTACGTGATGGTGATAAACGCGTAGGCCTACTCCTGGGGCATAGCCGGCATGGCCACCGTGGCACCCGGGTCCTCGCCGGCGCCGTCCACGAGCGGCAGGCCGCCCTCATGCGCAGGTCCTGTCGGAACCGTCGCAGCACCGCCAAAGACGGCAGCGGAGGCCTCGTGGTTCTCGGCAACCGCGCCCTCGGTATCAATCGCCACCTGGGGCTCGTCGTCAAAGTTGGGGACGCCCTGGGGCTCGGCGGGAACGGGCTCGGCGGTCGCATCGGCAACGAGCTCGGCGTCGACCGGCACATCGCCCTCGTCAGCGCCCTCGTCCTCGGCAGCATCTTCGCCGTTCGCAGCGGCAACGGCCTCGTGCGGGTCCTTGCCCTCGGCCTCGGCACGCATGCCCAGCACCAGGTTGCGCAGGCCCGCGACCGTGCCTTCCACGTCGGGGGCCGGCTGGTCGGCGTGCAGGTACGCCCAGTCCATCATAAAGGTGGCCGAAGACAGCGCGCCAATGGCCAACGCGTCATCGGGACACGAAAGCTCGACCTCAAAGACACGCTCGTCATGCTCGCTCACGCGCGTGCGGCCGCACGAGATGTTGCCGGCAAGACCGGTCTCGTTCATGAGCTCGACTGTCACGTGCTCCAGCAGGTGGCAAAGCTCGGTCTGGCCCATGCAGTCCTGGAACTCGCGGCCCGAATCGCCCAGGCACAGATGCTTGGCAATCGCGGGCACCAGGTAGTACACGCGCGCCGTGGCCTCGATATCCTCCGAGGTCATGAGCGGCATGCCGGGGTTCACCAGCACGTGCGCGCAAATCTTGTCCTCGCTGACGGTGACCTTAAGGATGTTGAACAGGCCTGCCATAACTCTCCCCTACTCTTCCTTGCCCTACTCGTCGCCATCGTGCGGATCCGCAGAGCCCGCACCCGACGCCGCCGGCTTCTCTGCCGAGGACTCGGAATCCTTCTTATCGGTTTCGGCCGGAGCGATCACGCGAATGAGCGAGATGCGCTGGCCACGCATCGACTGTACCTTGAACTTGTACCCCGCGACCTCAAACACCTCTCCGATGTCGGGCACCGAGTCGCAAAGTTCTAAAATCCAGCCGGCGATGGTCTCATAATCATCGCTTTCCTCGAGTGGCCAACCAAGCTCAATCGCGTCATCGCACGAAAAACGCCCATCGACGAGCCACTCGCGGCGCGAAAGGCGCGTGAGGTACTTGTTGTCGGGGTCGAACTCGTCCTCGATCTCGCCGACGATCTCCTCGACGATATCTTCGATAGTGATGATGCCGGCCGTGCCGCCGTACTCGTCCACGACGACCACGATCTGGTCGTGCGAGGTCTGCATCTCGGACAGCAACGGCAGGATGTCCTTGGTGTCGGGCACAAAGGCGGCGTCGCGCAAATAGTCGGCGATGGGCTGGTCGCCCTTGCCGTCGAGCGCGGGCTGGATCAGGTCCTTGATGTGCGCGATGCCCGCGACGTTGTCGGGGTCCTCGTGATAGACGGGGATGCGGCTAAAGCCGGTCTGGCGCATGGTGGACAGCACGTCGGCGACCGTCTCGTCGTCCTCGCACATGGTGGTGTCCACGCGCGGCACCATGACCTCGCGGGCAACGGTGTCGCCCAGGTCGAAGATCTCGTGGATCATGCGCTTTTCCTCGTCGAGCAGGTCGTCCTGCTCCGAGACCATGTACTTGATCTCTTCCTCCGAGACGTTCTGGCGGTCATCGGCGCTCTTGATGCGCAGGATGCGGGCCAGGCCGTCGGAGCAGGCACCGGTCAGCCACACGAGCGGGCGGGCGATCTTTTGGAACACGGAGAGCGGTCCCACGACCTGCTTGGATACGCCCTCGGCGTTAGCGAGGCCGATGCGTTTGGGCACGAGCTCGCCGATCACGATGGACACAAAGGCGACGGCGACGGTGATGATGACCGGCGCCAGGCCGCGCGCGATGGCGGAAAGCGGCGCGATGCCAAAGCTCATGAGCCATGTGGCAAGCGGGTCGGACAGGCTCGTCGAGGCGACAGCGGATGAGGCAAAGCCCACGAGCGTGATGGCGACCTGGATGGTGGCGAGCAGCTGATCGGAGTCGGCGGCGAGCTGGACGGCGCGCTCGGCGCGCTTATCGCCCTCCTCGGCATCGTGCTCCAACACGGCGCGCTTAGCCGTGGTGAGCGCCATCTCGGACATAGAGAAGTAGCCGTTGATGAGGGTCAAAACGAGCGTGGTGATAAGGGAGATGGTTATGTCCATCGGGAGTTTCTCGAACCTCCAAGATTCGGGACGTTAGGTTAAAACGTTGATCGCGGATACGGCAATTGCGCCAGTCGCCCGTGCGAGCGGGGCCGTGGGCGCGGTCGCTAGATTACGAAGAGGATCACCGCCATGAACTGGAAGATACTGCCGGCGAGCACCCACAGGTGAAACACACTGTGCAGATAGCGAACGTTTTTGGCGATATAGAACGGCACGCCCACGGTATAGCACACGCCGCCGACGGCGAGCAGGGCAAGCGCGACGGGGTTGAGCAGCGCCACGAGCTCGGGCAGCTTAAAAACAACGAGCCAGCCCATCAGCAGGTAGACCAAGCCGCTTACCCAGTGCGGTTGACGCTCGCGCATAAAGCACTCGAGTGCGATGCCGATGATGGCGATGGCCCACACGGCAAAGAACAGCGCAGGGCCGCCGTCATTTGCGAGCGTGATGAGGCAAAACGGCGTATAGCTGCCGGCTATGAGCAAGTAGATGCAGCTGTGGTCGATAATGCGGAACACGCGCTTGGCGCCCGCGGGCTGAATCGCGTGATAGAGCGTGGAGGCCAGATATTCAAGAATAATGCTGACACCATAGACAATCGCCGCGGCCATGTGGGCCGGACCTCCGCCGCGCAGGGCAGCGAATACGATCAGGAGCACCAGGCCCGCGATACCCAGCAGGCAGCCGACACCATGGGTGACGGAGTTCATGATCTCCTCGCCCACCGTGTAGTGTGGAACGGCCGCGGTCTTGGGTCGCGGCTTAGAACTGTCGCTCGAATCGGACATGCCGGTTACATCCTCCAATAGTAAAGAGTTCTCAACACTATATCAAAGCGTCTGGATACGTGCGAAATTTGCACCTTACGTGACCCTTTGTTTACCCATTCTTTGTTTGTTGACGCATCAACGGCGAACATCCATAATGCGCTTGCATTGAATGTTGATGTATTAACATCTTATAGGAGAATACCGCATGGCTCAAAACGCACGTTCCCATCGAAAGCTCAAGATAGCCGGCATCGTTGCGCTGGTGGTTGTCGTTGCGCTGCTCGGATTTGCCGGCAACTTTTTGTTTGACTTTGCCCTGAACCCCCAAGCGCCGTACACCATGAAGATGATGCAGGATAGCAAGAACGACAAAGAAGGTGAGCAGCCGGATGCCGAGGACACCGAGGCGCGGGCGTGGTTTAAAGAGAACCGCAAGAGCAGCAGCCTCACCGCAGATGACGGAACCGAGCTTGCCGCTTGGTATTTTGCTGCGTCGGAGAGCACGCACGACTACGCGGTCTGCCTCCATGGATATACTAACGAGCCCATCGGCATGGCCCGATACGTCAAGCGATTCCACGACCGCGGCATGAACGTACTCGCACCCGCCGCCCGCGCCCACGAACGCTCCGGCGGCGACTATATCGGCATGGGCTGTCCCGAGCGCCTCGACATCGTCGCATGGATCGAGCGAATCGTTCAGGCTGACCCCGAGGCGCGCATCCTGGTCTTTGGCGAGTCGATGGGCGCGGCAACCGCCATGAACGTCGCGGGGGAATCTCTGCCCGCAAACGTGAAATGCATTATCGAGGACTGCGGTTATACGAGTGTTTGGGACGAGTTTTCTCTGCAGCTCAAAGACGTGTTCGGCCTGCCCAGTTTTCCCTTGCTCGATGTAGCAAATTTGGTGTGCAACGTGCGCGCGGGCTACGACTTTCATAAGGCGAGCAGTGTGGAGCAACTCAAACACGCGACGGTTCCCATGCTGTTTATCCACGGCGACCAGGACACCTTTGTGCCGTACGACATGCTCGACCAAAACTACGACGCGTGCGCCAGCAAGGTCAAGCAAAAGCTCACCATCCATGGCGCCACCCACGCCAAGAGTGCGCAAGTTGACCCCGAGCTCTACTGGAACACAGTCAACAACTTCCTCGACGAGTATTTTTAGGCAAAAAGCAACGTCTGGGGCTTTATCTGACCCCCTGTTTTCGGAAGTGCGGGGAAAATCGCGGGAAGCTCAACCAGACCACAGTTTTACCAACAATTTATCAGGGGTTTTGTTGCCAAAAAACGGTTTGTGGTCGGCGGTATTCGATTTTTCACCGCACTTCCGAAATGCCGCCCGTGGGCGCTGTGCTCACGGGCGGCATTTGCTAACGTTGCGCTACAAATGCGCTTGTTTTGTCCAATAGCTAGGCGCTATTTAACCTCGATGAGCTCGTACTTGCTCGTGCCCAGGCCGATCTTCTCGGCATGCGCGATGCACGCGCGCCAGTCGGTGTCGGGATGCGTGATGCAGAAGGGGTCGTGCGCCTGCTCGCCCTCCAGATGCTCGTGGTTGTGCTCCATCTTGGCCGCGCTATCGGTGAGCTCGGTGTTGGGCAGCGGCTCGGACGCCATGACGGCGTCGGCGCAGGCCTGATCGATGGCGACCGGGTCGAAGCTCGCGAACATGCCGATGTCGTTGACGATAGGCGTATCGTTTTCGGGATGACAATCGCAGTTGGGGCTGATGTCCATAGCAAGCGAGATATGGAAGCTCGGGCGGCCGTCGACGACAGCCTTCGTGTACTCGGCGATCTTGTAGTTGAGCACGTCGGCCGCAGCGTCATAGCCGGGCTTGATGCAGTCCTGGTTGCATGCCGCAATGCAGCGTCCGCAGCCCACGCAACGATCGTGGTCGATGGCGGCCACGTGCACCGTGCGAGTAGCGCCGCTGGCAAGCTCGCGCTCGCGGGTATCGTCGAACGAGATAGCGTTGTGCGCGCAGATCTTTTCGCAGGCACGGCAGCCAATGCAGTGCTCGGTCGCGACGTTCGGTTTGCCGGCGGCATGCTGCTCCATCTTGCCGGCACGGCTGCCGCCTCCCATGCCCAGGTTCTTCATGGCACCGCCAAAGCCGGCCTGCTCATGACCCTTAAAGTGGGTGAGGCTGATCACGATGTCGGCGTCCATGAGTGCCTGACCGATCTTGGCCTCGCGCACGTACTCGCCACCCTCGACCGGGACGAGCGCCTCGTCGGTACCCTTGAGGCCGTCGGCGATGATGATCTGGCAGCCCGTGGCATACGGGGTAAAGCCGTTCTGGTAGGCGGTGTCGATGTGCTCGAGCGCGTTTTTGCGGCTACCCACATAGAGCGTGTTGCAGTCGGTGAGGAAGGGCTTGCCGCCCAGCTCCTTCACGACATCCGCGACGGCGCGGGCGTAGTTGGGGCGCAAAAAGCTCAGGTTGCCCAACTCGCCAAAGTGAATCTTGATGGCGACGAACTTGTTCTCAAAGTCGATCTGCTCAATACCGGCGCGACGGATGAGGCGCTTGAGCTTGTCGAGCTGGCTCTCGCGAGCATGCGTGCGCAGGTTGGTGAAGTACACCTTAGCGGGTGCTGCGGGTGCAGTTGCGGTCATAGATCTATCCCCTCGGTCTATATGGCGTTACAGACATAAGAGGATGGTACCAGTTAAAGCAGAGTTAAAGTCAAGTACGGCACCTAGTCATTGGGGACGTTCTTAAATGACTACTCCTGCACCTTGAGGGCTTCGGCCAGGCTGACGCGCTTGATGGAGCGCGTGTGTAGCAGTGCCACGACCAGGTAGGTCGCAAAGCCAATGCCGACGCATGCAGCCATAGACCAAGCGGGCACGTAGATCTCGATATTGCCGTTATAGGCGAGCAGCATCGAGCGGAAGATGGCCGTGAGCGAGCCAATAATGACCGGCAGGCTCAGCACGAGCGACGCCGCCACGCACAGCGTGATCGAGCGGATGTACAGATGCGAGATCTCGCTATCGCGATAGCCAAAGACTTTCATGTAGCTGATCGAACGGGCGCTGTGGTCGATCACCGCCTTGGTCAGCAGGTACATAAACAGCAGGAAGATGAACACCGCGAGCCCGATCATCATTCCGATCATTTTGCTCATCATGCCGATGAACTGGTCGCCCACGGCCCGCATGTCGTCGGGCGTGGTGTCGCCGGCAAAGTAGCGAGCATCGAGGTCGAGCTTCTCGTCGCTCACATAGCCGTTAAAGTAGGCGGCGTCGTTGCCGAACAGCTCGTTAAAGTCGTCGATACTCATATAGATATTCATGTCCGACTTTGAGCCCCAGGCACAGTCCTTGCCCGCGTACTCAAGGGAATAATGCTCCCCCTCGTACTTGTCGATGAGCGTGACCTTCTGGCCCTCGCTCCAGCCAAACTTGTCGAGCAGGCCGCCGCCAAAGACGACGCGCCCATCGCCAACGTTGAGGTCTTTCCAATAGCGCGAATCGGGCGAGATGCCGTAAACGGAAATCGTCTCCTCGCCATTTCCGTCGCCGCGATCGTATTGCAGCTGGTAGACGGCGTATTTCTCGGCCTGCGCAATCTTGTCTGCACCGTTATCGGTCGTGTTAACCGGGTGAATGTCGTCGTTGTCAGTGTCGATCTTAGAGGCCTTGTCGATCAGGTCGATAGCCTCGTCGCGGTCACAGCCGAGGGCATCGGCAAGGTCATCGAGGCGCGCGTAGAGCGCACCCTTCTTGTCCTGGACCTTGGCAAGCGCATCCTGCGCTGCGGTCAGGCTCTCGGCAGACGGAGATGCGGTCGCGGCATCGGCTGCCGCCTGCGCAGCATCGGCCGCGTCGTCAAGCTCGTCATCGGCATCTTGGGCGGCGGTGAGGAGCGCACCGTCCACCGACTGCAGGCGCTCGAGTGCCGACCACTGCTCGCGCTCCTCGGCAGTGCCCTCGAGCTCCAGCGGCGCCTTGAGCGTGTACTGGTGTTCGGCGACCAGGCTTGTCTCGAGGTTGTCCGCATAGTGCGTCATCGTGGGCAGAATCGCCAGGCCAAAGAGCAGTAGCAGCGAGGCAAACGCAATGCCCACGAAGAGCGTGGCGAAGTTGCCCAGGTTGCGCAGGAAGATACGCAGGCGGAAGCGGGAAACAAAACCCATGCGCTCCGGCAGCTGCAGGCCGCGCTTGGTGCCCGATTTGCCGCTCGCCTCGTGACGAAGGAACTGCAACGGCGTCTTGCCCATCTTGCGAAGCAGACCCACCAGCGTGATGAGGATGAGCGCGGCGGCGGGAACCACGGCACACTTCACAAAGATCTCCCAGCTCCAGTACACCTGGAAGGGCGGCAGGCTGTACGAACCGTAATAGAGGCTGCGCATGGGCTCGGTAAAGAACACAACGCCGAGCGCAGTGCCCAAAAGCGCCGCGACCACGCCCACGATGGCGGGAAGCGCAAGGTAGTGCAGCACGATCTCGCGACGACGATAGCCGCTGGCGAGCAGCGTGCCAATAATGGCGCTTTCCTCCTCGATGGTGGCGTCGGTAAGGACCACAAAGACGAACGCCATGATCACGATGATGATGTCGAGCAGCGTCATCCACATCATGGAGTCGCCGTCCACGTCGTCGCGCGCATAGCCAATGCCCTGGTTGGAATCGGCATCGATCAGATCGTCCACGCGCGCATCGGCGTCGGTCAGTGCCTCGACCATCTCTTGCTCGGCGTCGATGCGGTCCGCGGTGGGGAGGTCGCGATCGGTAAAGGTGAAGGAGTAGGTGTAGGCGGGTGCGCCGCCGGCATCTTCGAGCGCGGCAAAGCCGCCATCGGTGACCTCGGCCACGCCGTACGTGATGGTGTTCACCGTAAAGTCCGAATTGTTGAGGAACAGCGCCTGGCTATCGGGCTGGGTCATGATGCCGCAGATGATGTAGGTGCGGCCCTCAAGCTCAACCTTATCGCCCACGGCGAGGTCGTTGTTGGTGGCGAAGACACGGTCGATGGCCACCTCGTCATCCGCCTTGGGCTCCTTGCCCTCACAGTAGGACGCGATATCGACCTTGGTGCGATGCGCATAGGTGCGCAGCGTGCGCTTGGTGCCGTCGTCGCCGGCGGTCTTTTTGATGATGGCGTCGATGGAGAAATTCTTGTAGAGCGTGACGCCGCCGACGTCGTCGGCCGCGTCCTCGGCGGCCTTGAGCTGGTCTTTAGTGGCCTCGAAGGAGGTGGTCACGCGGCCGTCCTCAATCGTGTACGCATCGCGCATGTCGTCGATAAGGCAACCGATGGAATGCGCCGCGAGCAAAAAGCCCGAGGTAAGGGCGATGCTTCCGCACATAAGCAAAAAGATGCCCAGGTACTTGCCGATATTGCGGCGCAGCTCGCGTGGGAGACGTTTTGCGAGAGGTGTCATGGCGCCGCCTACCAATCGAGCTCGGCGGCCGCGATGGGCGACTCGTTGAGCTCATCCTCGACGATGCGCCCGTCGCGCAGGCGCAGCACGCGGTTGGCCATGCGAGCGATGGCGGCGTTGTGCGTGACGATGATGATGGTGCAGCCGTAGGTGCGGTTGACATCCTCCATGAGCTGCAAGATTTCCTTGGACGTCTTGTAGTCAAGTGCGCCCGTGGGCTCGTCGCACAGCAGCAGGCCCGGGTTTTTGACGAGTGCGCGGCCGATGGCGCAGCGCTGCTGCTGACCGCCTGAGACCTGGCGCGGAAACTTGTTGCGGTGCTCGTAGAGGCCCAGAGAACGCAGCAGGTCGTCGACATTGAGCGGGTTTTTGGACAGGTGCGCCGTAACCTCGATGTTTTCCTTGATGGTGAGGTCGGGCACCAGGTTGTAGAACTGGAAGACAAAGCCCAGCTCACGGCGGCGATACTCGCCAAGGTCGGTAGGCTTGAGCACCGTGAGGTCGCAGCCGTCCACCATGATGGAGCCGCCGTCAGCATCCTCCAGGCCGCCGATCAGGTTGAGAAAGGTCGACTTGCCCGAGCCCGAGGGCCCCAGCATGACGCAGATCTCGCCGCGGTTGATGGACGCGTCGATGCCATCGAGCACCGTCAGGCGCGCATCACCGTCGCCGTAGTGCTTTTTGAGATCCTTAACCTGGACGTAGGCTTCCTGCGTTGCCATGGTATCCCCCATTGTTAGCCTCGTACTACTTTATGAACGTAATAGTAAACCTTGGCGAACTATTTTGGGGCGAGGCCTAGGATTTATTTCAGACTAGGCGCGGGCTTTGGCGTGGGAGAGGGCTAGGCCTACGGCGGCGATGGCGGCGGCGAAGAGCACGGTGACGCCCAGGTCGCAGGCGATGTCGCCCAGCACGGTAGACGTCAGGTCCGCGGCGAGCGCCTTACCGATCGCATCGTTCACCCAATACGTCGGCACAAAGTGCGCCACGGTCTGCACGGCCGAGCCCATGAGCGACAGCGGCATCCAGGCGCCGCCCAAAAACGTCATGAGCATGCCGAGCAGGTTGCCCACGCCATTGAGCAGTTCCTCGCGCGCGCCCAGGCTCGACAGCGTAAAGCCAACGGCCAGGGGCGTGCATGCTAGGGTAAATGTTGCCGCCAGCGCCAGGCACACACGACCCACGCCGACCTCGGCAACCGCGTCGGTAAAGCCCACGACGCCCATCATGCTCGACACGAGCCAGATGCAGACAGTGAGCACCGCGGCGGCCGCGAATACGGCGAGCGAACGTTGGCGCTCGGAGACCGGGCCGGCATCCATACGGCGCACGCGCTCGGGCTCGTTCATACCCGAGAACACCAGTCCAACCGACACGATGACCGACGAGATGATCGCGTACGCGCCAAAGTTGAAATACGACTCGAGCGTGGCGGCGGCAGTCGAGTCGACCTTGACCTGCTCGATCTGGACCTCAGCGCGCTTGGCGGCGGCGTGTTCGGCGGCCTTGGCCACGTCGCCGTCGGAGGCCGCGGGCTCAAGCGCCGCCGCGGCGCCCGCGAGCGAGATCCAGCGCGAGGCCTCGGCAGACGAAAGCGCCGCCGCCATGGTGCCGGAGCCGTACGTCACGTCGAGCTTGGGCAGGGCCTCCCCCGCGCGGGCAGCCGCAACGAGGTCGTCCTCAAACCCCTCCGGGATAAAGAACACGCAGTCGGCGCTGCCCTTGGCGCTGTTGCTCTTGGAAAGCGCGTCCGCAAGGTCGTACGTGTCGTCGCCAACGCCCGTAACCAGGTCAAAGCGCGAACCCAGGTGCTTGGTGAGTGCCCGCGAAAGGTCGCTGTTGTCGCGATCGACCACGATCACGTTGGTGTCGTAGGGCTTGTATTCGGTGAGCTGCGACGAATTCCAGCTCACCGACGCTGCGATGAACACGCCCATGAGCGAGATAAACACCGTATAGATGAGCAGGTAGAACGGGTGCGCCAGCGCCATGCGAAGCGCAGTCTTAAAGGTGCTCATAGCGGCTCCTTCCAAAGATCAGCGTAGCGGCGACGACAAACACCAGGGTCATGAGGACAAGCGCGCCGACGCGCACGGCAAACGGCCCCAGGTCCTCAAAGAAATACAGGCGATTGAACATGTCGCAGATGAGCTTGACGGGATTGAGCCAGCACTCGGCCGGGCAGGCGCGGGCGACGTCGTCGGCAAGCGCCATGGCCGGCTCGCCGTAAAGGCCGGCGAACAGGGCGCACGTGGTGGCAAAACCTGTGAGGATGCCCGACTTGGATGCCTTGCCACCCTTAACGGGCAACGTGCCCACAAAGAGCCCCAGGCCCGTCGCCGCAAGCGCGGAGGCGGCGCCGCCCACCAGGCAAAGCCCCTCGCGTCCGCCAAAGTCGACGCCAACGACCAGGCGCACGTAGCCGATCGCGACCGCCATCGAGGCAAAGGAGACCAGCCACGAGCCGATAAAGATACCGGCCAGCGACGCCGTCTTGGAAAGGCCGCCCACGCAGCGACGGGCGCCAAGGCCCGACAGATTGGGCTGCAAGTCGACGACGCTCAAGGCGGCAAACTCGGCAGACATCATCGCGACTAGGCCAAAGAGCGCGTAGTAGTAAATGGTCGTGCCGTCGGGCGTGGTGCGCGTCAGGCTTACGCGGCGGGTACCGCCCTCGAGCGACAGAGCGCGCACAACCGCCTCCGGGTCGGCGAGCGCCGCCGGGTTGTCCTGGGCGATCTGGCGCATGAGCTCGGCATTTTGCGTATACGAGCTCGCTACCGTCTCCAAGATGCTGCGGTCGGTGAGCACCGACGAGGCGCGCGAGCTGTCGTAGCTCGAAAGCAGCGTGAGTTTGGGCGCGCCTTCGGCGTCGACCGTATAGATGCCCGCCACTTCGCCGGCCTTGAGCGCACGGTTCGCGGCGGTCACATCGTCGCACTCGTGGATCTCGAGCAGCTGATCGTCGCCCTCCTCGGCAAGCGAGGCTGCCACGTCCTTAAAGGTCGATGCGCTCCAGGCTTCGTCGGCGACGGCGGCAACCGGTACCGGGTCGACCTTGCCGTCAGAGCTCAGGTTCGCAAACATAAACATAAACATCGTGGAAAGCGCAACGGGAAAGATCGCGCCCCAGACCCACGTGCTCGGTCGACGCAGCAGTGTCTTGAGCGTGATGATGATGGTGTTGAACATGGCTACCCCCTAGTCGCGCAGCTCGCGGCCGGTGATCTCGAGGAACACGTCGTTGAGGGTCGGCGGCTCGGAGTAGATGCGGCCGAGCGGCACGTCATGCGAGCGCAACGTATCGAGGATGTCGGTCAGGTTATGCGGGCTCGCCTCGCACGAGAACGTGAGCTGGCCTGCCGTCGCCGCCAGGTCCAGGACATGTGGCAGGCTCGCAACGGCGGCGAGTGCCGCACTCGGCACCTCACCGACCTCGATCACGATCTTCTCGCCCATCTGGATCATGCGCTTGAGCTCGTCGTTGGTGCCCTGCGCCAATACGCGGCCGCCGTCCATAATCATGATGCGGCTGCAGATCTGCTCGACTTCCTCCATGTAATGGCTGGTATACACCACCGTGGCGCCCTCGTCGCGCAGACGGCAGATGCCCTCCAGGATGGCGTTGCGGCTCTGTGGATCGACCGCCACCGTGGGCTCGTCAAAAAAGATGAGCTCGGGCTTGTGCGCGATACCGCAGGCAATGTTGAGGCGACGCGCCAGGCCGCCCGAGAGCTTGCCGGGGCGGAACTTGATAAAGTCGCCCAGGCCGACAAAGTCGATCGCCTCGTCCACCAGCGCGCGGCGGCGCTTGCGATTGTTTACGTAGAGGCTGCAGAAATAGTCGATGTTCTCGCGCACGGTGAGCTCGTCGAACACCGCCACCTGCTGCGGTACCACGCCAATGCGGCGCTTAAGGTCGTAGCGGGCGGGCGTCATGGGCTCGCCGAACAGTTCGATGGTGCCCTTGTCGTAGGCAAGTAGCTGCAGGATGCAGTTGATGGACGTGGTCTTGCCCGAGCCGTTGGGGCCGAGCAGGCCAAAGATCTCGCCGGGGGCGATGTTCAGGTTAAAGTGGTCGAGCGCGATAAGATCGTCATAGCGCTTGACGAGATTTTCGACGTGGACGATGTCTGTCATGAGGCGGCCCTTCTGTTGATTGCGGCCCGGTACGATTGCATCATCGCAGGAACCGCCGGCGCGCACCAGTGAGCTTTGTCACGAGTGCGGGGGCCTTGGTCGTGCGGCCTGCCGACGCCCCCGCTTTGCCGCGCGGGAGGAATGTCACGGTTGCGCAGGCGGCCCCTCCACCACGCGCAGCTTCGCGTACAATACCCGTATGAACAGGCTTTTCGACAAATCGATCGTGCTAGCGTGCTGCATCGCAGCCGCCGTGGGCCTTGCTGTGGACGCTCGCCTGGTCGCGGCGTTTTGCCTGGGCGTTATTGCCACCTCACTGGCCGAGCTCGCACAGAAGGAACGCACGCGCCGTGCAAGCGAGACCGCGAGCTACGTCTACATCATCGCGGCCGTTTTCGTGCCGCCGTTTGTGCCGTTTGCGCCTCTCGCCCTCTATGACATCGCGCGGCGGGCGCGCCGTGAGCACGCCTGGGCCGCGCTGGGCATTGGCGCCACCTTTGTCTTTGCGCTCGTCGCGGACCTTCGCACCGACGCGCTCACCGCCCGAACGCTCCTGCTGACCGCCATCCTTTCGGTCGCCGCCACGTTGCTGTCGCTGCGCACCGCGCAGCTGGAGCGCGAACAGGAACGCATGCGTCGCACCCGCGACAAGCTGCAAGAACGCGCCCTGGCACTCGAGGCACGCAACCGCGACCTCGCCGACCGCCAGGACTACGAAGTCGAGCTCGCGACGCTCGCCGAACGCGCCCGCATCGCACGCGAGATCCACGATAACGTGGGCCACCAGCTCACGCGCGCTTCGCTTCAAACCGAAGCCCTGCGCGTGGTCCATGCCAACGAGCCCGGCGTTGCCGCCGATTTCGCCGACGTCAAATACACCGTTGACGAGGCGCTCCAGCTCGTGCGCGCCAGCGTCCACGCGCTCAACGACAATGCGACCAACCTCTCCGTGCAGCTCGAACGCATCGTTGAAGGCGCACGCTCGGACAGAGGTCCGCAGATTGAGCTTGAGGTTTTGGCCGAGCATGCGCCCGCCAACGTCGCCAACTGCTTTGCGGCGGTGCTGCGCGAGGCGCTTTCCAACGCCATGCGCCACGCTTGCGCCCATGCTGTCACCGTACGGTGCATGGAGCATCCGTCGTTTTACCAGCTCATTGTTAGCGACGATGGCGCGAGCGGGGTTCAAGCAAGCGGCCGCGGCGCCGCAGAAGGCATGGGGCTCGGCTCCATGCGCGAGCGCGTCGAGGCGCTTGGCGGCACCTTCACCGCCGGCCCGCGCGCCGGCGCCGGCGGCTGGCGCGTGTTTGCCACCGTTCCCAAACAGCAAGGAGATGAGGACCAATGAGGCTCATCGTTGTCGACGACGACCGCTTGGTAGTCGATTCGCTCAAGATTATCCTGGGCGCCCAGCCGCAAATCGAAGTGTCGGGCACCGGCGCCAATGGCGACGATGCGGTGGCGCTCTACGCCGAGCACACACCCGATATTGCACTGCTCGACATTCAGATGCCGGGGCGCGACGGCCTTTCGGCGGCACGCGAGATCCTTGAGCGCGACCCCGCGGCGCGCGTGGTGTTTCTGACGACATTCTCGGATGACGAGTACATTGTGTCGGCGCTCAAGCTGGGCGCCCGCGGCTACCTGATTAAAACCGATGTCGCCGCCATTCCACCGGCATTGGCGCAGGTTATGGACGGTAAACGCGTGCTCGAGGGTAAGGCAATCGAGGACATCGATTTTGACGGAACGGGCGTCGAGGCGGGCACGCCTCGCCGGCCCGCGGCCTTTGCCAGCCTGACCGACCGCGAGTTCGAAGTCGCCGAGCTTATCGCCCGCGGCCTCGACAACAAGGAGATTGCCGCCACCGCCTATATGGGCGAAGGCACCGTACGCAACCACATCAGCTCGATCCTTGCAAAGATGGGTCTGCGCAACCGCACGCAGATCGCCATCGCCTACCTGCGAGGGTAATTTCCCAACGGCCAAGCACTCCCACATAGCAAAATAGCTGCTACCGATTTAATGCCATTTCAAAACTATGCCGGTTTACTACGACGAATCGCCCACCATCGACCACGGCAAATTGCGCGCTTGCAAAACCGCAGGTAGAACGCTTGCAGTATTTAGAAAAATGCAGTCATGGTCGGGAATGTCGAATTTATCGTAGTAAACCGACATAGTTTTGTTCGGGCGGCCCTGCACGAGCGCCTCCGCAAGCCTCGCGGGACCAAAATGATCCGTTTTCTTCCGCCCGCGGAGATCGGCTGACGGCGCCCGCCACGAAATCGGCCCATCTACTACGTTTGAATCGATACCCCTGACCATAACCGCTTTTCATGAAAAACCGCAGGCGTTCTACCTGCAATTTTGTTTTCGCGTTTTTTGGCATGGTTGGGGGTAAGGGGCTAAACGTAGTAGATGGGCCGATTTCGTGGCGGCCCTTCCTCCCCTGCGCACAAAAGTGCCGCCACGGAGAAGGGAGACGTCTCCGTGGCGGCTGGGGG
>CDZQ01004693.1_pt1 | contig 26297 bp, 20 predicted proteins | sample 554831 | NCBI WGS metagenome assembly CDZQ01 (sample SAMEA3182112, study PRJEB8094) | gut metagenome | biome: human; feature: gut; material: Stool; isolation source: human stools | place: Canada | collected 2013-05-06 | reverse complement strand
TTATTATAATGATAATAACGAAAGCAACAAAAGTTATCACGTCTGCAAGTGGCATGGAATAAAGAACTCCGTTTAACCGGAAAAATATCGGCAATAGAATTGCCAAGCCGACCCCTAACACAATTTCTCTGAGCATAGACAAAAAAGTAGATAACCAAGGTTTTCCAAGCGATTGTAAAAAAATAAAGGTAGCCTTGTTTACGGTTGCCAACGGCAACATACAAAGATAAATTCGAACAAGACTATTCGAAAGTTTATATTATCTGATTTACTTTATTATCACCATTGTTCTTTAAAAATCCCTGGCCATAAAATATATAAAAAACCGGTTGTAACCTAAACATTTCCGTTTAGATTACAACCGGTTTTTTATCTACAGGCACTAAAAAAGATGCCATGTTCCGTTTGGCTGTTGTACTGAACCTGCACATTTTTATTTTTCTTTTGGTATGCCAAGTTTTTGCGCTGTTACTACATGTTCACGCGGCTCTTTAAAATGCAAAATACCGAACTCTGGTGAAAGAGCCTTTGGTTATAAAAAAGTATAAAACACAATCAAACAATCCAATTCAAATCACACAAGATTAGGTTTTTTGTAAAACAATTGTCTAATTCAGTTTACCACTATCGATATCGTAAAAGCCCGTAAACAAGGTGTTTACATAAAACATCGGTTGTGATTTTGACATTTCTGCTTAATACAACCAGTATCCCAATTATCATCTTTTCTGCTTCATAGACGATCAATGAAATTCCAAACAGCCTGGCAAAAATCCTGCGGTTTATCCGCATGAATATAATGACCACAATCAGATACCGTTTTGACAATTCCATTTGTGTGAGTAGCAAACCATTCCTGAAATCCATCTGGAAATACTGGGTCATGATCACCTCTTAACAATATCTGAGGACACGATATCTTAGCTGTATCCTCCAGAAAATTTACATTATTTATGGGGTCTGCCATTATTTTTCTACGGTGTACTTCACTATTATGCCATTGATTCTCTGTGACAGTATCGAAGTGACAGTATTCCAACATTTCAACCGACCAAGGTTTATTATAATATACAATTTCTCGATAGTTTTCCGGGATGCTGATCAATATATCGCCTAGTTGGCAGAGATCCGTGACTCCTTTCATCTTCGCGTAGATCTCATCGCACAAGGCATCCTCCTGCACTGTATGTAAATAATCACAATGGTGCTTTAGAATCGCCTTCATTGCATCCACACTGCTCCAGTTTGGATTTTCATAAATAATTCCTCCTGTAACTTTCGGATACCTTGTTGCATACAAGAGCGCAATCAGTCCGCCAAAAGAATGCCCTAGCAAAATGATCTTAGGGATGTGCAGCGCTCTTCGAATGCTTTCACAATCATCCACCAGCATATTAACAGTTAATTCCTCATCTTCTCCAACCCCGTCCGAACGCAGAACTCCCCTTTGATCGAAAATCAAAACATTGATCTTTTCTGCAAGTCGGTGGGCAATATAATTGAAACTTTCGCAGTTAGCCCCCGGCCCTCCATGAAGATATACGATGGTCCTGGCATTTTTTTATTCATTATAATACCGTGCGAATACTCTTTTCCCATCTGCTAACGGAATAAAAAATTCTTTCATAATCATTTCTCTCCCCTCACTTAGAAACATAAGTGCCTCAATTTATAAAATCTTATTTTTCAGTAATTCAAATCACTATGACCCTATTAATCATCCTTCTTATTCCATAATAATGAAAGGTTTGTTAAAAAACAAGTTCGTATCTAGGTAGGTTGTTTATACTGGAGAGCGTTATAAAAAATACCTGCTATATCCACTATAATAAATAATCTTTCTTAAGAAAATAAAAAGCCCCAAACGCGAAAGGCGTGTTGAGGCTCTCTACTGGTGGAGCATACGGGATTCGAACCCGTGACCCCAACACTGCCAGTGTTGTGCGCTCCCAGCTGCGCTAATGCCCCGTTTTCTATTATGATACCATAAAACTTTTATTTTGTCAATAAAAGATTACAATGAATTTTTATAAAAACCGAAATATTATCAAGATTGATGTCATACAATGATAGCGATTCTATAGCAAACCGTGCATCATGCTTGACGGATATCCTGTTTTGTGTTACAATAAAAGAAAAAACAGGGAGGCTCCCCTATGTATTGTCCTAAATGCGGAACTCAATTACAACAAGATGCGGTATTTTGTCCCCATTGCGGAAATCAAGTTCAAGACACCGTGCACAATCAAACCCAGACAAATACCACGCAAACCTATGCAACCAATCAAATTCCCCCACAAATGCAAGGAAGTTACTACAATCAGACAACCACTCCGTACCAGCAACCACCCAAAACATCTAATAATCGAACCGGATTTGCGGTGGCCTCTTTGGTATTAAGTCTTTGTTCTGTTGTTCTTTTCTGGATTCCGTTTATTCTTTCTGTTCCTGGATTGATTTTTGGTATATTGGGCTTAAAATCACCGTCCTACAAGGGCCTTGCTATCGCCGGAATTGTGATTAGTTCAATTGTTTTATTTATTTGGGTTATTATCCTTTTTATCGCAATCCTTACCGCAGGTTTTGCCGGAGCATATTACAGTGCGTATCCTTATATTTAACGGAATTGGATGATGAATAAAAGATTTTGTGTCTTCTATCGAGTATTCGGCGGATTATTATTTATCCTATCTATTTTACCGACAATTCTTTACGGTGTTTTTAACGTAGGAGTCTGGCTGCCGGCTATAGCCGGCATTCTTTTAATCGCTTTGCCAAACGGAGCAAAATGGGCTCAAAAAAAATTTCCGCATGGATACAAAAAAATAAAATGGAGTATTCTTGTTTTACTTTTTTGTTGTATAGGAGTATTTGTCACACTCCTGAGCATGATGATTCATTACAGTCAATTACAGCCGGATACCTCCGCAAAAACAGTCATAGTCTTGGGCTGTGAAGTAAAGCAGACAGAACCATCCCAAATGCTAAGTTATCGAATTGATGCAGCCTATGAATATTTAGTTTCTCACCCACAGACAGTTTGTATAGCTGCCGGAGGTTTAGGAAATCATGCACAAATTACTGAAGCCGAATGCATCAAAAAAGAACTGATCCAAAAAGGCATTTCGGCAGATCGTATTTATACCGAAAACACCTCTGCAAACACCGATGAAAACATGGGAAATGCAGCGCAAATTATTCAAAAACATGGTCTTGATTCCAATGTTGTGGTAGTGACTGATGCCTTTCATGAATACCGTGCATCATTATATGCTCAAAAATATGGACTGAATGCAACGCCTTTTTCAGCTTATTGTCCTTATTTTTTGCAGCAATCTTATTGGGTTCGGGATATGCTCGGACTTGTAAAATACGCCGTTATAGACAACAGAGACTGAACCGGCAAGTGTTCAGTCTCTGTTTTTTTATGTTAACACCGGGTGGCTGGTGTTCAAAAATTATGCATACTGCCCGCTTAAAGATTCAGAAAACGTTGATAAATCTAATTGGGCCATATCCACTGGCAACAAGAGTTCATATTCAGCCCCCTCACGCCCAGAAGAATAATCAGAAATATAAATTTGTATATAACCATCATCTTGATCTGTAACAGGTTGTTTCCGAATTGCAGATCTCAATGCTTTTTCATTATCCGCAGACAATTCCTCCATAAATAATTGCATCTGCCCGTGTTCTTCGTCTTTAATATTTAAAGTCATCGTATAATAGAAATCCGATTTTTCTGCATCGGCAGAAGCGATTTTCTGCAAAACAGAATCAATCTCCGATTCAAAAGACGTATAATTATATTGAAAATACTGATTACAGGTTTGAGGAAATAGATCCCGGTAAACCGGAATAACCAAAAACGGGTCACTGGAACCTGAATGTATTTGATACCGAAAATTAAACAAAGAAATATCCGAGTTTAAGTTTCTTTCATTCCAGGCTTGAAAATCTACTTTGCTAAACTCTTCGCAAAAGGTGTCATAAAGCGATTGAGCATCTTGACCTGACAGCCACAAATTATTTACAGAAATATCAGAAAGCGGCTGCGGCAATGTCGTCCAAGCCTTGATATAGTCGGGGCTTTTCTGGCGCGCCTGTGTAATTTGTTCCGAAAGATCGGACGGAACAAAAATTTTCCGAGTCTTGGTTCCCTTAGTACTTTCAATACTTAATTGATATTGAACGTATTTTGTTTTAGCCCCGGCTTTATCGGAATAATAACGATCAAAATAGACACCGTTTTTTTGCTGATAAGCATCAACGTTTTCTTTCAGGCTCTCCGAAACAGCTTCCAAAATCTTCGGATCTGTAATCTCCGAAGATCCACCGGCTTGCTCTGCATATTCCCAAAAGGTGATACTGTACGAAGATGTCATATCGTCCAACGGAACAACCGAAACACTTTGAATCTCCGATGCCTTTGGCGTAAACGCCATCTCAGAAGCTCGAATCCCGTACAATCCAAGAAATATCGCAATATTTAGTGCGATTACAATACTAAAAGCAGGAATCGCCTTCACGACATTTTTCCACTTTCGAGTCGAAATCAACTCATATAGGAAATATACCAAAATAGCGACTAAATAGCATGTCACATACAAAAAGATCTGAGAACCCAATATCTCATCATTGGCATAGATTCTGTTTAAATCACTAAAAATACCGCAACATATCGCAATGCAAACCACCATTGTCACAGCAATGCGAAAAACAGCTTGCCAAGTCCGATTCAATGCAGCCTGTCCTGCGCTCTCACTTTTACGTAAATAAAATAAAATTGCAGCAGCAACAACAAAAACAACAGCAATAACAACCGTGTAAATCATTCCGGAAGCCGCAGTCAAACAATCAAAAGGACTGCTATTTCCATATGCGCCTAAACACCGGAGAATAAACTCCGTAACAAGGTTATATCGGCCGGATAACAACGGAGGCAGCCCTTCTGTTAAGAACGGAATGGTTCCGGTAATTGAAGAACTAAGCACCAACACACAAAATCTAGGCAGAAACAAAACCAATCCGGAAACAATGACATTGGAGAAGATAGTTCCTGTTATCATCATTGAAAAACTGACGACACCACTAACAAAGACAGAAGCAATAAAGCAGCCCAACATCAGTAAAAACAATGAGCCATACAGCAATGTCATGTATTTTCCGCAGAATAAAACTGTAACGATAGAAACTAAACCGGAAAACAAAATTAATATCGCCAACCAGGTAAAAATCGCGGCCATTAAGCTGACATAAACAGCAATTCGAGTATGGGGAGTCGAATGATAAAAGTCGGAAGCATTTCTTTTATCTAAAAAATGAAATAAGATCAAAGTCATTAATGGAGCCGCCAATAAAAATGAAAGAATCAATAGCGGATTTACAGCAGCACCCGTTACGCTTACTGCAACGGCATTTATCGCCGCTGGCACACCATTCATCTCTCGCTGAGAAAACTCTAAAAAGACCAGACCGACGGGGACCAATATACCTCCTAGCCCCATGAGGACGGCAAAGACGATACCAGGAATGCGCAGTTGCCGCAAGCCTTCTACATAAACACCGAGGCTGAAAAATTCTTTTTTTGCTCTTTTATTCATTATTCCCACCTCTATTCTATATGAAACGTGTAACCGAGTGTTTCCATCTCATAAGTAAACACTTCTTCTAACGATAACGGCAAGACATCCAAAACTGTCGGGTTCATTGCTTTTAATCTCTCAACCACACTTTGGCGGTCGCCCCGAACAATCATATTGGCAACTGACCCCTGCTTGGAAAAATGAGAGATCTCGATGCCTTCAAAACGGGATTGATCGTAATCGTCTGTAAATGCAACCTGAATTTTAAACTGAACCGTTTTCAAATCCTGAATATCACTTTCCACAACCAATCCGCCTTTATGCAATAGCGCTAATTGGTCACACATATCCTCTAATTCCCGTAAAGAATGCGAAGTAATAATAGCCGAAACGCCCCGATCATAAACATCTTCGCAAATCAATCCTTTGATGAAATTCCGCATGACCGGATCCAAGCCGTCAAACGTCTCGTCAAAAAATAAATATTTAGGCTGTGTGGCTAAAGCCAGAATCGTTGCGGCCTGTCGTTTCATTCCTTTTGAAAAAGAATTTAACGACTTTTTCTTATCCAATTCCAAGGTCTTTGCTAATTTTCGATATTTCGCCATATCAAACTGAGGATAGATGGATTGATACATTACCGCCATCCGATCCATCGAGGCATTGTTCAAGAAGTACAATTCATCTGGAATATATGCAATCAATCCCTTTACCTTCGGATTGTCCCAAACTGGTTGCTCATCAATAAAAACAGAGCCTCCGTCCGGCTTGTAAACGCCGGATATCGTGCGAAGAAACGTCGATTTTCCCGCACCGTTTGAACCGACCATACCATAGATACATCCATCATCTATAGTACACGTCACATGTTCCAATGCAACAAACTTTTCAAAATGTTTTGAAAGGTTTTCCGCTCTTATCATACGATTTCCTCCTAAGCTTTTTTCTTTCTCTAATCCTTTAAATCGGCAGCGTATGCAGTATCCACATACTTCAGAACGGTTTTCTTATCAATTCCCGCACCCACAATTTTGTCTAGAAGTTCTGACAATTCTCCCAACATCGTCAGCCTTCCCGCACTCAAAATCTGCTTTGCATTTTCGCATACAAAATAGCCTTTCCCGGGTACAGGACGAATCACACCTCTTGCATCCAGATCGGCATATGCTTTTAAAATGGTACGGGGATTTACAGAATGTTCTACCGCCACTGACCGAACGGACGGCACCTGTTCACCGGGAGAAATCACGCCTGTCAAAATGAAACGTTCCATCTGCTCGACGATTTGTTCATAGATCGGCGTTCTGGACAACAAATCAATTTGAAACATCTGAATCCTCCTTTATCGTTTTATGTGTTGCACTACACATACAACACTCATAGTATAGCATAGATTTTCTAAAAGTCAACGGCGTTCACAAAATTGTAACATTTGTTCTGTCAGCAAAAAACAGCGGTATCTTACAAATACCGCTGTTTTTTGATATTAAATTGGATTCCGCCTATATTTTCGGAACAAAGACAACTCGCGTCTACGGCCATTAACCTGACGCGAACCGTTCCGTATTATATCCGATCATCCGCAGGATAAACAACACCCATTTGCCGGCGCGCTTCATCTAAAACACGCATTCCGTACCGAGACAGGCGATGAGAATGGACCTGAGACTGCAGAATACCATTTTCAACACAACGCAAAAATTCTTCAATTTCAAACCGCATGCCATTCCCTTTTTTGTCATAATCATATGTTTTTATATTCCCATTGCGAGATACAACACGAACCTGCATCGGCGTATAAATACTGTCGATTAAAAGCGTAGCATCCTCGCCTTCTATACGAGATATGGCATGAGAAGTTGCTGTTTTAGAAAAATGCGCAGCCGCTGTAAACCCATCATATTTCATCAACACCATCCCCTCTCCGTCGACGCCGTCAGGGATCACCGTCCCCATCGCTTTAATGTCTTTTGGAAAACCAAACAAATCTAAAATCGGATAAATACTGTAAACACCCATATCCATCACTGCACCATTAGAGAAAGCGGCTTTAAAGGTATTAACATCTTCTCCCCGTTTATGTGCATCATATCGGCTGGAATATCGGGCAAAATCAAAATATACGCTTCGAATCTGCCCCACTTTCGGCAATAGTTGTTTTAGTTTCTGATAATTCGGCGCAGAGAACGTCTTAAACGCTTCCATAAACAACACTTCATTTTCCTCCGCGCACTCCAGCACCTCATGCAGCTCACCACTGTTTGAACAAACCGGTTTTTCGCAAAGAACATGTTTGCCCTCACTTAAAAACAACTTCGCCTGCGAAGCGTGCAAACTGTTCGGAGATGCAATATACACCGCATCAATACTGTCATCCTCCGACATCAGCTTGAGCGATGTATAATATTTTTGAGCCCCAAATTCCTCTGCAAATTCCGAAGCCTTAGACTCCGTTCTGGAATAAACGGCACAAAGATTAAAGGATTCCAACTTCTGTCCTTCCCGAATAAACAGCCGAGTAATTTCAGAAGTCCCGACCGTTGCAATATTAACCATATTTAACTCCTTTTCACTGCATTAAACAAACTTATTATAGTATACAATATCAAAAAAATCAAGATGAAACGCAGACATTTGTCATTGTTTTTCTTAAAAATATATGATATAATATAAAAAAAACATACTTTATCAATTTGTTTTTATAAAAGGAGACCGAATATGTTTCGAATCGGATGTCACCTATCTGCAGCAGCAGGATATGAACATATGGGAAAAGAGGCACTCAGTATCGGAGCCAACACGTTTCAATTTTTCACCCGAAACCCGCGTGGCGGAGCTATGAAAGCGCTCAACCAAGCAGATATTGACGCTTTTTTAAATTTAGCAAATGAACACCATTTCGCTCAAATCTTAGCACATGCCCCTTACACGCTGAATGCATGTGCAGCGGACGACCGTGTTCGTCGTTTCGCCTATCAAGCGATGGCGGAAGACCTTGAAAGAATGGAATACTTACCAGGAAATTTATACAACTTTCACCCCGGCAGCCATGTAGGACAAGGCATACAAACTGGGATTGAAAAAATAGCTGAACTACTCAACCATATTTTAAAACCAGAGCAAACAACTACTGTCCTGTTAGAAACCATGGCAGGAAAAGGCAGCGAGGTTGGCGGCAAATTTGAAGAACTTCGTGAGATTTTAGACCGCGTGGAATTAAAAGACAAAATGGGCGTTTGTTTAGACACCTGTCATATCAGCGATGCAGGATATGATATCATTCACGATCTGGACGGCGTTTTAGAGACTTTTGACAAAATTATCGGATTAGATCGCCTTAAAGCGATTCATCTGAACGACAGTAAGAACCCGCCCGAAAGTCATAAAGACCGGCACGAGAAAGTAGGACAAGGATATCTTGGGATTGAAACACTGGAAAAGGTAATCAATCATCCTAAACTAAAGCATCTACCCTTTTTATTGGAAACGCCCAATGAACTACCGGGCTACGCAGAAGAAATTAAACAACTAAAATCCCTTTACCGGCAATAAAGCCGGAACATCTGAACGCAGGGCACATATAATAAAGTAGGACGTTTCAAATACAGGACGTCAAAAAGCGGAATTCTCCGCGGTTGTTTGCATCAAATCCTCTGTACAAAATTCCGGCCGCCCAATCGGGCGGCCTTTTTTGAATTCTTTCAGCAGTTGCAAGCATACTTGATAAAAAAATAGATTTATGATATAATATACATAATATAAAATACGGAGGGGCATCAATGGAAATCAGAGAATCTTCTGAAAATTATCTGGAAACCATCCTCATGGAAAAAAAACGGCTTGGAAAAGTCCGCTCCATTGACATTTGTAACGCAATGGGGTTCTCAAAACCCACCGTCAGCATAGCGATGAAGAACTTCCGTGAAGGCGGTTATATCACTGTAGATGAGGCCGGATATATCGAATTAACACAATCCGGACAAGAAATTGCAGAAAAAATGTATGAACGCCATTTTCTGATTGCAAAAATGTTTATCCAATTAGGTGTAGATGAACAAACAGCATATCAAGATGCATGTAAAATTGAACACGATATCAGTCAAAAAACTTTCGACTGTTTAAAAAAACACTTTTTTGAAAATAAAGAATCAAACTGAAAACAGCGTATGTAATAAATTCATTTTATTAGGTACAAAATCGTTGATGTTATCCTCGGGCTTTTAAAAATGGAATATCCTAATAATTGGCAACCCCCTGACAAAATAATGTCAGGGGGTTTTTATCTTTCAAAAAAATATTTTGACTATTTACAAATACCTATCATCAAAAACAATTTTTTGTAAACAAAACTCGATCAATATTCCCAATAATAATCTGTATACGAAACAGTTAAATCTTCTGCCTGTTCAATAAAAACATTTTTTGAGTCGATCTGTTTCATCGCTTTATACGCATCAGATTGTATGGTAGAACCCAAAGGCAGGTTTACAGAAAGACTTTCCAATGGAGTATTTACCACATTCTTAATACCCGTCTGCTTATTATAGTCTCCCTGAGTAAAATGATATCGATACGCCATAAAGCAAGAGTTGATATCCGTACGCAGCACCGGATCACCCTTTGGCAAAACAAAGGTTTTTGTCGACGAATCATAACTGCGCTCATCAAATCGATTTGAAACTCTCACACTATAAACAACCGTACCACAAAGACCGTTGCCCTGATCATCATAAGTTCCTGTATCCCAGTTATTAGAACACATCTGAAAACGATATGTTTTTCCGATTTCGATCTCCAACGAATCTCCTGTATTATACACCTTCCCGTCTTCGAAACGAACGGACATTTTTTGCGGGGTTACAATGCCCAATGAAATTTTTTCACCAGTTCCCGGTTCCGGCTCCTGCGGTTCAGACTGCGGAGTTAAGACAAACTTCATCTCCCCACCGAAACTACAGTTAGCATATTCATTCCCCATAAGCGGGCCGTTCAACCCGATATACAGCTTTTGTTCGCTGCTTCGCGTTCCCTGTTGCAACTTTAATAAATCCGTCAGCAACTGATTTGTTTGTGTATATTTTTCACCGGCAGGATCCATATAATTTGCTATTCCACAATCCGTATCTTTACTGCTGGACATGTTTAACTCGCGAGTAAAGCTTATACTGAATATCTTTTCATAAAATGTTTTCCAAATCGGATCATTCATATTCCCGTCAACTAAGACCTGAAAAGAAGAATCCCGATACGAATAAGTCTGTTCAGAACGATTAATTACCGTAAAATAATATTTATAAACATCCCCGGGCATAGAAACATTCTGATCAAATTGGTCTAAGAAATCTAACGGAACCACCAAATCACCGGAAGCGCCCTTTGGAATAATAATCGTGGTCTTGGCACTGACTACATTTCCATACTTCCCGGTTTCCAGTGTTTCGTGAACAACTTTTACCTCATTTTTAGGAACAAATATACCATGCAACCGCCAGGCATTTCCATCCTTGACGATTTCATACCATAAAACCTCCTGCCCATCAGGAATAACAGGGCTGGGCTCTCTGACTAAAAGATCTTCAACGCCCCCAAGATCATACCGCTCTTCAGCAGATTTGATATAACCCTGTGACGAATAAAAATATAAATCTTGATTATCCTCTGAAGCATCATACCGAACAGGATTCGAATCCGTACGAATATACACATGAACAAGAGTGCTATCACTGGCAGCAAATGCAGAGACCGGAAATGCACCTAAAACAAAACTGATAGTAAAAATTAAAGTAAAGGCAGCGGTTAAAAACTTTTTTAAAGACATAAAAAAACTCCTTCCTAAAGTTACACTTAGAAAAAGGAGCAATCTGGCAACCATAACTTCTCGCTGCATCGCCGTTCAATCAAGAAGTCTTAGGCCCATAATTTTGCGTCCTGTCATTTCTGACAGTTTGCCCTTATTCACTTTTTACTAATTATAGCATATTAGGCAACTTTGTACAACACTTAATATGTGAAATATATTCGAAATATATATGAATTATCTGAAACAGACACCCATCTTCTTTCGGGTTATTGTTTTTTATATTTATTTAATAGCTCCAACACGCTTCTTCCACGAGTGTTCTCTGGAAACAAACCTGACAATTCCTCCTTATTTTCAGTACCATTTTTCCGGGGATTTTCCTCTAAAAAATCTGCATATGTGTCTTCCGAGCTTGCATTCTGATACTCCTGAATAAAAGGAGCATCCAAATTTTGCTCGGCACTTTGCATGCGGGAAGTATCAACAGAAGAAGACGTAACGTCCTTTTCATCTTGCTGCAATATTTGATCCGATGTCTTGGCATCCGATTCAAAGATATCCACCGTTTCTACTGAATTCTTTTGATCAGCTTTTTGCATAACCGAAACAGGCTCTACAAAACTATTGGAATCAACAGTTCCACCTGTATAATCTGAAACCTGAGATTCATAACGTGCTCGTATTTTAGCAATATCAACGTCGATCGAAGCTTTTACCTGATCAAATTTTGAATAGGACTTCTCCACCTGTGCAATACCCAAAGAAAGTTCCTTCAATTTTTGCACCAAAATATCTGCTTGAACCTTAATATCTGCAACAACAGAACCCAGTTCCTGCTCCGTTTTTAAAAAGTTCTGTCGCACGGTGTCAATTTCCTGCCGGGCACTTTGTGTAGCCTGTTCAATTTTTTCAAGAAAAGACCGGATATGGATATTCGGAGCCAATGCGATTTCACGGCCGCTTTCAAACGCCTTCAAATAAACTCGGCCGATCTTTTCTATCTCGCTTTTCTCTTCTTTTCTCTGCCTGTTAATCTGATCATATTCCCAAGTCAATTTTTCCAGTTCGGTATTCCGGCTCGACAACTGCTGCTGGATATTTTGCATGGATTGCTGAGAATTGTTCAGCTGTTGCTCCAACAATGTACATCTTTCCGTCGCTGTTTGCAAATGTTGCTCTAATTCGCTCAACCGAGCATTGACATCGGAGACCCGATATCCTCTAAAGGCTTTTTTAAATTCACTCATAATATTTCTCCTATTTATCAAATAAACTATTTTTAATACTCCATAAAACCGTTCATACCTTGTTGAATGATCGCATATGACTTTTTAAGCCGCGTGTGGAATAAAGATTTTTCTCTTACAGTATATCCCATACTTTGCAATGAAATTTCTGTTTGTCCCGAAATTCCGACTCCTAACCGGATATCAGGAATTTGCTGAACGACAATGCCTTCATTCCCATAAAAGTTAGACAAACACTCTCCCACGGTACTGTTCATTACATTAAGCAAATACCACGGTATACGAATCTCTATTACACTCTCATTACAATAAAAATCCGCTAAAGAACAATATTCCGAATGATCGGGATCAGAAATTCCATAGGTCAGCAAGCCGCTTTCCACATATTGAGGAGCAATAGTTTTGCCGCTTAGGGGTAAAACTATTTCATTTGAAAGAAATTGCCGAATCGGTACAAATACACCCGTTTGAGGTTGTTCAAAAGCCGGATTTCGGTCAAATACACCTTTTTCATAACAATAGGTATAGTAAAAGAGGTCCTGGTAAGGATCTGTTAACAATCTTGTTTGTTCTGGCCCGTTTATAACTAGCAAGAAATCCGCATTTTCAGAAAAAGTGCTTTCATATTCCGTACAAAAACGGCTACCCAGACCGGTTACTTGAATAGGAACAAGAAGAGTATCTGATGCAAAATTCAGTCCTGTTTTTTCAATTTTTAAATATAAATATCCCTCATCCCACATCGCAGATAACGAACAACCGTTTTCTTGTATTATCGGCTTAACACCCTGCCAGTCGTCTACTCGTCCATCAATCAAACATATAGACTCATTTCCCGGTTCCATAGCCAAAATCCCATAACTCTGCTCTGCCGACTGTACGTTTGGAGTTCGCACGGACGCGTCATCTGGAGAATATTTAAAAGTATTCCAAGTCTGTTTAAACCATTCATCTTGCCAGGAAAAAATTAGAGATCCCGCGTATTTTTCTTCCGCAACATCTTGCATCATACCAACAATAGCCTCACCTTGCTGTTCCTCCGTCAATCCACCCTGATTTAAACCAACCGCAGACTGATGTGCAACTCCTCGGCTGGTTGGAACTCCAAACTCAGCAATAAGCACGGGAACACTATATTGTGTTCGTAAGTCTGCAAGATAGGCTTGATACGGATTCACATTTCCGGTGCTGTCTTCCTGTAAGTATTCCGGCTGATAATTCATAAATTCCGGATAATACGGATAAACATCTACCGCCGCAAATAATCCGCTGTAATATGCCTCAGTCGCTTTAATATTTTCGGTATTTACCGAAACCAAATCCTCCTCTTCGAACGGCTCGTTGGAATGAGTTAACATATCTGTCGTAGCCCAATTTAAAAAGGAAATCGGTGCTTGAGCAGAATAGGTATTTGTTTCATAATCAATCAAAGAGTCTCCCACTTCACATAAAAAACTTTCAAAGGCGGTTGCTGATTCTGTTGTCGCTAAATACTCCCCTTGATATCCTATCTTTGTATGCTGTGCGTTGGTCTGCAATACAAAATAAGGGTCCCATTCAAGCCCTAAAATATATCCGGCAAGATATGCAGATAAATCCTTGGCATAAACGGCGTTCTTAATTTCTCCGTAATCCGTATAATCGCTGTTTCCGTGAATAATATCTACAGTTTCTTTTGCGGCGCGTTTAAAAGAAGAAAGTATTTTGCCGTCATCCGAAAAAGCGTGCTCGCACTCATACATGTCATTTTCATTAAACCAAATTCCCTGTATCAAATACAACGGAGTTTTTTCCGAAATATTATGATCATACAATGCATTATAAAACTGGGGAGGCATCACGGTAAAGACCCGAACTGTATTAGCATTCATTTGCGCAATCAGCGAAAACCATTCCCGATACGTTTCATAAGACACATTTGGATTAGCCAAATCCGTGGTTGCCTCAGTCAGGCCCATATTCACACCTTTAAGATAAACAAACTGCCACGATTGCTCATCAAGAGTATAAAAATACGGATCCACTGCTCGAAAAGAAACGGATATTCCTTGACTGTCAATCGGAGGAATCGTCAATGTAATATCCTGCCCGGACTGAACATCCGTTTCATTTGTATATCTGAAAAAAAACTGATAAACTACGCCTGCAAGTACACATACCAGTGCAATAACAGACAAAGCCGCAACCACTTTTTTATACAATCCTACGACAACTCCTTTAACGCATTTTGTAATACATAGTAAGACGGTTTCAACCGTTCATGATAAGTAGGAACCTTCCATGTTTCGTAAGAGTAGATCCCGCTTAACGAAATCAAGGAGCCCTCTTCCCCTAAAACACCAACCCCCACCTTAAAATCGGTAAACGTTATCGGAGAAATATTCTGCACCGAATAAAAATCGTTCATCATCTGCTTTGTGGACGGATCCATAATATTCAGCAACTGCCATGGAATACGGATTTCCAAAATCTTTTGTTCTTGATTATATATAAAATCCGAAAGAGATTGATATGCAGCATCTTCCGGATTCCCACACCCGTAAGTCAGTTTCCCGGTTTCATAACTGTCAAACGGAATCGGAACACTTTGTCCAGGAACGTTCATCTCATATCCGGTACACAACATCATGGGATAGAATCTCCCGCTGTCTTTTTGAGCAATATCATTAACCGGGGTAATCATTTTATACTGATCTCCGTACAAAAAGGAATACGGATCATAATAGGAGTCCACCATAATTCGAGAATTTTCCGATCCATTGATCGACAATACAAAATCTGCCTGTCGATCAAACAAGACTCCTGTGTCATTCATTTTTGAATTACCCTGTCCATCAATCGTGTCAATCGGGATAAGCAGTGTATCCTGTTCAAACTGATATTTGATGTCTTCGCTGATATCGATCATAAAATACACATATCGCTCGTCGCTATTCATATATAAAGTACCAAAATCTCCCGACAAGATTTGATTTCTGCTACTCCATTCATCAGCAAGTCCATCCAGTACGCAAACAGATTTTTCCACACCCGGATCAAAGGCAAGAATGCCAAAATTTTGTTCAGAAGTCTGAATATTAGACCAATACGGCCGCGAATCCGCAATGTCAAAGCTTTCATTATTCCAGGTCCTTTTAAACCATTCATCCTGCCAGGAAAATACAAGAGCTCCGGCATAATCACATTCATATATCGACCGAAACATATCTGCAATCATTGCTCCCTGTTCGGTTTCATCTACACCGCCCTGGTCATATCCCATTACACTGCGGTGTGTTACTCCCCGGCTTGTAGGAATCCCAAATTCAGCAATCATAATCGGCTGAGTATGCGCCAGTTTCAAATCTTTTAAATATGCCTCATACGTATTCACTTTTCCTGTCTTATCCACGTAGGAAAGGTAATCATTCTGATAATTCATTGAATCGGGATAATACGGATAAACGTGGTACGATACAAAAAGATTGGCTTTATATGAAGCTCGGGATTTAATGCTCTCCGTATTAAACGTCAACAAATCTTCGTCTTCATGCGGCTCTTGCGGATGTGAAAGAGGGTCTGTGGTAACCCAGTTCGCAAATGCAATCGGGCACTGAATACCATATGTTTCCGTCATATAAGATATAACCTTATCTCCCGCCTCACAATAAAATGCCTCAAATGGGGTAGAACCGTAAGTATATAAATAAGTCCCTTCATATGTATTCTTATCCGGATTGGAGTCATTCGTATTCTGAATAAATTTCGGATCACATTCAATACCCAATATCCAGCCGGCAAGCCACTTCGAGACATCCGCCGTATAAGTTCCGGATGCAAACCCCGCGCGCTCCGGCAGAACAGCGTTTCCCATCACCACGTCTACACATTGAATCGCATCCTGGGTAAACTCATTTTTTATTTTAGCATTTTCAGCATAGACATCTGCATACGTCGTAATATCTTCTTCATCCATCCAGACTCCATGAAATAAATATAAAGGATTTTCTGCGCTGCTGTTAAAGTCTGACAGAGCCTGATAAAACTGTGGACGCATAGTTGTATATACACGTATACAGTTACAATTCATTTCCGAAATATATCCAAACCATCTCAAGTAGTCATCATAACTTATTGTTAATTCCCCAGGAAACAACCCCGGTTCACCGGCCCCGATATTAACACCTTTCCAAAAAACCTTTTCCCACTGCCCATTATCTGATGAATACAAATAAAAATATTCGCCTTCTGCTTTTACTTTATAAGCAGTTCCTTCCTCAACGACATAGCCTTGTTTATCCACTCTGCTGATTTCCTCAGGCCTTTCATTCCCAAAAGAAATCCTATTAATCCCTATAACCTGGAGCCATCCCATCTGAACCATAAAAAGTAAAATCAACAGGGTACTGCCAACATAGAGCAACCATTTTTTCATACCTGTTTCCTCTCTGATGTAACATTAAATTCTCTGCGTTTTATTTTTCCCCAACTGCCCTTATATTTACGATAACGAACAATGCCGGTAAACCGAAAAAGAGTAATGGCCTGTCTGTATCCAAAATTCTCTAAGATCGCATAAAAAGAAAGTTTCATCGCTTGTGAAGAAGACATACAGCCCTTTCTGGTTATTTGCTCTAAAATGACACCACCCACGGAAAGCATAATACCCAACATAACGGCAAGCAAAAAATAGAGAATAAAAAAGTACATATTCAACTCCCCCATCAGTAAGGAGAACGGAATAACAAAATATCCCAAGGTCTCTACAATAGTTCCAAAGAATTCAAACAGCCAACTATATGGAATAGACAACAGACCGACGGTCCGAAATACAGGATTAAAAGTCATAATCAAATTCGACTTCAACGTATCAAACAAGCCAATCTGCCAACGGCGACGTTGACTGCGCAAATCGGAAAAACTCATCGGACCTTGCGTCCAACAAATGGCCTCCGGACAAAATTTAACTTTATATTTTCGCCTGTGCGTACGCATAAAACGATGGATGCGTACAACGATTTCCATATCTTCCCCAATAGTGTTTGTTTTATATCCTCCTGCATCAATAACAACCTGCTTGTTAAATACACCAAACGCTCCTGATACGATCAATAAGGCTTTTCCCCACGAAACGCGTCCTGCAAGAAAAGAGCGAAAATATTCTACAATCTGAAACCGCTCAACCATCCTCTTGGGAACATCGAAGCGCTTCCATTGACCGTCTTCAATAACGGAACCGTTCGCAATCCGAACAAACCCTCCTGCAACAACCGTTGTCGTGTCTTTAATGAATTCTTCACCCAAGACCAGCAATGCATCTCGCTCAATTCTGGAATCTGCATCAAGGCAGGCGAATAACGGATATTGGGACAAATTGATCCCTGCATTCAGCGAATCCGATTTTCCTCCATTTTCCTTATCAATATAATAAAGATTTGGATAATCCGTATTATAATAGACATGGTGGATTTCTCGTGTAGGAATCTTTATTTTCACGGCGCCTTCAATTGGATACAATTTAAATTCTTCAAGCATTTTTCGATGAGTATCATCTGTAGATCCATCATTGACAACAATAACTTCAAATTGCGGATATTCTAAATTCAACAAGTCTTTTACATTGTTCACAATATTTTCCTGCTCATTATGAGCCGGGACAATCAACGAAATCGGCAATAGATTCGGAGATTGCGCATACCGCATATAATCTTCTGATATTTTTTGTTTTTCCTGTTTTCGAACTCTTTTTAAAGCGACAAAAAGCTGTATTAAATAAATCACACTTAACAAAAGAGTGTAAGCCATGCAGAAATAATTAAAAAAGCGAATAAAAAGTCGAACAAGATTTAAAAAAGTCACCGCAGCTCACCCCCATTCATATTAATCTGTTTATACAGCGCATTTTTTACAGCATCAGCTGCATATTTATCGTACCCGCTAAGCACCTGCTCCACGTAATGCAGCTGAAAATCCATATTTACAATCGCACGCGCCGCAGCATTCCGTACCCACCATTCTTCGTCCTGCGTAGCAGCTACAAGAGAACTTAATGCTGTTTGTGTGCCGATTTTTTCAAGTCCGGAAACAGCAGCCAGCCGTACAATCCAGTTTTTATCATTGAGCGCAATATTCATCTTTTGTTCATATTCCGGATTACCGAACTGAGCCAATGCGCGTACGCATGCAATTTTCAGATTGGCATCGTGCGCCGTGAGACCTTCCATATACAACTCTGAAAGGTCTTCAATGCAATCGGCTGTATATGCTTTAATCGCCGTTGCTTTAATATAGTTATTGCATTCTGCATATACACGTTTGACCAATTGTACCCGATCTGCTCGACAACGCTGAAACAATTCCAATAAAATCCGATGAGAATAATTCCGATTATTCTCATATTTTTTTGCAAAAAATATAACAGAATCCAAATCCCCGAGTTCCGCAAGCGCCATGGCGGCATGGTAAACGACATCTGGCTTTCTGCTCTTCAACAAAAGCCGAATTTGCTCTATTTTTTCCGTAGCATTAAAATCTGCCAGCCTCCGGACTGCATAACTTTTTTCGTAATTATTACCTTTTTCCAAACGTTCAGAGTAGAACGGCACAGGATCTAACCGCTGACACAAGGTCTGTAAAGAATCCCGTTTCTCTGTCGGAAGATCATCTGTCCGATGTAAAAGTTGAATTAACTGAACAACAGCCTCATCTTTTTTAACCGGATCATCCCCAATATACTCGAACAAGGATTCCATTTCGGTCTTCCGTGAAGTCTCTGTCGGAGAATATAAAAAAGACTCCATCATGGCATGTATCTTTGAATTGATCTGTCTTTTTTGCATATTTTCTTCTTCGTTTTTCTTTGACAATACGTACAGCCACAGATACTCAGCAGATAGCAAAACCAAAAAACTGACAATCAATATTGCTGTTAAAATTTCATAAGAAAATTCTACCATACAGCTCCTCCGCTATACTGAAACAGGGGTGAACCAGCGATTCCTGTTCCGATCTGTTAATGAATCCGACAAAAGTCCATCAGCTAAAACGGTATACCATCTGGCCATCTCTCGCCTTTTTGCTTCCTGCAATGCCGCACCCCTTTAGTCCCCCAGAGAAAAATACCGGCCGATCACCACTGCACTTTCTTTGGGACGAATAACATAAGAAATATCTGCGGCCGTCCACGGCTTAGGCTCCAATCGCTTATATCCCGCAGATTTTTTAGATTCAGGGAAAATATATACCGTATCCATTGATTCTTTATTGCCGACAAGAACCGAAAAAATCATTCCGTCCGTAACTGTCGTTTTTATAACACTATCTTCCGCACCGCTCACTACAAGAGCATTGGCCGGATCTGTAAAGTTTAACATGGCCCACGGAATACGAATATGAACCGTTACCCCTGCTTGATAAAAATGTGTATTGGAAACAGTAAAGTTTCCATAACGCAGCGAAGACACTAAATCATATTCTGCTGCATAACTTTCCGCTGTTGCATAATTACCGAGATTCCGATTATAGTGACGCGATACGTACAACGCTGCAGACGTTTTGCTTTCAAACTTGATTACATACTCCATGCCAGATTGACTGTTTGCATAATAATTTGCATCATAAAAATACTCTCCGTCATTGCGCTGGTATGTATCAATTCCAATCATCATCTCACTAATATCGTAATCGATATCGGCATTTAGCAATAAAGTCAAATAAATATAAGTCTCGTTATAAGAGATCTGCATTTGCTGCATGATACTTTTTTCGCTATTATCATTTAACTGAACGGCCACTTCCTTCGGCATCTGCGATTCAACGGCAACAATTCCCGTTGTCTCCGCCCGATCCGTAGGATTCTGCCACAACCCATTGTTGGATATCGGCACGGTATAAGGCTGAATTTGATCGGAACTTGAACTCCAATTATCATTCAAATCTGCAATCAACATTCCCATATACTGTTGGTCGTCTGCGGCCTTCAGCATTCTGACAATCCCATCACCTTGCTCCTGCTCACTTAATCCGTTTACCGAGATTTCCTGCTCAAACATATCGGAATTAGTAGAAAGTCCGGCACGATCGATCAGTACGGGGCCGCTGCAAAGGTTCCGAACTTCTTGGATATAACCTCCCCAAGAAAATGCCCCTAAAATGTCTTGGTACATCCCCGCAAAATAATTTTCGTTTCCCAACAACGCCGCATCATCCGGCCGAAGAGAATAGGAGGCAAAATAAAGACCTTCTGCAGCATCCGCGACTTGCAGATGAGACAAATTATATGTTCTCTGTTCCGGGATACTCCATGAACTCCCGGTCAATCTTTCTGCACCTGAACAAATGCTGACAGGCTGCATACATCCATAAGTTTCCTTCATAACACGCAGCGCATGATCACACAATTCTGCAGCAAGGGATTCGATGCCATTGTCGGCAGCACTGATATATTCTCCCTGATAATCTGCATCGGCAAAAGCTCCGGACAGGATCATATCTGAACTTTCCGCATCCAATCGAGGATCGATGATATATGCAATCAGATAAGGAGCCACATTGTGAACATAGTTCACCTTTTCTCTTACACCGTTTCCGTCAATCTCACCGGTGCCATGTATTGCCGCTATTGTTGCAGTAATATTATTTTTTATATTCTCTATATTTTCAAAACTGTCTTGAACGGCTATCTCGGGCGGAGTCAAGATTCCCTGAATAAGATAAATAGGAGATTCTGCCGTTTGATTATGGACATGAAGTGCTCTGTAAAATTCGGGAGGCAATAAATCATAAGTCCGTACGCAATTCCCTCCCATATCCGATAACGCTTTTAACAACTCCGAATAATAAGCATAGTCTCCAGAATATTGATATTGCATATCACCCGGAGATTCACCGTTAATATTAAAACCTTTTACCTCAAATGCTGTCCACTCATCTTCTATCAAGACCTGAAATCCGTTTTGGTCTGCCTTGGCAATCTGCCGTTCTTCATAAGGCTCCGTCACAACAGGATCTTTTACGGCGTCTTTCAGGATCTTCTTCATGATTGGAGCATAAAAATTCCAATAAAAATGAGTCACATCTCCATCTCTGTCAAAAGAAAGAAGCTGAAAGAATTTATCGGCAAACAAAAAATTTGAAATTTGCAAATTTGTGGTGTAATCATTAAAGTCTCCTGCAAAATAATAGGAACACGCCCCGCTCGGCTTTTGCAGCCGCGTCACCGCTGCAAAAGTAGTAGTATCTGAAACAGCCGCCAGTTCCTCTGCCCCGGTAGAATTCACATTAAATGAATAAGTTGCAAGCACCTCTGTTGCCTGATCGGCTTCAATCAGTTCGAACCAGTTATAAAAATTAAGAGAGTGCTTCCCGAACTCTTTCTGATACTCTTCTGCAATAGAAATATTCAGCAAATTTTTGCTTTGAAAATCTGTTTTCTCCTCCAACACCAAAATATCACCGCTTGAAGAAACTAACAGGATTCCTGCACCGGCGCAATTCCATTCCTGACCATATTTTGCCCGCCACATATCCGGAGCCCAATAAGGCACATCTGTCAAATCCTGTAAATCGTATATATACCGGCCGACCCAGCCCGTCGTAGAGATCCCGAACAGATTCTCTAATTCGCCTCGCACCTTATCAGAAGTGGCTGTTGTCAAAATATCCTGCTCGCCAACCACTACCGTGCCAGCTTCATGACAAAGAGATATGGTATTCATCTCTTCTGCGCTGATGCCCCGGTCATCATTAATCTCTACTCCATATGTATCAGATAAATATAATATATCCGGAATTTCTTGCAGCTGTGTTAATGTATCATTCCCGACAATACTGCTGTTTTCGTCAAGTTTGGGGCCTAGATAATCCTGCGAATAGTCATAAGGTTTTTGCGTTTCAGGATTTACAATCTTTAAATAGTTCATCATCCAATACAAACCGACATGCTTTCGGTAATTATTAGACACATCGCCTAAATAGGACCAACTGTCAGCCGCAGTCGCAGGAACTGTTTTATCTACCACAACAACAGAAAGAGGACGACTGGGCGTCAAATACCAAAAAACAAACGATAATATAACCAACACAATAATGCATAGCGGAATAAAAAAATACGGTTTTAAAAGAAAGCGTACCTTAAATGTTTTCATCAATCCTCATCCTTTATAATATGTGCCCGCAGCGCAATCAGAGAATCCGCGCACCGTAAAAATGCTTCAACCACTGCAGGATCGAATAAAGTCCCTTTCCCATCCTCTATATACTGTTTTACTTTTTCCTCGGTCCAAGACTCTTTATAACTGCGTTCCGACAAGAGGGCATCGACAACATCCACCACTCGCACCAAACGAGCTGCCGGTGTAATCTGCCTTCCACGCAGTCCCAAATAACCGGTTCCATCAAAATTCTCATGGTGTTCTCTGGCAATAATGGCAGCAGTCTCAAAAAACTTCCCTTTTTGCAGAGAAAGGATATTGAATCCGGCCTCTGTATGCTGCTTCATTTGTTCAAATTCACTGGCAGTTAGCGGGCCCTTCTTCTCCAAGATTTTTTCTGGAATAGAAATTTTCCCAATATCATGTGTCATTGCCGCCAGAGAAATCAATTGAGCTTTTTCATCGCTCATGCCCAGTTCCTTACATAATTCATATGACAAAGCAGATACAATAATCAGGTGATTTTTTGTCTCCTCATATTTTTGTTCGACAACCGTTGCCAAATTGATAAACAATTCTTCCTGAATATCTGATACGTCTTTTTTCAAATTCAAATTCTGATATGCGATAAAAAGATTTAAGTAGGCCGTTTTTATGATATTCTCGACTCCGGATGTAACACCGCATAAAATATTTTCAAAATGCACAATCGCACAGTGCTCATCTATTTGAAACAACATATCCACAGAAGTGTTGCCAACCATCAGTTTCTGCGGCTGCTTCTTCAAATATGCAGCCAGAGACTCATAATCACACGTTTCACGGATTCCAGAATTAAACACTTCGTTAAACGAGTTGTTTTCCAAAATGCCTACGCATGCATATACATCGATCGATTCATCATTAAGTTCAGAATTCTTTTCTATAATATCCGACAAACCTTCTGCAACCTTTGTCAAAAACGTTACTTCATCTTTTTGCAGAAACATTTTTGCTATTAACCCTGTAATATCCTCGATCCAGGCACTATCTGTATACAACTGGCGAATCCGTTCATATCTTTTAATATCCAGATAAATGATCTGACGGCAATAAACAACAAATATCACCAAACAAACCAAAACCAAGCTGCAATAAAATAGGTAGCCAGACAATAGCCCGATACCTGCAAACAACGCAAAAGTATTGTAAACCCCTATAATAGCGACATAAAAGAGCAATCCGCGAACAGCCCCGATATACGGAACTTCTGATGTCGTAGCCTTACTGAATAAATAATTTGTTTTCAATGCTAAAAACAGTTGTGCTGCAAATATGATTAAAGCGCATACGCGAACAGCCCAGGCCGTTGCAAATATTGGAACCGCTATACAAAGAATAGCCATAGGGATCCATATCAGAACCTGCTTAAAGGCTTTATCATAACAGATCAGTATTGTCATATACGCTAACATGACCAACAAAAATTCTGACAATAACAAGGCAAAAAACCAATACTGGGACTCAAAAAACATTGCAGATTGCCCGCAAGAGTAAAGCATTGCCGTAATTCCGCCGAAAAAAACAGTAGCAGACAGCATCAATAGCCGACGAATATGTTCACTCCTGGCTGCCAAAAACAGACTGAGCAAAAACAGCCCGATTCCCGTAAAAATAACTGCTGCAGAAAAACCAAATCCAATATACAGGGAAAAACTTTCCATCGGCGCAATTTCCAATGATGTTAAAGATGCCTCAAAAGAAAACGCCAACGGGGCATAAAGGTATATATCAACCGTTCTTTCCTGTCCGGCCCGTATCAGAACACTCTGATAACTTCGTCCGGTAAAGTCTTGTTCGCCATACCCGTCTTCCAGCAGCAATTCTCCGTCAACCACAATACGAATAGGATTGTATGCAGTTTTCACTACCAGACGCATATCTTCTTCTAAATCAGACAGAGTGTACTGCAGCCGCATATACGGCGCACCAAACTCTGAAGCAACAGGACTCTGGCCGGTAGCCTGTTTATACGAATCGGGGGTTCCTTCTATACTGGAAATATCTGCCCCACAAATAAACTTCCAATCAGTTACCTCTCCGGCTTTCGGAGGCAGAATATTTAACACAACAAATTGAATAAAAAAGGTTACCAGGAATAAAACAACAGACATCAATACCACAAACTTTGTTCTTCCCGGAATCTTCTTTAATTTTTGCTTGTTATTTTTCAATAACTTTTGCTCTTTTATGATTTCTTTTGCCATGTATATACCCCTGTTTACAGATTAGAATATTTACGGATCATTTTTATCGCCGCATCTGCACGATCCTCATCCGTTACGATCGCATTTTCATCCTGATATTCACGCAGAAGATCTCCATACTGTTTTTCAAATTCCTGCATTTGCTTCAAAACCGGAACAAATGCACGGATCATCTCTTCCAACTGTTTCTTTGTTGCCACTGCAATGCCTCCATTATGCCATTGATGCAATATAAAAAGACCCGTTTTCAGTTTCTTTTACTACAATCTCAGCCGTATCCTGTACAAGACTTCTATCGGCATCCTTAAAATATGACACCTTTATTCTGTACGCTTCCTCGTCCGTTTTGCTCACTGTCCCTGTCGCATATATATGCCGGCTGTAATCCGGCTGCCACATTTCAAAATACTGATTACCCGAAGAATACAGATTGCTGGCTTTTAAATCCAACGGACAGGCCCCAAATAAAGCGATAATTTGATCTCGAATTTGATCCTCCGATGCCTGCCGGTAGGTCATGGCTGAAGGTTGATAATCTACCAAGCACCGATCTCCGGAAAACAAATAGCAAAAAGCATACTGAACAGTCGGTCCTACCGGCAGATCCGAAGCCGAATCAAACGACTCAATCGCCATAAATGTTTTTAATTCATACCCTTGTTTCACAAATTTTATTGCATCGAACCCTTCCGGAACCTCATCTGAAAGAGAGAGCACAATATCCTCTTCAACCTTATCTCCTCCCGACAAATCTAAATCATCATGCTTTTGTATTGAGTCCTCAGTATCAGATGACGGAGCATTTACTATCTGATATTGCCGCCGCGCCGACATAAAAATTACAGTACCTACACTGGCGGCTACAATAAAAACAATGATCAAAACTATCATCATATTTTTCCAATTCATCCATTCACGCTTTTTCATTATACATCACCTGTTACACCTTATCATATTTTCTCAATAAAAAATAAACCAATTTCTGCGCTGTGTACTACTACACCCTATAAAAACAAAAAAGCTGCAGCTGTTTAGAAATTTGCTCTAAACAGTTGCAGCCAGACGGGCATAGTATCATCGTTATACCGTAGCCTCTCAACTTTGCGTCCTTGACTTTCATCAAGTTTGCCAACTAAGCTATTTATATGTGCTTTTCTTTTATTATATACAAACCTTAACCTTTTGTCAATAGTATTTATCGTCTATCTAAAAAAGATTTTCCTCTTATAAATTTGATAAACCACCCTTCTTCATGTAACCAACGTTCTCAAACATCATATCAACCTATA
>CDZQ01005171.1_pt1 | contig 26449 bp, 20 predicted proteins | sample 554831 | NCBI WGS metagenome assembly CDZQ01 (sample SAMEA3182112, study PRJEB8094) | gut metagenome | biome: human; feature: gut; material: Stool; isolation source: human stools | place: Canada | collected 2013-05-06 | reverse complement strand
GCTTAGGGGTGGGGGTGGGGGTAGGTTGGGCTGCCAGGGCAGCTTCTTCCAGGGCAGCCTGTTCATCCACCAGGATCCCAACGCCACCGCCAGTATACGTTACAGAGAAAATGATAACACAAAGCAGGATGGCCCCCGTCAAGAGGCCATAAAGATGCAAAATGGAAGGTTTGGAAGCAGGACGCTTATCCATCGTGATATTAAGGCTCGCCTAAATTCAACCCGTCGTCCATGACGATGCTGATGAACCGGTCGGCGGCAGCGGAAAGGGGCACGCCTTCCAGGGAGATCAGGCCAATATTACGGGCGGGCATGGGCACGCTAAGTTCCACTTCAAACAGCTCGCCGCTATGAATGGCGTCTGCGGCAAACTCGTAGGTAACGCAGGCGATCCCCAGGCCGATCTTGGCAAATTCCACCAATAGGCTATGGGCGCCCAGCTCGATCTCCGGGTGCAGGGTGATCCCGCACACAGAGGCAAAATCATCCAGGTATTTGCGGGAATTGGAGGCCTGCTCTAATAGCACCAAAGGTTCCCGAGAAAGCTCGGCCATGGTGACCGGGCGGCCTTTAAGGTGCGCAAAGCGCTCCGAGGCCACGAACACATCGTGGACCTGTAGCACATCCCGCACGCAAAGGGCGCTATCGTCCACGGGCAGGTTCACCAGGGCGATATCCACTTTACCCACCTTGAGCAGCTCCACCGTATCCGGGGTGGTACGGTTGGTAACTTGCAGCTGCACCTCCGGATATTCCGTATGGAATTTTTCCAGGTATGGCAGCAGGAAAAATTGGCAAAGGGTGTCGCTGGCGCCGATCATCAGGCCGCCGGATTGGAGGGTACGCATACGGTTGAGCTTGTCCTCCGCGGCGGTGATCAGGCTGACGGCCTTATCCGCATAACTGTAGAGCATGCGGCCTTCGCTGGTCAAGGTAATGCCCCGGCTGGTGCGGGTAAACAGGGTGCAGCCTAAGGTATACTCCAGCCGATGCATGGACTGGCTTATGGCAGGCTGGCTGACATAAAGCTCACGGGCAGCGTGGGAAAGGCTACCACAGCGGGCTACCGTACAGAAAATACTGTATAGATCCAGATCGGCTGGCATTTTGGTCCCCCTTTCTAAACAAAACAGGAATCCTTGGGAATCCTGGTTGAAATCCGCAGAATTTCCACCTATAATGATAATATAATTATAAGCCAGATATTTCGTTTTTACAATAAGAAAAGCTAATGGGATCCCCGCCTTTCTCATCCGGCGAGGCAGGATATCCCAAGCAGGAGGAATCGTCATGCAAGAAAAAACCCTGGCGTCCAGCGTAGGCGGCCACGGGCTGCATGTGTGCATATGGGAGCAGGCAGCGCCCTGGTGTATGGTGCAGCTGGTCCATGGGATGAGCGAGCATATCCAGCGTTATGCCGCCTTTGCCCGCTATTTAAACCAGCAAGGGGTCCTGGTGGCAGGCTGTGATAACGCCTCCCACGGGAAGAGCCGGAATCCAGAAGATCCCTGGGGCTATTTCGGGGAAAAGGATGGCTGGGCCCATCTAGTGGAGGATGTGGATCGGGTGCGCCAGCTGCTGCAGCAAGAGCATCCCGGGGTGCCTTTGGTGCTGATGGGCCACAGCATGGGCTCCTTCCTGGCCCGCTCCTATGCGGCCCAGTATGGCCGGGGCGTGGCGGGCTTCATCTTCATGGGTACTGCAGGGCGCAATCCCTTTTTGTTTGGCGGCAAGGCCATCGCTGCCTGGGAAGTCCGGCGGGGACGGGGCGCATTGCCAAATCCAACGCTGGATAAACTGGTGGCAGGGGGATATAACCGGCCCTTCCAGCCCAACCGGACCCCTTTTGACTGGCTTTCCAAGGATACGTGCCAGGTGGATGCCTATGTGGCGGACCCAGCCTGCGGCTTCCCCTTTACTGCGGCGGGCTACCGGGATCTATTTGATGGGCTTGGCAGCATCTCCAGCAAAAGCTGGGCCAGACAGGTGCCAGACGTGCCCATCCTGGTGGTCTCCGGCCAAGAGGACCCGGTGGGAGGCAAGGAGGCCAAAGGCGTCAAGCAGGTAGCCAACTGGCTGACGCAAACAGGACATCAGGTAGAACTTCGCATTTATCCAGGGGATCGACATGAATTGCTCAACGAAACCGATAAGGAGCAGGTCATGGAGGATATCGGTTCCTTTATTAAACGAGCCGTCCAACGGCGGGAGGAGGATCTGTGAACGGATATGATTCATGGGATAGCCTATACGCAAAGCTGACAATATGTCAAGATTGTCCTTTACATAAGAACCGAACCCATGTAGTGCCTGGCGAAGGAGATCCAGAAGCCGCGGTGTTGTTTGTGGGAGAAGGCCCAGGCCGGGAAGAGGATCAGTCCGGACGACCTTTCGTAGGCCGGTCCAGCCACATGTTGGATATGATGCTGGCATCCATTCAGTTGGACCGCAAAAAGGTATATATCGCCAACGTGGTGAAATGCCGTACCCCAGAAAGCCGTATGCCCATGCCAGAGGAAGCGGAACCATGCTTAACCTATCTGCGGGCCCAGATCCAGCTGATACAGCCCAAGATCATCGTTTGCTTGGGGGCCACGGCAACCAAGTATCTTTTTGATCCAGGGGCCACGGTAAACCGGGAACGGGGCATGTGGAAATATGCGGATGGGGTTTGGATGCTGGCCACATACCATCCGGCCGCCTTGCTGCGCAACCAGGCCCGCAAGGAGGCGGCGTGGGAGGATATGAAAAAATTGCAGGAAAAAATCCACGAGCTGGGCCTCTACTCTTGAACAGACATGACAAGGGATGCTATAATAAAGCGTTATTAGAATTTATGATGTTTTGGAGGATGCATTAATATGTCAGGACATTCCAAATGGGCGAATATCCAGAATAAAAAGAATAAGACCGATGCGGCCCGGGGCAAGATCTTCACCAAGATCGGCCGGGAGATCGCCATCGCCGTAAAAGAGGGCGGCGGGGACCCTGCCAACAATGCAAAGCTTCGGGATGTGATCGCTAAGGCCAAGGCCAATAACATGCCCAACGACAACATCAACCGTTCCATCAAAAAGGCCATGGGCGAAGGCTCTGGCGCCAACTACGAGGAGATCACCTACGAAGGTTACGGCCCGGGAGGCACCGCGGTGATCGTAGAGGTGGTAACGGACAACCGCAACCGTACCGCCGCGGAGATCCGGCACATCTTCGATAAGAGCGGCGGCTCCATGGGCGCCAGCGGCTGCGTGGCCTGGATGTTCGATAAAAAGGGCGTATTGGTGGTGGAGCGCAGCGCCACCATCGACGAGGACGAGCTGATGATGGCTGCCCTGGACGCAGGCGCCGAGGATTTCGTCCCCATGGACGACGCTTTCGAGATCTATACCGGCCCAGCCGAGTTTTCCGCCGTGCGGGAAGCCCTGGAGGGCGCGGGATATAGCTTCCTTTCCGCCGAAGTGTCTATGATCCCCCAGAATACCGTAGATGCGGCTTCGGACCCCGATCTGGTGGAAAAGATCGAGCGGATGCTGGATCGCTTCGACGACAACGACGACGTACAGGAAGTATATCACAACGCCGCCATGCCGGATGAAGAATAACATAACGCGCCATTTGGCTGAGGCTGCCCAAAGCGGCTTCAGCCTATTTTTTTGAAAGGGGTTTCCCATGCGGGAGGGCAGGCTATTCGGCATCCTATTCTATTTGCTGTCCAAAGGGCGGGCGTCTGCCAAGGAATTGGCAGCCCGGTTCGAGGTGTCCGTACGCACGGTTTATCGGGATGTGGACGCGTTGAGCAGCGCAGGCATCCCCATCTACGCCCTGCCGGGTAAAGGCGGCGGCATCGGCCTGCTGGAGGGCTATGTCCTGGACCGGGCCTTGTTTTCCCAGGGGGAACGGGACCGGCTTCTATTAGCCCTGCGCTGCCTGCCGGAGGGGGAACAGCGGGAGGCCGGCGCTTTGCTGGAAAAATTGCAGGCCCTATTCCATGGGGAGGACCCGGACTGGCTTTCCGTGGAACTCTCCCCCTGGGCGGAAGGCCAGGCGGGCCGCTTCGGACAGATCCGGGACGCCATCCTTGGAAAGCGGGTCTACGCCTTTTCCTACCGGGACGGGGCGGGACAACCCTCACAGCGGCGGGTGTGTCCGGTGCGGCTGCTATACCGGGGCGTTGCCTGGTATTTGCAGGCCTATTGCCTGGATCGGCAGGCATACCGGCTATTTAAGCTGACCCGCATGGGGGAAGGCCAGCTGCTTAAGGAGACCTTTGGCCCCTTGCCCCCCATACCCCAGCCGGCGGAGCAGCCCCTGCCCTTTACCCCCACCATTTTGCGGTTCCATCCGGCGGCGGCCCATCGGGTATACGATGCCTTTGACCCTGCCTTCATTCAGCAGGAGGCGGACGGAAGCCTTTTGGTGCTGCTGACCATGCCGGTGGGGGACTGGCTATATGGGGAACTGCTCTCCTATGGCGGCCTTGTCACTGTGGTAAGCCCCTTGCAGGTGCGGCAGGGCCTCCAGGAGCGGGTCAAGGCCCTAGCCCAGGCATACCTGACCCAATAAAAGCGGAAATCCCTTGTAAAGTTGCCATAAAATGTCAGCATATCCATGCTAAGCTGGAGAAAAAACCAGGAGGAATGTTTATGGAAATGCATTTTTGCCAAAGCTGCGGTATGCCGGTTACGGAGGAATTGCTGGGCACGGAAGCCAACGGGGAAAAGAATCCGGACTATTGCACCTATTGCTATCAAAAAGGGGCCTTTACCTTTCCCGGGGCCACCATGGAGCAGATGATCGAAGTTTGCGTCCCCCATATGCTGGAGGCCAACCCGGGGATGACGGAGGCCCAGGCCCGGGCTATGATGGAGGGCTTCCTGCCCAGCCTGTCCCGCTGGCGGTAGCGGGGGCTGTCCCCTTCCTGGGCATGGGCGTATGGGCATGGGGCCAGGGTTTGCGGGCGTCCGGGCCGGGGGGGCGGCGGCGTTTTGCCGGCCCCTAGGGCCGGCAAAACCAAATGAGGGCGGGGCCAAAAGGCCCCGCCCCCATTTGTGCGCGCTGCGCGCGCCCGCCGCCCCCCCGGCCCGGACGCCTCAGGGCGCAGGCGTAGGAGAAACAGCCGTGGAAGCAGCGGCCTTGGCAGCCTGCTCCCATTGGGCCATCTGCGCATCCGTAAAATCAAATTCCCGCTGGAGATATTTCAGGGCATAGGATTGACGGGCCTGCAAGCATTCCCGCAGCTCAGCCACTTCCGTTTCCCATTTGTCCATGGAGCTGGGGGCGCCCCAGCGCTGGATGTGGCGGGCCATTTCCGGCCGGAGCTGGTTCACCATATCGTCCAGGATGGCGGTCAGGCGGTCGGGATCGAAATAATTGTAGACCACATAGACATACCGTTCCCCAAAGGCCAGGCACCAGTCCGGGTTTTTCCGCAGGCCCACATATAGGTCCATATTGGTAAGGGAGCCGTCCTGGGAGGGAATGCCCTCGGCGTTGAAGTAGTTGGGCAGGATGTTGCGGGTGGGGCTGGAGCTGGATAGGGCCAGATCCAGGTCGTAATAGACCGGCCGCCAGCGCACGGTATAATCCTGGCTGCGCCAGTATTTTTGGTTGAACATGTCCCCGTTGGCAAAATAGGTTTGGGCGATGAGATAATCGATAAAGTAATCCGGGTCCACCCATTGGATGTATTCGGCGTACTTGTCCGGATCGGAGGTATCCGTGGCCAAGGCCCATGCCCGAACCCGCTTATTTTCGCTGTTGCGGCCGGCCAGGGCTTCGATGTTCCGGCGGATGATGTCCACAGCGTCCGGGTCCACCCCATAGTGGGCGGCCATATAATCCTCGTTCTGGTTTTCGTTCAGGTCGTAGATGCCCCAGTATTGGCCGTTTACGTATACGATCACCAGCCGGGTTTCAGCGTATTCCATGTTCAGGCCCTTGACCGCCTTGGAGAAGAAGCTGTCCCGCAGCCGGGCCTTATCCCGGTCCTGGCCGGAATTGCGCAGCACCAGGGAGGAAAACACGGTCACGTCGCTGTCGGTAAAAAAGGGATAATTCGTTTCGCTTTGTCCGTAGGCTCCCCGGAGGAATACGGCGACGGATTTTTGCCTGGCCAGGAGGGTAGAGGAGCCGCTGGCCCTAAGGCCGCAGCCAAAGGCGGTGCCCAAGGCGCCGTCGGTTTCATAGTAGGCGAAATGCCCGGGCTTTTCCACCCGGAATTTTCGCTCCGTCACGGAATACATGGTGTCCCAGTCGTCGGATTGGGCGCTTAGGCAGACCACCGGCAGGGTGTGGGGGGTCTCGAAAAGGTAGGTGGCGGTGGCCACATCGCTGGATAGGAGGCCCCCGCCAAAGGCCTTGGCCCGGACCGGGGTGTTCTCCTGAATGGTGAGGGGGCCGGTATAGACGGGGGAAGCCTCCGTGGGCTCGCTGCCGTCCAGGGTATAGTGGATGGTGGCGTCCGGGGCGTCACAGGTGATGGTCAGGGAGAAGGGCTGGTCGTGATAGAGCCCCATTTTCGAGAACACCGGGGTGGGCAAAAAGCCGGTATAGCTTTGCGCGCCGTTGGCTTCCCCCCGGGTGGCCTCGGTATAATAGACCCGACTGGCGCTGCCGGCGGAACGGCCGGCGGTGACGCCAAGCCGGAGGGCGCCGGTTTGGAACACATCCCGGATATTGCCTTGGGCGTCGGAAAGGAACAGGGTCTCTCCGGTGGGGGATATGCCAAAGGGCGCTGTCGCGCCCTTTGCGGTGCTGGAAGAGGCGGTGACGACGCCGTAACCGCCGGCGTCCAGGGTCATGCTTTCCAAGGTGCATTTTTGCAGGTCGTCTGGGTCGTCGCTCAGGTGCCAGCCTGCCAGATCCACCTTGCTATTGGAAGCATTGTGCAGCTCGATCCAGTCCGCCTTGCCGCTTTTCGCGGCGCTCACCGCGGAGACCTCGCTAATATAGACCCCCTCCATATCCGTATAGCCCCCGTTTAGGGGCTCGGTAAAGCTATGGGTGGTATTGGCCGCCCCAGGGGTGGGGGTGGTAAAGTAGGCGATGGACCCGTCCGCCGCAAGGCCCATGGATACGTTATCCCCCAATTGGGTAGGCAACGCCCATTGATCCTGGCTCATGGTACTGGTTTGGGTAAAGACCAGGGCTTCGTCGGAGTCCGAGAGGCGGAAGCTGGTATGCAGGGCATCCCCGGCGGCATCTTTGCCGGAGAGGAAAATAACCAGGTATTGGCCGGGCTGTATGCTGGAATCCTCTGGGAAGGCCCATTTGAAGGGATTTTCCGGGTCGTCGCTCAGGTAGCAGCCCGAAAGGGATACGGCCTGGCCGCCGCTGTTATAGAGCTCCACCCAGGGGGTCCGCTCCCCGGTCTCGTCCCGGAGGCTGTATTGGTTGTGGAGCAGCAGCTCATGGATGCGCACCGGCGCGTTCGCCCCTGCGGGCGCAAATTCCAGGGAGGAGAATATCCCGGTCTGGCTGTTGGGCTGGCCGGGGGTGGCCTGGGCGGTATATTGGCCGCCGGGCAGGACGCATACCCCCTCCGGGATCTGGTCCATGGGCCAGGTGAGGATGGAGATCTGGTTTCCCGTGCTGTCGCTGAGCACCAGGGTGTCGTCGGAAGAGCCCAGGCGGAACCCTGCGTGGATGCCGTCCTTGCCCTCGTCCCCGGAGAACCATATGGTGGTATAGGCGCCGGCTTCCAAGGTGGCGCCGGGCAGCCGCCACTTGAGGGGCTCATGGATGTTATCGGAAAGATAGTAGTCGGAAAGCAGTAGGGGCTCGCTGCCGCTGTTATATAGCTCCGCCCAGGGATGGGCTTTTCCGTCCGGGGCCAGGCAAGCCCCGGCCTTGGGCATGCATTCGGTAATGGTCAGGGCGTCGGAGGTGCCGGCAGTGATGGCGTCCCCGGCGGAGGAAAAGACCACTTCCCCGTTTTCCTTGCCGGGGGTTGGGTCGGAGCAATAACCATATTGGCCGGAAGCGTCCCGGGCATAGGAAACATCCGGCAGCAGGGCAGGCAGATCCACCTGCTGCAAAATGGCGTAATAGGCGTCGGTCAAAAGAAGGGATTCGCCGTTTTTAGATAGGCCGAAATCGGTGCATAAAAGGCTATCGTCTTCGCCGGTATAGCTGCACGCATATATTAGCAAATATCCTCCCGCCGGGATGGTGGTCCCTTCTGGGAAGGTCCATTTATGGGGCTCTTTTACATTGTCACTCAGGCCGAAGCCGGACAGGTCAATGGTGGCGTTGGTGCCGTTATATAGCTCGATCCAGTCCGGGGAACCCAATTCCGGGTGGGAGAGGGAGGTGGAATTTGAAGAGACCACCTCGTTGATCACCAGGGCCTGCTCCGTGGCCTGCCCGGAGACCGGCAAGCTACTACAACCGGCACAAAGGGCCGGCAACAAAAACAGCAAGATAAAAATAGGGCGTATCCGACGAAAAAAACTATTTGTATGCATGACAATATTATAGCATAGATACGGATAATTAAAAGCCGGGAAATCATGAACAATCTTACAGGGGACAAGGAAGGTTGCGGGCCTGAATATGACGCAATTGGGTACAATTATGGCATCGGGGAAGGGGAGGTTGCACCGGACGGTAAAGAACCTTATAATGAAAGAAAAGAAATCTGTGAATAATCGGCGTGGGCAGGCTCCCGCCGGGGAAAAAAGAAAACAAGAGGTGAGTTTATGGCAGGCCCGCAGCGCATTTTGATTTGCGATGATCAGCCCATGATCCACGAGACCCTAGGGGTCTACTTAAAAAATGAAGGCTTTGAATATTGCTCTGCCATGGATGGGCAGGAAGCTACAGATCTGGCGAAAAGCTACAAGCCGGACTTAATTATCCTGGACATCATGATGCCGAAGAAAAGCGGCGTGGATGTTTGTAGGGAGATCCGGGCTACCAGCCGCACCCCCATCATCATGCTGACGGCAAAGGGGGAGGAGATCGACCGGATCTTGGGGCTGGAGCTGGGCGCGGACGATTATATCGTCAAGCCCTTCAGCGCCCGGGAGGTGGTGGCCCGGGTCAAGGCGGTATTGCGCCGGTTTAGCGCTGCCAAGGAGGAGCCGGAAAAGGTGCTGCGCTTTCCCGGGTTGGAGATCAACATCTCCAATTACGATGTGCGCATCCAAGGTGAGCCGGTGCAGTTCACTCCCAAGGAGGTGGAGATCCTCTACCTGTTGGCATCCAAGCCGGGGCGGGTGTTCGACCGGGAGCAGATGCTTTCCCAGGTATGGGGGTACGACTTTTTCGGGGACACCCGGGCGGTGGATACCCAGATCAAGCGCATCCGGCAGAAGCTGCCCCAGGAAGGCGTGAACTGGGGCATCCGGACGGTTTATGGAGTAGGATATAAATTCGAATGCGGAGAATAAAACCCGTGAAAAATACCATCCTGGGAAAATCTTTGACCGTGACCCTACTCACGGTCATTTTAAGCGCGGCCTTAACGGCCATCTCCTTCAATTATTATGGACGGACGGTCTTTACCAGGATCAAGGCCCAGGAGATGGCCCCCCGGGCGGAATTTATCGCAGAGCTCACCGGGGAATATCTGCAAGGCTACATCAATGCGGAAATGTACGGCCGGGCCATTGGTTCGGGATATCATATCTGGGATGCAGCGGTATATGTGTACAATGCCCGGGGTGAGCTGATGGTCTACCCCAAGCAGGGGGAGCTGGAGAACATAAACGCATTGCTTTCCGCCTACCTGCCGGATGTGATGGAAGGCCATGCCCTGTATTCCCCTAATAGCGACAACCAAGGGGTGATCATTGCGGAGCCTGTGTATAGCCGCTATGACAACGTGATTGGGGCAGTGTTTCTGATCAAGCCCTTGGGGGAGGTGCGGGCAGCCATCAATAGCCTGTTGGTGGCGCTGCTGATCAGCATGGCGGGGGTAATGGCCATCATGGCGGCGCCGGTATACGTTTTTTCCAGCAATGTGGTGCGGCCGATTTGCAAGATGCGGGATATCGCCACCGCCATGGCGGGGGGGGATTTCAGCATACGGGCGCCGGAGCAGGGCAGCCAGGAGCTGCAAAGCTTGGGCCGATCCTTAAACTATTTGAGCGCCGCTTTATCCGCCACCATTGAGGATCTGACCTTTGAACGGAACCGGCTGGCTTTCACCCTCAACGGCTTGCGGGAAGGCATCATTTCCTTTGACGCCCAGGGACGGGTGCAGCAGAAAAACCCTGCGGCTTGGGAGCTTTTGGGCCTCCAAACGGAGGAGGAGGTAACGAGCAGCAAGCTGTGGCCCAGCTTGCAGTGCGGATTGGCTGCGGTGCTGGAAGGCAAGGAAGCGCCGCTGCTGGAACTGCCCCGGGGGGAGGCCACCCTGCGCTGCACCTATTCCCCCCTGGCGGAAGGCAGCCGCATAGAAGGGGCGGTGCTGCTGATCCAGGATGTGACCGAGGCCGCCAGGCTGGAGAAGACCCGTAGGGATTACGTGGCCAATGTGTCCCACGAGCTGCGCACCCCCTTGTCCTCCATCCGGGGGCTTGCGGATGCCCTGAACGATGGCTTGGTGCAAGATCCAAAGGATCAGGCCAGATACTATGGCTATATCCTTCATGAGTCCATGCGCCTTTCCAGGCTGATCGACGACCTGCTGGAGTTGTCCCGGCTCCAATCCGGTACCGTTGCCCTGACCAAACAGCCCCTTCGGGTGGATGAATTGATCTATGACGTGGCGGACCGTTACGAGGCCGCGGCTCGGGAGAAGGGCTGCCAGGTGCAGGTATCCGTGCCGGAACATTGCCCAAAGGCCTTTGCAAACCCGGATCGCACCGAACAGGTACTCATCGCCCTGCTGGATAATGCGATCAAACATGGAGAAGGCGGCGGGGCGATCTGCCTGCAGGCGCTGGATCAGGGAGAAAAGCTGGAGGTGCGGGTATCCAACCAAGGGGAGATCCAGGAACGGGACCTTGCCCATCTGTTTGAGCGATTCTACAAGGTAGATCAATCCCACTCGGGAGGCGGGACGGGGCTAGGCCTATCCATTGCCTACGAGATCATGACCCGTATGGGCGAGAAAATATGGGTGGAAAGCCAGAACGGGACGGTGACCTTTGCCTTTACCTTAGCCAAAACCGGGACCCTGCCGGCGACAAGTGGTAAAAATGGGAAGAATCTGTGAAAAAGGAACCGGCCGGCCTTTTCAAGGGGAATGGATGTGCTATACTATAGACTATAGACATGCCATGACCCAATGATACACTGTTGCTATAGGAGGCAGATATGAGCGCCAATAAGATCCTTATCGCCGATGACGATCGGGTGGTACATGAATCCCTGGGGATATATTTAAAAGCCGAGGGATACGATACGGTGGATGTGTACGACGGCAAGGCGGCTGTAGAAGCTCTGGACGGGGAGATCGCTCTGTGCGTGCTGGATATTATGATGCCGGAAATGAGCGGTACGGACGTATGCAAAACCATCCGCAAGACCTCCCGGGTGCCCATCATCATGCTCACCGCCAAAGGGGAAGAAATCGACCGCATATTGGGACTGGAATTAGGAGCAGACGATTACATCGTAAAACCCTTTAGCCCCCGGGAAGTGGTAGCCCGGATCAAGGCGGTGCTTCGCCGCACCAGCGAGCAGCAGCAGAGCAACGACGATGGTTGCGTGGTGCACCAGGAGCTGGTGATCGATATCAAGAGCTATACCGTGACCCTGCGGGGGAAGCCGATCATCTGCACCCCGAAGGAGATCGAGATCCTATATATGCTGGCCTCCAATCCCGGCCAGGTGTTTACACGGGAGCAGCTGCTCAACCGGGTATGGGGCTACGATTTTGCCGGCGAGACCCGGACTGTGGATACCCATATCAAGCGCATTCGCGCCAAGCTGGACAACACCGGCCTGAATTGGAGCATCAAGACCATTTACGGGGTAGGCTATAAGTTCGAAGTAGAATAGTGGAGGAACAATGAAAAGCGTACTGTTCCGGCGTTTGCTGGTCACGCTCACCATTTGTATGCTATTAGCCTCCGCCATCATGGTGGGAGGCTATGCTTTTTTGATTGGAGACGCTTACGCGGACATCAAGCTGGAGGAGATGGAAGCGAAGGTGGTGCTCTTTCGGCAGCTGGTGGCGGAATGGAACCAGGGCAACCTGAAGGACGATGCCTTTGAACGGGTGTGCGCTTCCTTTATGGAGGCGGCGGATGCCACCATATTGATCGTCAACCAGGAAGGGAAAATCGTCCAGATGAATTCCCCGCTGGGGAATCTGGATGTACAGTCCCTGGAAATAGGCTTAAGCGAGCTGATCGATACGGTGCTATCCGGCCAATCCTTTTCCACCAACCAGGCAAAAATGCCCGATGTGGGGCGGATCTTAGCAGTTGGGGAACCGATAGGCGGTGGCGGGGTGCTGCTGTTAAAGAGCGTAGGGGCGGTGAATTCCGCCAGCATGCGCTTAAGCTCCCTGTTGCTGTGGGTGGTGTTGATCGTGGTGCCGGTGGTGCTGGTGGCGACGGTATTCCGGGTGAAGCGGGAAACCAGCCCCCTCCATGCCATGAGCGAGGCTGCTATTTCCATGAGTAAAGGTAATTTTGATATTCGTTTGGATGAGGATGAGCCAGGGGAAGTGGGCGTGCTGTCCCGGGCGTTGAACAACCTATGCGAGACCCTGTCGGGCACCATTTACCAGCTCCGGTTTGAAAAGGGCCAGCTGGACCAGCTGCTCCAAAGTTTGACGGACGGGGTGGCGGCCTTGGATGGCAGCGGCGCCCTTACCCACTGCAATAGCGCCTTGATGCGGATGTTTGGGGCGGTAAACGCAGAGCAGCGGGAAGACATTGTGGAAGATCCCAAGCTATGGGAGACCTTTGATACGGTGTTTGAAACCGGCAAGCCCCAGACCATCACCTATCCCATGAGCGGGGACAAGGTACTATGGATCAGCGTATCCCCGGTAATCAGCGAGGACGGCATCCGCAACGGGGTGGTAGGCTTGTTCAAGGACATGACCGAGGTGGAGCGGCTGGAAGCCACCCGGCGAGAATATGTGGCCAACGTCTCCCATGAGCTGCGCACGCCCCTTACGGCGGTACGGGGGTTGTTGGAGCCCTTGGCGGACGGCATGATCCAGGATGAGGAGACCCGCCAGCGGTATTATAAGACCATGCTCCATGAGGTGATGCGGCTATCCCGGCTGATCACGGATATGATGACCCTATCCAGGCTCCAAGCGGGGACGGAGTATATCGAGATCATGCGGGTAGATATGAAGGAGCTGCTCAGCGACGTGGTGAGCGGCTATACCGCGGCGGCGGAACAAAAGGGCATCCATCTGACCCTGGACGACCGGGCGGCAGTGGACGGCCTTACGGACCCGGACCGGATCGAGCAGGTGCTGGTGATCCTGCTGGATAACGCCATGCGTCATACGGAAAAGGGCGGCACCATCACCGTGGGGGTAGAGCCCGCCCAGGAAGGCATGATGATCACGGTATCGGATACCGGCTGCGGGATACCCGAGGCGGATATCCCCCATATCTTTGAGCGGTTCTATAAGGTGGATAAATCCCGGGGAAGCACGGGCACAGGCTTGGGGTTATCCATCGCCCAGTTTATCATCGATAAGCTGGGAGAAAAAATCACCGTGCGCAGCCAGTTGGGTAAAGGCACCTGCTTTGCCTTTAGCGTAAAGCGGTATGTATCCAACGCCATCGCCCTAGGGCCCGCAAAGGAAAACCGGCAAACCGGCAGGCAACGCCAGGCGCCGGTTAAACAGGAGCCTGTGGCGGACGAGCGGGGCGCGGTGGATGCAGACTATGTGGTGATGCCGGAAAACCCGGAGCGCCGCCGGCCAAAGAACAAGAAAGGCCGTCCCGGGGCATGAGCGCCGGGCCGGCCGGAAGGAAGGGAACATGAACGCAAGCCAAGGTTGCCTTCAATGCCCCCGTCGCTGCGGCGCGGACCGGAGCCGGGGCGTAGGGTATTGCGGGGCTTCGGCCCTGCCCCAGATCGCCCGGGCGGATCTGCATATGTGGGAAGAGCCTTGCCTGAGCGGCAGCCGGGGGGCAGGGGCCGTTTTTTTTTGCGGGTGCAACCTGACGTGCCTTTTCTGCCAGAATCATACCATCAGCCATGGGGCCGTAGGCCCCAGCATGGATGCGGCGGCGCTGGCGGATCTGATGCTGCGCCTACAGGATAAGGGCGCCCACAACATCGACCTGGTGACCCCTACGCCCCATCTGCATGTGATCCGGCCCGCCCTGAAACAGGCCAAGGCCCATGGGTTGCGCATCCCTGTGGTGTATAATACCAACGGCTATGAGTTGGTGGACGCCCTGCGCACCCTGGAGGGGCTGGTGGATATTTATTTGCCGGATCTAAAATACGTAAGCCAGGCGGCAGCCCGGCGCTATAGCGGAGCGGCGGATTATTTTGACTTTGCCCGGCCCGCCGTGCTGGAGATGCAGCGCCAGTGCGGGGTATTGCAATTGGATGGGGAAGGCGTGGCCACCCGGGGCCTGTTGATCCGGCATCTGGTGTTGCCAGGGTCCGTGGACGAAGCAAGAGGGGTGCTGGATTTCGTTGCGGCGGAGCTGCCGCTGGATACCCAGCTCTCCTTGATGAGCCAATATGTGCCCTGCCATCTTGCCACCATGCCGCCTATAAACCGGCGCCTGACCCGGCGGGAATACCAGCGAGCGGTGGATTATTGCCTAAGCCTGGGGCTTACCCGGGTCTATGTCCAGGAGCTGGATTCTGCGGACACAGCCTATACGCCGCCTTTTCAAGGGGAGATCCTATAGGAAGCGAAGGCGATGAGGCGCTGGGGGAATGGCTGAACGGTTGGAATATAGAAGGGGAGGATCCGGATGAAGGCAGCGGGGAAGGACGGCATGTGGAAGAAGGTATTTGACCTGCTTCCCAAAAAGCAGAAGGTCAGGTTTATTTTTATCTTGGTAATCCTGGCGGTATCGGCGGTATTGAGCCAGCTTACCCCTTTGGCCATCGGGTATTTGACGGACCACGTGTTGGCAGAGCGGGACGCCACCTTTCAAAAGGTCATCCCCATTCTGTTGGGCATCCTGCTGGTGAACGTGGTCAACGAGGTCATCAAGGTGATCCGGCGGCTCATCGTGGAGGATACGGCCACCCAGGCGGAGAAAAGCGCCCGGCAAAAGGCAACCTCCTCCCTGTTGCTGGCCCCCATGTCCTATTTTCGCAGCCATCTGACCGGCAACATCCATGGCCGGCTGAACCGGAGCCTGGAAGGCACGGTGAAGCTGATCAAATTGATGTTCATGGACTTTGCGCCGGCAGTTACCACGGGCTTGGCGGCCATCGTCACCATTTTTACCCAGTTGCCTCCCTTGGTGGCCTGCCTGGTGATCCTGGTGATCCCGGTGGGGACCGGCATCGTGTTCCGGCAGATCAGCACCCAGAAGGGGATCCGGGTGGAGCTGATGGAAGCCAAGGCGGATATGGACGGTATGATGGTGGAGCTGTTGGGAGGCATCGAGACCATCCGGGCCCTGGATAGCGCCAGCATCGAAGGAGAGCGGATGGCCGCCCGGTCCGAGCAGCTGCGGAAAAAGGAGATGCGCCATCACAAGGCCATGGCCATCTACGATTGCCTTAAGTTCATCAACGAGGCCCTATTTAGCGTGCTGGTGATCGGCCTATCGGTTTTGCTGGCTTCCCGTGGGGTCATCAGCGTAGGTACGGTGCTGACAGCTTATCTGTGCTTTACCCAGCTGACCGGGCCTTTGCGAGAGCTGCACCGGATCTTGGATGAATTTTCCGAAAGTACCGTGCTGGCCCAGGATTACTTCCAAATGGTGGATCTACCCTTGGATTTTTCTTATGAACCCATCCAGGGGCAAGCGCCCAGGCAGCTGGAAAACAACCGGGTAGATCTGCAGGATGTGTGCTTTGCCTACCCGGAAAAGCCGGAGCAGCAGATCCTATGGCATATTTCTCTGGCCATCCAAGGGGGGGCGTTTATCGGGGTCGCAGGTCCAAGCGGATGCGGCAAATCCAGCCTCATAAAGGTGATCGATAAGCTGGAACAGGCCCAAGGGCAAATCTGTCTGGGGGGCGCGCCCATTGCTTCCATCACCCGGGAGACCTTGGCAAAAAACGTGGCCATTGTACCTCAGTCGCCTTTTTTGGTGGCGGATACGGTCTATCACAACATCTGTTACGGCATGAAGGAGGACGTCCCTTTGGCGGCGGTTCAGGAGGCAGCAGCCAAAGCCAACATTGCGGCGGACATTGAAAAGCTACCTGGCGGCTATGACTTCGTATTGGCGGAAGGGGGCGCAAACCTGTCCGGCGGCCAGCGGCAGCGGATCGCTTTGGCCCGGATCTTCTTGCAAAAGCCCCGGATCCTTCTTTTGGACGAGGCGACCTCGGCCCTGGATAATACCTCGGAAAAGCAGATCCAGGCGGAGATCGAAAAGATGAAGGAAGCCTGCGGCACCACGGTGATTTCCGTGGCCCACCGGCTCACCACCCTGCAAAATTGCGATGAGATCCTCGTCATGGACAAGGGCCGGATCGTTCAGCGGGGCACGTTTCAGGAATTGCAGGAAATCCCCGGCATCTTCCGCAACATGGCCAAAGGTATGGCAAAATAGGCTGCGGCAACATGATTTTTATAGTTCAGCTATAAAATTACGTCCGGGAAAGCCTTAATAATTTCCCTTGCGCCGTTAACCCGTGCCATTGCTCCGTTAGCTCCCTACCGGAGGGGAAAATTTAGGACAGGCTGGCTGCCCTTCGCCTTTTTGGGGCGGCGAGGGGAACGGGAGAAAAAATGTTTCCAAACTATGAATTATTACGAAAAATGCGAATTTTTCTTTCGAAACTATTGCATACTGGATTAAGTAGTGCTAATATAATATCAGTAAATGATAGTTTCGCCGTCCGGAGTCAAGAGCAGTAATCTTCATTGTTTTTCCTCCAAACCAAAACACAGAACTAATTTACTTCAAACCGCGAGCTGAGGAATAGGGCAGTCCTCATATCGCAACTACCGGACGGATTTGTAAGGAGCTTTGCTTGGCAAGGCTCCTTTTTTTGCTTGCCCAAAGCCTCCGGCCGCCTCGCATGAAGGGCGGAAAAGCGACATAGGATACACCAAGGAAGGGGGCGGCTTATGGGAAAGCGGGAGCGAATTTTGGGCGGGCTGGGTGCGCTGCTGGTGCTGGCCTATCTGGTCATCATGCCGGGCTATCTTTTGCAGCAGCCCAGGGATTGGACCTTAAAAAAACAGCAGGAAAACCAGGAGACCTTTGCAGGCATCATCACCCTGTGGCATATCGTAGATTTCAAGCCCTATGCCGGCAGCCTGGGCACCTGGTTATCCGACCGGGCGGCTACGTTTGAGAAACGACATTTTGGGGTGTTTATGAACGTGACCGCCATGACGGTGGAGGAATGCGCAGCCCGGATGGAGCGGGGGGAACGGGCGGATGTATATTCCTTTCCCATGGGGTGGGGATATATGGAACGGTTTGCGCCGCTGCCGGAACTGGAGACAGGGGTAAAGCCTGCCTTGGCAGGCACCGGCAGCCAAGACGGGACGGCGTACGGGGTCCCCTATGCCATGAGCGGCTATTTTTTGCTGATCAATAGCCGGCTGGAACAAGAAAAGGGCGTGACCCTTTCGGAGGGGGATTGGCAGGCAGGCTTGCAGGAAGCGGCGGATACCTTGACCTTCACCTATGGGAAGCGGGAAACCCAACAATACGGTCTGTCAGGGGAACCGATTTTGGCGGCGTTGCTGGGCTATACGGGGGAATTGGCGGCTTATAGCAGCTTTTCCAGCGAAGCCGCCGCCATGGCCCTGACGGATGCCCGGGCAGCAGGGGATCTGGAGCGGCAGCAAAGCGAAGGCAAGGGGTTTACGTTTCAGGCGCTGCCTTTAGAAGGGTATACGGATCTGGTGCAATACTTGGGGATCGCCCAGGATACGGCGGAGGAAAAGCGCCCGTACATCCAGGATTATCTTAACATCGTCCTGTCGGAGGAGAGCCAGGAAAAGCTACTGGATCTTGGGCTGCTGCCGGCCATAGAGCTTACGGTGGAGCCGGGGCGGTTATCCGGGGCCCCGGAGCAGCTGGAAGCAGCGTTGCAAACGGCAAAGGTACCCAACGCGTTTTTGTATCAACGATACCAGGATGCGCTGGCTAGCCTGGCCCAGCGGGCCCTGGCGGGGGACGCCCAGGCGCGGGAGGAATTGTGGGAACGGATGAAAGAACTTGTGGACGGGGCGCAAATACAGTAAAATGATAATGGAACTACCTACACAGCGCGGCAGGAATGGCGATGCCATCCGGCCCGGCACGCCCTTGGCATAGTTAGCTGCGAAAACGGAATGAAAGCCGGCGGGCGGCTGCGAAAGGGGCGTACTGGCTGATGCAGATATTGCAATTACCAATATAAGGACGGAATCCACTATGCGCAAAGAAACCCGCGCCCTGGCCGCTATGCTGGCGCCCATGGGGGCAGAGGAATCGATACCCTTGGCGCCGCATACCTCCTTTCGGATCGGGGGGCCTGCGGACTTGCTGTTTGCCCCAAAAAGCCGGGAGGAACTGTGCTTTGCCTTGGAGCAAGCCAAAGCCCTTGACGTCCCCGTGACCCTGATGGGCAATGGGACCAACCTGCTGGTGCGGGACGGGGGTGTGGAGGGGCTGGTACTTAAGCTAGGCCCTGGGTTTTCCACTATACAAGCCTTAGGGGACGGCCGCATACATGCCTTGGGAGGCGCCTTGCTCAGCAGCCTGGCCAATTATGCGGCGGCCCAGGGGTTGATGGGCCTGGAATGGGCGGCGGGCATCCCCGGCACCGTAGGAGGGGCCTTGGCCATGAATGCGGGGGCGTATGGGGGAGAGATCAAGGACGTATTGACCAGCATTGAATATTTGGATAGAGAGACGGGGGAGCTGATCGAACGGCCCCCGGCGGACGGGGAACTGGGATACCGGGAGAGCGCCTTTTCCTGGCCCCGGCGGATCGCCCTAAGCGCCACGGTTTCCCTGGCCCCGGATGACGGCCATATGCAGGAGCGGATGCGGGATTACAGCCGCCGCCGCCGGGAAAAGCAGCCCCTGCAATATCCCAGCGGGGGCAGCACCTTCAAGCGGCCCCAGGGGCATTTTGCAGGGGCGCTGATCGAAGGGGCCGGGTTGAAGGGGACGGCCGTGGGGGGCGCACAGGTGAGCCAGCTCCACGCCGGGTTCATCATCAACCGGGGCGGGGCCACCTGCCGGGACGTGCTGGACCTGATCGCGCTGGTACAGCAGCGGGTATGGGAGCATAGCGGGGTCAAGCTGGAACCGGAGATCCGGGTGATCGGGAGAGACGAAACATGATGCGGGTATTGGTGGTAACAGGCATGAGCGGGGCGGGCAAGTCCCAGGCCCTCAAGCGCCTGGAGGATATGGGATACTTTTGCGTGGACAACCTGCCCTGCGAGATGCTAGGGGGCTTTGCCCTGCTGTGTAAGCGGGCCAATCCCCCGGTGGAAAAGGTGGCGGTGGTTATCGACAGCCGGGAGAGCATCTTCGGCAACGACGTGGTGGCGGCCCTGGACAAGCTGGCCGCCCTGGAGGTATCCTACCAGATCATCTTCCTGGAATGCCGGGACGAGGTGCTGGAACGCCGCTATAATGAGACCCGCCGGCCCCATCCCTTGGGGGGAGATATCCGCAAGGCCATTCAGGCGGAACGGGAGCTGCTCAGCACCCTGCGGGACCGGGCGGACCATATTATCGACACCTCTCAGCTCAGGCCCCTGGAGCTGCGGCAGGCCCTGGAACAGGCCCTTTCCCAAAAGGATACGGGCTTTGCCCTGGAGATCGTCAGCTTCGGCTATAAGCGGGGGGTGCCCTTTGAAGCGGATGTGGTGTTGGATATGCGCTTTTCCCCCAACCCGTTTTACGAGCCGGAGCTGCGGACCCTTTCCGGCAGGGACGCGGCGGTGCAAGCCTTTGTGCTGGCGGATGAGAACGTAACCGCCCTTCTGGATCAGGTGGAGCATACCTTAGAACGGCTGATCCCCCGGTTCATAGAACAGGATAAACGCAGGCTGATGGTTGCCTTTGGCTGCACAGGGGGCCGGCATCGGTCCGTGTGCTGCGCGGAGGCCCTGTATCACCGGATGAAGGACCGGTACCAGGTGAGCCTGGCCCACCGGGATATTGCAACCGAGGCGGCATCCATACGGGAAAGGGGCGAATAGGATTGTCCTTTGCATCGGAAACAAAAGGCGAGCTGGTGCGCCTTCGGGTGAAGCGGCCTTCGGAAAAGCGGGCGCTGCTGTGCGCCCTGACGGATAGCGCGGGGTCCATTACCCTGGGCCGGGGCGCGCTGGGGATCCAATATGTGACGGAACACGGCCAGGTGGGCGAGCTGATCGCCCGGCTGGCCGGGGAATTATACCAGGTGGAAGCGGATATCCGGGTGAGCCAGTCCCCCCGGCTGCACGCCCGCAGCACCTTGGTGCGCCTTAGCGGCGCCGGCTGCCGGACCCTGCTGCTGGACGCGGGGTGCTTAGGCCGGGAGGAGGGCTTGACCCTGGGCCATATCCCGGAGGGCCTGGTGGAACGGGATGAGGACCGGCGGTGTTATCTTAGAGGGGCGTTTTTGGGGGCGGGCTCCGTCAGCGACCCGAAAAAGGGCTACCACTTGGAGATCGTTTGCCGTCACGAACGGTTTGCCCAGGAGCTGTGCGGCCTGCTGGCGGACTATGGCCTGCCGGCCCGGTATGCCCAGCGGAAAAACGCCTATGTGGCCTATTTGAAAGAGGGAGAAATGGTGGCGGGGTTTTTGACCTTGACCGGCGCCATGAACAGTACCCTGGCCTTTGAGGAAGCCCGGGTCATGCGGCAGGTGGCGGGGAGCGTAAACCGCATCCACAATTTCGAGGACGCCAATATGAACAAAGCGGCCACTGCAGCGGCCGCCCAGCTGGTGGATATCGAATGCATCCAACGCGCCAAGGGGCTGCAAAGCCTGCCTCCCCGGCTTAGGGAAGCGGCGGAGCTGCGCTTGAACAACCCGGAGGCCACCCTTTCGGAGCTGGCCCAGATGGCGGAGGTATCCAAATCCGGCTTGAACCATCGCTTTGCCAAGTTGGCCGCCTTGGCGGAGGAATATCGTGGGAGCGGTCTCGGATATACCCAGAAAGAGGAGTAGCCATGGCCTTTACCCATTTACACGTACACACCCAATACAGCCTGCTAGACGGCGCCGCCCGAATTCCGGAGCTGGTGAAAAAAGCCAAAGCCCTGGGCATGGACGCTTTGGCCATCACGGATCATGGGGCTATGTACGGGGTGATCGATTTTTATAAGGAATGCCAAAAGCAGGGGATCAAACCCATTTTGGGCATGGAAGCCTATGTGGCGCCCCGCTCCCTCAAGGACCGGGAAGGCCAGCGGGAATATGCCCATTTGATCCTGCTGGCAAAAAACCAAACCGGATACCAGAACCTGATGCGGCTTTCCTCCATCGCCTTTGTGGAGGGGTTTTATTATAAGCCCCGGATCGATTATACGGTGCTGGAGCAATACCGGGAAGGGCTCATTTGCCTATCCGCCTGCCTGGCGGGGGACATCCCCCAGCTGTTGCTCCAGGGCCGGTACGAGGATGCAAAGGCGCTGGCGGCCCGGCTGCAAGGGATCTTCGGGCCGGATTTTTACATTGAGCTGCAAAACCACGGCCTGCCGGAGCAGCAGCGGATTTTGCCCCAGCTGGCCCGATTGGCCCAGGAATTGTCCATCGACACCGTGGCCACCAACGATGTGCATTATGTGGACCGGGAGGACGCGGAATCCCAGGATGTGCTCCTGTGCATCCAAACCAACCGGGTGGTCACCGATGAAAACCGGATGCGGATGGAGGCGGAGGAGTTTTATCTCAAGAGCCAGGAGGAGATGGCCCAGATGCTCCATGCCTATCCGGAATCCCTGGCCAATACCGGGAAGGTCGCCGCCAAATGCCAGGTGGAGATCCAGTTCGGCCAACGGCATTTGCCTGGGTTCACCGCGCCGGACGGGATGGACAACAACGAGTATCTGCGCAAGCTGTGCCGGGAAGGCCTGGAGCGGAAAATGCCCGGCGCCTCCCAGGCGGTGCGGGAGCGGCTGGAGCACGAGGTGGATGTCATTATCCAGATGGGGTTTGTGGACTACTTCCTCATCGTGTGGGACTTCGTGGATTTCGCCCACCGCAAGGGGATCTTCGTAGGCCCGGGCCGGGGCAGCGGCGCCGGCAGCCTGGCGGCCTACGCCATGGATATCACGGACATCGACCCCATCAAATACGACCTGATTTTCGAGCGGTTTTTGAATCCGGAGCGGGTGTCCATGCCGGATTTCGACATCGATTTTTGCATCGAGCGGCGGCAGGAGGTCATCGACTATGTGGTGCAAAAATACGGGGCGGACCATGTGGCTCAGATCATCACCTTCGGCTCCATGGCCGCCAAGGCGGCCATCCGGGACGTGGGCCGGGCGCTGGATATGCCCTATGCGGACACGGACCGGATCGCCAAGCTGGTGCCCAATGTGCTGGGCATCACCCTGGACCAGGCGCTGGAACAATCCGGAGAGCTGCGAGCCTTATATGAAGCCGATCCCAAAGTACAGAAGCTGCTGGATCTTTCCCGGAAGCTGGAGGGGTTGCCCCGCCACGCTTCCACCCATGCGGCGGGGGTGGTGATCTGCGCCAGCCCCACCGTGGAGTATGTGCCCCTACAGCGTAACGAGGACGCCATCACCACCCAGTTCACCAAGGATACCATCGAAGAGCTGGGGCTGCTGAAAATGGACTTTTTGGGCCTGCGCACCCTGACGGTGATCCGGGACTGCCTGGATTTCGTGGAGGCGGACCAAGGGGTAAGGCCGGATCTATCCAAGCTGGATTACGGGGACCCAAAGGTATATGAAATGATCGCCGCCGCGGATACGGACGGGGTATTCCAGCTGGAATCCGCCGGTATGCGCCAATTCCTGACCCAGTTCAAGCCCAACTGCTTTGAGGACATCATCGCCGGCATCGCCCTGTTCCGGCCCGGCCCCATGGAGCAGATCCCCAGGTACATTCGCGGGAAAAACGACCCGAAAAGCGTATCCTACCCGGATGAGCGGCTGCGGCCCATCCTGGAAAAGACCTACGGATGCATGGTGTACCAGGAGCAGGTCATGCAGATCGTCCGGGACCTTGCCGGGTATTCCTGGGGGCGGAGCGACCTGGTGCGCCGGGCCATGGCCAAGAAGAAGCCGGAGGTCATGGAGAAGGAACGGGCCTATTTTGTAGACGGCATCGTGGAGGATGGCCAGGTAAAGGTGCCGGGGGCGGTGCGCAACGGGGTTTCCCAAAAGGTAGCCAACCGGATCTTCGATGAGATGATGGATTTTGCCTCCTACGCCTTCAACAAATCCCACGCCGCAGCCTATGCGGTGGTGGCCTATCGGACGGCCTGGCTGAAGGTATACTATCCGGTGGAATTCCTCACGGCGCTGATCAACAGCTTTTTGGGGACCAGCATCGAAAAGATGGCGGAATATGTTTACTATTGCAAGCAGAAGTCCATCGACGTGCTGCCGCCGGATATCAACAAGAGCAAAGCCAAGTTCACCGTGGAGGGGGGGAAGATCCGCTTCGGCCTGGCAGGCATCCGGAACGTGGGGGAGGCTTTTATCGACGAGATGGTAGCGGAGCGGGAGAAGAACGGCCCCTTTGTGGATTTTTACGATTTCATCCGCCGGAGCGATGGGAAAAAGCGCATGGTGGAGGGTTTGATCAAAGCGGGCTGCTTTGCCAGCATGGGCTATAAGCGTTCCCAGCTGTTGGGCGTATACGAGCAGATGCTGGAGGCGGCGTCCGGGGAGCGGAAGCAGCGGGCCATGGGCCAGATTTCCTTATTTGACCTGGCAGGGGGCGGCAAGGAGGACACAGGGCTGGATATCCCGGTGCCGGATATGCCGGAATATGAGGCCGCCATGTTGCTTTCCATGGAGCGGGAAACCATGGGGATCTACATCAGCGGGCATCCGCTGCTGGACTACGCGGAGGAGCTGAAAAAGCTGGGAACCACCGTGGCCGGCCTACTGGAAGCGGACGGCACGGGCCAATACAAAGAGGAACAGCGGCTCAAGCTGGGGGGCATCGTGACGGCTGTTCGCACCAAGCCCACCCGGTCCGGCAAAGGGCTGATGGCTTATGTGACCCTGGAGGATCTATCCGGCTCCATGGAACTGACCCTGTTCCCCTCTGCCTTTGAAAAGTACGGGGCAAAGCTGGCCGTAGACAGCATCGTGGTGGTGAGCGGCCGGCTGAACATCCGGGAGGAGCAGAAGAACACCCTTTTGGTGGAGGATGTCCGGGCCCTGGAGAAGGGGGCGGAGCGTAAGCTGTATCTGCGCATGTCCCTGGGGGAACAAGGCCCCTGGGAGCAGGTGCATCCCATCTTGCAGCGGTATCCCGGGGATGTGGCGGTGGTGCTTTTCGATGGCCAAACCCGCAAGCAAAAGCTGGTGCCCCGTGCCATGTATGTAAATCCCGCCCCAGCCCTGTTGACGGCCCTGGGGCAGATCTTAGGCAAGGAGAATGTAAAATACTGATGAAAGCAATGCCGCCTGTACAAAAAAACGACGTCTTAGAGCTACCCATCCACGGCCTGACGGCAGACGGCCGGGGGGTAGGGCGCATGGGCGGGTATGCCATATTCGTGCAAGGGGCGCTGCCCGGGGAAACGGTGCGGTGCCATGTGATCAAGGCCAACCGGGGCTATGGGGTGGCCAAGCTGCTGCAGGTATTGACCAGCAGCCCCCACCGGCAGGAACCCGCCTGCCCGGCCTATGCCCGGTGCGGGGGCTGCGCCTTGCAGCATATGACCTATGCCGCCCAATTGGAGGCAAAGGGGGCCCAGGTCCAGGACGCCCTCCAGCGGCTGGGCGGGTTTGACGGGCTTGCGGTGGAGCCGGTGCTGGGCATGGAAACCCCTTGGCATTACCGGAACAAGGGCAGCTTTCCGGCGGGAACCGGCCCGGAAGGGGTCGCCATCGGCTTTTTCGCCCCCCATAGCCACCGGCTGGTTCCCCTGGAGGATTGCCGCATACAGGACCCCCGGGTGATGGGGGCGGCTTTGGCCATCCGGGACTGGGCCCGGCAATGGGATGTCCCGGCCTATGACGAGGCGACCGGCCAAGGGACCCTTCGCCATGCCATGGCCCGGGCCTCGGAGGCCGGGGTGCTGGCGGTGGTGGTCACTGCCGGGCCCTTGCCCTACCAGGACGCTCTGGTGGATTTGCTGCGGCAGCGGGTGCCGGGGCTTATAGGCGTGGTGCACAATCGGAACGATGCGGATTCCAACGTGATTTTGGGGCCTGCATATGTCACCCTATGGGGGGAGGCCCGGCTGCCGGTATCCATCTGCGGCCTGGATTTTTCCGTGAGCGCCGCCTCCTTTTTACAGGTGAACCCGGTCCAGACTCAGCGGCTTTATGAAACCGCCTTATCCATGCTGAACCTACAGGGAAAGGAGACCGTGCTGGACGTGTATTGCGGCATCGGCACCATTTCCCTGCTGCTTGCCCGGCACGCGGCCAAGGTGATTGGCATTGAAAGCGTCCAACCGGCGGTGGAGGACGCGGCCAGGAACGCCGAGGTCAACGGGATCCAAAACGCGCAATTCCTTTGCGGCCTGGCGGAAACCTTGCTGCCCCAGCTGGTGCAGCAGGGGCTTCGGCCGGACGCCATGGTCATCGACCCGCCCCGCAAAGGCTGCGACCCAGCCGCCTTGCAGGCCATCCTGGCAAGCGGCGTACCCCGGCTGATCTACATCTCCTGCGACCCCGCCACCCTGGCTCGGGACTGTAAGATTCTGGCCCAAGGGGGGTTGTACCCCCAGCAGGTGCAGCCGGTGGATATGTTCCCCCATACAGGGCATGTGGAGACGGTAGTACTTTTGTCCAAACTCAATACCAAGTAGCATATCGAGGCGGGGTTGGATCTGGACGAACTGGATTTGACATCGGCGGAGAGTAAAGCCGCCTATGAGGAGATCAAAGCCTATGTGCTGGAGCATACCGGGTTAAAAGTCAGTCACTTATACATCGCCCAGGTCAAGCAGAAATATGGCATTATTGAGCGGGAGAACTACAACAAGCCAAAATTTGAAAATCCCAGACAGCCGAAATGGCCGCCGGAAAAGAAAGCGGCAATTACAGCGGCATTGAAGTATTTTGGAATGATCTGAGAACTGATAAAAGAAGGCAAGACTACCGAGCATTGGGGTCAATCCCCAATTCTGTGTAAACACCATTTGAGGTGCGAATAGAGCAAAATTGATTCAGGGCGGTAGCAGACTAGTCCGGCTGCCGCCTTGTGAACAACATAACGCCGGTGGGGGCGGATGTCAAGGGCGGCGTAGCCGTTC
>CDZQ01032428.1_pt1 | contig 26490 bp, 26 predicted proteins | sample 554831 | NCBI WGS metagenome assembly CDZQ01 (sample SAMEA3182112, study PRJEB8094) | gut metagenome | biome: human; feature: gut; material: Stool; isolation source: human stools | place: Canada | collected 2013-05-06 | reverse complement strand
AAAAACACTTCTCGCGGAGCGAGCGTCGAATGGACCGCCGCCGGCGGTCCACCGAGGCGCAGAGCGCAGCGCGGCCTTCTCAAAAAAGAGGCTCCGCCTCTTTTTTGACAGCCTCGCCTGTTATGAAACAAAATGGGCCAGGGGCAGCAGCACCGCCAGCACCGGGGCCACAAAGATGACGCTGTCAAACCGGTCCAAAACGCCGCCGTGGGCCAGAAAAATCCGGCCATAATCCTTGATGCCGAACTCCCGCTTGATGAGGGAAAAGGTCAGGTCCCCCAGCTGGGCAACCACACTGCAAAAAAGGCCCAGCAGGGCGATCCCCAGATAGCTGATGCTGTGGCCCAGGGCCAGGTTCATCACCAGCGCAAACGCCACGCCCCCCACCACGTTGCCCGCCAGACCGCCCACGGCGCCCTCCACCGTCTTATGGGGACTGACCTTCGGAGCCAGCTTGTGCCGTCCCAGGGCACGGCCGGCAAAAAAGGCGCCGCTGTCACTGGCGAAGCTGAAAAGCAGCGGCAGCAGCAGGAACGCCCGGTGGTAGCCGGCGGCGTCCAGCCGCAGAAAGGCGGAAAAAGCATAGGGGATCAGAAGCATTGCCGCAAGAGCGGCGCAAATGTGCCGGAACTGCACCGCCCCCGCCCGGTACACCGCCAGGAAAAATACGGCCAATACCAGAGCCAGAAGCGCCAGGCCGCCGCCGGGCAGTCCATCGCCCAGATAGGCGCCCAGCATGTGCCACCCGGCGCCCCCCAGGGCCAGGGCGCAGAGTCCGCGCTCCTCCCCGGCGCCCACGCACTGCATCAGTTCCCAGCCCGCAATGGCGGCCAAAACCGCCAGCGCCGCCGCCAGAACCCACACCGGCGCCCACAGGATCACCAGCAAAATCACCGGCACGCCCACCACGGCCACAAAAATTCTTGATTTCATCATGGGAAGCCCTCCTCGGCGTCTTCTGTCTCTTTTTCTCCCGCCCGGGGCGTCAGCACAGGCCGCCGAAGCGGCGGCTGCGGTGCTGATAGGCCGCGATGGCCCGGTGGAGTTCCTTCTTTGTAAAGTCAGGCCACAGCACATCGGTGAAGTAGAACTCCGCATAGGCGCACTGCCACAGGAGGAAATTGCTCAGCCTCTGCTCGCCGCCGGGGCGAATCAGCAGTTCCGGACTGGGAATTCCGGCGGAATAGAGGTACTCCTCCAGTCGCCCTTCTGTTAAGTCTTCTGGCTTAACAGATCCCTCCAGGCATCCCTTTGCAAAGTCCTGAGCGGCGTGGACGATCTCCGCCCGACCGCCGTAATTGATGCAGATGCTGCACAGGCAGCCATCCAGGCGGGCCGAGATCGCATTGCACCGATCCACCAGGCCCCGCAACTCCGGGCTGAGCACACTCATATCCCCCATAAAGCGCAGGCGCACATTGTCCTGCTCCATGGTGTCGATGGCCTCCAGAAGATAGCGTCTGAGAAGGGACATAATGGTTTCCACCTCGTCCGCCGGGCGCTTCCAGTTCTCCGTGGAGAAGGCATACACCGTCAGGTACTCCACACCGATATCCCGGCAGTAGGTGGCAATGGTTCGAAAGGTCTCCGCCCCGGCCTTATGGCCAGCGGTGCGCGGCATACCCCGGCGTTGGGCCCAGCGGCCGTTGCCGTCCATAATAATAGCGATGTGGCGGGGCAGACGGTCAAAATCCACCTGCCCCGCCGGATCATCGTGCTTTTTTTTCCAAAGCGAAAGCTTCATGAGGTCCGGTCCGCCGGCGGTTACACCGCCAGCAACTCCTTTTCCTTCTTCTCCAGCAGACTGTCGATCTCCTTGCACATGTCGTCGGTCATCTTCTGAATATCCTTTTCCGCGATCTTCATATCATCCTCGGTAATCTCGCCGTTCTTCTTCTGGGTCTTAAACGCCTCCACCGCGTCCCGGCGGATATTCCGGATGGCCACCTTGCCGCCCTCAGCGTACTTGGCAATCTGCTTAACCAGTTCCTTGCGCCGCTCCTCTGTCAGCTGGGGAAAAGCCAGACGGATGATCTTGCCGTCGTTCTGGGGGTTGATACCCAGATCAGACTCCTGAATGGCCTTGCAGATCATCTTCACGGCGCTGGCGTCCCAGGGCTGGATGGTCAGCGTCCGGGGGTCCGGGGAACCGATGGACGCAATCTGGTGGATGGGGGTGGGGGTGCCATAGTAGTCCACAGAGATCCGGTCCAGCACCGCGGCGCTGGCCCGCCCCGCCCGGACAGCGGCGAAATCCGCCGCCACGGAGTCAATGGACTTGCGCATTTTCTCCTCATATACCCGATATTCGCTCTTCATATCATGCTTCCTCCTTCACAATTGTTCCGATCTTCTCCCCCTTGAGGACCCGGATAATATTGTAGGGGTCCTTCAAGGCAAAGAGCAGCACGGGAATGTGGTTATCCATAGAGAGACTGGTGGCGGTGGAGTCCATCACGGCCAGATGCTGGGCCAGCACGTCGTCGTAGGTGATGGAGTCGTACTTCACCGCGCTGGGGTCCTTGTTGGGGTCCGCGCTGTACACGCCGTCCACGTTTTTCGCCAGCAGAATGACGTCCGCCCCAATCTCCGCGGCTCGGAGCACCGCGGCGGTGTCCGTAGAGAAAAAGGGGTTGCCGGTGCCGCAGCCGAAGATGACCACGCGTCCCTTCTCCAGATGCCGGATAGCCCGGGAGCGGATGTAGGGTTCCGCCATGGCCCGCATCTCCACAGCGGTCTGCACCCGGACAGGCACCCCCTTCTGCTCCAGCACATCCGCCAGCGCCAGACAGTTCATCACCGTTGCCATCATGCCCATGTGGTCGGCCCGGGTGCGCTCCATTCTGCCGCCCCCGTCCTTCACACCCCGCCAGAAGTTGCCGCCGCCCACCACGACACCTACCTGGACACCCATGGCCACGGCCTCCTGAATGGCATCGCAGACCTGGCCGATGACGGTAAAGTCCAGGCCAAAGTGCTTCTCCCCCGCCAGGGCCTCTCCGCTGATTTTCAGCAGAATCCGCTTATATCTTGGTTCCTCCATAGGGACCTCCTCTATCATAATTGCCCGCCGCCGGCCAGTGCGGGAGGCGGACCATGCTATCGCTTCTTATTCTAATATATTTTCCCTGTTTTGAAAAGTATAAAATTGCAAATTTTTTATGGACAGGGCGAAATCCGGCGCCAGCTGCCGCCCCCTTGCGGGATGGGGCCGGACTATGGTAGAATGCAGGAGAGAAATTCTCAGCAAAGGAGCAACAGATATGGTTACGATCCATCAGGAACAATGCATCCGCTGCGGGCTCTGCGCCGAAAACTGCGCCGTGGGCGCCCTGGGCCCGGGGGAGGACGGCAGCATCCGCTGCCGGGAGCTGCTGTGCTTCCGCTGCGGGCAGTGTGTGGCAATCTGCCCCACCGGCGCGGTCTCCATGCCGGAATTGGAGCCGCCCCTCCCCTATGAGAGCGCCCGGTTTGACCTTGACCCCCAGGTGCTGCTGAACACCATGCGCTTTCGCCGCAGCATCCGCCGCTTTACCGGGGAGAAGCTGATCCGGGAGGAACTGGAGCAGCTTCTGGAGGCGGGCCGGTGCGCCCCCACCAGCAGCAACACCCAGAGTGTGGGGTTTTTTGTACTGGATCAGGAATTTGAGGCCATGCGCCCCGCCATCTGGGACAGCTTCGCCCGGGGGGCCATGGAGGCGGGCCGCCGTGGCCTGGTGCGGCGCTATGAGCAGTACCTGGCCAACCCCGCCGGGCCGGATACCCTCTTTTACGGCGCCAGCCAGATGGTGGCCGTCACCGCTGAGCATGTGATCGACGGCTGCCTGGCCCTTGCCAATATGGAACTGCTGGCCCACGCCATGGGTCTGGGGGCCCTGTACTGCGGCTTCGCCGCCCGGGCCATCACCGCGGATAAGGCCCTGCGGGACTACTTCGGCGTTTCAGACAGGCGGCCTCTCTGCGGATGCCTGGTCCTGGGCCGCACAAATCTGCGCTTTTGCCGCACAGCACCCCGCAACCCCGCCAGGGTCCTATGGCGATAGGGCGCATGAGAGAGTGGCTTTCTGCGAAAGCTATCCTGCAGGAACAGATTTTGCCCCTTTCACGTCCATCAAACAAATACATCCTCAGGAGGAACAAATATGAAACCACTACAGGCCGGCATCCTGGCCCTGCTGCTGTGTATCGCCCTGGCGCTGCCCGGCTGCGGCGGAACGCAGCTGCAGGAGACAATCCCCACCATGAACCTGGTGTCCGGCAGCCGGAAGGCTGTCATACCCAAGTTCGGCTACAGCTGGAACTACAAGGGGCAGGGCGAGGTGGCGGATCCCATCCACCCCCTGGACGCCGCCGCTTCACCTGACCTGCTGCCCACCGTGGGCGCCGCGGCGGGCACGGTACTGGACATGGAATTTTCTCTGCTGCCGGACAACGTTTCCGTTACCTATTGGCCGGTATCGGAGAACGAGCCGGACTATGAGGGCGGCCAACCCCTCACCGCCACCCTCACCGCCGGCCACTACGGCATCCAAACCCCGGAGAGCCCGGGGGACGTGGTGGTGCTGGTCAGCACCCAGTGGAGCAGCTATCAGGACGTGAGCGGCAGCGTAAGCTACGCCTTCCGTCTGACCCAAAAACGCGCCCAGTAACACAAAAGAGCAGATAAAAAACCCGCCCGGCCGCGCAGAACACGCATGGCCGGGCGGGACGCTTTATCTCATCACTTCCCGCCCCGGACCCCATGGCCGCAAAGCGGGGAGGCGGGGCCTATTCCGCCGGGGATTCTCCCATAGCCAGGGTCAGCAGGCGCACCAGTTCCTCCCGGCCCGCGCCCGTCTCCGCGGAAAAGGGCACCACCTGATCCTCCGCCGCCAGACCCAGTGTCTGGCGGATCAGGGCCAGGCTCGGCTCCACCTCCGCCCGCTTCAGCTTATCCAGCTTATTTGCCACCACGATAAGAGGGCAGCCGGTCCCATGAAACCAGGCGGCCATGGTCACATCGTCAGCTGTGGGCTTATGCCGGGCGTCCACAATCATTATGCCCCAGGTGATAAGGCCGGAGGCAAAGTAGTCCTCCATCAGCTTCCCCCACCTGTCACGCTCCGCCTTGGAGACCTTGGCGTAGCCATAGCCGGGCAGATCTACCAGATAGGCGCGGCCGTCCAGGCGGAAGTAGTTGATCTGGGTGGTCTTTCCGGGGGAGGCCCCCACCCGGGCAAAATTCTTCCGGTTCACCACGCGGTTGATTACTGAACTCTTCCCCACATTGGAGCGGCCGGCAAACGCCAGCTGGGGCAGGCCGTCCCGCAGGAAGGTCCGTGGCTCCACGGCGGAGAGGACAAACTCCACACGGTTAAAATTGACGGGCATGGCCTACCTCCTGTTTCGTTGCGCCGGGGCGATTTCCGCCCCGGCTATGTATGTTTATTGACGCAAGGATTTATCCTTTACGGGCACCTCTGTTGGGAGGAAAGCGGCAACCGCCTCCTCCTTTGCCGCCGCCGTCTCCGGGTAGGAGAGGGCTTCCGCCAGAACAACGTCCACCGTTTCCGCCGCCACAAAGCGGAGGGAGGCGCGGACCACGGGATCGATCTCCGCCAGATCCCTCTGGTTCTCCCTGGGGATGATGACCGTGCGGATGCCGTTGCGCTTGGCGGCCATGGTCTTTTCCTTCAGGCCGCCGATTGCCAGCACCCGGCCCCGCAGCGTTACCTCACCGGTCATGGCCACATCGCTGCGAACCTTCACCCCGGTAAGCGCGGACACCACCGCGGTGGTAATGGCCACGCCGGCGGAGGGGCCGTCCTTGGGCACCGCCCCCTCGGGGAAGTGGATGTGGATGTCCCGGTTCTTGTAGAACTCCGGGTCCACGCCCAGCTGGAGCGCCCGGCTGCGGATACAGCTGATGGCGGCATGGGCGGACTCCTTCATCACATCCCCCAGGTTGCCGGTGAGTTCCAGCTTGCCGGAACCCTCCATCACGTTCACTTCCACTTCCAGCAGTTCGCCGCCCACCTCGGTCCAGGCCAGGCCATTGACAACTCCCACCGGGTCCTTATCCAAAACCGGCGGCAGGTACCGCTGCACGCCCAAAAAGTCATCCAAATTGTCGACTGTAACGGAAACAAGCTTTACATGCTTTTCCACTTGGCGCATGGCGGCCTTCCGGCACATGCGGCCAATTTCCCGCTCCAGAGAGCGGACGCCGGACTCCCGGGTATAGCCAGTGATGATGGAGCGCAGCGCCTCATTCCCCACCCGGAGGGTCCCCTTCCCCACGCCATTTTCTGCCATTTGCTTGGGCAGCAGGTAGCGCCGGGCAATCTGCAGCTTCTCCTCATCGGTATAGCTGGTCAATTCAATGATCTCCATCCGGTCCAGCAGAGGCCGGGGGATGGTGGAGGTGGTGTTGGCGGTAGTAATGAACAGGACCTTGCTCAGATCCAGGGGAATCTCCAGGAAGTGATCCCGGAACGCGCCGTTCTGCTCACTGTCCAGCACCTCCAGCATAGCGGAGGCGGGGTCGCCCCGGAAATCGTTGCCCATCTTGTCAATTTCGTCCAGCAGCAGCAGCGGGTTCATGCTGCCGCTCTGGGTAAGGGCTGTGACAATGCGGCCGGGCATAGCGCCGATATAGGTTTTGCGGTGGCCCCGGATATCCGCCTCATCCCGGACGCCGCCCAAACTCAACCGGGCCAGCTTCCGATTCAGCGCGGAGGCCACGGAAATTGCGATGGAGGTTTTGCCCACACCGGGGGGACCCACCAGGCATATAATCTTGCCCTTTGCTCCCGGATTCAGCTGGCGCACGGCCACAAACTCCAGGATGCGCTCCTTCACCTTCTCCAGCCCGAAGTGGTCCCGGTCCAGGATCTTCCGGGTGGCGGAGACGCTGGTGCGCTCCCTGGTCTCCTGGTTCCAGGGCACCTCCAGGCACACATCCAGATAGTTGCGGATGACCGAGGCCTCGGCGCTGGCATAGGGCTGCTTGGCCAGCCGGTCCACCTCCTTGAGCAGCTTCTGCTCCGCCTCCTCCGCCAGATGCAGATCGGTAATCCTCTGGCGGTAGTCGTTCAGTTCGCTGTCCTCGTCCTCCCCCAGTTCCCGCTGCAGCAGGCGGATCTGTTCCCTAATAATGTGATCCCGCTGGACCTCTCCCATCTGCTGGCGGATTTTCCCCTCCAGTTCCTGCTCATACCCCAGGATCTCGGCCTCCCGGGCCAGCAGTTCATTGACCTTCCGCAGCCGGGGAACGGGACGTTCCTCCTCCAGGATGGCCTGCTTATCCTGATGGCGCAGCACGATGTTCTGGGTGATATAGTCCGCCAGATGGCCCGGGTCCCGGTCATCCAGCACGGCGGCGGATACGTTCTCGCTGACCCGGGGGGCGGCGGCGGCGTACTCACTGAAATTGGTATAGGTCTGCCGCAGCAGCGCCTCCAGCTGGAAGTCGGTAATGCGGGCCTTCAATTCCCGCATGGGCTCCACATTTCCCTGGAGATAGGGCTCTGTCTGCCACAGGCGGCGGAGTTTGGCCCGGAAGCGGCCCTCCATCATTACCCGCACGGAACTTTCGCTGATGCGCAGAATCTGGCGGATCACCGACACGGTCCCTACCTGATAGAGATCCTCCTCGCCGGGCAGGGGCACATTCAACTCCCGCTGCGCCACCAGGAAAATTTTCTGGCCGCTCTCCATCGCCCGTTCCAGGGCGCGAATGGAAATTTCCCGCTCCACGTCGAAGCTAAGAACGCAGCCGGGAAATATGGTCAGGCCCCGCAGGGCCAGAATCGGCATGTTTAAGGCTGTGTTTTCCATAGATTGGTTCTCCTTTCTCCGGCCTGGGGCCGGAGGCTCCCGACGGCAGAGGCCGCCGGGGAACGATGGGAAAAAAGGGAGGCCGTTTCCCGCCCCCCCTTTTCTCGCTCATCAAATGATATGGACCCGCCCTGTATCAGGAGGCGGTGCCCGGCGCGGCAGGCCACTTGGCGGATTGTGGAGCACGGTCCCCGCCGCCCCGGACCAACTCCGGGCCGCACTCACCCCGGACGCACGCCGGCGTGATGACCACCTTCTCCACAGTGGGATCGGAGGGGATGTCAAACATAACATCTGTCAAAATCCCCTCCATCACCGCCCGGAGGCCCCGGGCGCCGATGTTGCGCTCAATGGCCTTCTCGGCCACTGCCTCCAGCGCGCCCCCGGCAAATTCCAACTCCACCTTATCATAGTCCAGCAGCTTTTTGTACTGCTTGACCAGGGCATTTTTTGGTTCCGTCAGGATCCGCACCAGATCCTCCCGCTTCAGGGAGTCCAGCGGGGCAATGACGGGCAGGCGGCCCACCAATTCGGGAATGATACCGAATTTCAGCAGGTCGTGAGGCTGGACCTCCTTGAGGATCGCCCCCAGATCCCGCTCCTTCTTGCTCTGGAGCTGGGAATCAAAGCCGATGCCCCGCTTATCCGTGCGCCGCTCAATGATCTTGTCGATGCCGTCAAAGGCGCCGCCGCAGATAAAGAGGATGTTGCGGGTGTCGATCTGGATAAACTCCTGGTGGGGATGCTTGCGGCCGCCCTGGGGGGGGACATTGGCCACCGTGCCCTCCACAATCTTCAACAGTGCCTGCTGCACACCCTCGCCGGATACATCCCGGGTGATGGAGGTGTTCTCGCTCTTTCGGGCGATCTTGTCGATCTCATCCACATAGATGATCCCCCGCTCCGCCAACTCCACATCGTAGTCGGCCGCCTGGAGCAGGCGCAGCAGGATGTTCTCCACATCGTCGCCCACATAGCCCGCCTCCGTTAGAGTGGTGGCGTCGGCAATGGCAAAGGGCACCTGCAGAATCCGGGCCAGCGTCTGGGCAAAGAGGGTCTTCCCGCTGCCGGTGGGCCCGATCATAAGGATGTTGCTCTTCTGCAGTTCCACATCCTCGCCGCCGCCAAAATAGATCCGCTTATAGTGGTTGTATACGGACACGCTCAGCGCCACCTTAGCGCTCTCCTGTCCAATGACATACTGGTCCAGAACCTCCTTGATCTCCCGGGGGGTAGGCAGCTGGTCCGGTACCTCCGTGTCAAAGTGGTCGTTGGAACTGCCCAGTTCCTCCTCCAGCACGCTCATACACAGCTGGACACATTGGTCACAGATGCGGGCGCCGGGAGCCTGGATCATCCGCCGCACCTCCTCCTCCCGCTTTCCGCAGAAGGAGCAGCGCAGGGACTTTTTCGTCTCGTCACTCATGGGCAAATTCCCTTCTATACTTATCTGGAATAGATGACCTTGTCGATCAGGCCGTACTCCTTGGCCTCCTCGGCAGTCATAAAGTTGTCCCGCTCGCAGTCGGCGGTAATGGATTCAATGCTACGGCCCGTGTTGTCGGCCAGGATCTTGTTCAGCCGGCGCTTAATGGTCTCCATCCGCTTGATATGGATGGCCATGTCGGTGACTTGCCCCTGGGTGCCCGCGGAGGGCTGATGGATCATGATCTCAGCGTTCGGCAGAGCCAGGCGCTTGCCCTTCGTCCCGGATGACAGCAGGAATGCGCCCATGCTGGCGGCAAGCCCTACGCAGATGGTGGACACGTCGCACTTGACATACTGCATGGTGTCATAGATGGCCATACCGGCGGTGACAGAGCCGCCGGGGCTGTTGATATACATCTGGATGTCCTTATCCGGATCCTGGGCCTCCAGGAACAGCAGTTCCGCCACAATGATGCTGGCGGCGGCATCCGTCACCTCCTCGCCCAGGAAAATGATACGGTCGTTGAGCAGGCGGGAAAAAATGTCGTAGGACCGCTCGCCCCGGTTGGTCTGCTCCACAACATATGGAATTAAACTCATGGTATATACCTCCTGATGAATAAAGGACCCTCCCGCGCCGGCGCCCTGCGGGACCGCCGGCGCAAACAGCGCGCCACCACACTATGATAACCAGTTCCCGGCGCCTTTAGTACCGGAACTTGACCGCAGGTATTTACTCGGCAGGGGTCTCAGCGGGAACCTCAGCGGGCTTTTCCTCGCTCTCCTCCGCCTTCTTCACCTCCGGCTTGACGGGGACGGCGCTGTCCACCACCACGGCGATGGCCTTGCCCCGCAGAGCCTGCTCCCGGACCATGTCCGCCTCCATGTACTTCTTCAGGTTCTCCGCGTCCATGCCGTACTGGGCGGCCATACGGGTGTACTCAGCCTCCACGTCCTCATCCGTGACCTCCAGATTTTCAGCCTTGATGATGGCGCCTATGGCCAGATCCACCTTCACCTGACGCAGCGCGGGCTCCTTGGCCTGCTCCAGAAGATCGGCCTCACTGCCGCCCATGGCGGAGGCGTACTGCTCAAAGCTGAGCCCCTGGCCCTGCAGCTGGCGCTTGAAGTTATTTACAAACTGGCCGGCCTGCTCCTCCACCAGTTCGTCAGGGATATCGCAGGTAATGCCCTCGGCCACCTTCTCCAGCAGCAAATCCTCAAAGGCGCGCCTGGCGGCGTCCTCCCGCTCGGCGGTCATCTTGGCCTTGATATCCTTCTTCAGGTCCGCAAGGGTGTCAAACTCGCTGACATCCTTGGCAAATTCGTCGTCAATGGCAGGCAGTTCCTTGACCTTTACGGAGTTCACCTTTACATGGAACACCACCGCCGCGCCGGCCAGGCCCTCGTGGTAGTTCTCGGGGAAGGTGATGTCGATATCCTTCTCCTGACCCGCCTCCATGCCGATGACCTGATCCTCAAAGCCGGGGACAAAGCTGCCGGAGCCGATCTCCAGGTCGAAACTCTCGCCCTTGCCGCCCTCAAAAGCGACGCCATCCTTGAAGCCCTCAAAGTCGATGTTGGCGATGTCGCCCTTCTTGACCTTGCGCTCCACAGTGACCATACGGCTGTTGCGCTCAGCCATCTCCTTCAGGCGGGCGTTGACGTCGGCGGCAGCCACCTTGACCTCGGCCTTGGGAGCCTCCACACCCTTGTACTGGCCCAGAGTCACCTCAGGGTACACCGCCACCTCGGCGGTGAAGGTAAGGCCCTCCTTGCCGGCGCTATCCAGATTAAAGGCGGGATACCCCACCACATTCAGCTGCTGCTCCTCCACGGCCGCCATATAGGCCTCCGGCAGCGCGATATTCACGGCCTCCTCGTAAAAGACCTCCGCGCCGTACATCCGCTCAATCATCTTGCGGGGGGCCTTGCCGCGGCGGAAACCGGGCATGTTGATCTGATTGCGCTGCTTCTTGTAGGCCTTCTCGATAGCGGCCTCAAAATCGGCGGCGCTCACATCCACGGTCAGCTTGACCTTGCTCTTCTCTAATTTCTCGCAATTTTTCACACTCATTGTCATTTCCTCCGTTTACTGTCGGCCTTCACAGTCAGCCAGCACAGTATTGTATCACATCAAGTTGAAGATTTCCAGTCTTTTTTTCCCTATTCCAATATTTTTTTCGGAATAAATCCCAAATAATCGGCAGACACCAGAGCGTAGTCCACACCGGAGCGCTCCCCCTCCACCGCCCTTCTGTGGGTGGTGCCATGGAGGTGTCCGTAAAAGCAGCGCCGCACACCGTACTCCTCCAGCTTGGCGATGATCTCCGGGCAGCGGTAGCCGGTGTAGAGGGGGGGATAGTGGAGAAACGCCAGAATGGGCCGGTCTCCCGCCAGGCGCAGGGACGCCTCCAGCCGCCCCACCTCCCGGGCGCGCATTTTCTCATTGTGGCCGGACTGCTCCTCCTCGTAAAACCACCCCCGGGTGCCGCAGAGGGCGTAGTCCCCGTAAAAAAAACAGTTGTTATGGAGAATATCCAGGGTGGTCAGGCCGTTCTCCGCAAAAAAATTCTTCATCTTGGAGGCGGTGTTCCACCAGTAGTCGTGGTTGCCCTTGAGGAGGATCTTTTTCCCCGGCAGAGCGTTGATGAACCTGAAGTCCTCCAAACTCTGGGCAAAGTCGATGCCCCAGGAGGTGTCCCCGCAGAGGACCGTCACATCCTCCGGTCCCAGGCGGCCAAACGCCTCCTCCAGCCGCTGAACATGGCCCGCCCAGCCGGAGCCAAACACATCCATTGGCTTATTCACGCTAAAAGACAGGTGCAGATCGCCGATGGCATAGAGGGCCATTGCATTCCTCCTCACTCCGGCTGCAGCCGCCGGTTATCTATCGGGAGAGGCGGGCTGTGTACAGGCGCACCTCATCCATGCGGCAGCAGCGCTCCGCCAACTCCGCCCGCCGGGAGAGGGGCGCGTCAAAAACCAGTTCCTCCGGGCCGTAAATCTCCCCCAACGCCTTGGCGTCCAGAACCCCGGCGCAGGCGCGGCCGCTGACATAGCACCGCAGCCAGCACCGATCCGCCGCCAGCCGGAAGCCCTCAGACTGATAGAAGCGGTTGGCGGCCTCGTCCTCCTGGGTCCACACCTCACAGTAGGTGACGCCCCACTCCAGAAGTTCCTCCTTTGCCCGCCGCCACAGCTGCCGGGCCACGCCCAGCCGCCGGTATGCCGGCAGCACCGCCAGATGCCACAGGACAGCCCCCGGGCCGTCCCGGCAGGTGAGCTCCTCAGAGTCCGCTTCCACATCCAGCAGGCCCACAATCTCCCCCGCCACCTCCGCGACCAAGCAGATGGCGGGGCCGGCATAGCGCTCCTTTTCCCGCTTTATGTCGTTCCAATAGGAGCAGTCCAGGAAGGACAGGACCCGGCAGCGTACCCAGCCAGCCTCATCCTCCGTCCGGTAGGGGCGGATCTGAACGGGCTGTCTCACGAGAGAAACCTCTCCACCACACGCTCCATATCCTCCCGCTCCACCGACTGGTCAAACCGGGGGCGCTTACCTCGCAGCGCCGCCAGCCGCGGGGGGGGCGTCACGCCTGTGACCGTCTGAAGCTGGTCGATCCGGTCCACGCCGCCAGCCGCAGGCTCCTCCCCAATGGCCGCCAGCACGCTCTCACAGAACTTGTAGGGGCTGGCGGTAGAGGCAAATACGGCAGGCGCCTCATCCCCGGTCTCCCGGCGGTAGTCCGCAAGCACCTTGGCCGCCACGGCGGTGTGGGGATCGATGAGGTATCCATCCTGATAGAGGGCGGCAATCGTATGGGTGGTATCCTCCTCGCCGCAGGACCCGCCATAGAACAGGCTCTGCAGCTTCTCCCGCATGTCCGCCCCGATCTCGTATCGGCCCGTTCGGGACAGCTGCTCCATGTACCCCCGAACCAGGGCGTCGTCCCCGCCGCTGAGGTCGAAGAGAAGCCGCTCCAGGTTGCTGGAGATCAAAATATCCATAGAGGGGGACATCGTGGTGTGGAAGGGGCGGTTGCGGTCATAGACGCCGGTACGGATAAAGTCTGTCAGCACGTCGTTGCAGTTGGAAGCGCAGATCAGCTTTCCAACGGGCAGGCCCATCTTTCTGGCGTAGTAGCAGGCCAGAATATTGCCGAAGTTGCCGGTGGGTACGCAGTAGTTGACCTCCTCCCCCAGCCGGATGGAGCCGGAGCGGAGCAGGTCGCAGTAGGCGGAGATGTAGTAGACCACCTGGGGCAGAATCCGGCCCCAGTTGATGGAGTTGGCGGAGGAGAGAAAATAGCCCCGGTCCGCCAGGGCCGCGCGCATGTCCGCACTGGAAAAAATGCGCTTGACGCCATTCTGTGCATCGTCAAAGTTGCCCCGGACGGCGCAGACCCCCACGTTGTCCCCCTCCTGCGTCACCATTTGCAGCTTTTGAATGTCACTGACACCATGCTCCGGGTAGAACACCAGGATTTTCGTCTGGGGCACGTCGGCAAAGCCAGCCATGGCGGCCTTTCCCGTATCCCCGGAGGTGGCCACCAGGATACAGGCGGTCCTGTCCTCCCCGGTCTTTTTCAGGCTGGCTGAGAGCAGCTGGGGCAGCATCTGTAGGGCCATGTCCTTAAAAGCGCTGGTGGGGCCATGCCACAGCTCCAGGCACCAGGTGTGTCCCCCCACCCGCCGCAGCGGCGCCACCGCCTCGCAGTCAAACTGGTCGGGCCCATAGGCCCGCCTGGCATACTCCGCCAATTCCTCGGCGCTAAAATCAGGCAGGTAGAGACCCATCACATAGGCCGCCCGCTGCTGATAGGTCATGGAGCACATGGCCTCCAGTTCCAGGGCGCTCAGAGAGGGAAATTCCGCCGGGGTGAACAGTCCCCCGTCCCGGCTCAGCCCCATTTGGATGGCCTCGGCGGCGTTCAGATGCAGGGACTTGTCTCGCGTACTCAAATATTCCATAACTTCCTCCAGGCTCGCGTCCCTCAGAACGCGCTGATGAGATAGGAGATACGGGGCTCCAGGGCCCCATTCAGATACACCTCCGCCACATCGAAGCGGCAGGGGCAGTCCAGCTGCTTCTGGGCCAGGTAGTACAGCGCCGTATCCCGCAGGCGGCGCTGCTTGGCGGCCGTCACCGCTGCCCGGGCCGGTGCAAAGCGGCTGTCGGAACGGGTTTTGACCTCCACAAAGCAGAGCGTCCCCGCCCGGTCTTTGGCTATAAGGTCGATCTCTCCGAAGCGGCAGCGGTACTGGCTTGCCACAATTTGATAGCCCCGGCGCCGCAGATACTCTGCCACCGCGGCCTCCCCCCGGTTGCCCAGGCGCCTGCGCTCATCCATGCCGCCCCTCCTCCCACCTGCGCAGGAAGGTGCGCCGGTGGACGGGGCTTGGACCATATGTATCCAGAAGGGCGTAGTGCAGCTTGGTGCCGTAGCCCTTGTGCCGGTCAAACTGGTACTGGGGATAGGCCTCCGCCAGGCGCTCCATGTACCGGTCCCGGCTGACCTTGGCCAGAATGGAGGCGGCGGCGATGCTGGCGCTGCGGCTGTCACCCTTGATCACCAGAGCGTGGTCCGTGCCAATGGCGCAGCGGCTGCCGTGGTCCCGGTTGCCGTCAATCAGGGCAAAGTCGGCACAGGGGTCCAGCTGGTCGATAGCCATCTGCATGGCCTGGATGCGGGCGTTAAGAATGTCCAGCCGGTCGATCTCCTCCGCGCTTACCGACGCCACCGCCCAGGCCACGGCCCTCTCCCGGATCTGGTCGAAGAGCAGGTCCCGGCGCCTGGGCGTTACCTGCTTGGAATCATTGAGATAGGCAAGTTCCAGATCCCGGGGCAAAATGACGGCGGCGGCATACACCGGCCCCGCCAGGGGGCCCGCCCCCGCCTCATCACAGCCGCAGACAGCAAAATAGCCGCGGTCCATGGCCTCATATTCCAGCGCCCACATGGGCGAGGGGAGCCGTTTATCCATTGTCCGCGTCCTCCGGCAGTTCCAGCGTAAAGCGGCCCAGCCTGCCCCCACGGAACTCATCCAGCAGGATTCTGGCCATCCGCTCGGTATCGATTTCCCCGCCGGAAATGAGAAACCCCCTCTTCTTTCCCGCCGCCTGGAGGAGCCGGTAGCCATATGCCACATCGTTCTCCCCCGCCTCCCGCTCCGGGAGGGCGCTGAGCTTATAGCCGCCCAGCAGGGCGCCGGGATAGCGGAGGGCCAGATAGGCCATCAGATGGCAGGCCAGGGTCTCCACATCCACAATCTCGTCCCGGACTGCGCCGGTGTAGGCCAGATTCATACCCACCCGCCGGTCCTCAAATTTCGGCCACAGCATCCCCGGGGTATCCAGCAGTTCCAAACTCTGGTCCACCGGCACCCACTGCTTGGTCCGGGTGACGCCGGGCCGGTCCTCCGCCCTGGCGGTCTTCCGCTTCGCCACCTTGTTGATAAATGTGGACTTGCCCACGTTGGGGATGCCCAGAACCATCACACGGATCATCCGCCCCGCCTGGCCCTTTTCCGCATAGGCCGCCAGCTTATCCGACAGCAGTTCCCGCACGGCCGCAGCAAACCGCTCGGTCCCCTGGCCGCCCTTGGCGTTGGCCTCCAGCACGGCAAAGCCCTTTTCCCGGAAATAGGCCGCCCACTGCTTTGTGCCGCCGGGGTCCGCCACATCCACCCGGTTGAGGACAACCAGCCGGGGCTTCCCCGCCGTCAATTCCTCCACATCCGGATTCCGGCTGGACAGCGGGATGCGGGCATCCAAAATCTCGCACACCGCATCCATATGCCTCATCTGCTCCGTAATCATCCGGCGGGTCCTGGTCATATGGCCCGGATACCACTGGATCTGCATCCCTTGTTCGTCCATGAGCCCCTCCCGATCAGGAGACAGGACCGATGCGGCCCCACTCCCGTTTTTCCAAATCCGGCGTTTCGCCGGGCAGCAGCAAAAAGACGGCCTTGCCCTGCAGGTACCCCACCTTCACAGGGCCCAGGTCTGTGCTGCGGCTGTCGGTGCTGTGGTTGCGGTTGTCCCCCATAATGAACACCTCGTCCTCCGCCAGGGTCAGGGGAAACTGTATGCCCTCCGGCTTATAGGTGGGCTCCTTCACATAGGGCTCATCCAAAGCGACGCCGTCCACATAGACCACACCGGAAACAAAGTCAATATCCACCGTCTGCCCGCCAACGGCCACAATTCGCTTAACCAGCGTCTCGTCCAGATTGGCGTTATAATTTCGGGCCACCACCACGTCCCCCGGCTGGAAGGAGCACAGCATGGGGTTCACCACCACCAGCCGGTCCCCTGTGTAGAGGGTATCCTGCATGGAGGGCCCGCTGACACCGATAAGCCGCACCAGAAATGTAAACAGCAGCACAACCCCCACTACCGCCGTAATCAGGGCCTGGGCCCACCCGTAAATTGCAGCCTCCAGTCCCTCCGGGGCATCCTGGTCCCGGCCCTCCGGCACCGTGCCTGTGTCCTCCGGCGCCTGGTCCGCCGGCTGTTCCAGTTCCCGCTCTCTTTTTTCCTCCGACATGGCAGTATAACTCCCTTAGCTATAGCATTCTAAGGATATAGGATAGCACAAATCCCCCCTGATTACAACCGCTTCCGCCCCTTTTTTCCGACTCTCTCTTCAAATGCGCTGCGGGGACGGAGAGAACCCCTCCGCCCCCGCAGCCCACTTCAGGTCAGGCCCTGGCTCGCCAGCTGCTGGACATAGGAACGCATCTGCTCCTTGGACTGGATCAGATGGGTCTGCTCGATAATCTGCCGCCTCTGCTCCGGCGTCAGACGGGAGAAGTAGTCCATGGCCTGGCTGTTCTGGGCCAGCGCCATGCCCAGCCCCATGGGGATTTCAGGGCCGTTTGCGAAGTTTTTTCCACTCATGCCATCACCTCGTCCCTAGCATCCCCCACCCGCCCCGGTTTTAACCGGAGGGCATGAAGACGCCCGGCGCGGAATACCGTGCCGGGCGTCTTCATGTCTCGATTAAAGCTTCTCGCGGATCTTAGCGGCCTTGCCCACGCGATCGCGCAGGTAGTACAGCTTGGCCCGGCGCACAACGCCGTGGCGGACAACCTCGATCTTGTCGATGGTGGGAGAGTGCAGGGGGAACACCTTCTCCACGCCCACGCCGTAAGACACGCGGCGAACGGTGACCGTCTCCTCAATGCCGCCGTGCTTCTTGGCAATGACGGTACCTTCGAACACCTGGATACGCTCCCGGGCGCCCTCCTTAACCTTCACGTGCACCTTTACGGTGTCGCCGATCTGGATCTGGGGCATCTCCTTGATCTGAGATTTGGTCAATTCCTGAATGAGATCCATGGGATATTTCCTCCTAAATATAGGCGTTCGTAACAATTCTCCGGGTCCGTCGGCCATTTGCCCGACCCACTTGACAGAGGACCGCCCTTTATCGCCATGATAGGATACCACAGCCAGGAGAAAAATGCAAGAATAATTTTCAAAAATTCTGTCCTGGGCAGATTCCGGCCAGGCCGCCCCGCCCGGCGCTACCCCTGCCGGGAGAACCGCCGGCGGACCAGCTTCACCAGTTCCACGATGGGGATGACAGAGAAGGCCATGGCCAGGGCCACCCCGTATTCCGCCAGGCTGATGTGGGCAAAGCCAAAGGCCTCCGCCAAAAAGGGAATATAGATCACCGCCGTGGTCAGTACCAGAGAGAAGAGCCCCGCCCCCCACAGATATTTGTTCTGATGGGGCATGGTGCATAGTGAGCCCCGGAGAGAGCGCAGGTTAAAGGAGTGGAACACCTCGCACATGGCCAGGGTCAAAAAGGCCATGGTCATGCCGTCGGGGCTGTTGGCGATCTCCCAGACCCCGGACTCCATATAGTGGCCCACAAAGTAGGCGCCCAGCGTGATAAGGCTCACCAGCAGGCCCTGGTACACCACATCCACCCCCAGGCCGCCGGCAAATACGCCCTCTCCCGCGTCACGGGGCGGGCGCCGCATGTTGTCCCGCTCACCCGGCTCCATCCCCAGGGCCAAGGCCGGAAAGCAGTCGGTGATGAGGTTGATCCACAGCAGGTGCACCGGCTTTAGAATGGTAAAGCCCAGAATAGTGGCGACAAAAATGGCCGCCACCTCGCTGAGGTTGGAGGAGAGCAAAAACTGGATGGCCTTGCGGATATTGTCGTAGATCCGCCGGCCCTCCTCCACCGCCGAGACGATGGTGGCAAAGTTGTCGTCGGCCAGCACCATGTCCGCCACGTTTTTTGTCACATCCGTGCCGGTGATGCCCATGCCCACGCCGATATCTGCGGCCTTGATGGAGGGGGCGTCATTAACGCCGTCACCGGTCATGGCCACGATCTTTCCCCGGGCCTTCCAGGCGTTCACAATACGCACCTTGTGCTCCGGCTGAACCCGGGCATAGACGCAGTAGTCAGCTACATTTTGGAACAGTTCCTCATCTGTGAGGGCATCCAGCTGGGCGCCGGTGATGGCCTGCTCAGGCCGCTCTAAAATCCCCAGCTGCCGCGCGATAGCCACCGCTGTGTCCCGGTGGTCGCCGGTGATCATCACCGCCCGGATGCCCGCGCCGCGGCACTCCTGGATGGCGGCCTTCACCTCCGGCCGGATGGGGTCGATCATCCCCACCAGGCCCAGGAAGGTCATGTGCCGCTCCAGGCTCTCGGGGGCGCAGTCCGGCATGGCCTCATGCCGCCGCACGGCGGCAGAGAGAACCCGCAGGGCCTGATCCGCCATATCCTTGTTGGCCGCCAGCACCGCAGCCCGCTTCTCCTCCGTCAGGGGCACCGCCTGGCCGTTCTCCCAAATTGTGTCGCACCGGCGCAGCACCTCGTCCGGAGCGCCCTTGGTATACTGGAGCAATTCCGTCCCCCGGCGGTGGACGGTGGACATCATCTTCCGGCCGGAGTCAAAGGGGGCCTCCCCCACCCGGGGCTCGGCCTGCTCCAATTCCGGCTTCCGCAGGCTCCGGGAGGCGGCGTAATTCACCAGGGCCGCCTCAGTGGGCTCCCCCTGGGCCTGACCGTCCTCCCCCAGCGCCGCATCGGAGCAGAGGGCCAGGGCGGTGGCCAGCAGGGGCTCGTCGTCTCCCCACCGCTCCACTACCGTCATTTTGTTTTGGGTCAGGGTACCGGTCTTATCCGAGCATATGATCTGGGTGCAGCCCAGGGTCTCCACCGCCGTCAGGCGGCGGATCACGGCGCTGCGCGCCGACATCCTGGTCACGCCCATGGACAGCACCAGCGTCACCACGGTAGCCAGCCCCTCGGGAATCGCCGCCACCGCCAGACTCACTGCCACCATGAAGGTGGAGAGCAGCGTGGGGCCGGAGAAATCCCCGGCACGGAACACACTGAAGAGAAAGATAAACACGCAGATACCCAGAACCGCCCAGCTAAGTACCTTGCCCAGCTGGGCCAGCTTCCGCTGAAGGGGCGTCTGGCTATTGCCGGCGGCGTCCAGGGCTGTGGCGATCTTACCCATCTCCGTGCCCATGCCGGTGGCGGTCACAACCGCCGCGCCCCGGCCGTAGACCACCGTGGAGCCCATGTAGACCATGTTTTTCCGGTCCCCCAGGGGCACGTCGCCGCCGCCCTCCAGGTTCAGAAGTTCTATATACTTCTCCACCGGCACCGACTCGCCGGTGAGAGCCGCCTCCTCGATTTTCAGGCTGGCACTCTCCAGCAGGCGGCCATCGGCGGGCACTGCGTCCCCCGCCTCCAGAAGCACCACGTCGCCCACCACCAGTTCCTCGCTCTTCACGCTCAGGCGCTTGCCGCCCCGCAGCACCTTGCTGGTGGCGGCAGTCATCTGCTGCAGCGCCTCAATGGCCCGCTCCGCCTTGCTCTCCTGAAACACCCCCAGAGCGGCGTTCAACACCACCACCAGCAGGATGATAACCACGTCCGCAAAGGACTCTCCCGCATACACCGCCGTAACGCCGGAAACGGCCGCCGCAACCAGCAGAATGATGGTCATCGGGTCCCGCATCTGCCCCAAAAAACGCTTCCACAGCGGTTCCGGCTCCTTGCCCCGCAGGCGGTTGGGTCCGTCCCGCTCCAGACGGGCAGCCGCCTCCGCCGTCTCCAGGCCGTCCCGGCCGCTGCCCACCTCCTCCAGCACGGCCTCACTGGATTCCAGATAGTATTTCTCCACAGCCCGACACTCCTTTCCATACAATACAAATAAAAAAGGCCCACGCATAGCATTCCCAGCTACGCATGAGTCTCATTCTTTCCGGCAAGCCAGACCGTCAAAACGGCCATGCATGTTGACCTGCCACGCACTGTGTGCGCGAATTACTCCCCCATGGAATATTTCGTAAGCGTATGATACCACGAAGCCCCTTCCACGTCAAGAAGGCGGGGAAAATGTTTACAATTTCTAAACAAAGCGTTTCCGGCGCCGGGAGGGACTGCCCCGGCGCCGGAAGCCTTTTACTTCATCAGCAGGGCCATTACGGCCTTCTGGGCGTGGAGGCGGTTCTCCGCCTCATCAAATATCTCGCCTGCGTGATCTTCGAACACCTTCTCGGTGATCTCCTCCCCCCGGTGAGCGGGGAGGCAGTGCTGCACCATGCAGTCCGGCTTGGCCGCGGCCAGCAGGGTGTCGCTGACCTGGTAGCCCAGGAAGGCCTTCTCCCGCTCCGCTCTCTCCCCCTCCATGCCCATAGAGGCCCACACGTCCGTGAAGATCACATCCGCGTCTTTTGCTGCCTCCACCGGGTCGTCTGTGAGGACAAACCGTGCGTCTTCCACCGAGGCGGCGAACTCCAATACCTGGCTGTCGGGCTTATAGCCGCTGGGGCTGGCCACAGACACGTCCATGCCGCACTTCAGGCCGCCTGCAATAATGGAGTTGGCCATGTTGTTGCCGTCCCCGATGTAGCAGACCTTCAGACCCTCCAGCCTGGCCTTGTGCTCCCGGATGGTCATCAGATCCGCCAGCACCTGGCAGGGATGGCAGAAATCGGTGAGGCCGTTAATCACAGGGATAGAGCCATACTTCGCCAGATCCTCCACCTCCTGCTGGGCAAAGGTGCGGATCATAATGCCGTCGCAGTAGCGGCTGAGAACCCGGGCCGTGTCCTGCACCGGCTCCCCCCGGCTAATCTGGCTGACGGCGTTGGAGAGAAACAGTGCGTGGCCGCCCAGCTGGAACATGCCCACCTCAAAGGACACCCGGGTGCGGGTGGAATTTTTGGAAAAAATCATGGCCAGGGTCTTTCCCTTGAGCAGTTCATGGGGGATGCCGTGCTTCTGGTCGTATTTCAGCTGGTCCGCCAGATCGAGGATCTCGTGGATCTCCTCCCGGCTCAGATCCAGCAGCTTCAAAAGATGCTTATTCTGCATCGTTTTTCCCCTTTCTTGTCCTTATTGCATCACCTGGGCCATGACAGCCAGGCCCTGGTCAATCTCCTCCCTGGTAATCACCAGGGGCGGCAGCAGCCGCAGGGTATCCTTCCCGGCGGTAAGGGTCAGCAGCCCCCGGGCCATCAGCTGGTCCCGCAGTTCACTGTGCTTCATGCCCTGCACGCCCACGCCGATCATCAGGCCCATTCCCCGGATGCCGGACACATAGGGGCTGTGGAGGGCGGCAATCCCGTCCCGGAGGTACTGTCCCTTGGCCGCCACCTCCCCCAGAAACTCCGGCGTCAGCGCATCCGTCACCACGCAGCCGGCGGCGGCGGACATGGGGTTGCCGCCGAAGGTGCTGCCGTGATCGCCCGCGCGCAGCACCTTCCGGCACTTCTCATTGGTCAGGAAGCCGCCGAAGGGCAGGCCGCCGGCAATCCCCTTGGCAAAGCTGACCACATCGGGCTGGATGTCAAACTGCTGGAAGGCAAACACACTGCCGGTGCGGCCCACGCCGGTCTGCACCTCGTCGATCAGCAGCAGCCAGTCCCGTTCCGCGCAGAGTTTGGCCACCGCCTGCACGTAGTCCTTCTGCAGGGGGTTCACCCCGCCCTCCCCCTGGATGAGCTCCATCATCACGCCGCACACATCGTCCCCGGCGGCGGCCAGCAGGCTGTCCATGTCGTTGGCCCGGGCGTAGCGGAAGCCCTCGGTAAAGGGGAAGAAAAATTCGTGGAAGTGGTCCTGGCCGGTCGCCTTCAGGGTAGTAATGGTCCGGCCATGGAAGGAGTTCTGCAGGGTGATGATGGTGGCGCGGCCCTGGCCGTATTTCTCATAGGAGTACTTACGGGCGGTCTTAATCATGCCCTCGTTGGCCTCGGCCCCGGAGTTGCCGAAAAACACAGCGGCCATGCCGGCGGCGGGCACCAGCTTGGAGGCCAGCCTGGCGTATGGCTCGGTGTAGAATAGATTGGAGATGTGGCCCAGCTTCATGGCCTGGTCGTAAATGGCCTTTGCCCAGGCCTCGTTGGCGTAGCCCAGGGAGCAGACGCCGATGCCGGAGGTGAAGTCCACATACGCCCGGCCCTCGGTGTCATAGACGGTAGCGCCCTGGCCGTGGTCGATGGCCAGCTGGTTGCGGCCATAGGTCTGGAGGACATACTGCTGGTCCAGAGCCTTGATCTGAGAAAAATTCATAATCGATCGGATCCTTTCAAATTGTCAAGCGCCTGGCAGGCTCTGCCGCCCCGGGGGCGGCCCTCCTCCCATGCAAATACGCCGGAACATGGGCGGGACTACCAGATCATGGTCCCGATCCCCGCGTTGGAGAGCACCTCAATCAAAATAGAGTGGGGAATCCGCCCATCCAGAATATGCGTGCGCCGCACACCGTTTCGTACGGCGTCCACGCAGCAGTCCACCTTGGGAATCATCCCTCCGGAGATAACGCCGTCTTTTACCAGAACCGGCACCTCCGGCAGCCGCACCTGGGAGATGAGGGAGGCCTCGTTGTCCTTGTCACGAAGCAGGCCCCGCACATCGGTGAGCAGAATCAGCTTCTCCGCCCCCAGGGCTGTGGCAATTTTGGCCGCGGCGGTGTCCGCGTTGATATTATAGCTGGTCTCCGTATCCACCCCCTGGGCCACGGTGGAAATGACGGGGATAAAGCCGTCGTGAATGGCGTCCAGAATCACCTTGGGCTCCACGGCCACGATATCACCCACCAGGCCGTAGTCAACCCCGTCCTCCCGGCGGCGCACCGCCTGGAGCATGGCTCCGTCCAGACCGCACAGACCTATGGCGCTGCCGCCGGAGCGGTTCAGGGTGGCCACCAGGTCCTTATTGACCTTGCCGCAGAGCACCATCTGGACAACGTCCATGGTTTCCTGGTCCGTGTAGCGCAGGCCGCCCACAAACCGGCTCTCCTTGCCTGTTTTTTTCAGCATGGCATTGATTTCCGGGCCGCCGCCGTGAACCACCACCACGTTGATGCCAACCAGCTTCAGCAGGATGATGTCGGAGATGACCGCTTTGCGCAAATCCTCGGAAACCATGGCGTTGCCGCCATATTTGACCACAACGGTCTTGCCGCTGTACTGCTGGATATAGGGCAGGGCCTCCACCAGCACCTGTGCCCGGTCCGTATAGCTGAATTCCATGGCGCGTCCTCCCATCAGGTCCGGTAGTCCCCGTTGATTTTGATGTAATCGTAGGTAATGTCACAGCCCCAGCAGGTACACCGGCCCACCCCCTCGCCCATGGCGATGGCGATAACAACCTCCGGCTCAGTCAGCACCTTTTTTGCCAGGTTCTCGTCAAAGGGAAGCCCCCTCCCCTTTGCGCAGACAGCCACCGCTCCGGCGGCGCTGGCAAAGGTCACATCCACCTGCTCCGGGTCAAAACTCTCCCCGGAGTAGCCCATGGCGCAGAGCACCCGGCCCCAGTTGGCGTCGCAGCCAAAGATGGCCGCCTTGGCGAGGGTGGAGGAGATGACGGACTTGGAGATCGTCTCCGCCTGGGCCTCGTCCCGGGCGCCTGTGACCGTGCACGTTATGAGGTGCCTGGCCCCCTCCCCATCCTTGGCCATGGCCCGGGCCAGCTGGACACACAGGGCCTGCAGCGCCTCCACAAAGGCGGCGTAATCCACTCCCTGCTCTGTGATCTCACAGTTGCCGGCCAGGCCGTTTGCCAGCACGCAGCAGGTATCGTTGGTGGAGGTATCTCCATCCACGCTGATGCGGTTGAAGCTGACCGCCGCCGTCTCCAGCAGGGCCCGGCGGATCATAGACGGGGAGATGGCGCAGTCGGTGGTAATGAAGCAGAGCATGGTGCCCATATTGGGGTGGATCATGCCGCTGCCCTTGGCGATGCCGCCCAGGCGGACGGTTTTGCCCCCCACGGTTGTCTCCACCGCCGCCTCTTTTTTCACCGTATCAGTGGTCATAATGGCGTGGGCCGCGGCATCGCTGGCGGCGTCGCTGTGCTCCAGCAGCCCATAGAGCGCGGGAACGCCCGCTTCAATGACCCCCACGTTGATGGTCTGCCCGATGACGCCAGTGGATGCCACCAGTACCTCCTCCGGCGCGCAGCCAATGGCGGCGGCAGCGGCGGCGCACATCTTCTCCGCGTTCTCCTCCCCCTGGGGGGCGCAGGCGTTGGCGTTGCCACTGTTGACGATAACAGCCCGGGCTGTCCCGCCGGCCAGGTGGGCCTTTGTCACATGAATGGGGGCGGCCTGCACCAGGTTTTTGGTAAACACCGCCGCCGCCGCACAGGGCACGTCGGAGACGATCAGGGCCAGGTCCTTCTTATGTACATTATGGGTCTTGACCCCCACGTGGATTCCGGCAGCCCGGAACCCCTGGGCGGCGCAGACGCCGCCGGAAATCTGTTTCATATCCGTATACTCCTTATTGGGTGGTATGGCAGTCAGAGCAGCCCCGCGGCCTCGTCAAGACCCAGCATAAGATTCATATTCTGCACGGCGGCGCCGCTGGCCCCCTTGCCCAGATTATCGAACAGCGCGGTCACGGTGGTCTGCTCCTCCCGCCCACAGACAATCAGGCGCAGGTTGTTACTCCCCGCCAGCGTATCGGCGTAGATCACCGGCTCATCGCCTCCCAGCGGCGCCACCTGGACAAAGCGCTGGCCCCGGTACCACGCCGACAGGGCGGCGTGGACAGCCTCCGCGCTGTATCCCGGCAGCAGCACCGTGGTGGCCATGCCCTTGTAGTAGTCCCCAATAATGGGGGAGAACACCGGCTGCCTTGCGAGGCCGCAGACCGCCTGCATTTCCGGCAGGTGCTTATGGCGCAGGTTCAGCCCGTAGATACGGCAGCTACCGTGACGGGGGTCCCGGCCGGCATCCTCGTACTCGGCAATCAGCTTCTTCCCACCGCCGGAATAGCCGGTAAGGGAGTAGGCCGTCAGAGGAGCGTCCGCCGGCAGAAGGCCTGTGCGCACCAGGGGGTAGACGGAGGAAATGAAGCCCGTGGCGTGGCAGCCGGGATTGGCCACCCGCTTCGAGCCCGCGATGGCCGCCCGGTGCTCCGCTGACAGTTCCGGAAACCCGTAGTCCCAGGCGGGATCGGTACGGTGGGCGGTGGAGGCGTCAATGATACGGGTGGCGGGATTCTTCACCAGTGCCACCGCCTCCACAGCGGCGGCGTCCGGCAGGCAGAGGAACACCACGTCCGCCTGATCCATGAGCCGCGCCCGCTGGCCGGCGTCCTTCCGCTTCGCCTCATCAATCAGCAGCAGCGTAATGTCCTCCCGGTCCGCCAGGCGGTCGTAAATCTGCAGGCCGGTGGTGCCCTCCCTGCCATCTATGTAGACAATGGGGTTTCCCATACGTACGCTCCTTTCAGCCCCGGTGCTCCTCAATAAACAGCGCCAGGTCGTTGATCTGCCGGGTGGTCTCCTCCACGGCGGGGCCGCCGTAGCTTCGGCGCTGGCCCACGCAGGCCTCCAGCCGCAGCGCCTCGTACACATCCGCCTCAAACAGGGGGGAGACGCCCCGCAGTTCCTCCAGTGTTAACTCCTCCAGGCCCTTGCCGCGCTGTGTACAGTAGTAGACCAGGTTGCCCACGGTGGTGTAGGCATCCCGGAAGGGCATCCCCTTCCGGGTCAGATAGTCGGCGCAGTCGGTGGCATTGATGAACCCGGCGGAGGCAGCCCGGCGCATATTCTCCGGCAGCAAGCGCATGGTCCGGATCATCCCCGCGAATACCGGCAGGCACATTTTCACCGTGTCCACGGCGTCGAACACCGGCTCCTTATCCTCCTGCATATCCTTATTATAGGCCAGAGGCAGGCCCTTCATGGTGGTGAGGAGGCCCATGAGGTCGCCGTAGACCCGGCCGGTCTTGCC
>CDZQ01029832.1_pt1 | contig 26610 bp, 23 predicted proteins | sample 554831 | NCBI WGS metagenome assembly CDZQ01 (sample SAMEA3182112, study PRJEB8094) | gut metagenome | biome: human; feature: gut; material: Stool; isolation source: human stools | place: Canada | collected 2013-05-06 | reverse complement strand
GGACGCGAACTCTGCGAGGCTTTTTTGACAAGCTGAAAAATCCGCCGTTCCCCAGGGAGCGGCGGATTTCTGATTGTTCTGCCCCGCAGATGGGGCTATTCTGCCCAGGGGACGGGCCAAACAGCCGGGCAAGCCCCCACGGCGGCTCAAAACTGTTCCAACATCATAGTGCCACAATCCCCGTCCACGGTACACATGGCCCCCAGCGGCAGCGTGACCATAGGCGTCACATGGGCGGAGGCCACATTGCCCAGTACCGGCTTTGGATACGCCGCGAAAAAATCTCTCAGCAGCTCCTCCACACCGTAATCCGCCCGATATGTGTTGCGGCACGCGGCAAAGGGCCCAAACACCAGCCCAGCGGCCCTGTCCAGCACCCCGGCGAAGCGCAACTGGCTGAGCATGCGGTGGACGGCGTACACATCCTCCCCCACATCTTCTAAAAAAAGAATCCGCCCACGGGCGTCCAACTGCCATGGGGTACCCATGGAGGCGGCAATCAGCGACAGGTTGCCGCCGGTCAGTTCCCCCCGGGCCCTGCCGGGCCGCAGGCGGCGAATCGGCTCCCCCGGCGGATTTTCCACCGGGAGGCATCCCTCCATTTCCAGGGCCGCCCGGAGACTTTTCCAGGAGAAGTCTCCCTCCTCCCATGCCAAGGCACGGTTGGCGGTGGGGCTGTGGTAGGTGATGAAGCCGCAGCGCTGGCGGATGGCGGTGTGCAGGGCGGTGACATCGCTGAAGCCAAGAAAGGCCTTGGGACAGCGGCAAATCCGGCCGTAGTCCAGCAGGGGCAGAACCTGCCAGGCGGTACTGCCGCCCCGGACACACCAGATGGCCCGGATGGCCGGGTCCGCAAAGAAGGCGTTGATATCCGCCGCCTTGACAGCTGCCGGTGCCGCCGCATAGCCGCAGGCCGTCTCTCCCCGGCAGGAGTCACCGATCTGGACGGAAAAGCCAAGCCGCTCCACGGCGGCGGCAATGGCCTCCACCGGTTCCGCCGCCGCCAGAGGCGACGAGGGGGCCACCAGCGCCACCCGGTCCCCTCTCTTCAGCCGGGGCGGAGCCCTCACAGGCTTTTCCCTCCGCCGGCGCCGGCGAAATAGTCCAGCACCACCTGGGTATGGATGGCGGCCGCCAGGGGCAGGGCCGCCGGATCAGCGGCAAAGCGGGGGTTGTGGTTGGGATAGGTACAGCCCTTTTCCCCGCTGCCCACCCCCACATAGTAGTAGCAGCCCGGAACCGCGTCGCTGAAATAGCCGAAGTCATCCGTACCCATGGAGGGCTCCGCCAATTCCAGTACCCCCGCCGGGCCTAAAATTTTTTCAGCCGCCTGGCGCACCAGGTCCGTCATGGCCCGGTCATTTCGGCACCCGGGGTAACTCTCGGCAATGGCGACACTGGCCTCCACCCCCATGGCGGCGGCCACCCCCGCCGTAATGGCCCGCAGTTCCTCCTTTACACGCTCCCGGGCGGGGCCGCCCATGGTGCGGAGAATCCCGGTAAGCACCGCCTCCTCCGGCAGCACATTTCCCGCTCTGCCGGCGTGGAAGGCCCCCACCGTCACTACTACCGGCTCCGTAGGGGAGGCGCGGCGGCTGGAGATGGTCTGAAGGGCCGTCACCAGATGGGCCCCCGCCACGATCACATCGGCCCCCAGGTGGGGCTTGGCCCCGTGGGACCCCCGCCCCCGCAGGGTAATGGTAAAGGGGTTGGAGGCGGCACAGATCGGACCGGAGCGGAGAGACACTGTCCCCGTGGGAATACCACTCTCCACATGGCAGCAGAACGCCGCGTCCACGTGCGGCGACTCCATGCACCCCCCGGCGATCATTCTGGCGGCGCCGCCGTCCCTCTCCTCGTCGGGCTGAAAAAAGAACTTCACATTCCCCACCAGGCTCTCCCGGCGGCGGGCCAGCAGTTCCGCCGCCCCCAGCGCCGCCGCCACGTGGAAGTCGTGGCCGCAGGCGTGCATCACACCCGGCACCCGGGAGGCATAGGGCAGCCCCGTCTCCTCCCCAATGGGCAGCGCGTCCATATCCGCCCGGATGGCCACGGTGGGGCCGCCGCCCCCGCGCAGCAGCCCCACCGTACCGGTGTCCGCCAGGGCTGTCACCTCCAGGCCCAGTTCCTCCAGCCGGCGGCGGATCAGGCCGGCGGTGTGCCGCTCCCCCCTGCCGAGTTCCGGGGTCTGGTGAATGGTTTCAAATAGGCCGCGCAGGACCGGCTCCAGGGCCAGGGCCTCCGCTTTCAACTGCTCCATCATGGGATATGCTCCCCCTTGCTCTTTTGATTGTTCCCATTATAATCCAACAGGGCCGGGTTTGTCACCTCTTTTTCCACTGCCGGCCCCTGGACGCAAAAAACCGCCCCGGGGCCATACCCCGGGGCGGTCACACGGACGACTTAGAAAATACCCTGCTCCATCATGGCCTCCGCCACCTTCTTGAAGCCGGCAATGTTGGCGCCGGCCACCAGATTGTAGCCCAGGCCATACTCCTCAGCGGCCTCCACAGACACCCTGTGGATGTTCTTCATGATGCCCAGCAGCTTCTCATCCACTTCCTCAGCGGACCAGACCAGCCGCTCGCTGTTCTGGCTCATCTCCAAAGCGCTGACGGCCACGCCGCCGGCGTTGACGGCCTTGGAGGGAGCCACGATCATGTTCTTCTGCTCCATGAGATAGAAGAGCGCGTCGTTGGTGGTGGGCATATTGGCCACCTCAATATAGTACTTGATGCCGTTGGCCACAATCTGCTTGGCGTGCTCCATATGCACGTCGTTCTGCATGGCGGAGGGCATCACCACGTCCACCTTCACACCCCAGGGCTTCTCGCCGGGGAAGAACTGGACGCCAAACTTATCCGCGTAATCCTTGACCTTGTTGCGGCCGGAGTTGCGCATCTCCACCAGGTAGTCCACCTTCTCCATGGAGGAACTGACACCCTCGGGATCGTAGATGTAGCCGTCTGGGCCGGACAGCGTCACCACCTTGGCCCCCAAATGGTGAGCCTTCTTGCAGATGCCCCAGGTCACGTTGCCGAAGCCGGCGCAGGCGATGGTCTTGCCCTTGATATCCTCGCCCTCGTGGTTGAGGACCTCCTGGAGGTAATACATGGCGCCGTAGCCGGTGGCCTCGGGGCGGGTCAGGCTGCCGCCGTAGGAGAAGCCCTTACCGGTCAGCACGCCGTTTTCCCACACGCCCTTCAGGCGGCGGTACTGTCCATACAGATAGCCGATCTCCCGGCCTCCCACGCCCATGTCGCCGGCGGGCACATCGATATCCGGCCCGATGTAGCGGTACAGGGCGGTCATAAAACTCTGGCAGAAACGCATAATCTCCGCGTCGGACTTGCCGGCGGGATCAAAATCGCTGCCGCCCTTGCCTCCGCCGATGGGCAGTCCGGTGAGGCTGTTCTTAAAAATCTGCTCAAAGCCCAGGAATTTAATGATGCCGGGATAGACGTTGGGCTGGAAGCGCAAGCCGCCCTTATAGGGACCAATAGCGCCATTGAACTGGCAGCGGTAGCCGGTATTGGTGTGGTAATTTCCGTTGTCGTCCATCCACACCACACGGAAGGTGAACATCCGCTCCGGCTCCACCATCCGATTCAGCAGATCCGCCTTTTCATACTCAGGGTGCTTGTCCACCATGGGCGCGATCGACGAGAGGACTTCCTCCACCGTCTGCACGAACTCAGGTTCTCCCGCGTATTTCTTCTTTACGTTCTCGATCACGCTGGTTACGTACGCATTCATACTGGTCCATTCCTCCTCACAAAATTCCGCATCAGAGCAGGCGGGATAAGGCCCCACCTGTACCCCGTTGATTTCATACTAACATCAATTTCTTCAAAACACAATATGAAGTTTTCTGATTTGTTTGAACAAACTCGTTAAACTTTTTTCTCTTTTTTTGTGCACATTGTATACTGCTTTTCTCCCACAACCGTTGCAGTGCTCCTACGTCCGTTTCAGGCGGCCGTTTCAGGCGGACAGCGGGGGCACCCGCTTCTTGCACCGGACCGCCCGGCGTGGTATGATGCGCACAGGGACATCCGGCGCCATCCTTCGGCCCCGTCCGGACAGCGCCGCCGCGAAAGGAGCAAGCCATCGCATGAAGCAAATTGCCATTATCGACGACGACGTCTACATTGGGGACATGCTGGAGGAGGTCCTCCGGCGGGAGGGCTACGACGTACTGCGGGCCTACTCCGGCACAGAGGCGGTGCTGCTGGTTCAGGCCCAGCGGCCGGACCTGGTGCTGCTGGATCTGATGATGCCGGGACTCAGCGGCCAGGAGGTGCTGCCAAAACTCTCCGGGATTCCCGTCATCGTCCTCAGCGCCCGCTGCGACATACAGGACAAGGTCCAACTGCTTCTGGAGGGGGCGGCGGACTATCTCACCAAGCCCTTTGACACCCGGGAACTGCTGGCCCGGGTGTCCGTACAGCTGCGCCGGGGCGAAAGCGGCCCCACCACCCTTCTGCGCCGGGGAGCACTGGCCATGGATCAGGCGACACGCTCCGTGTCCGTGGCGGGGGAGCCGGTCCACCTGACCCGGACGGAGTATGCGATTTTGAAGCTGCTGCTGGAGAACCCGGGACAGGTTGTGACCAAATCCCGCCTGCTGGACGATGTGAGCCAGGACACCCCGGACTGCGTGGAGGGGTCCCTGAAGGTACACATCAGCAACCTCAGGAAAAAACTGCGTCAGGCCGGTGCGGGAGACTGCATTGAGGCGGTGTGGGGGATCGGATTCCGGCTGTTATAAGGAAGGGCGGGGCTCCGGAAGGGAGCACACATCCCCGCGGGCCTAAAAAATCTTTACTGTTTCTTATCTCTTCCCTTAACCGCTTTCTTAACCCTGTCCTGTTATCCTGTATCCAACCCAACAAAGGAGGTTCGGATATGGAGTACGTACTGCGTACGCAAAACTTATGTAAACAATATAAGCACTGTAAAGCCCTGGATAATCTGACCATGCATGTGGAGAAGGGGGCCATTTACGGCTTTGTGGGCCGCAACGGAGCGGGGAAAACCACCCTTATCCGGGTGGTGTGCGGCCTGCAGGCGCCCACAGCCGGGTCCTACCAGCTCTATGGTCTCTCCAGCGCCGGCGCTGACCTTGCCAGCGCCCGGCGGCGGACAGGGGCCGTGGTGGAGACACCCTCCATCTATCTGTCCCTGACAGCCCGTGAGAACCTGCGCCAGCAGTTTGACGTGCTGGGACTGCCCTCCTACAGGGGGCTGGAGGATTTGCTGGAGTTGGTGGGCCTGCAGGATACGGGGAAAAAACAGGCCCGGGATTTCTCGCTGGGTATGCGTCAGCGTCTGGGCATTGCCGTGGCCCTGGCGGGGGATCCGGACTTTCTCATCCTGGACGAGCCTGCCAACGGCCTGGATCCTCAGGGCATCGTGGAGATAAGGGAACTGATCCTGCGGCTGAACCGGGAGCGGCAGATCACGGTGCTTATCTCCAGCCATATCCTGGATGAACTGAGCCGTTTGGCCACCCACTACGGCTTTATCGACGGCGGCCGAATGGTAAAGGAGATCAGCGCCAAGGACTTGGAGGCGGCCTGCCGCAAGTGTCTGCGCCTTACGGTGAGCGATACCCGGCCCATGGCGGCGGTACTGGATAAAATGGGCGTTGCATACACCGTCTGGTCCGACACCATGGCGGACCTGTTCGGCGCCGTGGACGTCACAGACCTGACTCTGGCCCTCCACGAGGCGGGCTGCCAGGTGAAGAGCCTCTACCAGCGGGAGGAGAGCCTGGAGAGTTATTATATGAACCTGATGGGAGGTGAGCGCCATGCGTAACCTTCTGCGGGCCAATCTCCGGCGGCTTTGGCGGGACAGCGGCTTCTGGCTGATGCTCTCCGCCGTGCTGGTCCTCTCCGCGGGAAACATGCTCAACGGCTGCCGCCAGGCGGCTATGGACACTATGTCCGATTTTTCCTTCAGACTGGATGACTACTATTTTAATATTGCGCCGATGCTGGGCCTCTTCTGCGCCGTTTTTTCCAGCCTCTTTCTGGGCACGGAGTACAGTGACGGCACCATCCGCAACAAGCTGGTGGTGGGCCGCACCCGGAACCAGATCTATCTGGCCAGCCTGTCCGTGACCTTCTGCGCCGCGCTGCTGTTCACGGCGGCCTGGCTTATTGGCGGTCTGGTTGGAATCCCCGCCCTGGGGCTCTGGCAGATCCCCCCCGCCGGCCTGGCTGTGCTGCTCACTCTCAGCATTCTGTCTGCGGCCGCCTTTTCCGCCATATTCACCTGCGCGGGCATGCTGCTGGCCAACCGGGCAGCCAATGCGGTTTTCTCCATGCTGCTGTTCCTGGGCCTGCTGCTTCTGGCCAGTTTTCTCTACAACGGGCTGTGCGAGCCCGAATTATTCAGCGGCGTTGTCATCACCAGCGGCGGAATGCAGATGGGCGAACCGTCGCCCAACCCCAGCTACATCGGCGGCAGCCTGCGGAAAATCTATGAGTTCCTCCTGGACTTTCTGCCCACCGGCCAGGGGATTCTCATGGCAAACACGGAGATCGCCCACCCGCTGCGGATGGCGCTGTCCTCCGCGGGTATCACCGGGGCCGTAACGCTGGCGGGCCTATTCTTCTTCCGCAGAAAGGATCTCAAGTAAGGAGGCAACTGCATGGTGTTCTGTCTGGGCGTTCTGTGCCTTGTCCTGGGGGCGGCAGCGGCGGCGCTGCTGGTCAAAATCCATCTCATGCGCCGCTCGGCGGAGCAGCTGCGCCGTCAGCTGGCCCAGCGGCTGGAGACGGACACCAACACGCTCCTCTCCCTCCCCTCCCGGGACAGGGCCATGCGCGCCCTGGCGGAGGACCTGAACGGTCAGCTGCGGCTGCTGCGCCGCCAGCGGCAGCGCTATCAGCAGGGGGACCAGGAACTGAAGGACGCGGTGACGGGGGTGTCCCACGACCTGCGCACCCCTCTTACCGCTATCTGCGGCTATCTGGATCTGCTGGAGCGGGAGGAATTGAGCCCCGGGCCCCGGCGCTATACGGCGCTGATCCGGGGCAGGACGGAGCGTCTGCGGGAGTTGACGGAGGAACTGTTCCGCTACTCCCTGGTGCTCTCCTCCCCAGAACTAACTCCGGCCCCGGTGGACCTGGGGCAGGCGCTGGAGGAGAGTCTGGCCGCCTACTACGGTGTGCTGACCCAGGGGGGCATCACACCGGAGGTGCACATGGCGGAGGAGCCGGTGGTCCGTGAACTGGACGCCGGCGCCCTGAGCCGGATTTTCGCCAATATCCTGTCCAACGCTGTGAAATACAGCGCCGGGGATTTGTCCATCACCTTGACGCCCACCGGCGCCGTTACCTTTTCCAACACCGCACCCGGCATGACGCCGGTGCTGGCCCAGAAGCTGTTCGACCGTTTCTTTACCGTCGAGACAGGCCGCAGCGCCACCGGACTGGGTCTCACCATCGCCCGGCACCTGACGGAAGCCATGGGCGGGACCATCTCCGCCTGCTGCCGGGAGGGTACCCTGGAAATCGCGCTGTTCTTCCCCAAAAGCCGCTGAACCCCATTCCTCCCAGCCCCATACACCGCCACAGCAAAAGGCTTCCCTCCATCCGCGCCATCAGCCGGCGCTCTAAAGGGAAGCCTTTTATTCACATACACCGGCGGCGGACAGCGCGCCGGTGTCTCCCCTGCGCTTCTCCAGGAAGCGAAGCAAATCCTCCTCCGGCATGGGCCGGGCAAAATAGAACCCCTGGAGATAGTCCGCACCCAGCGCCTGCAGCTGTTCCGCCTGGCTCCGGGTCTCGATGCCCTCGGCCACCACCTCCATACCGGAGCGGTGGAAGAGGTCAATCACCGCCTGCACGGTCAGCCGGCTCTTGTGATCCGTTTGGATATTCTGGATCAGGCTGCAGTCCAGCTTAATCTTTGAAAAAGGGAAATGGAGCACACCGGAGAAGTTGGAGTAGCCCACGCCGAAGTCATCCAGCAGGAATGGAAACGCCCCGTCCGCCAGTTCCTCCAGGGTCTGCCGCACCGTTGGCTCCTCGCTGATCAGCATCCGCTCCGTGATCTCCAGGCCCAGCCGCTCCTCCGCCACGCCCCGCTCCTTCAGAAGCTCCCGCAGCTTCTGGACAAAGGCCGGCTCCGCCAGCTGGTCCATGGCCAGGTTAATTGTCACCATCCCCAGCCGCCCCGGCTCCACCGCGCCCAGAAAAGCGCATACCCGCTCCAGCACCTGGCGGTTGATGCCGCCGATGAGGCCGCTCTCCTCCGCCAGCGGAATGCACTCGCCCAGGGGCAGCAACCCCCCCATCCCCATCCCGCAGCCGCACCAGCGCCTCCGCGGAGCAGAAGGCGCCGGTCCCGGAGCAGTATACCGGCTGGTACCACACCTCCACCGTCCGCTGGGCGATGCACCGGCGCAGGCAGTCCGCCAGATACTTGCGCCGCTGGGGGTCCCGGGCCGTCTCCTCATTAAAGTAGAGATACCCCCGGCCCTCCTGCTTCAGCCGCATCTGCCCAAACTCCAGGCACTCCACAATCTGCGCCACCGTCCACCTTCCGCCCCGGACATCCATATCCAGTACCCGTGCCGGCACCCTGCAAACACTGTCCCCCAGGTTCCACTCACCCTTAAAGCGGTCCAAAATCCGCTCTGTCCAGTGCGGGGGCGCCTCTCTATCCCCCGTGGGCGCAGCATGGCGAAGGTCACGGGGGAAAAGCAGAACACCTTGCCCTTTCCCCGCTCTCCATCCAGCCAGTGGGCGATCTCATAGAGGATTTCGTCCCCCGTTTCGTAGCCGTAGGCCAGATTCATCGCTCCAAACTGGCACAGGGATACCAAGATCACCTGCATCGGCTGCCGGGCCGCCAGCTGCATCTCCAGTTCCAGCAGAAAGGAACTCCGGTTTCCCAGCTGGGTGATGGCGTCCACCTCCACCATTTGGCTCTGGAAGTTGATGAACAGGATAATCGCCATAAAAGCGCCCATGGTGCCGTTGAGCAGCACGCCGGGGTACATCTGCTGAAACGCCACCAGCAGGGCCGTCACGGGCACACCGACCCGCACCACCCGCTTCATGGCGGCGTCCACACTGCCCCGGTGGCGCAGGTAGCAGTAGATCAGCAGCACGGCCTCCGCTGCCACCTGTATATAGCCCACGCCATTCAGCGGCCCCCGCCGGTACTGCAAATTCTCGTCAAAGTAGAACACCAGCCCCGTGGACAGATTGAGCACCGTGACACAGACCGCCGCCGCCAGAAGGCCGCGATTGGCCCAGGTAGCCCGCCGGATACAGGTGCCGTCATACACATGGGACAGCAGCTTCTCAAAGAGGTACTGGGCGAAGGAGGCCGTCATGGCATAGCTGACCAGAAAGTAGGTCGAGTTGACCAGCATGTTCAGCCACAGCGGAACGGCGCAGGCGTATGCGATTGTCAGGACGGTCAGAGCGTTGAGCAGCACGGAGAGCACCGCCAGCAGCAGACACCGCCAAAACTTTTTTGCGAAATAGGAGTTGACTCTCTCCCGCTCATACAGGTGGAGCGCAAGCACCAACAGCAAAATAAATGCCAAAAACTCCGCCACAAGGGAAAACACCGGCCCCTCGCCCCCTATTCGTTACATGGTGTAACCCACATATTTCCTCACCTATCATATAGCAAGTCCCGCCATTTCGCAACAAGATTTTCCGCCCTTTTCTATTATTCGTCCCAGGGCTTGCCTGACGGCGCCCTATCATGCTACAATAGGCCACATAGCCGCGCCGTCCGCGGCAGAAAGGAGTCTGATCCATGCTATCCATCACCGAGATCCGCCGCCGCTTTCAGGCCGACCGCTTTGCCACCGAGGCCACCGGAGCGGAGATCGTCTCCGCCCAGCCGGGGGAGGCCCTCTGCCGCCTGCCGCTGCGCCCGGAGCATCTTAACGCCAACGGCACGCCCATGGGGGGCGCTGTCTTTACCCTGGCGGACTTCGCCTTCGCCGTGGCCGCCAACGCCTTCGCTGAGCGCGTCACCGTCAGCCAGAACGTCTCCCTCACCTTTCTCTCCCCTGCCAAGGGCGGGACGCTGCTGGCCCAGGCCCGGTGCCGCAAGGCGGGACGAACCACCTGTCTGTACGAGGTGGAGGTGCGGGACGAGCAGGGCACCTATGTGGCCCAGGCCATGGTCAATGGCTTCACCGTGGGATAGCAGCCGCCTCCGGCGAAATTTTGTGAAATTTGGTATTGACTTTATTTGTTAAAAGTGATAAAGTCGTTGGCAGACAGAACATGCGATGAGGAAACCAAGTAGGGCGCCGTCACACCCTCCAGAGAGCCGCCGGCTGGTGCGAGGCGGCAGGGGCGCGGCGCCTGAATACCGTTCCGAGCAGCGGGCTGAACCCCGGGGGCGTTTGCCTGCCGGCAGTAGGCCCCGCCGGGGGCGCCCGATACAGCGCCAGGGCATAGTTGTGCCCATGAGGCCGCACACGCGGTAAACTGAGGTGGTACCACGGGTTTTTCTCGTCCTCTGCGCCCATTGGGCGCGGAGGATTTTTTTGTCCTCTGCTGGAGCCATCCACAAACTTTTGGGAGGAACAGACATGGTCATCACAGAATTTTTGGAACGCAACGCCCGCCTGCACGGCTCCGACACCGCCCTGGTGGAACTGAGCCCCTCAGAGGAGCGGGACCGGGCCGTTACCTGGCGGGAGGCCAGCCTGATTGAGAGCGCTCAGCCAAACGCCCCCTACCGCCGGGAACTAAGCTGGCGGGATTTTGACCGGCGGGCCAACCGCTTCGCCAACCTGCTGCTGAGCCGGGGGCTGGAGCGGGGCACCAAGGTGGGCATCTTAATGATGAACTGCCTGGAGTGGCTGCCCATCTACTTCGGCATTTTGAAGGCGGGCTGCGTGGCAGTGCCTATGAACTTCCGCTATTCCAGCGATGAGATTCAATACTGCCTGGAACTGGCGGACGTGGAGGTGCTGGTGTTCGGCCCGGAGTTTATCAGCCGTATGGATGTGATCGCCGGGAAGCTGTCCCAGGTACGGATGATGTTTTTCGCAGGTCCCGGCAGCCCCGCCTACGCTGAGGACTGTCTGCGCCTGACGGGCTTCTGCTCCTCCAGCCCGCCGCCGGTAGCCCTGGAGGACGCGGACGAGGCCGCCATCTACTTCTCCTCCGGCACCACCGGCTTTCCCAAGGCCATTCTTCACAACCACCGGGCCCTGATGGCCTCCTGCGAGACCGAGCAGCGCCACCACGGCCAAACCCGCAGCGATGTGTTCCTCTGTATCCCGCCCCTCTACCACACCGGGGCCAAAATGCACTGGTTCGGCTCCCTCCTCTCCGGCAGCAAGGCGGTACTGCTGCGGGGGGTGAAGCCGGAGTGGATTCTGCGGGCGGTGACGGAGGAAAAATGCACCATCGTGTGGCTGCTGGTACCCTGGGCCCAGGATCTGCTGGACGCCATCGACAGCGGCAAGGTGGATCTCAACAACTACCTGCTGGACCAGTGGCGGCTGATGCACATTGGCGCCCAGCCGGTACCCCCCAGCCTGATCCATCGGTGGATGAAGGTTTTTCCCCACCACCAATACGACACCAACTACGGACTCAGCGAGTCCATCGGCCCCGGCTGCGTCCACCTGGGGGTGGAGAACATCCGCAAGGTGGGCGCCATCGGCAGGCCCGGCTACCACTGGGAGGCAAAAATTGTGGATGAGCGCGGGCAGGAGGTCAGCCAGGGGGATATCGGGGAACTGATCGTCAAGGGCCCCGGCGTCATGCTCTGCTACTACAAAAACCCCGAGGCCACCGCAGAGATTTTGAAGGACGGCTGGCTCTTTACCGGCGACATGGCCAGGATGGATGCAGACGGCTTTATCTACCTGGTGGACCGTAAAAAGGACGTGGTCATATCCGGCGGCGAAAACCTGTACCCTGTGCAGATCGAGGACTACCTCCGGAAGTATGACAAGATTAAGGACGTGGCCGTCATCGGCCTGCCGGACCCCCGGCTGGGGGAGATTGCCGCCGCCATTATCGAGCGCAAGGAGGGCGTCGTCTGTACCGAAGAGGAAATTGAGGACTTCTGCAGGGAACTGCCCCGGTACAAGCGGCCCCGGCGGATCATCTTTGACAAGGTGCCCCGCAACCCCACCGGCAAAATTGAAAAGCCGGCGCTGCGGGAAAAATACTGCCATGGGCGGCTGGTGGAGGCACAGATCAGCAGCTGACCGATCCTGCCGCCGGAGGCCCCTGCCCGCAATTTGACATCAGAACAAGCGATTTCCGCCGCAGCCCGGCGGCGGGGTCGGGAAGGAGTTCCACCATGTCTGACCTGATTATCAAACTCATCCTCCTCATTGTATTCTTCGGCGTCATGATTGGCATCGGCCTCTACTGCCGCCGTCACGCCACCGACGTCAACGGCTTTGTCCTGGGTGGGCGCAGCGTGGGCCCCTGGCTCACTGCCTTCGCTTACGGCACCAGCTATTTCTCCGCCGTGGTCTTTGTGGGCTACGCCGGCCAGTTCGGCTGGAAGTACGGCATCGCCGCCACCTGGGCGGGCCTGGGAAACGCCTTTTTGGGCTCCCTGCTGGCCTGGGCGGTGCTGGGCCGGCGCACCCGGGTCATGACCCAGCACCTGGACAGCGCCACCATGCCGGAGTTTTTTGGAAAGCGCTTTGAGAGCCACGCCCTGAAGCTTGCCGCCTCCGTCATCATTTTTATTTTTCTCATCCCTTACACCGCCAGCCTTTATAACGGCCTTTCCCGCCTCTTCGGCATGGCCTTCGACATCGACTACAGCGTCTGCGTGGTGGTGATGGCGGTACTCACCGGCATCTACGTCATAGCCGGAGGCTATATGGCCACCGCCATCAACGACTTTATCCAGGGCATTATTATGATCTTCGGCATGATTGCCGTCATTTGGGCGGTTTTGGAGAGCCAGGGCGGCTTCCTCCAGGCCCTGGGGCGGCTGGCGCAGGTCAGCGACCAAACCGTCTCCTCCGCCCCCGGCGTGTTCGCCTCCTTTTTTGGTCCTGACCCCGCCGGACTTATGGGCGTGGTGCTGCTGACCAGCCTGGGTACCTGGGGCCTTCCCCAGATGGTGCAGAAATTCTACGCCATCAAAAGCGAGGCCGCCATCAGCAAGGGCATGGTCATCTCCACCGTGTTCGCCGTCATCGTGGCGGGGGGCAGCTACTTTCTGGGGGGCTTCGGACGGCTCTTTGGCAGCCAGGTGGACGTTGCCGCGGACGGCTACGACGCCATTGTCCCCACCATGCTCTCCGGCCTTCCCGCCATTCTGATCGCCGTGGTGGTCATTTTGGTGCTCTCCGCCTCCATGTCTACCCTCAGTTCCCTTGTTCTGGCCTCCAGTTCCACCCTGACACTGGACTTCATTAAGGATACCCTGATCCGGGATATGGACGAAAAACGGCAGGTGAAGTGGATGCAGGGTCTGGTGGTGGTGTTCATCGCCATCTCCGTGGTGCTGGCTCTGATCCAGTACCAGTCCAACGTCACCTTTATCGCCCAGCTGATGGGCGTCAGCTGGGGCGCTTTGGCGGGCGCTTTCCTTGCCCCCTTCCTCTACGGCCTGTACTGGAAAAAAACCACCAAGGCCGCCTGCGCCGCCAGCTTTCTCTTCTCTACCGTGGTGATGCTGCTGAACATCGCCGCCCGCTCCGCCTTTCCCCCCGTTCTCCAATCCCCCATTAACTCGGGCGCCTTCTGCATGCTGGCGGGCCTGGTGATTGTACCCGTGGTCAGCCTGGTAACACCGGCGCCGGAGCACCGCTATGTGGAGTCCATATTCTCCTGCTACGAGCAGCAGGTTGTGGTAACAGTCCGGAAGTCCATCGGCGAGGCGGTGGTGCCGGCGGGAAAAATGTCAAAAAAGGCCATTGACTCTCACGGATAAAAGTGATAAAGTATCTATCATACATACCGAACGTGACGACGGAACCAAGTAGGGCGCCACCCCGCCTTTTCAGAGACCTGCCGGCCGGTGCAAGGCAGGAGAGGCGCGGCGTCTGAATTCCTTCCCGAGCGGCCTGCCGAACCAGCAGTAAGCAGCGACGGGCGGCGCCCGATACAGCGCCGGGGATATGCCTGTATCCCATAAGGCCGCCCCGGCGGCAAATTGAGGTGGTACCACGGGAGAATCTCGTCCTCTGCAATTGCTTGCAGAGGACGTTTTCTTTTTCCACCCGACCATCCACATCAACCGCCCGTCCAGGAAATAGCGGGCAGCGCAAGGAGGAAATGCCATGAAACAACTGATGCTGGGCAACGAAGCCGTTGCCCGCGGGCTCTATGAGGCGGGGTGCGCCTTCGTCTCCAGCTACCCCGGCACCCCCAGCACGGAGATCACGGAGGCGGCGGCCAAGTATCCGGAGATCTACGCCGAGTGGGCCCCCAATGAGAAGGTGGCCATGGAGGCGGCCTTCGGCGCGTCCCTGGCGGGCCGGCGCAGCTTCTGCGGCATGAAGCACGTGGGCCTGAACGTGGCCGCCGACCCCCTCTTTACCATTGCCTACACCGGCGTCAATGCCGGCATGATCATCGCCGTGGCCGATGACGCGGGGATGCACAGTTCCCAGAACGAGCAGGACTCCCGCCACTACGCCATCGCCGCCAAGCTGCCCATGCTGGAGCCCAGCGACAGCGCCGAGGCACTGGCCTTTACCAAGCTGGCCTACGACCTCTCCGAAGCCTTCGACACGGCGGTACTGATTAAGATGTGCACCCGTGTTTCCCACTCCCAGAGCGTGGTGGAGCCGGGTCCGCGCCAGGAGGCGCCCCAGAAGGCCTATGAAAAGGACGGGGCCAAGTACATCATGATGCCCGGCAACGCCAAGCGCCGCCACCCGGTGGTGGAGCAGCGCACCGCCGCCCTCGTCCAGTGGGCGGAAACCGCCCCTGTCAACCGTGTGGAAAACGGGCGGGACACCTCCATGGGGATTATTACCTCCTCTACCTGCTACCAGTATGTGAAGGAGGCCCTGGGGGACCGGCACCCCGTTTTAAAGCTGGGCATGATCCATCCCCTGCCGGTGCGGAAGATTCAGGACTTTGCCGCCGCTGTTGGAAAAGTGGTGGTGGTGGAGGAACTGGACGGCGTGATTGAAGCCCACTGCCGGACCATCGGCGTGGCGGCGGAGGGCAAGGCCCTCTTCGGCTGCATAGACGAACTGAATCAGAACACAGTGGCGGAGAAGCTGGGTTTTGCGGCCCAGGCCGGCCCCCGGCTGGAGGAGAGCATCCCGCCCCGGCCGCCGGTGATGTGCGCCGGATGCCCCCACCGCGGCCTCTTCTACACCCTGGCGAAGCATAAGCTGACGGTGCTGGGGGATATCGGCTGCTACACCCTGGGAGCGGTGGCCCCTCTGGCCGCCATCGATACCACCATCTGCATGGGCGCCTCCATCTCCGGCCTCCACGGCTTTAATAAGGCCGCCGGCGGCCAGGGGGCGGGGCGGACCGTGGCGGTCATCGGGGACTCCACCTTTATGCACTCCGGCGTGACAGGGCTGATCAACGTGGCTTACAACGATTCCCACTCCACTGTCATTATTCTGGATAACTCCATTACCGGCATGACCGGCCACCAGCAGAACCCCACCACCGGCTTCAATCTCAAGGGGGACCCCTGCGCCAAGATCGATCTGGAGAGTCTCTGCCGGGCTGTCGGCATCCGGCGGGTACGGGTAGTGGACCCCTACGATCTGGCGGCCTGCGACCAGGCGGTGCGGGAGGAACTGGCGGCGGAAGAGCCCTCGGTCATTATCTCCCGGCGGCCCTGCGCCCTTCTGAAATACGTAAAGCACCCCGGCCCCATCACCGCTGACAGCGGCAAGTGCGTGGGCTGCAAGTCCTGTATGAAGATTGGCTGCCCCGCCATCAGCGTCACCGGAGGCAAGGTGAAGATTGACGCCACCCTCTGTGTGGGCTGCGGCGTGTGCCGGCAGCTGTGTAAATTTGACGCCCTGGGCGGCAGCAAGGAGGCGTGAGTATGGAAACAAAAAACATCATGATCGTGGGCGTAGGCGGCCAGGGCACCCTGCTGGCCAGCAAGCTTCTGGGCCGGCTGCTTCTGGGCCGGGGCTACGATGTGAAGGTCAGCGAGGTCCATGGCATGAGCCAGCGGGGCGGCAGCGTAGTCACCTATGTCCGCTACGGCGACAAGGTCTACTCCCCCATCATTGACAAGGGCCAGGCGGACTATATCCTGTCCTTTGAACTGCTGGAGGCCGCCCGGTGGACCGAGTACCTGCGGCCCCAGGGCAAAATCATTACCAACATCCAGGAGGTGAGCCCCATGCCGGTCATCACCGGCGCGGCGGCGTATCCCGCGGACTTGGCGGAAAAAATGCGCCGGGCCGGCATTGACTTAGACGCGGTGGACGCCCTGGCCCTGGCGGAGCGGGCCGGCAGCAGTAAGGCGGTGAACATCGTGCTTCTCGGCCGCCTCAGCAAGTATTTCGACTTTACCCAGGAGGAGTGGATGGAGGCCCTTACAGAGAGCGTCCCCCCCAAGTTCCTGGAATTAAATCAAAAAGCCTTTGCTCTGGGCCAGGAGGCCTGACCCATCCGATACTATTCCAAATCAAGGAGACCTGCCATCTATGGAGCGTTACTACCAGCCTGAAATTGAGACCGCCAGCCGGGACCAGATCCTGTCCTGGCAAAACCAGCGCCTGGTCAAGCAGGTGCGCCACGTGTGGGACCACGTCCCCTACTACCGCAGGAAGATGGAGGAGAAGGGCGTTACCCCCGACGACATCCAGGGCGTGGCGGACCTCCACAAGCTGCCCTTCCTCTGCAAGGACGACCTGCGGGACGCCTATCCCTACGGCCTTTTGGGCAAGCCGTTGAAGGACTGCGTCCGCATCCACTCCACCTCCGGCACCACCGGCCGCCGGGTGGTGGCCTTCTACACCCAGCACGACGTGGATCTGTGGGACGACTGCTGTGCCCGGGCCATCGTGGCCGCCGGAGGCACCCACGAGGACGTGTGCCAGGTCTCCTATGGCTTCGGACTTTTCACCGGCGGTGCGGGACTCAACGGCGGCAGCCACAAGGTGGGCTGCCTGACCCTGCCCATGTCCTCCGGCAACACCGACCGGCAGCTCCAGTTCATGACGGACCTGGGCGCCACCATTCTCTGCTGCACCCCCTCCTACGCCGCCTACCTGGCGGAGAGCATCCAGGAGCGGGGCGTCCGGGACCAGATCAAGCTGAAGGCGGGCATCTTCGGCGCCGAAGCCTGGAGCGAGGAGATGCGCCGGGACATTGAGGAGAAGCTGGGCATCAGGGCCTACGACATCTACGGCCTCACGGAGACCAGCGGCCCCGGCGTGGCCTTTGAGTGCAGCGAGCAGACCGGCATGCACATCAACGAGGACCACTTCATCGCTGAGATCATCGACCCCGACACCGGTGAGGTGCTGCCCGAGGGCAGCAAGGGCGAACTGGTGTTCACCTCCATCACCAAGGAGGCCTTCCCCCTCCTCCGCTACCGCACCCGGGACATCTGCGTGCTCACCCGGGAGAAGTGCTCCTGCGGCCGCACCTTTGTGAAGATGTGCAAGCCCATGGGCCGCAGCGACGACATGCTCATCGTCAAGGGCGTCAACGTCTTCCCCAGCCAGATCGAGACGGTCCTGCTGGAGCAGGGCTACCCCGCCAACTACCAGATCCTGGTGGACCGGGTCAACAACTCCGACACCCTGGAGGTCATGGTGGAGATGACGCCCGAGAACTTCTCCGACAGCCTGGGCAGGATCACCGAGATGGAGAAGAGCCTGGTGGCCGCCCTGAAGGCCATGCTGGGCATCTATGCCAAGGTCCGCCTGGTGGCCCCCAAGTCCATCACCCGCAGCGAGGGCAAGGCGGTGCGGGTCATCGACAAGCGCAAGATTTGAGAAGGAGGAGAAACACAATGACCATCCATCAGATCTCTGTATTTTTGGAGAACCGGGCGGGGCAGCTGTCCGAGATCACCAGCCTCCTGGCGGAAAACCAGATCGATCTCCGGGCCATCAACATCGCTGAAACCGCCGACTACGGCGTGGTGCGCCTCATTGTCAACGATCCCGCCAGGGCCAGTTCCATCCTGCTCCAGCACGGCTTTATCCTGACCATGACCCCGGTGGTGGCTGTGGCCGTTCCGGACCGCCCCGGCGGGCTGGCGGAGGTGCTCCGGCTTCTCCCCGATGAAAAAATTGACGTGGAGTATATGTACTCCGTCTTTGGCCAGGTGGACGGCCTAGCCCACATGGTTTTCCGCGTGGCCGACACAGACCGCCTCATCGCCGTTCTCCGCGCCCACGGCATCGAGCCCATCCCCGGGGAGACCCTGGGGGTCCAATAACCAGGCCGCTCATTCTTTTCCCATTAAAAAGAGAATGGACCGCCCCTACATAGAAAGGATATTGACTTATGCAGGAAATGAGCAGAAAAAACAAGCTGTTTACTGACTCCGTCATCCGCCGGATGACCCGCATTGCCATCGACTGCGGCGCCATCAACCTGGCCCAGGGCTTTCCGGATTTTGACCCGCCCAAGGCCATGCTGGACCGGCTGGAGGAGGTCAGCCATCTGGGCCCCCACCAGTATCCCATCACCATGGGCGCCCCCAATTTCCGCCAGGCGCTGGCCCGGAAGTGCGGTCGGTTTATGAGCCGAAAGCTGGATCCGGAAGCGGAAATGGTCGTCACCATCGGCTCCACAGAGGCCATGGTGGACACCATCTTCGCCCTTACCAATCCCGGGGATAAGATCGCCATGTTCTCCCCCTACTTTGAGAACTACCGGGCCCAGGCCATCATGGCCGACTGCGAGCCTGTCTTCATCCCCCTGGTACCCCCCACTTTTGACTTCGATCCCGAGGTGCTGGAGGATGCGTTTCGTCAGGGCATCAAGGCCATCCTCATCTGCAACCCCTCCAACCCCAGCGGCAAGGTGTTCACCTATGACGAACTGAAGCTGATCGCGGACCTCTGCATCAAATACGACGTCTACGCCATTATGGATGAGGTCTACGAACACATTGTCTACGCCGGTCACAAGCACATCTACATGAACAGCCTTCCCGGCATGTGGGAACGGACCGTCAGCTGCTCCAGCCTCAGCAAGACCTACTCCATCACCGGCTGGCGCCTGGGCTACGCCATCGCCCCCCAGCCTCTCATGGACCGGATCAAGCAGTACCACGACTTCAACACCGTGGGCGCCCCCTCCCCCCTGATGGAGGCCGCTGTAGTGGGTCTGGATATGCCGGACAGCTACTATGAGGAGTTCGGCGCCCACTACGCCCATATGAAAAAGCTGTTTACCGACGGTCTGAAGCAGATCGGCATCCCCTTCACCGATCCCCAGGGGGCCTATTTCGTTCTGGCCAATATCGGGCCGTATCTAAAGAAGGGCCAGACGGATGTGGCCTTCTGTGAGGAGATGGCCCGCAAGGTGGGCGTGGCCTGCGTCCCCGGCACCTCCTTCTTCAACGAATCCGGCGTCAACGACATCGTCCGGGTCCACTTTGCCAAGCTGGATACCACCCTCTGCGAGGCTCTGGACCGGCTGAGCCACATCCGGGAAAAGATGGCTTAATTTGCCTTCCTGATCCCATCGGGGCACCGGATCCCCTGTTCTCTCTTCTCCCCCGGCCGGAGGCTCTGCTCCGGCCGGGGGATTTTTCACGGCCTCCGCCGCGGCACGGTGCCCCGGCGGGCCGTTTCCCACAATGTTTTTTTATGGCTTGCCTGCGGCAAGCTATAAAAAACGGCCATGCGGCGGCGTTTCAGCACCGTGGTCTGAACTCCCAGCATATCCCCGACACCGCCGGGGACATGCGCGTAAAAATCACACGGAGCACTATTTTTTTATTTTCTCTATTCCCTTTTGCTCAATTTGTGGGTATAGTGGTAGTATTCCAATAAGCAGTCCAGATAAGGAGTATCAACCGCCATGAATCTATCCACCGCCAGCCGCACCTTTCAGCTGCTCAGCCGCATTTTTGACGTACGCAGCGCCACGGAGCCCTTCCTGCCTCCTGCAGGCGAGAAGCCGGCCCTGTCTCTGGAGCCAGTTCAGCAGCCGTTTCCCCGGGCCACGCCGGAATCCCAGGGGATCTCCTCCCGGCAGATTGCCCGATTTCTGGAGGAACTGGACCGGGGCGGGGATCTCTATATGCAAAACGCGCTGATTCTGCGCCGGGGCCAGGTCCTCTGCGCCGCGGCCTACGGCGCCCAAACCCTGGACGCCCCCAAATACACCTTCTCCGCCTGCAAGAGCGTGGTATCCCTGGCCATTGGCCTGCTCATCGACGACGGGGTCCTGTCCACGGAGGACAAGGTGGCGGATCTCTTCGGGGACCTGTGCACCCCCGCCATCCGGCGGCGGCTGAAAACCATGTCTCTGAAGGATCTGCTGACCATGCGGGCAGGGGTCCTCTTCAGCGAAGCGGAGGCCCTCACCGAGGAGGACTGGCCCCGCCGGTTCCTGAACGCTGCCCTGCGGGGGGAGCCGGGCGGTGAATTCTTCTACAACAGCCTCAACACCTACATGCTCTCCGCCATTGTCTGCCGCAAGACCGGAAAAAGCCTGACGGCATTTCTCCAGGAGCGGCTGTTCGACCCCATGGGCATCACCGACATCTTCTGGGAGCGGTGCCCCCAGGGCACGGAAAAAGGGGGCTGGGGCCTCTACATCCGCCCGGAGGACTTTGCCAAGCTGGGCCAGCTGGTGCTGGACGAGGGGGTTTGGCATGGCAGGCGCCTGCTCTCCCAGGCCTACATCCGCCGGGCCACCTCCGCCCACGCCATCCCCCCGGCCACCCTGGGGGACTTCAACTACGGCTACCAGATCTGGGTTGGACGCAGGGAGCGGACTTTTCTTTTTAACGGTATGCTGGGGCAGAATGTGCTGGGCTTCTGGGACAGCGGCATTCTCATCGTCACCAACGCCGGGGCGGACACGGACTACCAGGAGAGCCGGTATTTTGAGATCGTCAGCCGCTACTTCGGTGGCCAATTTCCCGACAGCCTGCCGGAGGACCCCGGGGCGCTGACAGAACTGGAGAGCGTCATCGCCGCCCTGTCCCACTACAACCGGCCGCCCCGGCCCCTGGACGGAGCGGCGGAGCCGTTCCTCAACCACGCCTACGCGGTCCGGGATGAGATGGCCCCCAGCGTGGGGCTTCTGCCCATGGCCCTCCAGGCTCTTCACAACAGCTATACCTCCGGTGTCATATCTCTGGCGATCAGCCGCCGGGGGAGCGTCCCCGAACTGATCTACCGGGAAGCGGGGGCCCTCTACCGCTTCCCGGTGGGACTGGGACGCCCCCTGGTGACACGGCTGGACTTCCGGGGGGACATCTACCAGGTGGCGGTTCAGGGCCGGTTTACCCACGATGAGGAGGAGCACCCCGCGTTCTGCGTGCAGCTGGACTTCCTGGAGACCCCCTGCGTACGCATCCTGAAGCTGATTCTCACGCCGGAGGGGGCCCTGCTGCGGCAGACTGAGACGCCGGGGGTACCCTATGTGTACAAAAAACTCCGGACCGCCGCCGAGCAGACTCTCTACCGGCCCCTCCTGCTGGTGGCCGCCGGCGGGACAGACAGCGACTATCTCTATTTCAAAACGCTGCAAATCATGTCGCCGGAACTGCGGCTGGTCCGCTCCGACATCTGATCCGCCCGCCTGCCTCGCCTGCACAGTACACGGCAACCCGATGCAGAAGGCCCCCACACAGTGTGTGGGGGCCTTCTGCCCGGCGGCTGGAGCGGGCCATAATATCCCCCATGCTGAACCAGACCTGCCAGCTGTCAGAAAATTCCCGCTGCATCTGCTCCCAAATCTCCATAGCCCTTTCCCGATCCCCCTCATACCAGCAGATGAGACCCCGGTACAGCGGTGTGCGGAAGGTGTGGTCCACCTGGGAAAGCCGGTCGCACCAGGCGCGCGCCTCCTCAAACCACTGGCCATCCAGCAGCTGATCCGGCAGCCACATAATGCCGCTCCAGCTGTCCATGTGATCCGCCAGAAACCCCTCCAGCCACTGAATCAACCGATAGTGATTGCTGGCACACCAGTCGGCGCAGCGTCCGCCCATGGCCGCCACCAGTTCACTGTAGCCGTGGGTGCAGTTTACATCCCGTTTCAGGGCAGTTTTTGCATACTCCGCCGCCAGAAGGCGGTGCTCCTCAGCCTTGTGGTTGTGCGGCTGGGCCAGCAGTTCCCAGGGGTTGGCGTCGGTCGGATCCCTTCTGGCCCGGTCCAGAAGGAAGGCCTCCGCCCCGCCCATGTCCGCCGGAGACAGTTCCCGCTGGTCCCAGAGCATATTCTGGATGCGCTCCATCCGTGTCTCGTCGGAGAGGGCAAAAAGTTCGTCAATGGTGACGCCGAAATAGGCGGAAATATCCGGCAGCATCTGCACATCCGGCATGGTGACGCTCCTCTCCCATTTACTTACCGCCTGGGCGCTGACCCCCAGCTTCTCCGCCGGTGTTTCCTGGGCAATCCCCCTGGCCTGGCGCAACGCTTTGATCGGATGTCCAATTTCCACTGTGGTTTCCTCCTTCTACCAAATCGGTACGGCGCCAGTATACTGTCCCTCTTCCCCCTGCACCAGCGCCCGGTTGGCCTGTCGGCTCAACCGGCAGTTGAAAAGGCGCCCCCGCAGCAAGTGCGGAAGCGCCTCGCGTATGATCTTTGGGAACAGGAGAAAATCAGTCCTTGTCCTCTTCGTCCTCATCCTCGTCCTCATCGGACTCGCAGCCGCCACAGCAGCCGCCGCAGCACCCGGCGTCTCCGCCCAGGTCGAACTCCAGCCGCTCGCCGCAGTTGGGGCACTCCACGGCCCCGTCGGCCAGGATGGTCTCGTCAAAGAAGATATCCTCCTCGCAGTTGGGACAGGTGGTCTCGTAGACCTCGTCCTCGTCCTCTTCCTCCTCGTCGTCCTCCTCCTCGTCCTCATCCTCCATCTCATAGAGGTAGGTCTCCACATCGCTGAGATCGTCGCTGACAGCGTCCAGGGCCTCCTCCAGTTCGCCCTGATCGTCGCGGATATCCCGCAGTTCCAGCGCAATGTCATCCAAGATGTCGATCATCACGGTGAGAAGCTTGCCCTCCTTGGTCTTGGTGTCCAGGCCCAGGCCCTCGGCCAATCCCTTCATATACGCGACCTTTTCCAGAATTTCCATCATTTGACTCCTTTCAAAGCGTCATGTTGTTTGCACTTCCCACCTGTATCACACGGAACCACACAAGTCCGCTCAGGCCTTGCAGCGGGACAGATATTCGCCGGTTCTGGTATCGATGGTGATCTTGTCGCCCACATCGATGAACAGCGGCACCTTGATCTCCGCGCCGGTCTCCAGCACGGCGGGCTTGGTCACGTTGGTGGCGGTGTTGCCGGCAAAACCGGGCTCCGTCTCCGTAACCACCAGATCCATGAAGTTGGGGCACTCAACGCCGAACACGTTGTTCTTATAGCTGAGCACCTTGCACACGGTGTTCTCCTTGATAAAGCGGAACGCGTCACCCAGCAGATCCCGGGCCAGGGGCACCATGTCGTAGGTCTCCTGATCCATGAAGTAGTACAGGTCGCCGTCGTTATAGCTGTACTCCATGTCCTTGCGCTCAATAAAGGCTTCCTCGAACTTGGCGGTGGGGTTGAAGGAGGTCTCCGTCACGGCACCCGTCACCACGTTCTTCATCTTCGTACGAACAAACGCCGCGCCCTTGCCGGGCTTGACGTGCTGGAATTCGATGACCTGCATCACCTTGCCGTCCATCTCAAAGGTCTTGCCATTGCGGAATTCACCGGCAGTAATCGTCGCCATATTTCTATATCCTCCTTGCGGAATAAATTATCCAACGGCCATTTTACCGTATTCCCACTATAATTGCAAGGGTTTTCTGCAAGTTTTACCATTTTTGCGGCTTCTTTTCCGCTCTTTATTATTTTACCGCCCTGGCCGGGATTATGCCCGGTGAATTTCACCAAAAAATACAAAAAAAGCCCCGCTGGTCATACAGGCCGCCGTCTGCCGCAGCGGTAAAGCACAGTACAGGTCGCACCGGGGGAAATCATCCGGTCCCGCAGCTGTTCCCTTGCGCCCTAGGCACAGACGTGGTATACTGGCCCTGCGAAGCCGGGGCAGGTCACTGGGCACCCAGGGCCGCCCACTAATGAGATTTGGCAGGTATGCATATGATCCCTGTTTTGTATGAGGACCCATTCCTTTTGGTGTGTATTAAGCCCGCCGGCATGCTCTCGCAGCCCAGCGAGGCGGAGCGGGAGAGCTTGCTGGAACTTCTGGGGGCCCAGCAGCACTGCACCCTATATCCTGTCCATCGGCTGGACCGGGGCGTGGGAGGCGTCATGGTCTGCGCCAAAACCAGCCGGGCGGCTGGCGGGCTCTCCACAGCCGTCCAACGCCGGGCACTGGAAAAAGAGTACCTCTGTATCACCCGGGGCTGTCCCAATCCAGAAGAGGGTGTCTGGCGGGACCTGCTGCTCCATGACCGGAGCCGGAACAAGTCCTTTGTGGTGCAGCGGATGCGTGGGGGAGCGAAGGAGGCGTCGCTGGCCTACCAGGTGGTGGCCCGGCGGGAGGAACAGGCACTGGTACGTGTCCAGCTGCACACGGGACGCACCCACCAGATTCGGGTCCAGTTTGCCAGCCGTGGCCTCCCCCTGCTGGGGGACGGCAAATACGGCGGCGGCACAGGGGACATCGCCTTGTGGAGTTTCCGTCTGGCCTTCCCCCACCCGGACAGCGGAAAGCACCTGTCCTTTTGCCGGCTGCCGGAGGGGGCCCCCTGGTCCCGGTTTGAGTGGGAGAACGGCGCGTGGGAGCACACCGCGCTTTAAGCGCAGTTCTTTTTCATTTGGAAAAACCGTATGTGCTGCTTTTCCCGCGGTATGATGCCGCTGGGCCTGGGCCCCGGTCGGGGCAGGACGTCCATCCGCCGTTCAAACATACTTGTCCAAATTATGCTGACCACGTTTCGAATTTTGTAAAAGCTGCGGAGGCGCCCTATAGAGAGCGGGCATGCACCCGCCTATGGCAGGATCACTATCAATAAAAATTTTCAAAAGTTCAATTCGCTTTATTTTTTTGTTGAGCCTTCTGTGCGGCATTTTCTGCGGACATGCTGGATCAATGCAAAAATGGGGGAATATATTTTATTTTTTCAACCATGTTAGCAATTAGAGCATCCATGGCAACATATTTTTTTCCTATCAGTCCGACCGCAACAGTAACTGAATCATTTAGTGATATTCCAATAATATCCGGGTCACACGGTCCTACATCCCAATGGGATAAAAAGATACCAAAGTCGTTTTTCAAATAAGATTGAATGCTGCTCATCTGTGATACACGGAATTTGAAATTGGGCTTATAGCCATAACATTCATACCAGGAAACAATTGCTTGCGAAACAGTTGAGCGGACCGTCGATGTAATTAAAGGAATATCTTTGATTTGCTCAATCGATAAGCTACAGTGCTCGGAAAGGGGATTTCCCCTGCTCATATATGCTTTGAAAGGAAGTTTCCGGCTCATATAAACGGTATACTTCTTTTCTATTTCACTGTTCAGATTTGTGATTGCCAAGTCAATCGCAGAATTATCGAGCGCCTGTAAGATAACAGCATTATTCTGCTCCACAACTTCAAAGTGATATTCGGGGTGTTGCTCCTCTATTTGCTGAAATAACTTTGTAACCGGCGGGAGCAATGCAGAACCCAAGATCGGAATAATACCAAGTCTAATTTGTTGGGCGGGGCGCTGATAGTTGCGTATCTGCAGCACCAAGCCTTCACAGGACTGCAAAATCTTTTGTGCGCCATCAAAAAACAACTCGCCTTCTTTTGTCAAAACCAGTCTGCTTTTATATCTTAAAAATAACTTACACCCTAATTCGTTCTCCAGTTCTTTAATCGCGGCAGAAATAGAAGGCTGGGAAACATACAGCATGGATGCTGCCTTATTAATGCTTTTGTGTTCACAGATTGCGCAAAAATATCTCAATTGAGTCAGTGTCATGATATCATGCCCTCCACGAACGCTACGGATGCAACCTGAGTATCGTTGAATCCCTTATCGCATAGTTTATATGATAACTCGGGCAACGTCAAGAATATAGAATATATAGATAAAATCTATACCTTTCTTTTTCTTATTGGTTATTCGTAATACACAGTAGGCGTGTCTTTTATTATAACAAAAGACACGCCTACTGTGAGTTTTTATAGCAAGTACAATACAAAAGTCACAAGACGCAACACCGAATTATACTAATTTTGAAAGACTAACTATTAAAAGTCAAGTCTGAAAAGTGTGGGTTGGTAAGAAACTTCAGATGGTTCAAAATGGTATAGCAAAGCTGACGTCCGGTTGGACGCCTGCTTGAGCTTATACGAGTGAAAAAGCTATGCGGCTGTGTTGTATGGTCGTCTGGATTTCTCCATGGCATAGATCAGCCGGACCAATTTCTTGGCGGCATGGGAGAGTGCGACATTGTAATGCTTGCCTTCTGCCCGCTTTTTAGCCAAGTATGCCTCAAAGGTCGGGTCCCAAAGGCAGACATACTTGGTTGC
>CDZQ01006940.1_pt1 | contig 26611 bp, 26 predicted proteins | sample 554831 | NCBI WGS metagenome assembly CDZQ01 (sample SAMEA3182112, study PRJEB8094) | gut metagenome | biome: human; feature: gut; material: Stool; isolation source: human stools | place: Canada | collected 2013-05-06 | reverse complement strand
ATGCCCAGGTGGCGGAATTGGTAGACGCGCACGTTTCAGGTGCGTGTGTCGAGAGGCATGCAGGTTCGAGTCCTGTTCTGGGCACTACATTGCGGAAATAGCTCAGTTGGTAGAGCATAACCTTGCCAAGGTTAGGGTCGCGAGTTCGAGTCTCGTTTTCCGCTCAGAGAAAAAGGAAGCTGAATCATTTGATTCGGCTTCCTTTTTTTGTTTACTGTTTACCGTTGCTTCAAGATAACAAATACTCTTCAAGTTTCCCGGCCTGTTTTTTTTCTTTCGTGCAGGGCTTTCTTTCTGTGGAACAGATACGGAAGATACGTACATACGGAGGCTATTTTGAAGCCTTTATGGAAACTTTAACTGAGAAAGAACAGGATAAGATTCAATACGGATTGCTTCTGCTGAAAACTCAAGAGAAAGTGACTAAGAAGTTTGTAAAGTCCATAAAAGATGGAATATTTGAGCTTCGTACAGAGTATGGTGGAAATATTTATCGTGTATTCTTTATCTTTGATGAAGGTCATATTGTAGTATTGTTTAACGGTTTTCAGAAAAAAACTCAGAAAACCCCAACGGTTGAAATAGAAAAAGCAATTAAAATAAAGGAGGAATATTATGCACGAAAACAACAATCAATTAGTGGACTATGATGCTGTGCTTGATGCTAAATTCGGTAAAATAGGAACCCCCTCACGCATCGAAGCAGAAGAGAAAGCGTATGCTTTCTATACCGGGAAAATTATAGAAGATGCTCGCAAAAAAGCTAAAGTGACACAAGCTGAACTTGCCCGACGTATCGGCAGTAACCGTTCATACATTTCAAGAGTAGAAAGTGGACAAACGGATCTACGGACTTCTACTCTTTATCGGATTATGAATGCTTTGGGTTGTCAAATAGAGTTCAATATGTCATTGTAACTGATAAACATAAAAGAGCCGTATCATTCTCAAAAGTAGAGTTGATATGGCTCTTTTTATTGTTGATGAAGGGTGTTAGGTTTCAGATTAAAAAAACGTTTTCACCTCAAAGCAAGGACATGCCTTGATCCATTCCTCCGGTTCTATCTCTCCGTTTCCGTTCAGGTCGGGACTCAGGTCACGGTGCCCGCATACCTTGCTTCCCGGGTAATCTTTCAGCAACACTTTTACCAGTACCCGCATCGAATGTTTTTGCCATTCTGTCCGGGTGTCTTTGGGGCGCCCGTTGCAGTCCAGCCCTCCTTCATAGCAGATGCCTATGGAGTGTGCGTTGAATCCCTTGGCATGCGCTCCGATTCGTTCCACCGGTCGGGTGGTAACTATTTTTCCGTTCTTACGGATGTAGAAGTGATAGCCTGCTCCGTCGAATCCCCGCCTCCGGTGGCATTCTTCCAGGTCGTACTCCGTGAAGCAGCGGTCTTCTCTCGTGGCGGAGCAGTGAATCACGATCAGATTGATTTCTCTCATAGTTCCGGTTCTATTTTTCGGTGTTCCCCCCGCGGAGAAACATCAGGAACGCCAGGATGCATTCCAGTATTTTCTGTAATTTCTTCATCGTTTTTTGCTGTATTAAGTTTCGTTGTTTCACGGTTTTGCCACAGAGGACACAGGGTAACACGGAGTTTTGTTGAAAAAGTATATCCAATTAAATATATATTCTCTGTGAGACTCTGTGCTACCCTGTGGTGCGGATTTATGCCGTCGGGTCATCCACAATATCTCCGCCTCCGCTGCCTCCTCCTTCCGGGGCGCCTGCCGATACCAACGCGAAGTTTACGTTGTTCGGGCTCCGGGTCATGCTCCGGCTGGCGTTCACCAGTTTCATCGCCTTGTCGGGGATGAAGCGTACGTTTACCCTCTTGATATTCTTCACCGTGCATTCCTTTTCCGTTTCGCCGGGCAGGCAGGTCAGCGTCATGTGGAAGGTGCCCAGTCCCTCTATTTTCACTTTGTTTCCCTGGGTCAGCACCTTGCGCAACTGTTCCACCAATGCCTCGATGGTGTGTTTCACGTCGCCCGTTGTCAGGGCGCAATTGGTCTGGATGTCTTCTGCCAGCGCGTCGATATCCACAACTTTGGCTGTTCCCGCCTTCTGGCGGATATAATACAGCACGGGAGAGTTCTCCTGATTGACATACTTTTTGCGCTGATAGCGCTCTACTGATACTTCCATACTATAAAAGTTAAGGTTTAGGTTAATAAATTTCTTATCTCAATCACTACGTAAAGATACGAAATAAAATAGGTAAAGTCAAATAAAATAGAAAGAATATATAGGCGTATAGTCAAGAAAACAGAGGCTCTGTTTCGTTGTTGCCCGACTCTCCGATCCGTTTCTTCCTTTTATTTCTTCCGCCGTATGCTTGGATAGTTCTTTTTTAAAGCTTATATTTGTAGGATAGATATTATTCGTATATGATGGAACAGAAAGACAGGTATATTCGTTTTGATTGGGCGGTGAAACGCCTGTTGCGTAACAAGGCCAATTTCGGCGTGTTGGAGGGTTTTCTCACCGTTTTGCTGGGTGAGCCCATCCGTATCGTCGAGATTCTGGAGAGTGAAGGCAATCAGTTGAATGAAACGGATAAATTCAACCGTGTCGACATAAAGGCGCGTAACAGCAAAGACGAGATCATTATTGTGGAGGTTCAGAATACCCGTGAGATTTATTATCTGGAACGTATTCTTTTCGGTGTTGCCAAGGCGATCACGGAACATATCGAGTTGGGTCAGCTCTACTCTGAGGTTAAGAAGGTGTATTCCATCAGTATCCTCTACTTTGATATCGGTCGTGGTACTGATTACCTTTACCACGGTCAGAACTCTTTCGTAGGTGTCCACACGGGCGACCTTCTGGAGGTGAGCACCAAAGAGAAGAACGCCATCGTCCGTAAATTGCCTGCCGAGATCTTTCCTGAGTATTTCCTTATTCGCGTGAACGAGTTCAACAAAGTGGCTGTCACGCCCCTTGAGGAGTGGATTGAATATCTCAAGACAGGTGTGATTCATCCCGACACCAAGGCTCCGGGACTGGAGGAAGCGCGTCGTAAACTTGTCTATTATAACATGAATAAGGCAGAACAATTGGCTTATGATGAACATATCAATGCGATTATGATTCAGAATGATGTATTGAGTACGGCAGCTATGGAGGGCCGTCAGGAAGGTCGTCAGGAGGGCCGCCAGGAAGGTCTTGCCGAGGGCCGCCAGGAGGGTCTTGCCGAGGGCCGCCAGGAAGGTCTTGCCGAGGGTCGTCAGGAAGGTCTTGCCGAAGGCCGCATGGAAGAGAAGCAGGCGAATGCCCGGAGGATGAAGGCATTGAACCTGCCGGTCGAAACCATCTGCCAGGTGACAGGATTGTCCGCCGGAGAGATAGAGAGCCTGTAGACTCCGGCTTTTCCATTTTATTTCGCGTTCCTCCTTATCCATTCCGTCGGCGGCACATAGTCGCCGATTTTTGTCATGCTCCTGTTGTGTCCGAAGTATACATTGCCCGTCTCGCCGTTGCGGTGTTTGGCGATGATGGCTATCCCCAGCCCCTCTGTCGGATATCCGCTCTGCTTGTCCGTTGCCAGGTGTGCCAGTGCCGGGCGATAGAGCAGAACCACCAGGTCGGAATCCTGCTCGATGGCGCCGCTCTCACGCAGATCCGCCAATTCCAGGCGTCCGTACGCCCTGTTTTCGGAGCCGCGGTTGAGTTGGCTCAGCAAGATGACCGGTATGTGCAGTTCCTTGGCCAGCAGCTTGGCTTTACGGCTGGCCTGTGCCACCTCTTGTTCCCGGTTCCGGTTGTTCTGTTCGGTGCGCATGTCGCACAGTTGCAGATAGTCGATGATGATAAAGTCGCACTTGCCTTTGCTTTGCAGCAACCGTGCGCTCGAGCGTACCCGGTCCATGCTCATATCCGGGTTGTCGTCTACGCAGATGGGCAGTCTTGCCAGTTCTCCTGCGGTCTGCCGGGCTTGCAGCCATGTTTCCTGCGACACTTTACCGCTTCGCCAGAGGTGCGGGTCCACCTCTCCTGCCGACAGGAGCCATCGGTCACCCAACCGTTCGCCCTGCATCTCGAGGCTGTACACCACCGTATGATGTCCTGCCGCTGCTGCGGCTTTAGCCAGATGGAGCGCGAAGGCGGTTTTTCCCACTGCCGGCCGGGCGGCGATGGTGATCAGGTCATTGTTTTGCCATCCGCCCGTCATCTTGTCCAGTTCGGTCAGTCCGGTAGGGATGCCGGTCACTCCGTCCTTGTTTTTCCGCATTCGCCCTTCCGCTTCCACCAGGGTGGCCTGCATCAGAGAGTCCATATCCCGTAGTTGCCGGTTGTGTCCGCAGGCTCCTTCAAGCCTGTCCAGCAGGTTGTGAGCATCCACCAGCGTGTCTGTCAGGTCGATGGTTTCATCGCCGGAGAGGGTCAGCAGCTTGCTGAATCCCACGATCATTTCTCTTCGGATGTACTTCTGGTGCACGATGCGCGCATGATATTCCAGATGTGCCGAACTTGCCACCCGGCTGCTCAGTTGGGTGATGTAGAACGGCCCTCCGGCATCGTCCAGCTTTCCGCGCTTGCGCAGCTCTTCGGTGGCGGTGAGGATGTCGATGTTCGTACCGGCGTGAAACATCGCCTGCAGTGCGGCATAAATCAGTTGATGACGGGTGACATAAAACATTTCCGGTTTCAGCAGTTCGTCAACCAGTGCCATGCCTTCTTTTTCGATCAGGCAGGCTCCGAGGATGGTTTCCTCGAGTTCGGGTGCTTGGGGTTGTAGCATAATGATTTGGATTTGTGGTGGGTTTAAAACTCATATTCATTCAGGAACGCTTTATCCGCCAGATACGTGGCCGCCTGTTTGCAGAAGCGTATATCTTTTTGGTGGGCATAATATTCCTCGATGTTTTCCAAGGCCAGTTTCTTCTCCGTTGCCGTCAGTTTATTCCATTCTTTCCGGGCACGGGCTATGTTTATCTTGTCCTTTTGGGTGATGCGGTGGTAGAGGTCCCAGAAGTCGTCGAAACCCTCCGTGGCATGGTTGCTCTGGGTGGCGGCCGCCTTTTTCTGTCCGGTCCAGAGGTCATAGTCTATCACCCGTAGCAGGGTGATTCCGGCGGAGTTCTCCACGGCCTCCATGATTCCGGATTTAAACAGGGTTTCGAAGAAGTGGCGGGTGCGATAGCGGCTCCATCCCAGCACCTTTTCCCAGTGGCTGTAGGTGTATACCGTCTCTCCCCGTCGGCAGATCATCCGGTTGCCTTGCACACAGATCTCCGTATCCGAATAGTTGACCAGCGCCAATACGCGTATCCACGCTTCCAGATAGCCCTCTGTGCCCAATCCGGCTTTGAGGAAATCTTCGATCAGGGATTTGGGGATCAGGATATATCCTTTTTTCAGAATTGTTTCAGTCGATGCGTTCATAGTATTTCATTTTACAGGTTATCGAGTGTACCGCTCTTTCCCGAACGGTGTGACAAAGCTAAGCACGGACAGCCGGTGATGCAAGAAAGTGATGCAGAGTGCCGCATTACGGCGCAAAAAGTCACAGGGTCCTCTGCAGGGCAGCGCACGCTCTGCGGGGGTGAAACCGAGCCTCGTCCGGGCCTTTCCGGAACCTCTGTTTCCATCATCCGGAGCCTCTAAACCACCAACACGGACACCAACATGCTTTAGTACTCCTAATGCGCTGTTGCTCAGCTTTCTGTGCGGATGAATTTAGAGGCCGCCAACATGCAGACCTGCACATAAATAAATAATAAACAAAAGATATATAAAATATATCAGTCGAATTTGCGGTCGGCGAACAGTTTTTGAACCCGATCCGCGGGGTGCTCGCGCAGCCACTTGTACACCGTGTCGGGCATTCCCCAGTGACGGATCACGATACAGATCTGGCGCGGCGTCAACAGTGTGTTGGGACGCTTGTATCCCGCTTCCAGCAGTTCGGCGTACAGGTTCGGATAGCGTTCTATCTCGTCGCGCATCCGTTTGCCTGCCGAGCGGGGATAAACACAGGTTGTGAAATATGCCATCGCCACGTCCGACAGCAGGCAGCTTCCGTTCAGCAGCCAGTCAAAATTTAATTCTTTCATAATTGTTGCTTTTATTTACGTGACAAAATTACATCTCTCTTGTGTGAAGTGAAAAACTTTTTTTACTGTCACGGCGTTGCTTTTCAAGTATGACATGCGAAACACAGAAAAAATAGTATCTCTGGTGGATGAATATGATAAGCCCATGCTGCAATCCATTGGGGATGAAGAATTGCAAAAAGAGTTTCGCAAGACATTGCAAGCCTTTTATGGAGCTATCAAAACAATGTATGGATACATCCGGTTCGCTTTTCTGACCGGTGTCACCAAGTTTGGTAAAGTGAGTGTATTCAGTGCTTTGAACAATCTGATCGATTTGTCGATGGACGAACGTTACGTGGCATTGTGCGGCATCACCGAGGAGGAAATACGGACCAATCTGGATCAAGAGTTGTACGAACTTGCCGACAGGCAGAGGATGGGTTATGAAGAGGTGTGCCGTGAATTGAAGGCATGCTATGACGGGTATCATTTTGTGGAAGATTCGATCGGCATTTACAATCCTTTCAGCCTGCTGAATACGTTCTATAAAATGAAATTTGGAAATTATTGGTTTGAAACGGGTACTCCTACCTATCTGGTAGAACTCTTGCAGATACATCACTATGATCTTCATAAAATGGCGCATGTGGAAACCGATGCGGATGTATTGAACAGCATCGACTCTTCCTCTACCGATCCTATTCCCGTAATTTATCAGAGCGGTTACCTCACCATCAAGGGGTATGACCGTGAATTCGGGATTTACCGTTTGGGATTCCCGAATCGCGAAGTGGAGGAGGGGTTCATGAAGTTTCTGCTTCCTTATTATGCGGACACCAATAAAGTAGAAGCCCCGTTTGAAATTCAGAAGTTCGTACAAGAGGTTCGTGCCGGGGACTATGATTCTTTTTTCCGCCGTCTGCAGAGTTTCTTTGCGGATACCCCTTACGAAATGATTCGTGATCGGGAACTGCACTATCAGAATGTGCTTTTCATCGTCTTTAAGCTAATGGGATTCTATACGCAAGTGGAATATCATACCGCTGAAGGGCGTGTCGATCTCGTTTTGAAAACAGATAAATTCATTTATGTGATGGAGTTCAAGTTGGATGGCACTGCCGAAGAAGCTCTCCGACAGATCAACGGGAAGCATTATACGCAACCTTTTGCGACTGACGGCCGTAAGCTTTTTAAGATTGGCGTAAATTTCAGTGCCCAAACCCGAAACATCGAAAAGTGGATCGTTGAATCCTGATATTTAGTAACGATTAAAAAATAAAATGAACGATAAGAAGAAACACCTAAGGCGGTGCTTCAGCATCGCTGCGCACGAATATAAGGCTTTTTGCTACAATAACAAGCGATGAACTATATTTCTTAAATGAAAGAGCCGTGAATCAAAAACAATAAATATGGCAACTATTTTGTATTTTAAGAGAATTGTTTTATCTTCGCAGCAACATGCTTACCCCGCTTCCCGTCAGATCAGCGCGCTCAGGGTAAGCTTTTTATTTTTATACTAGTGGCTGTACGTACACAAGTCGCCTACATACTTATATTGAGCATGATTGTGTATCTTTTGGATATAATCAATCCTAACCATTTGTTTGTGACAAGGTTTAAGGATTTATTAAACCGTTACCCTTCAATTGATGTCCGGGCAATGGGATTTCCTGCAAATTGGGAGAATGAAGATATTTGGAAATAGGCAACGCTGTTGCCTGAATTGAACTAAGCCGCTCCGCACTGCTATCCATTTTTCCCTGTCGACAATAAGTTCTTCCCCGCGGTATATACGGCATATCCTTGATTCAATCCTGCCGTGTTCCTTTTGCTATCGCAAAAACAAAGGCAGAAGACAACATAAGCATTGTATCGCTATTGAATTCCGCCTATAAAAAAAATAAAATGAAAAAGCCGTGTGAACTAACAATGATAAAACAGAACTACTGTTTGCAAATTCACTTTTTAATATTATATTTGCAATAAATAAGTAGCTATGATAGAAAGGATATTAAAACAGAAGTTATTAGAGATGACAAACAAGTATCCGATTGTCACCCTGACGGGACCTCGGCAGTCGGGTAAATCTACTTTGTTGAAAACATCTTTTCCGGATTATAAATATGTATCTCTCGAAGACCCGGACATGAGGTTGTTTGCAACCGACGATCCCAAAGGATTTCTTGCGACCTATCCTGATAAGACAATCATTGACGAGGTGCAACATGTTCCCTCGCTATTTTCGTATATTCAAACCTACACCGATAATGAGAATCGTGAGGGGATGTATTTATTGGCCGGATCACATAATTTTCTATTAATGGAAAATGTGAATCAGTCATTGGCGGGCCGGACAGCTATACTCAAACTCTTACCTTTCTCTCATCGTGAAATGAAAGAAGGCGGTATTCTTCCCAAAAATGTGGATGAAGAGATATTCAAAGGGGCTTATCCGCGTATTTATGATAAAAATATAGAGCCGGATGATTATTACCCGTTCTATATCCAGACGTATGTTGAACGGGATGTGCGCCTGATGCGAAACATTGGAGATTTGAGCAAGTTTATCCGTTTTTTGAAATTATGTGCCGGACGTATCGGACAACTGCTCAATCTTTCGTCATTGGCTAATGAATGCGGTATATCGGTGACAGCTGCAACGGCTTGGATTTCGATATTAGAAGCGAGTTACATTTGCTATCTGCTAAGGCCGGATTTTAACAACTATGCCAAACGATTAGTAAAAACGCCCAAACTTTATTTCTATGATACAGGGTTGGCCTGCTCCTTATTAGAGATACAAAATGCGGAACAGATCTCGACGCATTTTTTGCGTGGCGGTCTGTTTGAAAATCTGGTTATTAATGAATTTATCAAGGAGGCATATAATAAAGGTGCGGAACCTAATTTGACTTTCTGGCGGGACAGCACCGGAAACGAAATAGATTTACTACGTACCGAGGGTGGTAAACAATACGCTTACGAAATAAAATCGGGGGCGACCTATTCGCCGGACTTTTTCAAGGGTATCTCCAAATGGGCTAAGTTATCAGGGGCTACGCCCGACCAATGCTTTGCCATCTACAATGGGGACAGGGAAATGAAAACGTCTTTGGGTGAAGTTCTCTCTTGGAAAAACAGCAAGCGATGAACAATATTTCTTAAATGAAAAAGCAGTATCTTCGCACCAACAATTTCCGCCACGCCTCTTTACAATGCGTACCAGGGCGGAACTTATTTTTTTATATACCTATGGTAGCATATACTAAGCAACCCATAAGCATTGCCGACTATGTAGGTTGACTGATGAAGCTTACCCACCTCTTTCCCTTTTAAAATACCCCAGTACCGTGCAAGGCGACAACTTGTGGCGGTCGTGGTAGCGTGACTCGAACTCGTAGCGGGTGCAGAGCCAGCGGCAGAAGCAGCGGTAAGTGATGCGCAGGTCCAGGCGCCGTTGCAGGTCTTCGTAAAACAGGGCGATCCGGGTGAAGAAGTCGCTTACCTGCTTTCGGGCGATTTTCCGTTTCCGGGGGGCTTGCGCAGAGGCGGCCTGTTCCTCCCGTTCTATCAGGTATCGCAGCACACGGATGTCTTTTTCTATCTTATCTTCTTGTTCGTGCAGTCTTTGTTGTTTCTGTTCCTTTTTTCTTAATGACTCTTTCAGGTCCTGGATGCTCTTTTTCATCTTACTTTGAGGTTTGTATGGGATGGCTGGATGCCAATGTTTGTTAAAACGACGTTAGGATCGGCAAAGATATACAAAAAGTGTACAGCATATCGTCCCAAGGATTGTTCCGTAAAGTCTCTTTAGATGTATTTTGTAAAGATATAGGTTCGGTTATCCGGCTTTCTGTACAATTTATATTTAAGGGGATATTGTAAATTAAAAACAATGAATAAGATGAATGAAACATTAACAGTATTTATGATTTCGGAGATTGAAAGGTTCCGTGAAGAGGGCCGTGAGTCCGCCCGGCGCATTTACCACAACATGCTGCGTTTGCTCAGGGAGAGCGCGGGAAAGGAGGAGATAAGATTTGAAGAGGTGACCCCGGCGTTTCTGGGGAATTACGAATTTCTGCTGCTTGGCCGAGGGCTTAGCTGGAACACGGTGTCTACTTACATGCGTGCCCTGCGTGCGGGCTACAACCGGGGGATGAAGGGGCGTCCGGGATATGTGACCGGGCTTTTCGACAAGGTATACACCGGTACGCGCTCCGACGTGAAGCGTGCCGTGGATGCCCGCACGGTGGGGCGTATGATCCGCATGTCGGGGTGTCCGGATGAATCGGCCTCGGCGAAGGCTGTGGACTGGTTTGTGCTGATGTTTATGCTGCGGGGCATCCCGTTTGTCGATCTGGCACACCTGCGCAGGAGCAATCTTGACAAGGGGGTGCTGACCTACTGCCGGCATAAGACGGGGCAGGAGGTCAGCATTACCGTGCCCCGTGAGGCGATGGACATCATCAACCGGAGGATGGCGGAGAACGATCATCCGAGCTACCTGCTGCCCATCCTGGGACAACCCCGTACCGGGAAACGTCGGCAGGAGAAGGTGCTGACTCCTTATCAGGAATATCAATGTGAACTGCGCAACCTGAACCGCCGGCTGGAACGGGTGTCGGTGGATTTGAGATTGGGCGGCAGGCTCAGTTCATACACCGCGCGTCACACGTGGGCCACGATTGCCTTTCATCAGGAGACGCCCGTGGGAGTGATCAGCCGTGGGCTGGGACACTCTTCGGTGAAAGTTACGGAAACTTACCTGAAACCTTTCGGTGATAAGGAAGTAGACCGGACAAACAGGAAGATACTCAACTATGTGCTGAGTGCGGTTTGAAGGTAGAATGTATTGAAGATATTACGCTTATAATCAGTAGGGTAGGTGGTCTGTTACTTTGTAGGTAACGGCATCGCTTTATTGCTGCAAAATTGGACATTATTTTTCACACAAACAAATAAAAAGGCAAGTTTTTCAATAAAAAGATAATTAATTTTAAAAAAGATGCATGCTTAGCATTAGTTTTCCCTATTTTCTCTTAAAAAAGCAATAAGAAGGGTTGTCCACGTTGGTGTAATTTAACGTGGATGAACATTTTATTGCCATCATCGGATGCCTTTTATTGTTTAAATCTAATTATTCGGTTTAGAACGCTGTCTGTTTCAGATATTTGTTAAATGCCGTTACCTACAAAGTAACGGTCTTCACAAACAAAACAAAAAGTTATGCTTACAATTTTAACCCAGGAGGCTATCAGGGTGCTTCGTTACATCTATTACCGTGATGCCGGCATATCTTCTCCTCCTGTTTCTTCCGATTGCGCTTTCCGGAATGTTTCTGTCCTCCTTCCCCTGTTGGAGCGCGGAGGGCTGATTCGCTGTATATGCCCGGAATCTCCCGATAGTCCCGTTTCTTATGAACTGTGCAAGCCTTTGGGCTCCATCGACCTGCTGTCCTTGTTGCTGATCCTGCACGAGGGGGTGTGTCCGGTTTCTCCGGATGTCGACGAGCAGCGTGTCTATGGCCGTTATGGGTCGGTGGCCTCCCGTATGGGGGTTGTCAACCAGATGATGCGCAGCATATTCAGTGAAATCCATTTGACAGAACTTTGTTTGTAAACCGTTTTTTAGAGATTGCCGCCATGAACAGAATTTTACTGCTGCTCGGATATATCCTTTTGCTCTCCGCACCGGTCTGCGGTCGGGGTGTCGGCACACGTGCGGTTTCGGACTGCGATTCGTTGCACACGTTCCGTTTTGTACAGGGGCGTGACGTTCTGTATGCCGACTATCAAGGCAACAATCACGAGCTGAAACGCCTGTTTGCCGCCGTCTCTTCTTTCCGTGGCCCTATCGCCGACGGGAAGATGCGTATCTATGTAGACGGTCATTGCACTTCGGGCGGGAGTGTACACGACAATCTTTGGCTGGCCTATGTGCGTAGCAGCCGTGTGAAGTCCGAACTGATCACCCGCAAGGGGATGAAAGAGGAGTATTTCGTGACTCACAACCATGCCGTTTGCTATCCCGGCGAAGAGCGCGACGTGGTGATTGTCTGCCTGCGCGAGCCTGCGGGTGCGGATACTTTATCCGCCGCCCGCCGCAACTATGGCATGTATGCCTCCCGATATCCGCTTTTGCCTCCTGCGGTCCCATCTGCTCCGGACAACCGCCCGTGCCCGCCCCCCATTCTCTTTGTACCGGTCGGTCCGGCCGGTCATCCCGGTACGGTTGCGGGGTCGGGAGCAGAAAATCCGCGTCGGATGGTCTTCTCCCTGAAGACGAACCTTGCCGACTGGTCGGGGCTGACGGCGGAAGGCCGCCTGGGAGCTTTCAGGCCCAATCTGGCGCTGGAGCTTCACTTTGCCCGCCGTTGGTCGGTGATGGCCTCTGCGGCGTATTCAGACTGGAAAGGCGGGCGCGATCACCGTTTCTGGGGCGTCTCCGGCTACAGCCTCGAGCCCCGTTTGTGGCTGAAAGGTGACGGGCGTTACCGTTGGTTCTATCTGGGTGTCTACGGTCAGTCGGGCGATTTCGATTACCGTCCCTCGCCCGCAGGCGATACGGACGCCACAGGCAGAAGCCGCACCGGACGTTACCGGCATGCGGGACTCTCCGCAGGCGTGTATGTCCCCCTGTCCCGTCATTGGGGCATCGAGGCGGGAGTGCGCGGGGGATACCTCCATTCGTCCGCCAAGGCTTATGATAACGAACCTCCCCATGCATACTATCACCATCCGGCCTCCTTCGTCCGTTGGGGCCTGACGGGGATCAACCTGGGGCTGGGATATAGGTTTTAGAAATACAATGGGAATATGATACTCAAACTGAAATACATACTGAAAGCTGCCTTTCTTTCCCAGCTTCTCTTCTCGTGTACGGAGCGCTCGCTCGAACCGCGTCCGGAACCGGAGCCGGTTCCCATCCGTCTCTTTACGGGTATCCGTACCCGTGCGACGGTGGACGTTTTCGGCGATACCCCGGTGTGTGTCGCTTACGGTGTACGTACGGGACAGTACGACGGGAGCTGGGACGGCATTGCCACGGACAACGAGATCCGCCTGATGCCCGAACGCTACTATCCGTCGGACGGCTCGGCGCTCTATCTGCGGGGATACTATCCTCCGGCACCGCTGACGGCTGACGGGCGGCTGACTTACCGCCTGACGGGAGAAGAAGACCTGATGCTGACGGGCGAACAGAACGGATCGCTTTCCGCTCCTTTCGGGGAGTCCGACAGCCAATCGCTCCTGTATCGGCACTTGCTGACGCAACTGATCTTTACACTCACGGTAGAGGCCGAAGATACCGGGGCGCTCCGCGTGCGGTCGCTCCATCTGAACGGACTGACGGACGAGGTGACCCTCTCCCTGGCCGAAGAGTCGCTCTTGCCGGGTGAGCGCACGGTGAGCGTGCCCGTTTATGAAGCGGGCGAAGAGGCGGAGGGCCTTCCGTTTGACGGCAACAAGCTGACGCTGCCGGGCTATGTGCTGGTGCAGCCTTCCGCTACGCTGACCATCGACCTGGTGCTTTCGGTAGACGATGACCGGACACACGACCGCGAATACCGTGCCCTTCCCGTACGGTTCGAAGGCGGGGAGGGGGAAGGCGGAACGGCTTATACCGTCCGGGTGGAACTTCCCGATCCCGTCATTCCCGATCCGGTGGAGATTGTAGCTGTCGCTACGGTCGGACGGTGGCAGGAGGGCGACTCCGGCAGTGGGGAACTGGTGGACAATCGGTCTGCCGAAACAGAACAATAAATGCTTTTACTGACAATGAACGCTTTTACTGACAATAAACATATTTATTAACTATAAAACTTTTAGAAAACAATGAAAACGAAACTAAGTGTGGCGGCTATGGCCCTTCTGCTGGCAAGCTGCTCAAGCAATGACAGTGACCTTTTGCCCGAGAATCCGGTGAACGCGACTCCCATCCAAGTGTTGCAAAGCGTGCAGGGCATGGTGAAGACGCGCGCAGCGGTGGGCGTAGGCAGTGATGTGACGGCTACGGTACTGGTGGCTGACGGTAGCAGTAACAATGCTGACGCCGCTGATTGGGCTAATTTTTCTCCGGTGCTCGCCAATAAAATAGAGAACCAGGAAGGAGCGAACAAGTTGACAGCCCGTGCCACGGTTTCCACCGCCTCTTTCAAGGCGGGTTCTAAGGCCGCGGTGTCACTCAACCCGATTCTTTATTACAATACGACTGCCAGCACGAAGTCTTGGCTGGCGGCTGTGGCTCCTGCGGGAACGGTTAGCGGTACAACGGTGACGATTCCCCAAACAGACGGGGAGCAGGACGTGATGCTTGCCAACTCGGTGACTGCCGGTAGCAGCAGTTCTACAAGTAACCCTGACCTTACGTTCAAGCACCTGACCACCCAGCTCAACTTTGAGATGAAGCTCACCTCTCAGGCAGGTGGCGAATGGACCGATAAAACCATCAGCTTAAAGAAAATCAGCGTGCAGAAAGCGCAGGTGCCCGCAGAGGTCAATGTAGCTCCGACTTCGGGTGAGGCCGGTGTGAGCAAGTGGACGGATGCCGCTATGATGAATGTGGGCGGTATTTCCAGTGTGGCGCTGGGCGCAGACGCTGTGCGGGTAGGTAATCCGTTGATGATCCAGGCTTCGGGCCAAGTCGTGATCGATGCGGTGATCTCTGTGGGAGGCACTGATATCACTTTCAATAATGTGACAATCAAAAAGCAGGATAATAAAACAGACCTGTCTACCGAGGCCGGTAGGTCACACCTGATCACCCTGAACGTGACCGAGCCTCTGACTCCGGAGGATGCTACGAAGATGACCGTAACCGCCACTGTAACCGACTGGGTAGCGGGTGATGCCGGCCATGCCGATCTGAACTGATTCACATAAAATGTCTGCCATGATCATGAAACGCCATATTTCGCTTTTTGTCTTTTTCTGCCTGCCGGGAGTTTTCCTGGCAGGTTGCTCCGACGCGGACCGTTCCTCGCTGATGGGTGAGGAGGAGGTTCCGGTGGAGCTTTCTGCCCTGGAGGGCGATGTATCGTCGAGGGCGGCGGTCTCGGCAGGCAGCAAGCCTCAGGCGGAGTTTGAGGCTGCCATGGTATTTTCCCGAACCGGGGGAGACTACACCACTCCGGTGGTTGCCGCCGAAGAGGGTGTCTGGAAAGGAACTGTCGAGACCAACGGTGAAGTCAGTTGGGGCAATGCCGGTAAGGCAGCGCCCATTTATCCCCGTTGGGGAGCTTGGCTCTATCTGGTAAGCTACGCCCCTTATGCCGAGCCGGATAAAGCCGCTTCGGGCAGTGGAACGGGCACTTATGCCGGTACGGTTCCCTTTGTACTCACAGGGCAGACCGATCTGCTTTACGCTTCTCAGATACAGGGAAATCGCTGGGCGGACGGGCACTTTCCTTCACTGGTGTTCGACCATCAATTGACGCAACTCTCTTTTCAAGCGAAGAAGACGCTTCAAAACGGGGTGTCGGTATGGGTGAAGAGTATCACGGTGAAGGAGGCGAAACCGCTTGCCTCGTTGAAGCTGGCTACGGGAGAGGTGACATTCTCCACCACAACCGAACATCCCCAGGGACTGACGGTGGATCTTACGCAGAACGGAGCCGGAGAAGGAACGGAAGTGACCGGCCAGACTCCGGTATCTGTGGGGCAACTTTTACTCCCTCCGTTGGAAGCCGTTGGAAGCAACGGCAATGGAGGCGGAAGCAACACGTATACGCTGAAAGTAGAAACATCAATAGGTACATTCGATAATGTGTCGCTTACGTTCGGTGATTCCAACGCAAGCGGGAAAAATCCGTTGCAGGCGGGCATGTCACATGTAGTGACGCTGAACATCGGCGACCATGAACTGGGAATCACTTCGGTAACGGTGCAGGCGTGGGCTTCGGTGACTGTTGACGGCACTCTGGATGCGGATTAGATACATGAATTTAAAAAAAGATAAAACGAACATGATGATTAACCAAACGAAATATCATTGGCTTATGGCTCTTCCGGCATTGCTGTTGGCTGTCGGATGCAGTGAAAGCATCTTGCCCGAAGGACAGGATACCGGGGTGGCGGAATTGCAGGTGTCGCCACAGGTGGTGTTGACACGCGGCGCGATAGATGCTGCGGATGCATCGGCTGTAGGGAAGGCATTAGGAAGCATCGCGGTGTATGCCAACAGCAAAACGACGAATAAGACAACGAATAACTATGGGTTGTACACTTACAACTCTTCGGCATGGGGCAACAGCGCGACCGATAAAATCTATCTTTCGGCGGAAGAGGCTACGATCTATGCGCATTATCCGGCGTATCAACCGGGTAATAATGGTGAATTTCAGAGTGGTAGTACTGCGCTGAAGGCCACTGGTTCAAGTGGTGAATACACTGATAATTCCACGATCAATATCTCTGTATTTCCGGGGTCTACCGGAAGTGTTAACGCCAAGATCGACTTTCAATCCACTGACAATTCGGACAGTCAAACCAGTACAAAAGATAAGATTCTCGCAGCCTCCGGAGAGGTGGACTATATGTATGCCGATCAGGGAAGTACCGGAGTGAAAGCCAGCTATAAAAACGGTGATACGAATAAAACCGGACAGGTGACGCTCGCCATGAAGCATGCCCTTGCGATGGTCAGCTTCCGGGTATATGCGGATCATACCTATAAAAATACCGGTGCATTTTCCAAACTGGTATTAGCCAATAAAAGTGGAGATACTAAAAATGTACTAAATAATGGGGGTACCACCCCTGCCATGAAAATTAAGGATGGTACGATCACTCTAGGTAGCTCTCCGGCGGCAGTGACCTATACACGTGATATAGCAAACTATATGTTGTCCAAAGCAACGGCTGACACGGATCAGGCCAGAGCCACCGCTAAAAATAACGCCAAGAAAGCCAGTATCCTCGTCCTGCCTGAAAGCACGGTCGATAAGTCGACCGTGGAAGCTACGTTGACGATTGACAACCAGGATTATAAAGTCGCCCTGCCTAGTAGCGGCAGTAAATGGGAGGCCGGAAAGAATTACCTGTACACCGTCAAGCTCAGTGGTTCCGAACTCGTCATTTCGAGTGTGACCGTGACGCAATGGACAACGGTTGCGTCAAGCACTGACCTGGATATAAAGTGATAGAAGAAAAACTCAACAAGATAATAGATGAAGAACGTATTCATTCTTTTGCTCCTTGGGACCGCATCCCTGTTTTGCATAGCCTGTTCCGGTGAGAACTCCGTTCTCACCGACGGCGATGCCGTCCTCTTGCAGCCCGGTGTTCATGCCGGTGCTACGCTTGCCTCCACCCGTAGCATGATCAACGATGTTGGTACGGGTGCAGACCGGATCAGCACCATTGGCATCTACCTCGCCGCTGCGGACGGCAGTCTCTATCCGGGCAGCAACACCGGGGGAGCGACCTTCACGAAAGCGGATTCCGGTACGAAGTGGACGAGCAATCCTTCTACCTACGTCAGCCTTGCAAAAGCAACGGTCTATGCCTGGGCACCCGCTGCGACAGCCTTGAAGAGCGATGGCGGCAGTGGTAGCGGCAGCGGTGGCAGCAGCAGTACTGTCTTGCCTGCTCTCCCCGTTAGCGTGCCTGCCGGGCAAACCTTCGACGGAGGAAATACCTACGACTGCTCTACCACCGATTATCTTTACGGTTCCGGTAGCGCTACCGTAGGTTCGGCTACGGCGGTTACCGCCAACAGCCTGTCTCCTTCGCCGACCCTCTATCTGCAACACGCCTTGTCGCAAGTCGTGTTCCGCATTCAGAACGCGAACGACCGCACCCCGGATCCGACATACGATTATGTAAGGCAGATTAAGCTTACGGCAGCGGGCAGCGCTACTCCTTTCTACTGTACGACTGCTTCCGGATCCGGATCGGCCGGCACGATGTCCCTGACGGATGGCGCTTTGTCCGGACTGGCTGCGGTGGGTGAAATCTCTTTTACCCCATCGGCCCGTCCGCAACAGGTCGGCACCTCGGGCCCCGTTACAGTGGCCTACGGGCTGGTGGCTCCGAAGACCGGGGCGGCCTCGGGCACGCAGGTGACGTTGACGCTGACACTGGGTGAACAAAGCTCGGACGCTACCGAACGGGATCTTACCCTCTCGACCGATGCCTTCAACCCGGCATGGCAGAAAGGATACCGCTACGTCTATACCTTGACGCTCGGCGAACGGGGAATCAGCCTGCAACCTGTCGATATAAAAGGGTGGACGGAAGTTTCCGAGGAGAGCAGTGACGTAGATCCCGGCTGGCAATGAAACAAATGATTCAGAATGACAAATGACAAATGATTCAGAATGAATGATTCAGTATGAAAACAGATAGATTATACCAAACGGTTTTAGGCTGCCTGCTGCTTACCGCAGGCTGTTCGGACAATGCGCTGACCCCTTCGTTGCCCGAAGGGACTCCGCTTACGGTGTCCGCCGCGATCTGCGCTTCCGGTGAAGGCCGGGAGTCTGAGACCCGGGCGGCCGTGGCAGCCGGGACCCGTGCCGTGGCAGCCGACAACGGTTACGACCGCAGCACCTTTGCCGCAGGTGACAAAATCCGTATCATCCGCTCGCGGAACGGCTCGTCATCCACTCCGGTGGACTACACCTTGAACGCCGCTTCTTCCGGCAGTAGTACGGGCGAGTGGAAACCTTCGGTAACGGGTACGGAGCTGCTCGTTGAGTCCGGAGCCACCTACCAGGCGAGTTACCCTATCGAATACTCGGGTATACGTGCCGACCAGCGAAAGGAGGGAGGTGAGGACTACCGCCTGAGCAATCTGCTGGAGACTCCTGAGAAGGTGGCGATCGGCCGTGACGGAACCCTCTCCTTTACAGGCGAAAGCGCCTTTGTGCACAAAGGCGTGAAGCTGACCCTGAAATTTTCGGGAAAGCATACACTGTCCAAGGATTTTACGAGTATGACCGTAACCGGGAAGGGGCTTTACTCCGGAGGAGCAAGCAAGGATGAAACCGTCTACCTGTATCACCCCGGCGGTACAGGCGATGCGAAATATACCTGGCATGGCATTATCGCCCCGCTTGATTCCCAACAGTCGATACAGGTATCGGTGACGGATGCTAACGGAGTGGTCTATGACATCACCCTTACTTGCGCAAGGGCGGCGAACAGTCACTACACCTATACGCTCACCCTGAAAAATGATGTGCTGGTTCCCACCGGTCAGGAGATCAAAGAGTGGCAAAGCGGGGATTCGCATACAGGAACCTTAAGTTGATGTAACTTAGTTTGATGTAATATTTGTTGATGTAATATTAGTTTGATGTAACCCCATGAAAAAGAAAAAGAATAGAATCCTATCGGTATCCGGGGCGGCTCTCTGCCTGTTCTTCCCGGTTCTGCTGGCCGCCTGCTCGCAAGAGGATGCTTTGCCCCGTCCGTTGGAAGTATCGGCGGAGGTGGGGAGTCCCGCTACCCGTGCGGCGGCAGACTCGCATGCCGATGATTATGATAAAAGTGAATTTGTAGCGGGTGATGTCATCCGGATTACGGACGGCACGAAATCTGCCGACTACCAACGGGTGGTCACCGGCACAACCGGCACCTGGCAACCCGCAAGCGGACAAACAGCGCTCACCACCATCGGTAGTGAAACGTTTACGGCTTCGTATCCTACGGCGTTTACCCGGATTCTAACCGATCAGCGCACAGCCACCAATTTCTGGAAAAGCAACCGGCTGACGGCTAAAGGAGTACTCGATGGCAATAAGGCTACGTTCTCGTTCGCTCCGGAAGCGGCGAAGGTGACCCTGGTGGTGAAGTATGGAAATGATTCAAAGCTTCCCGGCACGGCAAGCCTGGAGGGTACGGGGATTGCCACCGATGTCTCTACATCGGAGACGATCAACGCCTATGGCGCCTCGGCAGCGGGAACTTCCGCTCAGCAGCATACGTATGTGGCCATTGTCAAGCCCGGCTCCCGAACGTTTGTGATCAAGGTGAAGGCCGGCGACACCGGTGAAACGGAGAAGAGCTACACCGAGAAGGCGGCCCATACCTTGAAAGCCGGATACAACTACCAGTATAACTTTACGTCCACCAATGAATTGATCCTGAACGGTATCACCGTAGAACGATTCGTAGAGACAATGGAGACAGACGCGGGAAACGCCACTTAATGAAAAACGGATACGAAAACAGATATGAACCTACAAAAATACAATCGAATGAAGAAGCCGGCGAATCGCCTCTACATGGCGCTTGCCCTCGGAGCGGGGATATGCCTGACGGCTTCATGCGCCTCGGACGACGGATTCGCCGCCGATGAAGGCGCGCTGGAATTGCAGCGGATCGAAGTGGAGGGAGAGGAGAGCGTCACCCGTGCGGAAGCAACCGCTATCACCGAGGTGGACGTGTATGCCACCACTACCGCATCAGCTACCAGTCCACATGCGGCGTATGGAGACAATCCACTGATGAAGTTCTCCTTGAAAGAAGGAGTCTGGACTCCGGACAAGCAGACGATCATGAACAACACTTCGGGTGATGCCTTGCTGTACGCCTATTATCCTCCCGCAGCCATCCAAGCGTCCGGTGACGGTGAACATACGACGGCGGTGAACCTTCCGTCGTCATTGACTGATTTTCTCGCTACCGGGCAGGCCGATTATCTCTACGGTGTGGGTACGGATACGGGGAAAGCCCCCGTCACGGCAACACTTTCCTCGAGAACCGTCAGCTTCAAGATGAAGCACGCGTTGGCCAAAGTCAGTTTCCGTATCGTGAAGTCGGCTTCGGCCACCGAAGCGCTAAAGCTGATACAGGTGGATGTGCTGAGCGGAACCAACCGTCTGCGGACAGGCATCGGGACGATGAACCTGAAAAGCGGATTGCTGAACAGTCTGTCGGATATTTCGACACTGACACTGGCGCAGGCGAGTGGCGTGGAGTTGAAGCTGAAAGAAAACCAGAAAGGACCGAACGTGACCTGCCTCGTGGCGCCGATGGCGAAAGAAGAAACGGTGCTCTCGTTCCGGCTCAAGGTATGTGTGGACGGAGAAGCTGCCGCGAAAGCGCATGCGTTTGAAACCCAATCGGTGACAGCGCAGTGGGAGGCGGGAAAGCATTATGTCTATCTGATTACGGTGGACAAAATGGGAGGTAAGCTGAGCTCGGTACAGATAGAGGACTGGAAAAACGATGCGAACCAGAACACGAGTATCGGGATTTAGTGGAAAACGATCCACTCCGTGTTACTCTGTGTACTCTGTGGTGAACTAAAACAAGAAACGATGAATAAAAGACTGAAACTTTGGATAGGGTGTTGCCTTTGCTTGCTGGGAGCGCCGGGACTGACAGGATGTTCGGAACAGGTTCCCGGGGAACCCGGCACGGAGGAGGGAGATCCGGTATCGCTCCGCTTCTCTCTTTACCGGGCGGAGGCGGACGAGGCTTCGACCCGTGCCGATGCGGCAACGGATATGGCGGATGGAAAGACTTTCTGTATCTATGCTTTCCCCGCAGGTGCGTCTACCACGACGACGGAACCGCTGGATCATAAAGTATATACGGTAAAGGGTGGAGTGGCTACGGGCGAACTCTATCTGTATCGCGGAACGTACGACCTTTATCTGGTATCGTACAACTCTTCGACGGAAGTGCCCGAACTGAAAACGGACGGTACAATTCAGGTGTCGAACGGAAAAGACTTTATGTACACCAGCCTGAAAGGGATCGTGGTGCAACCCAACCAAACGGGAGAAAACATGATGGACGTAGTGCTGCCGGCTCCCTTTAAACGCTTGGGAGCACAGATCAAAGTGAGTGTGGCGGCAAAAAGTGGAACCCATCCGGTTACTCCTACCAGCTTGGTGGTGAACTCCTTCAAGATGGGAGGACTCCGGGCGTCGTTGCCTTACACGTTGGGCAGTACTGCCTGGGGGACGGTAGCGAATGAAACATTTGCCACTACTCAGACCTTTACCGGATTCACATATAATACGACAGGGCAAACAGTTACCATTCCACGAGTAAGTACGCCGGTTGTGGTGCTTCCGGTAGACGGATCGGCCATGATTTCTTTTGATGTGAACCTGACGGTAGGTTACAAAGATAATGGGGATAAGACATTGACCGAGACTTATCCGGCGGAGATCCAGAAGGTGTTGCTGCCGGGCATGACCTATACGTTCGACTTCACACTGACGTTCTATGGCATACTCGACCCCGCCGACTTGACGTTGGCGATAGGTGAATATGAATCGACCGTAACGCTCGATTCGGATGAAATGGGAAAATAACCGGCATATTCATATACAATTATCATATTTAGAATCAGATCAAAACAGAATGGCAAAAAGACAATACATACGACGATGGACGGGCAAATGGGCGCTCGGTTGCCTGCTGGCGGTTTCCGGCTTGCTGGCAGGATGCAGCGAGGAATCCGTAGAGACTTCCGAGGAGCTTCGATTAGTTCTGAAACTGCCTCCGGAGCTGACGGTGGATACGCGCGGAGAGATTAACAATATTCCTGTTAACACGATCTGGGTGCTGCAATACGTCACCGAGAGCGGAGTGTCAAAGCTGAAGCAGAAAGCTTTTTTTGGTACGATTGGAAATCCGGGAAGCAATCAGACGATTGAGGTCAACACCAAGAATGATGATGTTGTTTTCGCCCAGGCGGAGAGTCGCTTCTATGTCATTGCCAATGTGGACCAGTCGTTCCTGAGCGGCTTCACCGGAACCGAAGCGGAACTGAAGGCGAAAACGGTGGCCTTTTCCGGTTATAGGAACAAGCCGTCCCTGTTGACATCGGGGCCGCTGGAATATAAGCCCGATCCCAAGAAACCGGGTGTGATACCGCTGGTGGTTCCTTTGCGGCGGGCTTACGCCACGATTTCCTTGTCCTGGAAGAAAATGGGAGATCTGGCAGACCCAAAGAATCCGAGTAACCTTGTCGTCAAGTCCGTCTCCCTCTACAATGTACCCACACACATGGCGCTCTATACGCGGGGAGGCGGAAGTATTAAAGATAAGTATCCTGCGGATAACGATGGTTCTACGGCTATCACATCCACAACCGGAACAGAGATCACTACTAATTGGGCTTCGTCTTCTTCTTTCGAATTCTATATGCCGGAAAACTTACGGGGAATGGGAACAGCCGCCTCGTTTATGGAAAAGAGCATTCCGGATAAAGGGCCGGGCGGAAAATTGGACTACTGCACGTACATCAAGCTGTCGGGCAAATATGTGTATGCGGGCGCAAAGGACTCTATCGGCGTGAATTATCTCCTGCATTTGGGCGGCAACCTGATGACTGACTACAACATCCGCAGAGATTACCTTTATAAGCTCACCGTCAATGTCAGTGGCGCCAACAGCGCCGATGTGCGTGTGACGATCACGGACGGCAACGTAGTGATGTTTGATGCTGTGGAGGTGCTTCCGGTGAACAATGTAGTTTTCAAATAAAAGACAGAAATGAACTTGATTCACCACAGATTACACCGATTTTCACAGATTAATACTGGATCTTCACAGATTAACACCGAATCTTTGATTCGATTGAACTTGATTATCAGTGAAATATAAATAATTAATCAGTGAAAATCCGTGTAATCTGTGGTGAACTTAAAACAAACATACCAATATGAAACATACTTCTAAAAATCTGTGGAAGCTACCGGTGCTTGTCTGCCTATTGGGCATGGCGGCTTGTGAAGAGCGGGTGGATGTCGTGCCGGTCGATGCCGACACGAAGCCCGTGGAGGTATCCCTGTGTTTCGGCTTTGCCGATGAAGAGGACGGGTATAACCTTTCTGCCTCTGCCGATACACGGGGGAGTGATTCCGGGCAAGGCGGTGCGTTCACTGCCCGGCCGGTGCCTGCCGTGCGGACCCGTGCAACGGAACCGAGTCATCCGGATGCGCTGTACCAGTTCTATTTGATGCAATATAAGGCTGACGGGACGCTGATGGGCAGTGTGCAATCCAAAGAGCAGATCACTGCGGGAACGGATTTCTCTACCCTGGTGACATTGACACCGGCCACGAACTGCCAGTTGGTGGTGATCGTCCGCGGGAAAGGAAATACGACCCCGAGTATCGGCGGCAGCCTCGCCACTGTGCAACAACAGGTGATGGACGCCGATCTTTTCAAAAAGACGATTCCCGCCGAAGGTTTTACGCAGGATGATATCAACAAGATGCCTTATATGCTCCATCTGCCGTGCGTGAACGTGACGAGCGATGGTAAACTTCAAAGTCCGGACGGGAGCTATGACGCCCGTCTGCTGCTCAGGCGGCTGGCAACACGGCTGACGGTGAACTGGGAAATAGATGCTGCGCTGAAAAACGCGGGCTATGCCCTGAAAGAGGTGAAGCTTTGCCAGGTTCCCGCAGCCTTCCGGTTGCTTGCATCACCGGTGGAGACGCAGTGGGGTATGACCTATCCGTCCGAAGTAGTTGAGTTTATCGATTACTATCGGCTGACGAATGCCTCAGAGTTGGCGGCGGGAAAGAAGACCGTGTGGATACCTGCCAACGTGCGCGGCACTTCGGCGAAGGCCACTTCACCTTATTACCGTACAAAAGAGAATGCCCCCACCGCCGCATCGTATGTAGAACTGGTGGTGGACAATGCCGTCAAGAAAGAACGGCTCTATTATCGTGCTTACTTGGGCGGACAGGAATCAACGGACTTCAACCTCTATGAAAACAAGGATTACACGTGGAAACTTTCCGTCAAATCGACGGCTTACCAGACGGATAAACGCATTCAACTGCTGGACCAAAGTCCGGTGCAAAGCACCAATCTGGTGGAGACATCCAACTGCTTCATGATGAAACCCGGTACGAATATCTGTTTTAATCCGTATAAGCATGAAGCGAAGATGGATGGTTACAATGTTCCGCTGAGTGGTTGGAATACACATCTGACGGATGGTTCGACGCTGGCCGATAACAAAAAAATAACGGATGTTAAGTTGGTCTGGCAGACGAAAGACGATGCTACATCGGGCGATTTGGTGATGGGGTATGCCATCAGTGGAGACGACCATTCGAATCTGGCGCGTATCACTGACGGAGGTGATTTGCAAAAAGCCCGTATCCACGTCAAAGTGCCGGTGAGCAAAGGAGGAAATGCCTTGATTGCCGCCTATTCCGGCAGTAAAATAGTATGGAGCTGGCATCTCTGGATAACCGATTATGTACCGCAGGGGATTACTTCCTCTGTCACTTATGCCTAGGCACAACAGTTGACACAGAACGGAAGCGTGCATCAATATGCCACTGCGGCTTTCAAAAGCAGTGGAATGCATGTCGGGAAGGTGATTATGGACCGAAACCTGTGCGCGACTGCCGGAGGATTTCCCAGTGAGAATGCTTCATTGCTGGAATTTGCAAGGCGGATAGGCTATTTGTACTATTGGGGACGCAAGGATCCGTTCTTGGGGTCGACAGACGGAACGGCGAATGAACTCAATGTTATTTATGATGGAGAAGGACGAGGGGTACAACTGGGAAAGGTCGCTTACTCCAATATTACATTAGTAAATGGCAATACGCTGCAATATGTCATTGAACATCCCGACCATATTATAACAGGTTCGAGCAGCGATCAGAACCAAAGCAAATGCTCTTGGTATAGTTTGAATGAAACTACTGCGGACTATCAGTATTTGTATAATAACTCTAAAACTCTTTATGACCCTTGTCCGGCAGGATGGAAGATTCCCCATCAAACAGTGTATAATGGCTGGGGCAAGAACCAGGCGTATTGGTTTGATGCGAATGGAACGTTTATGGAAAGTGGTAGTGCACACGAGCGGGGTGGACGTCTGTATAATGTATCCGGTGGGAATGGTGTGCCCTCTCCTCGTACAGAAGATAATACAGCCTGGTTTCCGGTTACGGCATACCGATCCTTTAGCGATGGAAAATTGATATTTAATGGAAGTGCAGCCGGATACGAAGGAACGAATACGATAGCAAAGAATGGCAATAATTACCGGATATATTATACAAAAATAGCAGCAGGAGAATTGAGTACTCCGAATAATGCTTGGGGAATGATCGGTGAGCCTTATCCGTTTCGATGTGTACAAGAATAATAATGATATGAAACAGATTTGGAAGAATAAATGGTTAATGCTCTTGGGAGGCATGACGCTTCTTGGAGGGTTGAGTGGATGTGAAGATCGTCCGGAGGGTACTGTTCCTTTTCCTGAAGGTGAAGAGGTGACGGTATCGCTGGTCTTCGGCTTTGCCGAAGATTCAAATAATGAAGCGCCTCAACGGCTCGCCTCAACGGCTCGCCTCAACGGCTCGCCTCAACGGCTCGCCTCAACGGCTCGCCTCAACGGCTCGCCTCAACGGCTCGCCTCAACGGCTCGCCTCAACGGCTCGCCTCAACGGCTCGCCTCAACGGCTCGCCTCAACGGCTCGCCTCAACGGCTCGCCTCAACGGCTCGCCTCAACGGCTCGCCTCAACGGCTCGCCTCAACGGCTCGCCTCAACGGCTCGCCTCAACGGCTCGCCTCAACGGCTCGCCTCAACGGCTCGCCTCAACGGCTCGCC
>CDZQ01048315.1_pt1 | contig 26672 bp, 25 predicted proteins | sample 554831 | NCBI WGS metagenome assembly CDZQ01 (sample SAMEA3182112, study PRJEB8094) | gut metagenome | biome: human; feature: gut; material: Stool; isolation source: human stools | place: Canada | collected 2013-05-06 | reverse complement strand
GTTTTATTTAACCGGACTCGTTTATTAAAAAACGACGGGGTTGATTATGGGGGGCAGATTGAACGGATTTGCAATGATCCGATTGAAAAAGCGGTGCAATGATAACCTGATATTTCCACAAGAAACATCAGGCAAAAACTGATTTAAGTTTCCTAAAAACAGAAGAATCAATGATGGATGAAAGGTCCCTTCAGGGAACGTCCGGACCACCGGACATCCGGACGGGCACCTTCCAGAAAAGATGGGTTATTCGACAATGGTTTGAGGCTCTTCGCCTGCACGCTGACGGATTTCACCGATACGATAAACGGTTTCTCCTGCGGATTTCAGCTGTGCCATTGCCACATCAGCATTTTCTTTTGAGACGATTACGATCATGCCGATGCCGCAATTGAAAACACGATGCATTTCACTGTCGGCGACATTGCCATGCTTTTGCAGCCAGTTGAATAATGAGGGCATTGGCCACGCATCTTTTTTCAGGACAGCCGTCAAATGTTTTTGCAAAACCCGGGGTATGTTTTCCACGAGGCCCCCGCCTGTAATATGGGCCATTCCCTTTACTTCCATCGAATTCATCAGTGCCAGCAGCGGTTTCACGTAAATACGCGTCGGAGCCATCAAAGCGTCTGCCAGAGACCGGCCATCCAGATCGGCATCCAGGTCCGGATTGGCGACGTCGATAATTTTTCGGACAAGCGAATAACCGTTTGAATGGATGCCAGAGGACGCCAGTCCAAGCACAATGTCACCCGGAACAATCGTGGTACCGTTAATAAGCTTCGATTTTTCAACCGCACCTACAGCAAATCCGGCCAGATCGTACTCACCATCCGGATACATGCTTGGCATTTCCGCCGTTTCACCGCCGATCAATGCACAACCGGCCTGTTCACACCCATAAGCGATGCCCCTGACGACATCAGTGGCCGTTTTGACATTGAGCTTTCCACAGGCAAAATAGTCGAGAAAAAACAAGGGTTCCGCACCCTGCACCAAAATATCATTCACACTCATTGCCACAAGATCGATACCGACCGTATCATGTCGGTTGAGATGAAATGCAAGCTTGAGCTTTGTGCCCACACCGTCGGTGCCGGAAACAAGCACAGGTTCCCTGTATTTGTTGCTGATTTCAAAAAGAGCGCCGAATCCGCCAATACCGCCCAATACGCCTTCGCGCATGGTATGTTTGGCAAACGGTTTGATAGCCTCTACCAGAGCATCGCCCGCGTCGATATCGACACCGGCATCGCGATAGGAAAGAGATTGATTTGTGGTTGAATTCATGATGAAAATGGGCTGGTGAAGCGTAAAATGATAATAATGTACTATACAGTAGTGTAGTATTTTAACAAATTGATTCCGCAAGTACGAGGCAATGGCAATATTTACCCCACAACAAAGACAAACGGCACTCTGGACGGGTATCGGTATTTTACTGATATTGCTCCTTTTGCTGTTGGGTCCGATTCTGACGCCATTCATTGCGGGCGCTATTCTGGCTTATGCCTTAAACCCGGTCGTCGACTGGTTGCGTTCCCTGCATATAGGCAGTTTCCGGCTTCCCCGTCTCGCCTCGGTTGTTATCGTCGTCCTTTTTCTGATTTCGCTTGTCACGACTTTTGCGCTGATCATGATTCCGATGCTGCTCAAGGAGTGGCCCATTCTTTATGAACAGATTCCTGTTTTTGTCGCAAAAGTAAGCAATCACTTAAATCCTGTTTTAAATGAAATCGGCATTCAGATGCCGGTCGATAACGCAGGCGTGAAGAAAATCCTGACCGAGCAGTTCTTTCCCAAGGGAGATGGTGTCTGGAAATCATTGATTGCCTCGGCAAAATTCGGTGGTACAGCCGTTTTGACATGGGCATGGAATCTGATTCTGATACCGGTTGTCCTGTTTTACCTGTTACTGGACTGGCATATCCTGACACGCAAGCTGCGGGACATGATTCCCCGTCGCTGGGTAGGTAAGACAATCCGCTTCTGCCACGAAGTCAATACCATGCTGTCCCAATATCTTCGCGGTCAGTTACTGGTCATGCTGATATTGTCCGTCTACTATTCGCTGGCCCTTGCACTGGCCGGATATAATGTCGCACTGCCAGTCGGGATCATGACCGGTCTGATGGCTTTTGTTCCATATATTGGCATTTGTATCGGCCTTTTTCTGGCCATTACAGCGACTCTGGTGCAGTTTTCCGGCGTGGAAGCATGGGTGACCCTGGGCATCATTTATGGTTTCGGCTATTCTTTCGACGGTTTATTGATGACACCGAAACTGGTTGGCGACCGGATTCAGCTGCATCCACTTTTCGTTATTTTCGCCCTGCTGGCTTTTGCACAGCTCTTCGGGTTTGTGGGAATATTGCTTGCCTTGCCGTCTTCAGCCATACTTTCGGTAGCCTATAAACATTTACGAGCCCTCTATCTCGACAGCAATTTTTATAAAAACTGATTTCAACCATGCAACAACTGCTGTTAAACCTGGACACCGGGAACGCACCATCCCTTGATACCTATCTGACGGGACAAAACGGAGAAGTCGTTCATCTTCTCAGGGAAATAGCCGCCCGTACATCCCGTGAGCATTTTGTTTACTTATGGGGCGACAATGCCACTGGCAAAACACATTTGCTAAAAGCCTTGTCGCAGTTTTTACCCGCACGCTACATACACGGCAACGCGCCAGAAACCGATTTCGATTATTCGCCGCAATGCAATCTGTATCTGTTGGACGATTGCGAACGCCTTGATTCCCGAAAACAGATTGCCGCTTTCAATCTTTTCAATCAGGTTCGCGAAAACAACGACTACATGATCACATCGGGCCCGTGTACACCGCTTGCCCTTGATTTGAGAGATGATCTGAAAAGTCGGCTTTGCTGGGGATTGGTTTATCAGATAAAAAGCCTGTCCGATGAAGAAAAAATAGCAGCATTGAACGAACAGGCGAAACAAAGGGGATTCACGCTTTCGCCAGGTGTGCTACCCTATCTCATTACCCATTATCAACGCGATATGCATTCCCTTTCCATGATACTGGATGCATTGGACCGTTACTCCCTGCAAACAAAACGTACGATTACATTGCCTTTGCTGCACGATCTTCTGCAGCAAAAACAGGAGCCTGCTGCATGACCAAGACGCTCGCTTTATTCGACCTGGACCATACATTGCTGCCTATCGACTCGGATTATGAGTGGGGACAATTTCTCGTCCGTATCGGTGCTGTCGATAAAGACCGGTTTGAAAAACGAAACGCCGAATTTTTTGCCCAATATCAGGCCGGAACGCTTGACGCCGCCGAATATCTCGCCTTCGCTCTGGGAACACTGGCGCAATTTCCAAGAATCCGCCTAAACCACTGGAGACAGCAGTACATGGACGAGGTCATCTCTCCAGCTATCCGGCCTTCGGCACGAAACCTGATAGAAAATCACATTAAAAATAATGATCTCGTCGCTATCGTGACGGCGACCAACAAATTTGTCACCGAACCGATCGCACAGGCTTTCGGTGTCGATCATCTGATCGCCGCATTGCCTGAAGAAACGGTCAACGGCGAGTTCACAGGCGGACTGATTGGCACGCCAACCTCCGGAGAAGGTAAAATTGCCCATACGGAAAACTGGTTAAGGCAGATGAACCTGTCTTTCGACAGCTTCGACAATACCTATTTCTATAGCGATTCAGACCGCGATCTGCCCTTATTGTCGAAAGTAACTCATCCAGTTGCCGTCAACCCAAACAGTCGTTTGACAGAATATGCCAGTATACAAGGCTGGCCTTTAATGCATTTGTTCAATGATTAACAAGCTGATTCAAAAGATTTTCGGCTCGTCACCCAAAACACGGCCATCCGGAAAACCCGTTTCGCTCTCAAAAGAAGAACACGGAATCGATCCCCGTCTTTTATCCAACAATGCTGTCAGAGTCGTACGTATTTTACAAAACGAAGGCTACGATGCCTTTATTGTCGGGGGCGCCGTCCGTGACCTTCTGCTTGGCTTGAAGCCCAAAGATTTCGATGTCGCTACCAACGCCACACCCGAACAGGTCAAACGTCTTTTCAAGCGCGCCTTTCTGATTGGCCGCCGGTTTCAGATCGTTCACGTCATGTTCGGCCAGGATCTGATTGAAGTCACGACGTTTCGGGGAGCTTCCGACAAACCCGCCATCAAGGATGAAGCCGGCAGACTGCTCCGCGACAATAATTTCGGAACCCAATCTGAAGATGCGGCCAGACGCGACTTTACGATCAATGCCATGTACTATAATCCCGCCAATCAGGTATTGCTTGATTATCACGGTGGAATCAGGGATCTTCGCAACAAAACATTGAGAGTGATCGGTAATCCGGAACAACGGTACAGGGAAGATCCTGTGCGTATGCTTCGTATCGTCAGGTTCGCTGCCAAACTGGGGTTTTCCATAGACAAGACAACAGGTGCACCGATCGCCGCACTTGCACCCTTGATGAACAATGTCCCGTCCGCACGTCTCTTTGATGAAATGCTGAAATTGCTGATGAGCGGACATTCGATGTCCTGTCTGAGAGAATTACGCGCCCGTGGGCTGCATCAGGGTTTGCTTCCCTTGCTGGATGTGGCTCTTGAACAGCCTGAAGCAGCTCATTTTATCGAGATATCTCTTGAAAAGACCGACAAGCGAATCCGGGAAAACAAGCGTATTTCACCGGGATTTTTATTCGCGACACTGCTGTGGACCCAGGTTGAAGAAAAATGGGCGCAGTATCGCGCCAGAGGCGAACATCCCATTCCTGCGCTGGTCGCCGCATCGAGCGATGTTCTTGACGTTCAAACCGAGAAACTGGCTATCCAGCGCCGCATTGCTACCGATATGCGGGACATTTGGCTACTTCAGCCCAGACTGGAACGACGAACCGGCAAATCCCCTTATCGCTTGCTCGAAAACGAACGTTTCCGAGCCGCTTACGACTTTATGCTGATCCGTTGTGAAGCGGGTGAGCTTGAATCGGAACTCGGCCAATGGTGGACGGATTTTATCGACGCACCGGGCGATGTCCGACAGGAGATGATTGACGCACAGATGAAAAAAGCCCCTGCAGGAAACCCGGTCAAGAAACGTTCAAGACGGTCAGGACAAAGACATCGCAGGAAATCATCAGCCAAAACAGCCTCTGAAACAAAAGATATTGTTGAAAAAACGGAATAACCACCTGGATGATGAGTCATACAGCTTATATCGGTATCGGTTCCAATTTGGGGAACGCCCTTCAAAATACGCAAAAAGCGATCAATCTTCTGCGAAAAATCCCGCAAACCCGGGTGGATGCATCCTCGTCCATGTATAAGACGGCACCAGTTGCCGCCTCCGGTGACGATTACATCAATGCCGTTGTCCGATTGAAAACAAAACTTGATCCCTTCAGGCTTCTTGAAGAATTATGGCGGATTGAAACCCTTTTCGGCCGCGAACGTCCTTTCAAAAATGCACCGAGAACACTGGATCTGGACATCCTTCTTTACGATACCGATCTTATCCAGACAGAAAACCTTTCCGTTCCCCATCCCCGTATGACTGAACGTGCTTTCGTTCTGGTGCCCCTTCAGGAAATTGCACCGGACCTGAACATTCCGGGCAAAGAGCCACTCGATACGCTTATCAACAGTCTTGCTCATCAAAAAATCAACCTTGTGACAGCATAAGTACTTTCAGGAGTTTGTGATGTTTCATATTCCCGTTTTTCTGCAAACCACAGGATTGCTCGTCCTGTCAAACGTGTTCATGACGTTTGCCTGGTACGGTCATTTAAGGAATCTTTCGTCGAAATCCTGGCTTGTTGCCGCCCTGATCAGCTGGGGAATTGCCCTGTTTGAGTATCTGCTTCAGGTCCCGGCCAACCGTATCGGTTTTTCCCATTACAGTCTCGCTCAACTGAAAATTCTTCAGGAAGTCATCACCTTAAGCATCTTTGTCCCGTTTGCCGTTTATTACATGGACCAGCCATTCAAGCTGGATTATGTCTGGGCCGCTTTATGTCTTGTCGGAGCGGTTTATTTCATATTTCGCTCATAATTGACATGACATCGTGACAGATCACAAAACAACAGGATATGGTTACGCTTTATAAGTGGTAGGCCTCCATGTTTTAGTTTTAATAAGGATTCGATATGGCAAGCTATCTTCAGGAACGCAAAACCGTCACGGGCAATACGTTGGCGGCTCTTTACAAAAAACAGGAAAAAATCACGATGCTGACTTGTTACGATGCCAGTTTTGCATCGCTGATGGATATCTGCGGAGTCGAAATTCTCCTGATCGGCGATTCACTTGGCATGGTCTGTCAGGGAAAGGATTCAACCCTTCCCGTTTCCATAGAAGAAGTCGCCTATCACACTGAATGCGTTGCAAATGGCAATAAAACGGCCATGATCGTGGCTGATATGCCTTTCGGTACATATCCAACTCCGGAAGCTGCTTATGAAAATGCGGCGGAATTGATCAAGGCCGGTGCCCACATGGTCAAAATAGAAGGAGGCAGGTGGCTCGAGGATACGATACGTTTTCTGACCGAACGTGCCATTCCGGTCTGCGGCCATCTTGGCCTGACTCCACAGTCGGTGCATCAGTTCGGCGGATATCGCGTACAGGGTAAAACCGAGGAAGACGCAGAACGCATTATTGAAGACGCAAAAATTCTTCAGAAAGCGGGCGCCAGCATCTTCGTTCTTGAAGCGATTCCTTCCCAATTGGGCAAAAGAGTGACCGATGCCATATCGGTTCCGACTATCGGCATTGGTGCAGGACCCGACTGTTCAGGACAAGTACTGGTCATGCACGACATGCTGAATGTTTATCCCGGCAAAAAGGCCCGGTTCGTCCGTAATTTCATGGAAGGACAAACGACTATCGAAGGCGCCATCAGGGCGTACGTCTCAGCTGTAAAAGACGGGACATTCCCGGCAGAAGAACATTGTTTCTGATTCGAAAGAAAATAAAAAAAGCCGACGTGGGGTCGGCTTTTTTATTTCTGATCTTCATATGACTTTTTTCATTGCGAAGCACTCGACATCTTGAATAATGGCTATATATACTTATTTAAACAAAGAGAACCGATAAAGAGGAGAAAAAATGCAAATCAGTGCACGCAATCAGCTTGAAGGAATCGTTCGATCCATCAAGGAAGGCCCGATCAATTCAGAAGTTCAAATCGAAATCGCGCCAGAGATCATGATCACCGCTCAAATCACGACATCTTCGGTAAAACGGCTACAACTGGCTACAGGAAAACCTGCATATGCGCTCATCAAGGCTGATTCAGTCATGGTGGGAGTGGATTAACACTCCCGACGCTATGCTCAAGGCATACCGATTGGCCGCTCTTTTGGAGGGTCGATTTCGTAATGGGCAAGACTTTCCGCTTTTTTGGCGTGCAATTCTTCCATTGAACTGATTGTCATGCCCAGATCACGGATCAGCCCGTCATGAACGCCGTAAACCCAACCGTGGACGGTCAGTTGCTGGCCGCGGTTCCATGCATCCTGAACGATTGTCGTCTGGCAAACGTTGGCAACCGATTCGATAACGTTCAATTCACACAAGCGATCGTATTTCACCCGCGGAGGCAAGGTATCACCGAGGTATTTTTCATGTTTTTGATGGACATCCTGAACATGGCGTAACCAGTTATCCGCCAGTCCGACACGTTGGCGCATCATGGCAACGTGAACACCTGAACAATCATAATGGCCTGTCACCATAATATGGCGAACCCTGACGACATCGACAGCAAATTGCATGACGGAGAGACAGGAAAGATCGGTATAAGAAACGACATTGGCCACATTTCTGTGCACGAAAATATCACCTGGCAACAGATTGGTAATCTGGGTCGACGGAACACGACTGTCTGAACAACCGATCCAGAAATATTTCGGCAACTGTTGTGTCACCAGACGCGAAAAGTAGGCAGGATCATCTTCAACCATTTGAGCAGCCCATTCCTTATTGCGCTCGAACAGCTGTTTCAGTTCAATATCCAGTGGATCGTATTCATTAAATTTATCTGGCATGTCGGTTCTCTTGAAATTTGGAAATCGTTGTTGGCAGGTTTAATCACATCAGGCTGTTTTTCAAATCTTTTAACCACTTTTTCGCGTCCAAACCATACATTTCCCTGATTTGCACGGCGCGGGCATTTAAATCATCAATCTTCAATTCTGGGGATTTTTTGAAGGCAAGGACAACCACATTACCTTCCTTGCTCGGGGACAGACAAACAAGCTCCGCAAATGCCTTCTTCATGGCGTCTATATTTTTCTCATAGCTCGGATGGTCGCCAAATAAATTGACTGTCATCATTCCATTGAAAACAAGACATTGCTTGCATGCTGCATAAAACTCAGGGGTATCGAGAACAGGGCCTTTTGCCGTTGCATCATATAGATCCACATGCAAAACGTCAAAGTGATTGAAGTTGCCCTCATCTTGCACGAAATTCATGGCATCCATTTCCAAAATGTCCAATCTCTCGTCTGGATCAGGTACCGAAAACATGGAATGGGAAACAGCAATCACATCCGGATTCAATTCAACGGCGGTAACAATACTATCGGGAAATTCGTGATAACAGAATTTGGTCAACGAACCGGCACCCAGCCCCAGCTGGGCAATAGCGCGTGGATTCAGATTGAAAAGCAGCCACGCCATCATTGTCCGGCTGTATTCCAGTTCAAGCCAGTTCGGCTTTCTCAAACGCATGGCACCCTGAATCCATTTTGTCCCAAAATGAAGATAGCGCACACCACCTTGTTCGGAAAGGGTAACTGGGGCGTACCTGATTTTACGTGTCCTGGTTTTTTTTGCTCTATCGACAGGAGGTCGAAGCGACTCTTCCTTTTCAATAGACTTTCGTTTAAGAAGCATGGTTTGACCGATGATCCGGACAAGATTCAAAACGATTCGATTATCCCGTTTCATGCATAAAAAAGCCAGCCTTAAAAATGTGTTTATGGCAATTTTCAAACAAAAAAACGTTCATTACACAGAAAAAAATATGCAGATACCGGGATAATCTTCCTGTTTTCCCGTTTCATGCAACATAAAAACCAAAAAAAATGCCCTTCAAGTAAACTTGAAGGGCATTCGAACACTTTAAGTTACCGGTCGTAACCGGCAATCAAAGCTGGACTAATTATTTCTTGCCAACTTTACTTACGATGTTCAGGCTCTTGATACGGCCAGATTCAACACCAGCGTCTGGGTCGATCATAGCGTTGATCAGGCAAGGTTTGCCGGAAGCAACAGCTTCTTCCAGAGCAGCTTTCAGTTCAGCTGGGGTATTTGCAACATAGCCTTTACCACCGAAAGCTTCCATCATCATGTCATAGCGACCCTGGGTCAGACGTGTACAGGAGATAACGCCTGGTTGTGGATCAGCTTCGTTACCTTTGTAGATACCACCGTTGTTCATGATGATAACGGTAACTGGCAGGTTGTAACGGCAGATGGTTTCCAGTTCCATGCCGGAGAAACCGAATGCGCTATCGCCTTCAACAGCGATGACTGGCTTGCCGGTAACAGCAGCTGCAGCAACGCAGTAGCCCATACCAATACCCATAACACCCCAGGTACCGGAGTCAAGACGTTTACGTGGTTTCATCATGTCAACAATCATACGAGTGTTGTCCAGTGCGTTAGCACCTTCGTTAACCAGGGAAACATCCGGGTTTGCCAGCATGAAGTCACGAACAACGCCCAGGGAGTTGGAATAATTCATCATTCCAGCTGGGGTTTCAGCGGTCAGTTTGGAAGCCAGTTTGGCTTTGTTGCCGTCAACTTTGGCTTTCAGGGCGCTGGTCCATTCAGCGTCAGCTTTTGGAGCGCCTTTCAGTGCAGCGCGCAGCAGGGAAACGCAGGACTTGATGTCACCAACAACTGGTGCAGCGATTGGCTGGTTGCTGTCCATTTCGTTAGCCTGGATGTCGATCTGAACGTATTTCTTCAGTTCGTCGCCCCAGGTTTTTCCTTTACCGTGCTGCATCAGCCAGTTCAGACGGGCACCGATCAGGATACAAACGTCGCATTGTGCCAGTGCGAAGGCACGGGTAGCGGCAGCGGACTGTGGGTGGTTGTCAGGCAGCAAACCTTTAGCCATGCCCATTGGCAGGTAAGGAATACCGGTTTCTTCAACAAATGCGCGGATTTCGTCGTCGCATTGTGCATATGCAGCACCTTTACCCAGCATGATAACTGGACGTTTAGCGTTTTTGATCAGGTCAGCAGCGCGAGCGATAGCGTCAGCGGCCGGAATCTGTGCCGGTGCCGGATCGATTGGTTTGAAGAGCAGTTTGTTAGCTTCTTCTACGGAAATGGTCTGGCCAAACAGTTTTGCTGGCAAGTCAACGTAAACACCACCTGGACGGCCGGAAACTGCAGTGCGGACTGCACGAGCGATACCGATTGGAATGTCCTTGATGCTGTTGATACGGAAAGAAGCTTTGCAGTGTGGACGTGCAACATTCATCTGGTCCATTTCTTCGTAATCGCCCTGTTGCAGATCGACGATTTCACGTTCACTGGAACCGCTCAACAGAATCATTGGGAAGCAGTTGGTGGTTGCATGAGCCAGGGAAGTCAAACCGTTCAGGAAGCCAGGAGCAGAAACGGTCAAGCAAACGCCTGGTTTTCCTTCAATGTAACCGGCGATAGAAGCTGCGTAGCCTGCGTGTTGTTCATGACGGAAGCTGTAAAAACGCTGACCGTCATCTTGCCACAGACGTGCCAGGTTCGTGATAGGAATGCCGACAACACCATACATGGTATCGATGTCATTCATTTTCAAGGCATCGATCAAAACATGAAAGCCATCAGTCAACTCTACATTGTCGTCGTTACTCATGAGTAATACCTTTCTTTGGTTGGTTTTGATAAACGTTGTTTAACGTCAATTCCGAGTATGCCGCATACCCTTCAAAAATCCCGTTGACCTAGGTCAATTTGGCCTCATTGACATAAGTCAATTCGACTTCATTGACCTAGATCAATCCGGCAAAGTTGATTCAGGTCAATTTAAGTAAATCCGTCCTGAAGATAAAAGAAAGTGACCGGAAAAATTCTCTCTCGAAAAATTATCCCGAAAGCAATAAAAAACCCTATATTCATTGCATTACATCCATTCCTGAACAGGGGCCCATGATTGAAATAAAGTGAGTGAACCGGATTTCAAACCACTTGAAATCTTCACAGATACCCGATACAGCACAGGCCGGGAACAACATGTGCCATCTATATGCGACCGAAATTTTCACGACTGCCAGCGAAGTTATGTCTGATTGTACAGAACAGACTTCAGGGCAAAAAAGTCTATCGGACGATGGTACAGATTTTTCTACTATTATTGATAGCGTCTTTTCAGGCAGGAAAGAACGTTGTTCGCCAGCCACGCGCTCAATGCACCGATAGCGAACCCGGACAAAACGTCAAACGGGAAATGCATTCCCAGATTGATCCGCGACAGACCGACCCATACTATATATACGAGCAATATTACCTTCAGAACGAGTCTGTTCGTCCTTATCCAGAAAGTGGCGGCGATCAGCATGGCAAAAGCCGAATGGCCACTTGGAAAACTGTAGGGAGAATCGGGAATTTCCCAGGAATGAACGACATATGAGCCAAATACAACTGAAGGTCTGGGCATATGCAATCCGAACTTCAGGGCTGTTACAAGGATGCCTGTGATGATATAGCCAAGCACAAGCAAAAACACTATTTCGGATATCTGTATTTTTCTGACCCCGGGGATGACAATTTTTCGCAAAGGGAAAAACATTCCTGCCACCAGAAAAAGAGGGATCACCCAGAACATATTGAAAAAATTGCCCAGCACTGTTCCTACATTCATAAAAACGTCGAGTGCCGGATATCGGTATTGGTTGATGATACAAAAAAGAAAATTATTCATTGGCCTGCAGCTTGTCTTTCCTGAACCGGTTTTAAATGATCCGAAACAGTTTTAATTAATATGTCCAAACGACCGGATATCGTTTTTTTTGATTTTGATATAGTCAAAACGACAGTTTCAGGGCAAAGGATCCATATAATCAATAAACTGAAAAAATTTAAAAATTACAGAAGCCGCCTATCAAACTCATTGTCTGCAAGGCTTGTCTGATGCTATAGTAGTCAGTTCGGTGTCCCCGTAGTTCAATGGATAGAACGAGTTCCTCCTAAGAATTAGATGTCGGTTCGATTCCGGCCGGGGATACCAGTCACCCACACCACCCTGCTCCTGTGTTTGACATCGTCCGCATCGTCCATGCATTTTAAGCAGCAACAGTTACATATTTTCAGCGCTTTCCGACAGGATGATAAACATATCCGCTCAGGAACCTTATGACGCTTGTTGACTCGTGCATATATTCTCCGGACTATATCTGCAAAATAGTTGCCGTTACAATACCGTTCTTATCCGTTCGTTACGATTACAGTTTAATACACTATGGCTCTTATTACGCTTTCAGACGCTCAACTCGCTTTCGGTCATTTCCCTATGCTGGACCACGCGGAATTTTCCCTTGAAGAAGGTGAAAAGGTGGGCCTGATCGGACGCAATGGCACAGGAAAATCCTCGTTGCTTCAAATTCTCGCCGGAAAAGCGCAACTGGACGACGGCATTTTACAGATACAAGGCGGCTTGCAAATTGCCTACGTGGAGCAGGAACCTTATTTTCCACCGGAACAAACCGTTTATGAAGCGGTTGCTTCCGGATTATCCGACATTCAGAAACTGCTGGCGGAGTATGAAACGCTGACAGGCACTCTCGGTCAGGATGACGATTTTAAAACACTTGAACAACTTCATGAAGTACAGGTGCGTCTTGACGCCACGGATGCATGGAATCTGAACAACCGGGTCGAAACCATTTTAAACCGCTTATCACTGAATAAAACAGATAAAGTCGGAACCCTTTCGGGTGGTTTGCACAAGAGAGTCGCGCTGGCACAAGGTCTTGTCCGTTCACCAGACGTCCTCATCCTTGATGAACCGACTAACCATCTCGATTTTGAATCGATTCTCTGGCTTGAAGAATTGTTGAAAGAATTTCGCGGCAGCCTGATTTTCATTACGCACGACCGCCGTTTTCTGGATCATATCGCGACCCGCATTGTCGAACTCGACCGTGGAAAGCTCTTGTCGTTTCCAGGTAATTTCAGCAGTTATAAAACCACCAAGGCGGAACAGCTGGCTGTTGAAGAAGTGGAAAATGCCAAGTTCGACAAATTTCTGGCTCAGGAAGAAGTCTGGATCAGAAAAGGCGTCGAAGCGCGTCGAACCCGCAACGAAGGACGTGTCCGCAGACTGGAAGCATTGCGCAATACCCGCACTGCCCGCCGTGAACATCAGGGACAGGTAAAGATGGATGTATCCCTTGGTGAACGCTCGGGAAAGCTGGTCACTGAGTTGACGGATGTATCGAAGTCTTTTGGTGACAAGACTATTGTGAAAGGGTTTTCCGAAACCATTCTTCGGGGCGACAAGATCGGTATTATCGGCCCCAACGGCATCGGTAAAACGACGCTTTTGAAAATGATTCTCGGGGAACTCGCTCCCGATTCAGGCAATATCCGTCTGGGCACAAAACTTCAAATCGCTTATTTCGACCAGATGCGCGCACAACTGGATGACGAAGCCAGCCTCACAGATACGATTTCGCCCGGAAGTGAATGGGTTCAGATCGGTGAACAAAAGAAACACGTGATGAGTTATCTCTCCGATTTTCTTTTCACTCCCGAACGCGCGAGATCGCCTGTAAAGTCCCTGTCAGGCGGAGAAAGAAACCGGCTTTTGCTGGCTCGTCTTTTCGCGCGCCCCGCCAATGTTCTGGTTCTGGATGAGCCCACAAACGATCTCGATATCGATACACTGGAATTGCTGGAAGAGCTGCTGGAAGAATACAGCGGAACGGTTTTCCTCGTCAGCCATGATCGCGCCTTTCTCGACAATGTCGTCACACAGGTCATTGCAGCCGAAGGAAATGGCATCTGGCGTGAATATATCGGCGGCTATAGTGACTGGGAAAAACAGCGTCCGGCCCCGATCATTGACGAACCTGCCGAAAATGCAGCGGCAAAAGAACCACCGGCACCGGCTGCAAAAAAAGAAATGTCCGGCACGGCAAGACGGAAAAAACTGAGCTACAAGGATCAGCGCGAACTGGACGAACTTCCGGGCAAAATCTCAGCCCTTGAAAACGAACAAAGCCTGATTTCCTCACGCCTGAACGACCCGGAGCTTTATAAAGAAGATGCATCCGAAGGCAAACGACTTAATGAACGCTTTGTCGAAATTGAGGAAGAGCTGATGAATTGCATGATCCGCTGGGAGGAACTCGAAGCCAAAACAAGAGACTGACGAATCTATTGGGCAATCCGGCGAAAATGATGTATCCGGAACCCCAGCAGCAAGAGTGCGCCGAAATAAACGACACCACATACGATCATCACGATGGCAAGCGCACCCATTCTATAGAATGGGTGCGCTTGCATCCCTGTCCAGTCGAAATAGCTGGCCGACCAGATCGACGCGACAGCCAGGAGAACCAGCGCGACGGCCAGCTTCAGAAAAAAGATTTTCCATCCTTTTTCCGGCTGGTAAATCCCCTTCTTGCGGAGCATGTAAAACAGAATAGCGGCATTGCCGCAGGCTCCAATCCCGATCGATAGCGCGAGACCGGCATGGGCGAAAAGAGGCACAAAAAGCAGGTTCATCAGCTGTGTCAGAATCAGAACGAATACTGCAATTTTGACGGGTGTCCTGATATCCTGCTTTGCATAAAAACCCGGCGCAAGAATCCGCACGACAATCAGGCCAATCAAACCAACACCATAAGCAATGACGGCGTAAGCCGTCATGTCGACGTCCACTGCATTAAACTTCCCGTAATTGAACAGGGTTGCCGTAAAAGGAACTGCCAGTGTCATCAGCATAATCGATGCCGGCATTGCCAGCAAAAACGTCAGCCGAAGTCCCCAGTCCATAAGAGAAGAATATTCCCTGTCATCATTATTGGCATGCGCTTTTGACAGGCTTGGCAATAATATCGTGCCCAAAGCGATACCCAGCAACGCATTGGGAAATTCCATCAGGCGGTCTGCATACGAAATCCATGACACGCTGCCATGAACCAGTCTCGATGCGATATTGGTATTGATCATCAAACTGACCTGCGCAACCGAAACAGCGAAAACTGCAGGAACCATTTGTCTGATGATCCGCTGAACACCAGCATCTTTAAAAACCTCGACAAAATTAAACGATATGCGCGGCAACATTCCGATTTTCTTCAATGCCGGAATCTGGATCGCCAGTTGCAACAGACCGCCGACAAATACGGCCCCGGCCAATGCCAGCACGGGTTGCGACAAATAAGGTGCGACAAACAGGGAAGCGATAATGAACGTCACGTTCAGCAGTACTGGCGTGATGGCCGGAATTCGAAATTCACGCCAGGTATTCAGGACACCGCCAGCCAAGGCGACCATAGACATGAAAAGAATGTAGGGAAACATGATCCGCGTCATCAACACGGATAGTCCGAAAATTTCAGAATTGCCATCCAGACCTGTCGCAACCAGCCAGACAACGCCCGGCGCAGCGACAATTCCGGCAATAGTAATCAATAGCAGCGTCCACATGAGCGCTGTCGCCACTTTGTCGATCAGCTCTTTTGCGGGATCTGTTCCTTTTTTATTGGCATATTCAGCCAGAATCGGAACGAATGCCTGCGAAAAAGCGCCTTCCGCAAAAAGCCGTCTTAATAAATTCGGTATCCGGAATGCGACAAAAAACGCATCGGTAAAACCCGATGCACCGAAAGCGCGTGCGATCAGAAGCTCCCGCACCAATCCGGTTATACGCGAGAGCATGGTCATGCCCGAAATGGTCAACAATGTTCTAAGCAAATTCATGTTGCCGCATTATAGCCCTCAAGCGAAGCTGATATACTCATTATCGCTTTATTTTTAAAGAGTTGGAGAAACATCAAACGGTCACCCCCTTTGACGAAGACTCCAAGCCACTGTATAATTTGACGTTTTCCAGTTTCACCCCCTGAATTTTCAGGATTTTTCACACATTTATTGATGGAGTTTCCATGTACGCGGTCATAAAAACCGGCGGCAAACAATACAAAGTTGTCGCAGGCAAAAAATATAAAGTAGAACAGATACCGGCAGACATTGGTTCCGAAATCACTCTCGATCAGGTTCTGGCAGTAGGCGAAGGCGAATCCATTCGCTTCGGCGCTCCACTGGTTGACGGTGCCAAGGTTCAGGCTACGGTTGTAGCACAAGGTCGCCACGACAAGGTCAAGATTTTCAAGATGCGCCGTCGCAAACATTACCAGAAGCGTCAGGGTCATCGTCAGAATTACACTGAACTGCAAATCGTTTCGATCAATGCTTGATACCGGCCTTGATTCATTGTTTGAATCAGGTCATAAAGAATTTATACTGGAGTTTTAAAATGGCACATAAAAAAGGCGGCGGTACCACCCGCAACGGTCGTGAATCCGAATCGAAACGACTGGGCGTAAAAGTTTACGGTGGACAGGCCATCAACGCTGGCAGCATCATCATGCGTCAACGCGGCACGACCATCCATCCTGGCGAAAACGTCGGAATGGGCAAAGACCACACCCTGTTTGCTTTGGTCAACGGTACGGTCAAATTCGTTCGCAAGGGCGAAGCCAACAAACATTTTGCAATGGTTGTTCCTGCAGCTGCTGCATAAAAACTGTTTAGGGGCTTGATTCATGCGAGCCTTTTCAGACACGAGAGGGCTCTGCCGATGGCAGAGCCTTTTCATATTGATCGGACGACTTTATGAAATTTATTGACGAAGCACGAATCGAAGTAATCGCCGGTAACGGAGGCAATGGTGTCGCTTCGTTCAACCGCGAAAAATTCAAACCGTTTGGCGGCCCTGATGGCGGCGATGGTGGAAAAGGCGGAAGCATATGGGTCGTTGCCGACAATAACGTGAACACGCTGATCGATTACCATTACACCAAGATGTACCGCGCCAAAAACGGTGAAAACGGTCGTGGTTCCGATTGCTACGGCAAGGGGGCTGACGATATCGTTCTCCGTATGCCTGTCGGAACAATCATTACTGACCGCGAAACCGGAGCCGTTATTGCGGATCTCGTTGAAAACGGCCAAAAACTACTGCTGGCACAAGGCGGCGAAGGTGGATGGGGCAATATCCATTTCAAAAGCTCGACCAATCGTGCGCCACGTCAGAGGACAGAAGGCAAGACCGGTGAACGTTTTGAACTTCAACTGGAATTGAAAGTATTGGCCGATGTTGGCCTGTTGGGAATGCCCAATGCGGGCAAGTCCACGTTCATTTCTGCCGTTTCCAATGCACGTCCTAAAATTGCCGATTATCCTTTCACGACACTGCAACCGAATCTGGGCGTCGTGCGTGTCGGCGCTGAAAAAAGTTTTGTTATCGCAGATATTCCCGGTCTGATCGAAGGAGCTGCGGAAGGCGCCGGTCTGGGGCACCAGTTTTTAAGACACTTGCAACGCACCCGTCTGTTGCTTCATATGATCGACATTTCCCCATTCGATGAAGCCGATCCGGTTCATAACGCCAAAGCGCTGATTGCCGAACTTGAAAAATACGACCCGGAACTGGCAAAAAAACCACGCTGGCTGGTGTTGAACAAACTCGATCTGGTACCTGAAAATGAACGCGCAAAACGGGTAAAAGATCTGGTCAAAAAGCTGAAATACAAAGGCCCTGTCTTTGAAATTTCCGCCTACACCAAAACAGGATGCTCTGAACTGACGGATGCCATTTACCGTTATTTCGAAGAATTGCGTCAGGAAGAAAAACAGGCGAACAAAACGGATATTATCGAAGAAGCCCGCAAGATTGATTCCATCGATGCGGACGATCCACGTTTTAAATCCATCGATTAAAGCTTGACTCCGCCATCATGAATTCGGTCATACAAAACGCACAACGCCTCATCATCAAGGTCGGCTCTTCTCTTGTCACCAACGACGGACACGGTCTGGATCACGCTGCAATATCAAAATGGTCAGACCAGATCGCCCGGCTGCGACTGCAGGGAAAAGAAGTCGTTCTGGTCAGTTCGGGTGCAATTGCAGAAGGGATGCTGCAACTTGGCTTTGAAAAACGCCCTAATGACATTCATGAATTGCAGGCGTGTGCGGCAGTTGGCCAAATGGGGCTTGCGCAGATATACCAGACCAGTTTTCAGACGCATGGATTACAGACTGCGCAGGTTTTGCTGACACATGCCGACCTCGCTGATCGTGAACGTTATCTGAATGCGCGCTCGACTCTGTTCACCCTGCTTCGTCTGGGCGTCATTCCAATCATTAATGAAAACGATACGGTTGTAACCGATGAAATCAAGTTCGGCGACAACGATACGCTTGGCGCCCTTGTTGCCAATTTGATCGAGGCGGACGCCCTGATTATTCTGACTGATCAGAGAGGTCTGTTTACGGCCGATCCACGCAAGAATCCCGATGCAAAATTCGTGACGGTTGCCCAGGCGGGCGATCCTGAACTGGAAGAAATGGCTGGAGGCGCGGGCAGCAGTATCGGCCGTGGTGGCATGCTGACCAAGATACTGGCCGCCAAACGTGCTTCAAGCTCGGGCGCCCATACTGTTATTGCATGGGGACGCGAAAACGATGCGCTAGTCCGTCTGGCGAATGGCGAACTGATCGGTACGCAATTAGTCGCTCCAAACAGTCATTTGCAAGCCCGCAAACAATGGATGGCCGATCATTTGCAAACAGCGGGAAGCGCCATTCTCGATTCCGGCGCAGTTCAGAAAGTCATCCACGAAGGAAAATCCCTTCTGCCGATTGGTGTAACACGCATTAAAGGCGAATTCGGCCGTGGTGAAATTATTTCCTGTCTGGATGAATCGGGCAGGGAAATCGCAAGAGGCCTTTCAAATTATTCCAGTGCGGAAGCTCTGCTGATTTTACGTCACAAGTCATCAGACTTCATGACGATTCTGGGATATGACGGCGCACCCGAACTCATACACAGGGATAATATGATCGTTCTTTGAATCACCTCAGGATTACATTCCGTCGACACGCCATGTGTTTTTATTCTTGATGGAGCGGTTGTATTTGATCCGGAAAATCATATTTTCTTTTTTACCGGCTATCGCTCTTTCTTCACAAAAATAATCCTGTGCCAACACCCCGTGCGGTCTGTTGGAAGAATAAAATTGAATGTCACGCCATCTGGCGTGTTTGGATACAGACCATTTTCCGTCTTTAGAGCCGTAAGCATATCTTTTGACTTCAAACGTTGAGCATTTCATGCCCTCATAGGTAATATTGACGGCTCCGGCACGGCTTTTGGAAACCATCGTATAACGGATTTCATCTTCTCCGACCGTCAGGGAATGACTGTCGATAAAAAATTCCTGTGTCTGGGTCGGACTGACTTCAAAGGGGAGAAGATTTTCTTCTTTCGGAAAAGCCGGAAGGACAAGTGGCATTTCTTTTTTTACTTTCGGAGCCTCTTCTTCATCTTCGTCAAGGCCCCGTTCGCCAAAGAAAATTTCAGCATGCGCGGCATGAATGCTGGCAGAGACAATCATCGCTGCCAGCAGTATTCTTGCCAATGTTTTCAGACAGCCAGAAAATCTATTTCGTATCCGTTCCACCATCTTTGACGGCTCCATTTTCTTTCACTCTCTCAATGGTTTTTCTGTCTTTTGCAGGCATACTGGATTGAGGAGTGTAAATCCTGAAATAATTCTGGTTATCAGGCCTGGGCGCCGGGTTCAGAAAACGGGACAATTCCTGTAACGCTTTCAAATAGACGTCGCGCTTGAATTCGATCACGACATCCAGCGGTACCCAATACTGGTGCCAGCGCCATGCATCGAACTCAGGAGTATTCGTTATTCTGAGATTGATATCGCTGTCGCGACCAACCATCCGCAACAAAAACCAGATTTGTTTTTGCCCACGATAATGCCCCCTGATCTCCCGACGGATGAAATGGGGAGGAACCTCATAACGCAGCCAGTTTCGGGTACGCCCGACAACCTTGACATGTTCCTGACGCAAGCCGGTTTCTTCCTGCAATTCACGATACATCGCCTGTTCAGGCGTTTCGCCATACTTGATGCCGCCCTGTGGAAATTGCCAGGAATGTTCCTTGACCCGTTTACCCCACCAGACTTCATTATTGGTGTTAAGCAGAATAATACCGACGTTGGGGCGGTAACCTTCACGGTCCAACATTTTTCACCTCAATGTCTCTGCAGAGTGTCATTTCACCCGTTCCGTCTTTGCTTACCGACAAGACTCTTTACGCTAGTTACAACAAAACAAACATCTATTTTGCCTGATTAGACGAACTGTGAACGCATCTGCCAGCCAATCCTTTAAAATTACAGGAATTATAACCCTGTTACGTCAATAAAAGAATTCACTCTTATGCGCGCATCACAATTTTTTATCTCTACTCTGAAAGAGGCTCCAGCGGACGCTGAAATTATCAGTCATAAACTCATGGTCAGAACCGGCATGATCCGACGTCTCGGATCCGGTATCTACGCCTATATGCCAATGGGTTTGCGCGTCATTCACAAAATTGAAAACATCATCCGGGAAGAAATGAATCGTGCCGGAGCGGTCGAATTGCTGATGCCACTCGTCCAGCCTGCAGAACTCTGGCAGGAAACCGGACGCTGGCAGAAATACGGGCCAGAACTCCTGCGCATCAAGGACAGGCATGATCGTGATTTCATTATCCAGCCAACCTCGGAAGAAGTGATTACCGACATTGCACGCAATGTCATCAAATCCTATCGACAGTTGCCGATCAATTTTTATCATATCCAGACGAAATTCCGTGACGAACGACGTCCGCGTTTCGGTTTGATGCGTGGCCGTGAATTCACGATGAAGGATGCGTATTCTTTCGACCGCGATATCGAAGGACTGAAAAAATCGTATCAGATCATGTTCGATGCCTATGTCAAAATCTTTACCCGTTTCGGCCTCAAATTCCGTCCGGTTGCAGCGGACAATGGTGCCATTGGCGGCTCAGGTTCGCACGAGTTTCACGTTATTGCAGAAACCGGTGAAGACGCACTGGTTTATTCGAGGGAATCGGAATATGCCGCCAATATGGAAGCGGCTGTTGCACTTCCGCCATCTGCGGCACGTGCGGCAGCAAGCCAGCCGATGCAAAAAGTGGCCACACCGGGTCAGAAAGCCTGTGAAGATGTCACCAATTTCCTTAATCAGCCCCTCTCCCGGTCGCTGAAAGTCATCGCCACCATCCGCACGGACATTGCCGAAGGCGAAAAAGGACATTTCGTCGTTATCCTGATGCGTGGAGATCATGACCTGAACGAGGTTAAAACACAAAAAATCATCGGTGAGTTCCGTTTTGCCAGTGAAAGTGAAATCCTTCATCATCTGGGATGTCCTGCAGGCTACCTTGGGCCGACCGGCCTTGAAAAACGGGAAGATATCGCACTTTATGCCGATCATGCGGTGACTGTCATGAGCGACTTCATCTGCGGTGCCAATGAAAAAGACATGCATTTTACCGGCGTCAACTGGGAGCGCGACCTGCCATTGCCTGCAAATATCGCTGACTTCCGCAATGTTGTCGAAGGCGATCCATCTCCAGACGGCAAGGGAACGCTTGCCATTCAAAGAGGCATCGAGGTAGGTCACGTTTTCCAGCTCGGAACACGTTATTCAGAAGATATGAATGCGAGTTATCTCGACGAAAACGGAAAACCTCAATTGATGCAAATGGGCTGTTATGGAATCGGCGTTACCCGCATTGTGGGTGCGGCTATTGAACAGAATAATGATGACAAGGGCATTATCTGGCCGACATCCATCGCGCCTTTTGAAGTCGTTCTGTGTCCGTTGGGGTACGATCGCAGTGAAGCAGTTAAAAAGACAGCGGATGAACTGTATGAATCTCTCAAACAATCGGGCATCGATGTTATCATGGATGATCGTGGTGAACGCCCGGGTGTCATGTTCTCCGACTGGGAACTGATCGGTGTGCCTCACCGGATTGTTATCGGTGACCGTGGCTTGAAAGATGGCAAGCTTGAATATCAGGGCAGACGGGATAAAGAAGCTACGGCGATGCCGGTTGAGGATATGGCACCATTTGTCATTGCCAAAGTAGCATCTGAAAAATGATGGAGTAAAGCTTCTGAAACCGACATTCCCCGGGTACCGCCTTATCGTCAGAATAAAAAAACGCCAGATTGCTCTGGCGTTTTTTTATTGAACTGGCTGGAAACGCAAGTTACTTATTGCATGGCACCGTTAAAAGCATTCTCTTTCGCACGGGAAAAACTCCGCCACGCCAGCAGAAACCGGCCTTCATCCCAGCTTTTCGAACACTGGTCGACGCTTATTTCAGTTGAGCGGAAACCAGTTTTGTCATTTCAAACATGGAAACCTGTTTTTTGCCACCGAAAACCGGTTTCAGTTTATCGTCGGCATTGATCATGCGGCGATTGTCCTTGTCCTGCAAATTGTATTTCTTGATGTAATCCCATACTTTTTTGGTCACCTCAGTACGCGGCAAAGGCGATGCACCCACAATAGCTGCCAGCATGGCCGTAGGAGTAACCGGTTTCATGAATGCGGCATTTGGGGTACGTTTCTTTGCTGGTGCTGCGGCTTTAGCCGCTTTTACGGGAGCTTTTTTAGCAGGTGCAGCGCTTTTTTTGGCTGGTTCTGCTTTTTTGGCTGGAGATGCTTTTTTTGGTTTTGCTGCAGATTTTGTTGTTGCCATAACGATGCCTCATATACAAAGTACGAAAGGGAATTTATGTAACTTGCTGCAGGAACAAATATAGGTGCTAAATCCGGCAGAATGCAAGCACTTTTTCCCCATCCTTTAACAAAGTGTGGCTATTGTGCTTCTTTATGTGGCAAACAAGACATCAAACCCAAATTTTTTAACGGTAGAAACGCCAATTTATTGATTTAAAAGATGTTCTCCATGCCTCAAAATCACCTAGCGCATACCCGGCATCATCCCTTTCAGGCCACGCATCATTTTCATCATTCCGCCGCCTCTCATTTTTTTCATCATTGATTGCATTTGCTCAAACTGGGACAACAACCGGTTGACATCCTGTACCTGAACGCCTGCCCCTGCAGCAATTCGACGTTTCCGGACGGCCTTGATAATGTCAGGTTTGCTTCGTTCCTGCGGTGTCATGGAATTGATGATTCCTTCCATTCTTCGAATCTGTTTGGCTGCCTGATCCATATTCGCTCCGGCAGCAGCTTGCTGAAACTGTGCAGGCATCTTGCTCATCATGCCGGACAATCCGCCCATGTTTTTCATTTGGCCAAGTTGTGCCTGGAAATCGTTGAGGTCGAAACGGCCACCGACTTTCAGTTTCTTTTCCAGTGCCTGAGCCGCCTGGATATCGACATTTTTGCGTGCTTCCTCAACCAGCGCGAGAATATCGCCCATACCGAGAATACGGTTGGCCATCCGGACCGGATCGAATTCTTCGAGCCCATCCAATTTCTCAGAAACACCGACGAATTTGACAGGCTTGCCGGTAATATGCCTGACCGACAAGGCAGCCCCGCCACGCGAATCGCCATCGAGCTTCGTCAAAACGATCCCGGTCAGGGGCAATGCATCGTTAAAACTTTTGGCGACATTGATGGCATCCTGCCCAAGCATGGCATCGACAACAAACAGGGTTTCTATAGGTGAGAGAGTTTTATGCAATCCGGAGATTTCCTGCATCATCTGCTCATCGATACCCAAACGACCGGCCGTATCGACAATCATGACATCATAAAAATGACGTTTGGCATGATCCAGTGCCGCTTTCGCTATCTGGATGGGTTCAGATACATCGGATGCATAGAAATCGACACCGCTTTGTCCCGATACTGTTTCCAGCTGCCTGATCGCTGCAGGACGGTACACGTCAGTTGAAACAGTCAGTACTTTTTTCTTTTTTTCCTGTTTCAGATATCGGGCCAGTTTACCGACTGTCGTCGTTTTACCGACCCCTTGAAGACCAGCCATGAGGATAATCGCCGGAGGCTGCGTCGCAAAATTCAGTTGTGACGCCTTTTCTCCAAGATCGGCCCCCATTATCTGGGACAATTCCTGCTGGACGACACCGACAAGAGCCTGTCCCGGCGACAATGAATCCATTACCTCTTTACCGACAGCCTTTTCACGGACTTTACCGATAAAGCTCTTCACGACAGGCAACGCAACGTCAGCTTCAAGAAGAGCCAGACGGACTTCCCGAAGCATTTCCGCAGTGTTGGTTTCCGTTAAACGGGCCTCGCCACGAATGGTTTTAACGACCTTGGCCAGCCGCTGAGTCAGATTATCAAGCATATCAGTAATAAGAATGATGAGATTAACGGCCAATGTGCAAGACATTGGGAACTTCACCGATATTGTAATCGTATTTTCAATCTGCCAGAAAAATCCGGGGACAATTTTCTCTTTTTTCCGGATTCATTCCGGTTGAATTTCCGTTTTTTTGATGCCTTGTGTTCCAGAAGTATTATTCATTTTTACAAGGAAAAAAAGAATAAATGCTTCTGAAAGGCATTTTTAGTTGCGAACCGTACTTTGTATATTCTACAATGACCTTTAACTTTGAATTCCTGTAACCTTTTTTCCTGCAGAGAAAGCGAGACTCAAATATGACGACAGATATTGCAATTGCTCAAGGTGCGAAAATGCTCCGCATCAGCCAAGTTGCTCAACGCTATGACATCGAGGAAGAATACCTGGAGCCGTATGGTCATTACAAAGCAAAAATCTCCCTGGACTTCCTTGACACTCTGAAGGACAGGCCGGACGGCAAGCTGATTATGGTCACGGCCATCAATCCAACCCCGGCTGGTGAAGGTAAAACGACTACCACGATCGGCCTGGGCGACGCACTGAACCGGATTGGCAAGAAAGCGATTATCTGTTTGCGCGAACCTTCAATGGGCCCGGTTTTCGGCATGAAAGGTGGCGCTGCTGGCGGTGGCTTTTCGCAGGTTGTTCCCATGGAAGACATTAACCTCCATTTCACCGGCGACATCAGTGCCGTTGCACTGGCAAACAATCTTCTGGCAGCTTTGATCGACAATCACATTCATCACGGCAATGAACTCGGTATCGATGCCCGTCGTGTTGTCTGGAAACGCGTTGTCGATATGAACGATCGTTCCCTCCGCAGCGTAACCGTCGGCCTGGGTGGCCCTGCGAACGGCTACCCTCGTGCTGACGGGTTCAATATCGCAGTCGCTTCCGAGGTGATGGCCATTCTCTGTCTTGCCAACAGCCTGCAGGATTTGAAAGAAAGACTGGGTAAAATCGTAATCGGTTATACCCGTGACCTGAAACCGGTTCTTGCCAGTGACCTGAAAGCACACGGTGCCATGGCTGCCATTCTGAAAGATGCCATCAAGCCTAACATGGTTCAAACACTGGAAAACAATCTGGCCCTGATTCATGGTGGTCCCTTTGCCAACATCGCTACGGGCAGCAATTCCGTCATCGCGACAAAAGCGGCATTGAAACTGGCTGATTATGTCGTGACTGAAAGCGGTTTCGGTGCCGATCTCGGTGCTGAAAAATTCGTGGATATCGTTTGCCGCAAGTCCGGCCTGCGTCCTGACTGTGCCGTCATTGTTGTCACCATCCGTGCACTGAAATACCACGGTGGTGTCAATCTGCCTGATCTGGGCAAGGAAAATCTGGAAGCACTCGAAAAAGGTATTGCGCATCTGGAACGCCATGTCAACAATATCCGCAATCACTATGGTTTGCCTTGCGTCATCTGTATTAACCATTTCACTCTGGATACAGAAGCTGAAATCCAGTTATTGAAAGACAAAATGGCCAGCCGTGGCGCTCCGATCGTCGTTTCCAAACACTGGAGCGAAGGCGGCAAAGGCGGAGAGGAACTGGCAAAAACCGTTGTCAACGTCATTGATACCACCCCAAGCAATTTCAAATTCGTTTATGACGAAAAAGAATCGCTCTGGGATAAAATGTCGACTCTGGCAACCAAACTGTATGGTGCCAGAGATGTCGTTGCCGACAGCAAGGTCAAGGCTCAAATCAAAAAACTGGAAGATGACGGTTATGGCGACTACCCTATTTGTGTGGCCAAAACACAATATTCCTTTGCAACGGATCCTGCCTTGCGTGGTGCGCCATCTGGCCATTCCGTGAATATCCGTGAAGTTCAGTTGGCTGCCGGCGCAGAATTCATTGTCATGATGTGCGGTGACGTTATGTTAATGCCGGGTTTGCCGAAAGTCCCATCTTCCACTATGATTGACATAGATGCAGAAGGACGCATTGTCGGATTATTCTGATTTTGAGTTGTTTTTCCGCTGAACAAGCGGAAAAACAAAATAATTGCTTGGGCTATTGTTGCGTTACCAGCGCATGATTTAGCCCTGCCATTATTTGTATTACACAATTTAAGAAGGCTGAACCTGATTCGGTTTCGATGTCAGGTTCTGATAAAACCGCCCTCCGAGACACTGTCTATCAGACTGTGTTCAAGTAAACCTTTTGTTACCGGCAAGGTTCATAAATGATGGGCATGGGT
>CDZQ01027931.1_pt1 | contig 26806 bp, 27 predicted proteins | sample 554831 | NCBI WGS metagenome assembly CDZQ01 (sample SAMEA3182112, study PRJEB8094) | gut metagenome | biome: human; feature: gut; material: Stool; isolation source: human stools | place: Canada | collected 2013-05-06 | reverse complement strand
ACCGCCGCGCCCGCAGGGCTCACATGCTTGAACGAAGCGGCCGCCGGAAGGCCGAGCGACGCTTTCAGTTCCCGCACAAGCTGCCAGCCGTTGAGCGCGTCCAGCAGGTTGATATAGCCCGGGCGGCCGTTGAGCACGGCGATCGGAAGCTCGCCCTCTTCCATGAATACGCGCGCGGGCTTCTGGTTCGGGTTGCAGCCGTATTTCAGTTCCAGTTCTTTCATGCCGTCCTCCTCATCTCTGGTGTTTGTTGAAAACATGCGTTTCTGCCGCCCCGCTTTCAAGATCGATATAGCGCACAAACAGCGCAATCCTGTAGCGGGCATCTAAATTTTCCCAAAGGAGCGTTCCAAACGCACTGCCGTCTTCCGGGATTTCGACCTGCTCCGGCTCGCCCGCGAATGTGGGCAGCGGGTTGCCGTCCGTTTTATAGGTGTGGATGAAATGTCCGATGCCGGGCAGCGGCTCCGCATATTCAAACGTTTGGCGCAGGCAGGCGCTCCCCGCCGCATCCACACTTTTGAGGATGGAAAGCTTGTAAGCGCAGCTGCCGTCCGCAACCGTCATCATGCCGCTGATGCGCGGGGTAAAGTTCGGCGCGTCCGGTTCAAAGCGCCGCGTGCGGAGCGCGGCTTCAAAGGGTTTGCCCGCAGCAAGGAACTCGTAAACCGTGTCGGTCTGATCCCCGTTGGTAACGATGGTGCTTTCTCCAAACACGCGCACGGGCGCATAAATGATGAGGCTTGGATCTTCCACTTTGCTTTCATCAAACGGATGGATGACAAGCTCCTCCCCCTTTTCGATGAATACGCGGTTCTGGCTGTTCTCGCTGCGGCCCATGATGAAATAAGCCATTGCAGCCTTCTTGCCGGAAGGGCTCACGCCCATCAGCACGCCGCGGCCTACATAGCCGTTTTCTTTTAAAATTGTTTCTATTTTTTGCGTTTTCACGTTAAATCTCCCTTCCTTCCGAAAGCGCGCGGCACACAAGCTCCGCTGCACGCGGCAGGAGCTGCCATTCCGCTTCTTCCATGACGCGGCGCTGAAGGGTTTGCGGCGTGTCGCCCGGCTGCACCTCCACCGCCTTTTGCAGCAAAATTTTCCCGCCGTCCGGCACCTCATTCACCAGGTGCACCGTGGCCCCCGTCACCTTCACTCCGTATGCAAGCGCGCGCTCGTGTACATGCAGCCCATAGCAGCCCTTCCCGCAGAAAGCGGGAATCAGCGAGGGATGCACGTTGAGGATCCGGTTCGGCCAGCGCTGCACGAACGCGGCGCTCAGGATGCTCAAAAATCCCGCGAGCACAATTACGTCAATCCCGTGCTCCTTCAGCAGCGTCCCGATGCGCGCTTCAAACGCCTCTGTTCCAAGCGTCTTTTTGTTTGCAACCGCATGCGCCACGCCGTAATTTCCCGCGCGCGTAAGCGCATAGGCTTCCGGGTTTGAGGCGATGACAAGCGCGATCTCGCCATGCGGGATCTGCCCCGCGCGCTCCGCCCTGAGCAGCGCCTCAAGATTCGTTCCGCCGCCCGAAACAAGCACGGCGATGCGCTGCTTCAGCATATTTTAACGCCCTCGTCCGCTGTGACCTCGCCGAGCGCATAGGCATGCACCCCGTTTGCTTCAAGGCAGCGGATGGCCGCATCAGCCTCCGCCTGCGGAACGACGGCGCACATGCCCACGCCCATGTTGAAGGTGTTGAACATGTCGCGTTCCGGGATGTTGCCGAGCTTCCCGATCATATCGAATACCGGCAGCACCTGCACTGCCCGGCGCTCGATCCTTGCGCCGCGCCCTTTGGGCAGGCAGCGCGGGATGTTTTCATAAAAACCGCCGCCGGTGATATGCGCCGCAGCCTTTACCGTTACAGCCTGCATCAGCGCAAGCAGGGGCTTTACATAGATGCGCGTCGGGGTGAGCAGCGTTTCGCCGATGGTCGCGCCGAGTTCATCCGAGTACACGGAAAGGTCGCGGTGCTCCACATCGAACACGCGGCGCACAAGCGAAAATCCGTTGGAATGCACGCCGCTTGAAGCAAGCGCAATGATCGCATCCCCCTCCTGCACGGTATCGCCCGTCAGCAGCCTGGATTTGTCGCCAAGGCCCACGGCAAACCCCGCAAGGTCATACTCTTTTTCGCCGTAAAAGCCCGGCATTTCGGCCGTTTCGCCGCCAATCAGCGCACAGCCTGCCTGCACGCAGCCTTCCGCCACGCCGGATACGATTGCGGCAACGCGTTCGGGCTCGTTCTTGCCCACCGCAACATAATCGAGAAAAAAGAGGGGCTTCGCACCCGCGCAGGCCACGTCGTTCACGCACATGGCAACGCAGTCGATGCCCACCGTGTCGTGCTTATCCATCAGAAATGCGATTTTAAGCTTCGTGCCCACGCCGTCCGTGCCGCTCACGAGAACGGGCTCGCGGATGCCGGTAAGGTCCGGCGCAAACAGGCCCCCGAAGCCGCCGATGTCCGAAACCACGCCCGGAATCATCGTGCGCGCAACATGCTCTTTCATGAGCGCAACGGCCTGATACCCCGCTTCAATGTCCACGCCTGCGGCGCGGTAGCTTTCGCTGTGGCTCTGCTTATTTTCCATGCTTATGCTCCTCGTTTTCGCTGATTTTGCAGGCAAAGCGGTCCTTATTCGCCGCGGAAGGCTCCCGGGTTGGATACCCGCCGCCGAAGCATGCCGTGCAGAAGCCCCGCTTGCAGCCCACGGCAAGTTTTGTGACATTTTCAAGGCTCAGATACCCGAGCGTATCCGCACCGATGATCTCTGCAATCTCCGGAATCGTGTGGTTGTTCGCAATGAGCGTCTCCTTGGAATCGATGTCCGTGCCGTAATAGCACGGGTTCACAAACGGCGGCGCAGAGATGCGCATGTGCACCTCCGTTGCTCCCGCATCCCGAAGCAGCATTACGGTGCGGCGGCTTGTCGTGCCGCGCACAATGGAGTCGTCCACAAGCACTACGCGCTTGCCCTCCACAACGGAGCGGATGGCGTTCAATTTGATTTTCACCTCGTTTTCGCGCAGCTCCTGCGTGGGCGAAATGAAGGTGCGGCCAATATATTTGTTCTTGATGAGGCCAATGTCATACGGGATTCCGGACTGCCGGGCAAAGCCAAGCGCAGCATCAAGCCCCGAATCCGGCGCGCCGATGACGATGTCCGCCTGCACGGGGTGCTCGAGCGCCAGAAACGCGCCGGCGCGCTGACGCGCAATGTGAACGGAGCTGCCGTCCAGCACGGAATCCGGCCGGGAAAAATAGATGAATTCAAACACGCAGAGCGTTGAATCGCATTCATTGCAGCGCCCGGTGATTGAATTGACACCGTTTTTGTCGATCACGACGATCTCGCCCGGCTCAATGTCCCTGACAAAACCGGCGCCTACCGCATCCAGCGCGCAGGATTCCGATGCAAGCACATATGCCCCGACCCGCGTTTTGCCCAGGCAGAGCGGCCGGAATCCGTTGGGGTCGCGCACGCCGATGAGCTTGGTGGGCGAAGTGAGCACGAGGGAATACGCGCCTTCGAGCTTATCCATCGCGCGGCTCACCGCTTCTTCGATGGAAGCCGCCTTGAGCCGTTCCTGCACAATGACATAGGCAATCGCCTCTGTATCGCTTGTGGTTTGGAAAATCGCGCCGCCGAGCTCCAGTTCCTCGCGCAATTCCTGTGAGTTGACGAGGTTCCCGTTGTGCGCAAGCGCCATGCGCCCTTTGCGGTGGTTCACCACGATGGGCTGCGCATTGCTGCGCTGGCTCCCGCCGGTCGTTCCATAGCGCACGTGACCAACCGCAATGTTGCCCTGCCCGAGCTTGCGGAGCGTTTCCGCGCCAAACACTTCGTTTACAAGGCCTGTGTCCTTATGGAAGTTGAAAAGCCCGTCGTCGTTCACGACGATGCCGCAGCTCTCCTGTCCCCTGTGCTGCAGCGCATACAGCGCGTAATATGCAAGGGAAGCCACATCCGCGCGCTCCGGTGAGTAAACGCCGAACACGCCGCATTCTTCATGAATCTGGCCCATGTCAGTTCTGCCCGCCCGCATTGTGCGCTAAGAGGCGCTTCATCATTTCCTGATATGCTTCCTCCACGCCGCCAAGGTCGCGGCGGAACCGGTCCTTATCAAGCTTTTCGCCTGTTTTCACATCCCAGAAGCGGCAGGTGTCGGGGGAAATTTCATCTGCGAGCACGAGCGTGCCGTCGTTGGTGATTCCGTATTCCAGCTTGAAGTCGATCAAATCCACACCGATTTCATGAAAGAACTCGGTCATGATCTCATTGATTTTGAAGGAGTATGCCGCGATCTTTTCAAGCTCTTCCTTTGTGGCAAGGCCCATGGCGTAAACGTGATACTCGTTGATCATCGGGTCGCCCAGGTCATCGTTTTTGTAGCAGTATTCAAGCACGGTGCTCTTGAGGCGCGTGCCTTCCGCAAGGCCCAGGCGCTTTGCAAGCGAGCCGGCGGCCACGTTGCGCACAATCACCTCAATGGGCACGATTTTCACACGCTTGACAAGCGTCTCCCGCTCGGAAAGTTCCTTTACGAAATGCGTCGGAATGCCGTGCTGCTCCAAAAGCTGCATCATGCTGTTGGTCATGCGGTTGTTGATTGCGCCCTTGCCGGCGATGGTGCCCTTTTTCAGGCCGTTGAACGCGGTTGCGTCATCCTTGTAGTCCACGATGAAAAGGTTCTCATCGTCCGTTTTAAACACCTTTTTGGCTTTGCCCTCGTAAACCTGTTCGAGCTTTTTCATTGCAGTCTCCTCCGGTAAAAATATTAAACTATATAAACTTTACAGGGTTTCCAGTTCCTTTTGCAGGCGCGCGTCCTTCTCTGCGATCTGCGCGCGCATGGCGGCGCGCTTTGCGTCCAGTTTCGAAGCAAGCGCCGCGTCTTCCATTGAAAGCATTTGCACCGCAAGCAGCGCCGCGTTCGCCGCGCCATCGATGGCCACGGTTGCCACCGGCATGCCCGAAGGCATCTGCACCGTTGCAAGCAGCGCATCCAGCCCGTCGAGCGTTGAAGATTTCACCGGGATGCCAATGACCGGCAGCGTCGTGTTGGCAGCCACCGCGCCCGCAAGGTGCGCAGCCTTCCCTGCCGCCGCGATGATTGCGCCGAAGCCGCGTTCCCGCGCCGCAGCGGAAAATTCCCGCACAGCCTCCGGCGAGCGGTGCGCGCTCATTACATGTGCCTCATACGGAACGCCGTATTCCCGGAACAGCGCAAACGCTGCCTTCACAACGGGCAGGTCGCTGTCGCTTCCCATCAAAACCGCAATCTTTTTCATGCCTTCTCCTTTGGTATTTTCTTAATGCTTAAAACCGTGCTTCACCCTACAACCGTTTTCGCATCACGGTGTGCTTTACCATGCCGTCGACATAATATTCCGCGCAATAGAGCACCGGCGTGCCCTCAATGTCGTAATCCACCTCGTCCATGTAAAGAAGCGGAGCGCCTTCCTGCACGCAAAGCAGCTGTGCAAGCTGCGCATCCGCTACGGCGGGGCGAATCTCCGTGAGATCCATGTATGCTTCCACGCGACAGAATTCGCGCAGAAAATCAAAAATCGGCCGGGTAAAGTCCGCCTCTTCCGACGGGCGCTTTATCAGGCCGCACGGCACATGATCCTCGCAATAGATCGCAGGCTTCCCATCCGCGGTGACGAGCCTGCATACCTTGAGCACCATTTCTCCCTGTTCAATTTTCAGGCGTTCGGCCACGCCGGCGCCGCACGCCGCGCATTCGGCCGCGACAAACGCCACGCCCGGTTCCTTCCCGGTCTGGCGGATCATGTCCATGAATTCAACCTCGATGTCCATGCGGGTGCGTACCGCAAGCACGTGCCGGTTGATGATGGTCCCAACGCCATGGCGGCGCGTGATAAATCCTTCGCGCTCCAGCGTGGCAAGGCTGTCCCGCAGCTGGGTGCGGCTGATGCCAAGCCGTTCCGCCAAAACGCTTTCGCGCGGCAGGCGCTCGCTGTGCGCGAAAATCCCATCCTGCATGGCCATAAGTAGGCGCGTGCGGACGGGGTTGTTCTGCTCCGGCGCTTGCTGTTCCACGCTCCGTTCCCTCCGAATTTGAAATAGGTATTACCTTAAAGGTACTACCTTTATGTGCGCTATTATACCCCCTCTTTTGCGCTTTGTAAAGGCTCTCTGCTCGTTATCTTTTTGGCACTTAAATCAGACTGCAAACCGCGTATTGACAGAATCGGTCAATCATGGCACAATATCATTGACCGTTTCGGTCAACAATCGGAGGAACATGCTTGAACGCACGCTTTTTTGAACTTCCCGCAGAACGGCAGGCCGCGATGCGCAATGCCGGCCTTGAAGTATTCGCAAAACAAAACTATGCCAAGGCTTCCATGGAGGAAGCCGCGCGCCTTGCCGGCGTTTCCAAAGCGCTGCTGTTCCACTATTTTGAAAACAAACGGGGCTTTTATCTTTATCTTTACGAATACGCCACGGGGCTCGTGATACGGGAAATGTCCGCCGCGCACGATTATTCCGAAACGGACTTTTTCAACATTCTTATAAACGCGCAGCTTTCCAAAATCGCTATTTTGCATGCGCACCCTTATGCGATGCAGTTTATCACCAACGCATATTTTGAAGAGGATCCCCGCGTGCGCCCCGCCCTTGCGGACAGCTTCAGCGCAATCGTTGCGGACAGCAGCGCGCGTTTTCTTGCTCGGGCGGATGCTTCCAAGCTGCGGGAAGGCGTTTCCGCGGAGGCGCTGCTCAACATCGTGCTTTGGATGGCGGACGGTTTCATGCGCAGCAGAACGCCGGAACAACTTCAGGATCTCGATGCGCTCAACGATGTGTTTTTGGCGCACGTTGGGCTGCTCAAAAAGCAATTTTATAAGGAGGAATTCCTTTAATGGATGCGATTCTTAAAACGGAGGATCTGACCAAGCGCTATGGAAAAGCGCGCGGAATTGAAGCGCTCAGCATTTCGGTTGCCGAAGGCGAGTTTTTCGGTTTCATCGGGCCAAACGGCGCAGGCAAAAGCACAACCATCCGCACGCTGCTCGGCCTTATTTTCCCCACTGCGGGGCGGGCTGAGCTCTTTGGGCTCGACTGCGTAAAGCGCCGGAAGCAAATTCTTGCGCAGGTCGGCTATCTTCCCTCCGAAGCCGCTTTTTACCCCGGCATGCGTGCAGGCGAAGTCATTGCATTTTCCGCAAAGCTGCGCGGTGTGGACTGTGCGCAGGAGGCTGCCACGCTTTGCGAACGCCTTGCACTTGACCCGCGCCGGAAGGTGGAAGAGCTCTCGCTTGGCAACCGCAAAAAGCTGGGCATTATCTGCGCGCTGCAGCACAAGCCCCGCCTTTCCATCCTTGATGAACCGACGAGCGGCCTTGACCCGCTGATGCAAAAAGAGTTTTTTGCCATTTTAGAGGAGCGGCACCGCGCAGGCGCCACGGTGTTTCTTTCCTCTCACGTGCTTTCTGAGGTCCAGCGCCATTGCAGCCGTGCCGCTATCATCCGGGAGGGGCGGCTCGTTGCCTGTGATACGGTGGAGCGCCTCGCACGCACAGCTGCGCGGCGCATAAACGTGCGCGGCATTTCAGCCCTCGCCCTGCCCGGCATGGCCGATGTTTCGCGCACGGAACATTCCGTCAGCTTCTTATACACCGGCGAAATGCCCGCGCTCATTGCAGCGCTTCAGGGCCTTGCCGTTGCAGATCTCACCATTACAGAACCTGACCTTGAGGAGGTTTTTCTGCATTTTTATCAGAACGGAGGGACACCCGATGACCATTTTCATGCATGAAATGAAGCAGAACGCAAAACCGCTTGCCGTATGGTGCGCCATCGTAGGCGGGATGATTTTCCTTTGCATGATCCTCTTTCCGGAGATGTTAGGGCAAATGGACAGCGTAAACGATCTGTTTTCCGAAATGGGCGACTTTACCGCCGCCTTTGGGATGGATCGAATCAGCTTCGCAGAGCCGATGGGGTTTTACGGCATCGAATGCGGCAATGTGCTCGGCATTGGCGGAGCCTTGTTTGCAGCCTATCTTGGCGTGCGCTTCCTCTCCAAAGAAGAAGGCTGGCACACGGCAGAATTTCTTCTGACGCATCCGGTCTCACGCGCGCGCGTTGTCGCGGAAAAGCTTGCCGCTCTGCTCGTGCATCTTGTGCTGTTCAATGCGGTCTGCATCTGCTTATCGCTGCTTTCCTTCACAGTAATCGGCGAAGAGCCGTCAGCACGGGAGTTCGCGCTGTTTCATCTGGCCCAGTTTTGCCTGCAGTTGGAAATCGGCTGCATTTGCTTCGGCGCGTCCGCGCTTGCGCGGCGGGGCAATGTCGGCGCGGGGCTTGGCCTTGCGGCGCTGCTGTATTTTCTAAACCTCATCGGCAACATTTCCGAAGCGGCGGAATTTCTGCATTATATTACCCCGTTCCACTACGCGGAGGCGGCGGATATTCTCGGGGATCGTGCGCTCAACGTGCCGCTGCTCCTGCTCGGGCTTGGCTATGCGGCGGCGGGCGCCTGTCTTGCGTTCGCGCGCTATACCAAAAAGGATATTGCGGCGTAGCAGCGTTTTCCGCAAACGGAGCGAAGCGCCTCAAGCGAGGCGCTTCGCGCTTTATTTTTTCTTTTTTCCGCGTTCCCGGTAATCCTTTTCAATTTCCCGGTTCCAAGCCTGCGGCACCGCTCCCGTTTCGCGGAAGCAGGCAACGGTTTTCGCCGTAACTTCGTAGTTAAGCCGCGTTCCCTCGCCATCCGCGTGGTAGCTCTGCGCGCGGTCCGGCGCAACGCCAAAGCGCCACGCGACCTCCACCGCGTCAATGTTCGCGCTGAGGAAAATGAATTCCCATCCGAACTCCTGCTTTTGGCATTCCACCATGGCCTTGACCTTTGTGTAATCAAACGTGCGGGACGCGTTCTCCATCCCATCTGTAATGATGATGAAAATCACCTTGTCCGCCCGATAGGGCTCTGCCGTGCGTTTCTGCGCGTTGCCAATTTTTTGGATTGTGCTTCCGATGGCATCGAGCAGCGCCGTTGAACCGCGCACAAAATATTCCTTTTCCGTGATGGGCGCGACGGCGCGTAAATCGATGCGGTCATGCAGCAGCTCGCATTGGTTGTCGAAGAGCACTGTTGTGACCCGCGCTTCCCTAGGAACGGCGCGCTGCTTTTCGAGCATTGCGTTATATCCGCCGATCGTATCCGCCTCAAGCCCCGCCATGGAGCCGCTCCTGTCCAAAATAAATACCAGTTCCGTGCTGTTTTCCATGTTTTTCAACCTCCTGTTCCTGTTTGCAGGAACAGGATACCGCGTTTTTGCACGGGCCAGGTCGCATGGCGGGCGACAAATCAGCTGCCGAGCAACGGTTGATCGTAATGGAACAGCACCTCATTGATCTTGAAAATATCATAGGTTTGGTTTGAAATGAAGTATTGCACGATCACATCGAGTTTCTGGCTGCCCGAAAGCGCATATCCCGCGCGGGAAAGCAAATCCCGCGTTTCAGCTTCCGTGAGTTCCAGCGCCACCGCGAATGCGAGTGCCGTGCGCTTGCCCGGCATGTAGTTTGGATTGCTGCGGATCTTTGAAAAGTGCCTGCGGTCGATATTCGCGCGCTTGTAAACCTCTGCGTCCGTTTTTCCCTTTGCGTCGGTCAGGCGCAGGAGCGTTTCGGAAAAGGATTCACCCAGCCTGCCGACAAGCGCGTCCAGCCCCTGCGCTTCCTCTGTCTGCGGCTTTGGTGCGCGCGTTGGCTTCCGTTTTTTTTCCGCCTGTTCCGGCGCGGAAGCATACGGCTGCAGGAGCGGGGCGGAAATCGTCTCCGCACTGCGCAGCCGGGCAAAGCGCTCTGTCTGCTCATTCACATAGTTTTGGTCGATATACTGCTGCACCGCGCCGAGAAGCGCCTACGAAACGGCGAGCGCCGCACGGTCAAACAGGCAAGGTACACCGTCATCTCATGTTCCTGCAAAAACGACGCGATGGCGGCGGCCGCAACGCCGAATGCTTCCGATTTTGGATAGCCATAGCTCCCGCTTGAAATGAGGGGGCACGCAATGGACCGGCATCCCCGCTCCACCGCAAGGGTAAGCGCGTTGAGATAGCACGCGCGCAGCAGCGCTGCTTCTCCATGCCTGCCATCCCGATAAACCGGCCCGACGGCATGCACGATATATTGCGCAGAAAGCCCGAATCCGGGCGTTATCACCGCCTGTCCCGTCTCGCATCCGCCAAGCGCCGCGCAGGCCCTTGAGAGTTCTTCTTCTCCGGCAGCGCGAAAAATCGCCCCGCATACGCCGCCGCCCATGCAAAGCGCCGGGTTGGCAGCGTTGACAACCGCATCCACATTCATTTTCGTGATGTCGTTCCGAACGATTGTAAAAGGCATGCGCTGCTCCTCCCTGCAATGTACCGGGCATCTCCATCCGTTGATGAAGATGCCTGCGGTTTTATGGTATCGGTATTATAGCATATCACCCTATCACTGCGCATCACAAAAGGGGCTGTCCGAGAATGATTCAAGCAGAATCCAAGGAAGGGCAGCCCCTTTTAGCGTTCAATCGTTTTATTCCACGCGCTTCCCGCTAATAAATACGGCGGCTGTTTGGGTCAGATAATGGAACGGATGGCCGCTGAACACGGCGATGTCCGCATCCTTGCCCGGCTTAAGGGAGCCTACCCGATCCTCCACACCCATCGCGTGCGCGGCGTGGATGGTGATGGCGCAGAGCGCGTCTTCCTCCGAAAGCCCTTCACGCACGCACATTGCAGCAAATGACGGCAGCAGCCAAAGCGGTGTGACGTCATGGTCGGTAGTGATTGCAACCTTCATGCCGGCCCGGCTGAGCTGCCCCGCCGTTTCAAACGAACCGCCCACGGTTTCCGGCTTTCCGGCAGGCCCCATCGAAGGCCCCACCACGGGGATCATGTCTTCCGCCGCAAGGCACGGGATGATCTTTCCCGCCCCCGTAGCATGCAGGATGCAATAACGCAAGTTGAACTCCCTTGCAATGCGCACCGCCATCAGAATATCGTCCGCCCGGTGCGCATGGAAATGTGCGGGAATCTCCCGCCGGAGCAGGGGGATGAGCGCCTCCATATCCGGCTCGTACACATCCTCTCCCGCTTCTTTTTTGGCCAAATAGCGCTGTGCGCGGGTAAGCGTGCGGCGCATAATTGCCGCCGTCCCCATTCGCGTCATGGGCTCGCGCCCTTTGTTTTCCCCGTAATTGCGTTTCGGGTTTTCCCCAAGCGCGAACTTGATTGCGCAGGGAGCCTTGAGCGTCATCTCCTCCACGTTGATTCCCGCGAGCTTAACCGCGGCGATTTGCCCGCCGATCACGTTCGTGCTGCCCGGGGCAACTGCGACGGTCGTCACGCCCGCGCGCCGTGCCTTCGGGATCGCCGTGTCGAACGGATTGAATCCATCCACCGCACGCACGTCCGGTGTGACGGGGGAGGTCGTCTCGTTGCAGTCCTCCCCTTCCCAGCGCAGGCCTTCCTCCGAAATGCCAATATGCGTGTGCGCATCAATCAGCCCGGGAAGGATGAATCCGCCCGCAGCGTCAAACGTCTCCCCACAATAAGCGGGCGCGTTCCGCAGATCCCCGCAGGCCGTGATAATCCCGTTTTCAAACTCCACATATCCCGTTTCAAAGCGCTCGCTTTCCATAGTGAGCACTGTACCGTTTTGAATTCTCATATGCACCTCATAGTTTGATTGCAAGCGAAACCAGGAAAAGCAGAAGCCCGCAGGCTGCCCGCGCAAGAACGCGTGCCTTGTCCCTCTGTTTCGGCTCAAATTCCTCCTCGTTACATGCCGTGGCTGAAACGAGGTCGTCATCAAAGTCCGTGTTGTCCATCGCAAAGGACGGCCTGTGCAGCTTTGTTTTATCGCGCCGGTGGATATATGGCACGCTGCGCTTTGCCTTGCGCGCCCAAAAAGCCGGCAGCCAGAACCCTTCTGCGCGCAGGTGCGCAAACCAGCTCCATGCAAGGAATACGCAGCCTGCCGCGCAAAGCGCGAACACGAAATACACCCGCTCTCCGTATATTCCCGCGACGAGCGCCGATCCAACGAGCGCCCATGCAAAGTAACTGAGCGTTTTGGAGTAGATCAACCGGAAATACCGTTTTCGCTGGATGGCTTCCATTATGCTTGCAGCTCCTCTCTGTAAATTGCAAGCTCCGCTTCGTTTGCAAGGATGAAGTGGCCGGGCATAATCTCAGTCCATATGGGCGCATCGTCCTTGTAATTGTGCATCGCGCGGTCATACACAAGAAGTTCCTTGCCCCGTTCAAGATCCGGATCGGGGTATGGCACGGCGGAAAGCAGCGCCTTTGTGTAAGGATGCAGCGGGCGGCGGAAGAGCTCCTCACAGGCCGCAAGCTCCACGATTCGTCCCTTGTTGATGACAGCAATGCGGTCCGATATGAAGCGAACCACAGAAAGGTCATGCGCAATAAACAGATACGTCAACCCGCGCTCCCGCTTGAGCTTGTTGAGCAGGTTGATGACCTGCGCGCGAATGGAGACATCCAGCGCGGAGATGGGTTCATCTGCCACGATAAAATCCGGATTCATGACAAGGCTCCGCGCAATGCCGATGCGTTGGCGCTGCCCGCCGGAAAATTCATGGGGGAAGCGGGAGGAAAAGTCTTTGGAAAGGCCCACTTCCTGCATGATCTCCTCCACTTTGCGCAGCCTGTCCTCCTCGTTATCGAACAGATGATAGTTATACAGGCCTTCGGAGATAATGTAATCCACCTTTGCGCGCTCGTTGAGCGAGGCCATCGGATCCTGAAAGATCATCTGCATTTCCATATGAAGATGCTTCACCTTATCCCTGTCAAGCCTTCCCGTGATCGGCCTATCCTTATAGAGGATGCTGCCGTCCACGTTGCTGTTATAAATGCGCATGATCGCCCGGCCGATGGTCGTCTTGCCTGAACCCGATTCACCCACGAGCGAAAGCGTTTCTCCTTTGTAAATATCGAAGTTTACATTGTCCACAGCGCGGAATTCCTTCCCGGCCAGCTTGAACTTGACGGTCAGGTTTTTCACCTGTAAAAGCTTCTCCGCGTGCGCGCCGTAATCAAACGGCTCCGCAGGTTCGGCGTGCTCTGCCCAGTGCGCCGCTTCCGCGGCTTCGATTTCCTTTCGGTATTCTTCCGCATAGGGGTGCAGCAGCCAGGTTTTCGCCCAGTGCGTATCCGAAACCTGAAATTTTGGAGGCTCCTGTTCGAAGTCGATCTCCATCGCCTCCGGGTTGCGCGGCGCAAACGCATCGCCGTGGATTTCTTTAAACAGGCTCGGCGGCGTGCCTTTTATGGAATACAGTTCATGTCCCTTCACCCCAAGCTGCGGCAGGGATTGCAACAGCGCCTTTGTGTATGGATGCGCAGGCTGTTTGAAAATTTCGCGCACCGTGCCGTATTCGATGATCTGCCCGGCATACATTACGCCTACCCAGTCCGCTACGTTTGCGACGACGCCAAGATCGTGCGTAATGTAAACAACGGTCATTTTGAGCTCCTTTTGAAGCTCCTTAATCAGGCGAAGAATCTGTGCCTGTACCGTAACATCAAGCGCGGTGGTCGGCTCATCACAAATCAAGATTTCGGGGCGGCAGGCAATCGCCGTAGCGATGACAACGCGCTGGCGCATGCCGCCTGAAAACTCGTTGGGGTATTGCTTATAGCGGGTCTCCGCATCCGCGATGCCGACGCGCTTTAAAATCTCGATTGCCTCGCGCTTGGCCTCCTCATGCTCCGTCCCGAAGTGCCAGGTGATAACTTCCGTAATCTGCTCCCCGATGGTGCGTACGGGATTCAGGCTCGTCATCGGATCCTGAAACACCATGGCGATCTTTTTGCCGCGCACGCGAAGCCATTCCGCCTCGGTTTTGTACTTGGTCAGATCTTCCCCGCGGTAAAGGATTTCCCCGCCGGTCACGGAACCGTTTTTATCCAGCATGCCGATGAAGGACTTGGTAAACACGGATTTCCCGCAGCCGGACTCGCCCACGATGGCGAGCGTTTCCCCTTCGTAAAGATCCAGCGACGCGCCGCGCACAGCGGTAAGCGTTTTGCCGCGCAGGTTGAATTTTACCTCAACATCCTTTGCGGAAAGGATCAGCGGCGATGCATGGCCGTTTTTGATTTGTTCCATGGATTCCGCCCTCCTCAAACGTGGTTGCGCGGATCGGAAGCATCCGCGAACTTGTTGCCGATTACGTAAAACGCAACGGTGATGATGCAAAGGATGACCGTTGGCAGCAGCATCTGGTATGGGTGCAGCGTAAACGACGCACGCCCCTGGTTTACAATGTTGCCGAGCGTGATCGCATCCACCGGCATGCCGACCCCCACAAAGCCCATAAACACCTCCGAACCGATGGAATACGGGATGCAAAGCGCCGCCTCCATGATGATGAGGCTTACAATGTGCGGAATGATATTGCGTGTTGCAATGCGGCGCATCGGCGTGCCCAGGCATTTGGAAGCGATGTTGTATTCGCTGTCCCGCAGGGAAAGAATGCGGTTGCGGAAGAAGCGCGCCTCCACAATCCACCCGCGGGAAGCCATGGAGATAAACAGCGTAAGGAAGCTCGTGTTCATGATGTATGCAAGCAGCACGAGGTAAACCGTTGACGGGATGTTCGTCATGATGTTATACAGCTCAATCATAAACGGATCCAGTTTCTTGTTATATCCCCAAAGCGCGCCCGCTATCATGCCGAACCCCACGTCTGAAAGGGCAATGCAGAAGCCCAGCAGGGAAGAATTTCGGCAGCCATACCAGGCGCGGGCCCAAATGTCACGCCCAAGGGTGTCTGTTCCAAACCAGTGTTCCGCGCTCGGGCGCAGGTTCCAGTCCAGCGGAAAGAGACTGACTGCCGTGGGGTCCACATCTGAAAAAATCGGGTAGAAGATGCTCATCACGATCATCGCGAACACAAGCGCCACCAGCACAACCACAGCCTTATTCTTAAAGAACGTCCGGATCGTGGAGCGCCAGTAGGAATAGTTTGAGAAGCCCGTATTCTCGCTGTTGATGGTATCGAAAACCGCCGCACGGAACTTAAGCGGATTCAGAACCGCGTTGGGCATTTTTTTGCTCTCCATTTCATTCTCCTTCCGTCAGCTTGATGCGCGGATCCACAAAGGCAACCAGCAGGTCTCCCAAAAATACGCCGATCACCGAAAGAATCGCATACATCAGTACGATTACCTGCACCAGATTGTTGTCCTGGCTCTTGATCGCATTGGTGAGCAGGCCGCCCGTCCCCGGGATTGCGTACAGGCTCTCGATCACAAGGGAGCCTGAAATGATGAACAGCAGGTCGCTTGGAAGGTAGATCACAAGCGGAATCATCGCGTTTTTGAACACATGCCGGCGCAAGACGACCTTCTTCGGCAGCCCTTTCACCTGCGCGAACTTCACATAATCGCGGTTTTCCTCATCTACCATGAAACGGCGGAGCCAAAGCGCATAATATGCAATGCTCCCGAGTGAAAGGCAAATCGTGGGCAGAATCCAGGATTCCGGCCTGTCCTTGTAAAACACAAGCGGCAGGTTGAACCATTTTGAAATCCACACCTGAATGAAGAAAAGATAAATGAGACTCGGCACGGCGCGAACGACGAGAATATAGAACGTTCCGAGGCGGTCGCCCCACCGGTCCTTATACCGCACCATCAAAAGGCCGAGAGAAATGCCGAGAATGATCCCAAGAACCATGCTCGAAAAGCCAAAAGCGGCCGTTACCGGAATTTTTTCTTTCAGCAGTGTTGCAATGGGGACTTTGGGGTAAACCGTAAGGCTTCTGCCCAAATCTCCCTGGAACAGGTTTTTCACAAAGCGCCAAAGCTGCACGAACGGATGATCCAAAAGGCCCTGGTTGCGCAGATAGGTCATGCGCGTGGCTTCGTCGGTCTCCTTCAAAATCTCCTGCGGGAAATAGCCGGTGAGCGGCATTAGGCGCAGAAGCATGAAAACCGTAACGAAAACGATCACAACGGTCAGCAGCGAGCGCAACGTTCTTGAAAGGATATACTTTGTCAAAGAAATTCCTCCGTTTCAAATGGAGTAAACGGCTTGCGCAGTCAAACAGGGAAACGGCGCGCCGCCCGCCGATGGGTGGCGCGCCGGAGTTGTGCTGTTGAAGCAGCGGTTATCCCTCAGTTTTCCTTGAGCGCTTCCGTCCGCGCAATGTCATAGGCGGCTTCAAGCGTTTTGTACTCATCGTAGGTGAGCGGTTCTTCCATCACGAGCGTGCCCTTGTATTTGCTGTTGCCATATAGGGTCAGCGGGCTTGTAAACGGCATGGAGTTGGTCATGTAGTAGCCGCGCAGCGAGGAAATGAACGGGATGACATACGCACCGTTGCAGAGATAGGCTTCCGCTTCCGCAAAGTATTGCAGGCGTTCCTCAAACGTAGCGGCGTTGAGCGATTTTTCAATCAGCGCGTCATATTCCGGGACCTCATAGCAGCCCACGTTTTCGGCGCCGTCTGTGGTCATGCGGGTCAGCAAACCGGAAGGATCAGCATAGCCGGTGGAAAGCGAATCAAAATAGATATCGTAGTTTAGCGGGTCCGCAACGGTGCCATACGTCCAGCCGCTGAACGCGGCAATTTCAAAGTTGATGAGATCCGTGCCGATGGCTTCTTCCACCATGGCCTTCATCAGCTGCGCCATGATGATCTCACTCTCGTCGTCCGTTCCAACGTAAATGACGGTAACGGGAAGCTTGCCGTCCACTTCAAATGTGCCGACCGGCAGGTAATCCACCGTGCATGCTTCAATGCCTTTGATGGTTCCGTCCGCCTCGCACAATTCGGCCACAGCAGCTTCCATATACTGGCGTGCTAGTTCAGGATTGCTGTAATTCGTCTCCTTGATTGCCTTGAGCGGTTCGTAATCGGTATAATCCACGCCGTTGCCGTCAAAGATGGCGTCTTCCGCATTGATGGTGTTGCGCAGGATGCGCGCCGGGTTCACGGGGTCGCGCAGCGTTGCAATCGCCTCGCGGTTGAGTGAATATTGCAGCGCCTTACGGAAGTTTTCGTTCTGAATAAAGGTGTTGAATTCCGGGTTCTCCCCCTGGAAGTCCAGCCAGAGATAGTTTGTGGAAAGGCTGCGCTCCGAAGGGATCAGCTTATCCTCCCATTCCGTTCCGGCCATGGAAAGATATTCTTCCGCTTCAACGCTCGTGTCGTCAACCTCACCGCGTTTGAACATTTCAAGAGAGGTTGTCCCTTCCGGAACCATCTGATATTCAACGGTATCCACTGTAATGTGCTCAAGATCCCAATACAGCGGGTTTTTGGTGAGTGTAATCGCCTTATCGCGCTCAAAATGGGAAATGTAATATGCGCCGCAATAAAGCATGTGCTCATTGTCAACCGCAAAGTCGTCCCCCATTTCCATGGCGTAATCATACTCAACCGGCAGCAGCAGCATGCTGCTTTCGATGAGGGAAAGGAAATACGGTGCGCTGGAGGTAAGCGTATATTGCACGGTATATTCATCCAGTGCTTTGACGCCGACGGTCTCGTCAAAGCTTGCGATCACTTCGTCGCGCACAAGGTCGGTTTGCACTTCGGGATCATCGATATCATCAAGGTTCCAATAGTAATCATACAAACCTTCAATGAGGTTGCGCACCACGCGCAGGGAATAAGCGTCATTCTGCGGATCGCCGATATAGCGGATGCCGTCCACGAAATCCTCGGCGGTCACTGCAAGGCCGGTGTCCTTGCCTTCATGATCTACCCAGTTCACGCCCTCTCGGATTTTGAACGTCCAGACGGTCTGATCCTCGTTGGTTTCCCAGCTCTCCGCGATGGAGGGAACATATACGCCATAGATATCCGGCTCGACAAGGCCGTCGATACAGTTGGAAACGATGGAGCGGACAGTCGAATACGCAGTTGAGAAATAGTTGAATGAGGAATAGGATGAACTGAAGGATGTTTTGTAAACCTTAAGGTATTTTTTGCCGCCGATGATGCCTTCGGCCGCATTCTGAACCTCCTGCGGTTCTTGCGTAGCCGTTGGGGCGGGCGCTTCGGTCGGGTCAGCCGCCGATGGATTGCCTGTTTGGCATGCGGCCATGGGGATCACAAGTAAGAGAGCCAGCAACAATGCGAGTGCGCGTTTCATGTGTTTTCCTCCTTGTTGATATTGCGGGGTTCGCCCTGAAGCTTGAGAGACAGCAGATCTGTAGGGCTCCCTTTATTGTTTTTATCGTATAACCTTGAAAACGGCGCCGCAACAAAATGGGCGCATCCTTAGCGTTTTTTTAGCATGGCGGCCTTTTTCGCGCAGGCAGATGCGTGTATAATAAAATCGATACCATGGTTGCCGGGGCGCGCATGCCGCCGGCCGATGGCAGTGAAATTCCGGCGAGGAGCGCTTCAGCGATGGGAAAGCATTCTTACAGGCTCTCTGCAGCTTCCGTGAAAAACCTTCGCGGAGTTCTGCTTGCCGCGCTCGCATCCGCGTTGATTTTCCTGTTTTCCGGCGTTGTGTTCCAAAGCTCGTTCTATGCTGTGCCTTTGCTTGCGCTGATTACGCTTCCACTCGCCATCGCGGCAACAAATGTCGCCTGGCGCGCCGCATCCGCCTGCGTTGCGGTTCTTGTCTTTTCCCTGCTGGAATTGACGGTAAATGTGGGTGCAACGCCGCTTTCGCCCATCTTCGCGGTTTACGCTGCGTGCATTTTCACCACGATTGCGCTCATTGGCGGCGGGCTTTACTGGCGCATCCGCGCAGAGCGCGATTCCTACAGCGAGCAGGGCGCCCGCGAGCGCTCCATCTCCGCGCTCAGCACGGAATTGCTGACCGCCGCCACGGCGGAGGAGCTATACGCGCTTACGCTCCGGAGCCTGTTCAGCGTCACGGAATGTTCCGCAGTCCTTTTTATCCCGGATGGCGAAGGCGGCGTCCGCCGTGCAGGAAGCTACCCCGAGGGCCTGCTCCTTTACCCTGTGGATGACTCCGTTTCAGCCTGCTTCCGCACAGGAGAGCGCACCGGATACGGGACGTCTCTCTGCGGCAAAAATTCCCTCTGTTGTTTTCCTGTTATGGCGGATGGAGAGGTGCTCGCCGTGGCTGGCGTTCTGATCGACGTCTGGCGCGACGTAAGCGTTTATCAGCTGCAGACGGCTGAATTGCTGCTGGTGCGCGTTGGCGTGGCCCTCAAGCGCCTTGCGCTGATGCGCCGTGAGCAAAAAATTTTGATGGAAAAAGAACTGGAACGCATGCGTTCGGATTTCCTGCGCTCCATTTCACACGATCTTCGTACGCCACTTACCGGGATCATCGGCGCATGCTCCGCGCTGAATCAGGAGGATGTAGCGCTGGATAATGCCGCGCGGCGCGACCTGATTCAGAGCGTTGGGGAAGAAGCCGCATGGCTGCTGCGCATGGTGGAAAACCTGTTGTCCGTCACAAGGGTGGGGTCAAGCGGGCCAAAGCTCAACAAAAGCTGCGAACCGATTGAGGAAGTTCTTTTGGAAACTCTGGAAAAAGCGCGCGGCCGCTTTCCCAATGCAAAGATCACAGTTGTGCAGCCCGCCGAATTTCTTATGGTCCCGATGGACCCGACGCTGATCGTGCAGGTGCTGATGAACCTGATTGAGAACGCGGTGAAATATTCCGGGCCTTCCGCCCGCATCGACCTGATTGCCGAGGACGGCGATGCGTTTGTTTCGTTCACCGTGCGCGATTACGGCCGCGGCCTGAGCCAGGATGATTTGGCGACGTTGTTCGAACCGTCAGCACGCCGCACCGAGGATTCCAAGCATGGCATGGGCCTTGGGCTTTCCATCTGCAAAAGCATTATCCGGGCCCACGGCGGTGAAATCCACGGGCACAACGGCGACCCGTGCGGCGCCGTGTTTACCCTGACACTCCCGAAGGAGGATTCTGATGATGAACGTGAAGCCAACCGTTCTTATCATTGAGGATGAAGGCTACATTTTAAAAGTTTTGGAAACCGTGCTGTATGCAGGCGGATACCGCGTCCTTTCCGCGCAGAACGGCGCCGATGCGCGTGCCGCAGTCTCCGCTTATATGCCGGATATGGTGCTGCTTGATCTGGGGTTGCCGGATGTTGACGGCGTAAAGCTTTTGAAAGAATTGCGCGCATGGACCAAAGTGCCCGTGATCGTCGTCAGTGCGCGCAGCACGGAAAAAGATAAAATTCTCGCGCTCGACAACGGCGCGGATGATTACATCACAAAGCCGTTTTCCGCGCCTGAGCTGCTGGCCCGGATGCGCGCCGTCCTCCGCCGCAACATGTCGTCCGCCACGCCGGACGATGTTTACAGCGTTGGAGAATTCAAAATTGATTTTTCCAGGCGCAGCGTCACGGTCGGCGGGGAGCCCATCCGCCTCACACAGGTAGAATACCGCATCGTGGAGCTGATTGCGCGGCAGCCCGGGAAAGTCCTCACCTACAGCTACATCATCAGCCATGTTTGGGGACCTTATGCGGATGCGGAAAACAACCGCATCCTACGCGTGAACATGTCCAACATCCGGCGCAAAATCGAGCGGGACAGCATGTCCCCGCAATATATTCTCACGGAGATCGGCGTCGGGTACAGAATGGCGGAAAAGGTGTAGCGTGCCCGCCCATTTCCGCTTGCAGCTGTTTTATTGTGAAAAAAGCCCCTTGAGCGCAGGGGGCTTTTGCTATTCCGCGGCAATTTCGGGGATCCGTACACGCAGGTTGCATGCATCCTCGTTCCAGGTCTGCCGCATGTTTTCATCAAAACAATCCTGCAACCGATTTAACACATCTCCTGCCTCCTCCGCGCCCGCCGCTTGCGCCAGAAAAACAGGTACGCCGCCCTCCTTTTGTTCGCAAGCCCGGGCGCAAGGTTCCATCCTGTGATCCATGGCGCGCCATATAAGTGCCCAAGGCATTGTGCGGCCTTCGCATAATCTGCATCACACCGTGCTGCACCGGCTGAGCGCATTGCTTTTAACAACGCATCGCGCTGCGCACGCCACTCTGCAATGCTGTAAAACCCCGAATCCGGGTTCCCATATATTCTTGCAAGGCACATGCGCGGGATGTTCCAGCTCAGCCTGTGCGTGTGTATCTCCGCTGGCAGCAAGCCCGGCAAGCCACTCTAGCCGCTCAGCTTTTTTCCGTTTCGCCCTGCCCGCTAGAATCACGGCCTGCTGGATAAGAATAATCACTGCCGCAATGGCAAGAAAAACCTCGGTCATCCGCATGTCTCCCCTGCTTATTTATGGCAGCATTATATATCATTCCAACCACATTTTACAACTAATTATTGCAATAGTTTGTGTCTCAAATGGGTAGTATCATTATTATATGATGAACATCATAAATAATAATCGATTCGATGTGGTTACGCGTCTGGAATCTCTTTTAGCAGAAAAGGGCTGGTCGCGTTACCGCCTTGCAAAAGAATCCGGCATCCCGCATTCCACACTGGCTAATCTTTGGCGCAGGGCCAACGCGCCGACCATCGTCACCCTGGAGGACATCTGCCGTGCGCTTGGCATCACCATGGCCGAATTTTTCACCTTGCCGGCCGACGTGCCCTCCGCGCTTACCCTGGAGCAACGGACGTTGCTTTCGAGTTGGGACATGCTCACGGCAGAGCAGCGCGCCGCCTTCCTGCTGCTGATGCAGGGTTGCTCCGAAAACGCGGATAGGTAAACACCGTCTTAGCCCCACGGGCTTTTTTCTTGCCCTTTTTCCTTTCTGCCTGCGCATTTGTGAAAGACAGCATATCTAACCCTAAAGTTTAGGAATACTATATTGACAAGGTTCGCAAAACATGGTTTAATATCGCTGGTTGGTTTAGGAATTGTAAACTTAAAGTTTATTTATGCTTATTGGGAGGGATTCAATTGATCGATATCGGCGGCAAAATCAAGCGCAGGCGCATCAAGCTTGGCTTGACGCAGGAGGAGCTTGCCGCGCGCACGGAGCTTTCCAAGGGCTTCATCTCGCAGCTTGAGCGCAACCTCACCTCCCCTTCCATCGCAACGCTGGGAGACATCCTGGAAGCGCTGGGCACCAACCTTTCGGATTTCTTCTCGGAGCAAACGGAGGAAAAAGTTGTGTTCGGCGCGGACGATGTGTTCGTGAAGGAAGACGCCGAAGCGGGCCATGCGATCCATTGGCTCATTCCCAACGCGCAGAAGAACTCGCTTGAGCCCATCCTCGTTGCGCTTGTGCCCGGCGGGCGCACGTGGGAGGATGATCCGCACGAAGGAGAAGAGTTCGGCTATGTGCTCTCGGGCAGCGTTGTGCTCCGGCTTGGCGAACGCAGCTTCCGTGTGCGGCGCGGTTCCAGCTTCTGCTTCAAGCCTTCGAGCGTGCACTTTATTGAAAACCCGGGCAAAACGGAAGCGCGTGTGCTTTGGGTTTCCACACCGCCGAGCTTTTAAGCGCGGCTTCATCGGAATCATTACTTAATAAATATTAAGAGGTACCGTTATGTCCAAGCATCTGATCGACCTGATCGACATCCGCAAATCCTATGGCACGGAGGACGCGCTCAAGCGCATCAATCTTTATATCCGGGACGGCGAGTTTTTAACGCTGCTCGGCCCTTCCGGCTGTGGAAAGACGACGCTTTTGCGCTTGATTGCCGGGTTCACCATGCCCACGGAAGGCCGGGTTCTGATCGATGGGAAGGATGTTTCCGCCATTCCGCCCTACAAGCGCCGCGTGAACACGGTGTTTCAGAAATATGCCCTGTTCCCTCATTTGAACGTGTACGATAACGTTGCCTTCGGCCTGAAGATCCAAAAGCTCCCAAAGGATGAGATCGACCGCCGCGTAAACGAGATGCTGGAGCTTGTGAACCTCAAGGGGTACGGCAAGCGTTGGATCGAGCAGCTTTCCGGCGGACAGCAGCAGCGTGTTGCCATTGCGCGGGCGCTGGTGAACCGGCCGCAGGTGCTCCTTCTGGACGAACCGCTTGGCGCGCTGGACCTTAAGCTGCGCAAGGGCATGCAGATTGAACTCAAACGCATGCAGCAGCATCTTGGCATCACGTTCGTGTTTGTGACGCACGATCAGGAAGAGGCGCTCACCATGAGCGACACCGTCGTCGTCATGAATGAGGGCGTGATCCAGCAGATCGGCACGCCGACGGATATTTACAACGAACCGAAAAACGTGTTCGTCGCCAAGTTCATCGGCGAAAGCAACATCCTGCCCGGCACGATGAAGCGGGATCTGCTCGTGAATTTCCACGGCATGGATTTCACCTGCGTGGATAAAGGCTTTGCGCCCAACGAACCGGTGGACGTCGTCATTCGCCCGGAGGATATCGACCTTGTCGCGCCGGATGCGGGCATGCTGCGCGGCGTCGTGAAGAGCGTGCTGTTCATGGGCGTGCATTACGAGTTCCGCGTGGAATGCGGCGACGTTATGCTGACTGTGCATTCCACGGACTACGTGGAACCCGGCTGCGAAGTAGGCGTCGTGATCCTTCCGGATGCGATCCACATCATGCACAAGAGCGACGCGCCGGATGCTGCGGAGCCTCTGCCGCAAGAGGATCTGCCGGAAGATGCCCCGGAGCTTTTGCCCGAAGAATAACGCCGGAAGGAGGATGCGCGGATGAAACGCACCGTTTTTGCTTACCCCTATGTTGTATGGATGCTGATCTTCATTCTGGCGCCGATGTTGATGATCGCTTACTATGCGTTCACTTCGGATGGCGCGTTTACCCTTGCAAACCTCGCCGGTGCGCTCACGAATGAAATGTACATGCAGGTGCTGCTGCGTTCGGTCTGGATTGCCCTCAAAGCCACGGTTGTCTGCCTGCTTTTGGGTTACCCGATTGCCTACCTGCTTTCCAAGATGAAACGGAGCACTGCATCGCTGCTTTCCGTGCTCTTCATTGTGCCGATGTGGATGAACTTCCTGCTGCGCACCTATGCATGGCAGGTGTTGCTCTCCCCAAGCGGCATTCTGAACAACCTTCTCAAAGCGGTTGGGCTGCCCGCACAGCAGTTCCTTTACACCGAAAGCGCAGTGATGCTCGGCACGGTCTACAATTTCCTGCCGTTCATGATCCTGCCGATTTACACCGTACTTTCCAAGATGGATCAATCGCAGATCGAAGCGGCGCATGATCTCGGCGCGAACGGGCCCACCACGTTTTTCAAAGTGGTGCTTCCGCTTTCCATGCCGGGTGTGATTTCCGGCATCACAATGGTATTTATCCCGGCCATCACAACGTTTGCGATCTCCCGCCTCTTGGGCGGCGGCAAGTTCATGCTGTATGGCGACCTGATCGAAAACCAGTTTATTACGCTCGGCATGGATGCATGGGGCAGCGGAAGTGCGCTCTCGTTCATCCTGTTGGTTCTGGTGCTCATTTCCATGGCGGTTATGCGCCGTGCAGAGCGCGAAGCGGGTGAGGAAGGAGGCGGCAAGCTGTGGTAAAAAAGCTGCGCACGTTTTTCAAGGGAACCTACCTTGGCCTGATGCTTGTGTTCCTGTATGCACCGATCCTCGTGCTGATGATCTTCTCCTTCAACAGCTCCAAGACCATGGGGAACTGGACGGGTTTCTCCTTTCGGTGGTATGAGGCGCTGTTCAAGGACGCCACCATCATGAACGCCCTTTGGGTGACGCTCTCCGTAGCGGTCATCTCCGCAGTGGTTTCCACGTTCATCGGGACGTTTGCGGCCATCGGCCTCAATTCGATGAAAAAGCGGCCGCGCGCGGTGATCGAAAATATTTCGCAGCTGCCTGTTGTCAACCCGGATCTTGTGACCGGCATCAGCTTCATGATGCTTTTCGCGTCCCTTGGCATCCGGGATGGCTACACGCGGATGCTCATCGCGCACATCACGTTCAACATTCCGTACGTGATCCTCTCCGTGATGCCGAAACTGCGGCAAAGCTCCAACATGCTCTATGAAGCGGCAATGGACCTTGGCTGCACCCCATGGCAGGCGCTTACCCGCGTCGTCATCCCGGACATCATGCCGGGCATCGTTTCCGGGTTCATCATGGCCTTCACGCTGAGCCTGGATGATTTCGTCGTCAGCTGGTTTGCAACGGACGGCATCCAGAACCTTTCAATTTACATTTACTCCAGCGCACGGCGCGGCATCAGCCCGAAGATCAACGCGCTTTCCACGCTGATGTTCGTAGCGGTTGTTACGCTGCTGCTGTTCATCAACCTAAAATCCATCCGCGAAGAGCGCGAGGCGGATATCCAAAACAAAAAGCTCAGGGCCAAGAGCCGCTGAGCCGCCCCACGCAAAAGCGCGCCGGGGCAACCCGGGCGCTTAAAATAAAACAAAACGAATGGAGGATTTCATAAAATGAAAAAAAAGCTTGCTGTATTCCTTGTCCTTGTCTTTGCCTTGTCGCTCTGTGCCGCCGGTTGTGGCAACAGCGGCAAGGTAACCATCAATGTGCTCAATTGGGGCGATTATATCGACGAAGACCTGCTTGATCAGTTCACCGAAGAAACCGGCATCGAAGTAAATTACCAAACCATGGCCACCAATGAGGAGATGCTCGTAAAGCTGGAAGCCTCCGACTGCATTTACGACGTTTGCTTCCCTTCGGATTACGTCATTGAAAAGCTGATTGAGAAGGATCTCCTGCACGAGCTCAACAAGGAAAACATTCCGAACCTCGCCAACATCGACGAGCGTTTCCTCGACCTGAGTTTTGACCCCGAAAACAAATATTCCGTGCCTTATATGTGGGGTACGGTAGGCATCCTTTACAACACCACCATGGTGGATGAGCCGGTCACGAGCTGGGACATCCTTTGGGATGAAAAATACGGCCAGCAGATTTTCATGTATGACAGCATCCGCGACACCATCGGTGTGGCGCTTCTGAAGCTTGGCCTTTCCATCAACACGCGTGACGAAGCGGATATCAAGGCCGCCGAAACTGCGCTCATTGAGCAGAAGCCCCTCGTACTGGCTTATCTGGGCGACAACATCAAGGAGAGCATGATCAACGGAGACGGAGCGCTCGCAGTGGTCTATTCCGGCGACGCCATGTGGTGCATTGACCCCGAGGAGGGCAACCCGGATCTTGATTACGCCGTGCCGGAAAGCGGTTCAAACCTTTGGTTTGACAACGTCATCATCCCGAAATCCAGCCAGCACACGGCGGAAGCCGAAGCGTTCATCAACTTCCTGTGCGATGCAGAAGTTGCCAAAGCCAACACGGAATACATCGGTTATTCCACCCCCAACAAGGCCGCGCTCGCCCTGCTTGATGAAAGCTACACCGAGAACCCCATCTACAACCCGCCGCAAGAGCTGCTTGACAAGTGCGAGATCTTCCATGATCTTGGCGACTTCATCAACGTTTACAACGACGCCTGGAATAACATCAAAGGGCAATAAACACCCCTAAGAACACACAAGGGAGACGTGCAGGATGCGCGCCTCCCCTTTGCTTCATGTTTGGTGCTTTTCCGCACATGAGTGACCTACGGGTTCTATCGCCTGGCGAACTGTTCTTTGGACATAGCGTAACAATACTCATACAAGCCCTTTGATGTTTGCGGGTGTGCAATTTTTCGTTCAAATGAAAAGCCACAACTCTCAATACATTTTTGGCATCGTATGTTATAGTCCTCTGTAATTGCAAAAATAAGGTCAGCATTCTGCTCCTTAAATCCAAGCTCCAACAGTCTTTGGACAACCCACCTGCCTATACCCTTTCCCCAAAGCCTTTTTTCATAAATTGTGGCATCAATTCTCTTTGTTGTAGCTTTGCGCGCTAACTGAGAAATTTTTGCGCG